>Ga0070740_10000359_pt1 | contig 106772 bp, 102 predicted proteins | sample Coa_R2_FD_67286 | JGI IMG/M metagenome (GOLD analysis project Ga0070740, IMG submission 67286) | Surface soil microbial communities from Centralia Pennsylvania, which are recovering from an underground coalmine fire - Coalmine... | ecosystem: Environmental > Terrestrial > Soil > Unclassified ... | reverse complement strand
GTCTCGCGCCGCCCGTTCAGACGGTAGTCCAGGCGGAACGACACCGTTCCCGTCGTGCTCACCAGCACATACATACCGTCACGGTCGGTGACCTTGTACGGTTTCTCCTTTGGTTTCAAGCTCTTAAGAGCCACGTCCGTCAGCATCTCCGCACGCCTCTCGACCCGCAATACCGTCAGCCATTTTTGGGCCGCCGATCCTGCGATAATCAACGATATTTCAATAGCTTAGCTCGCAAAAAATACCGTCAGCGGCCATCTGGACGGTGACGGTAGCGGCAGGAGTCGGACTTGGCAACGGTATCGTGCACCGTCAGGCGGTCCGTCGGCGCCGATCTTAGCGGGCCGATAGACGCCGAACGTCAATCGACGTTTTTCTATCTATATCAATATGTTAGGAAGAAATTGCGGGATACTGCCGGATACCCTGGGCGGGCCCTGAATCATTCCCACTCTATCGTCCCCGGCGGCTTGCTCGTCACGTCGTAGACGACGCGGTTGATCCCCTTCACCTCGTTGATGATGCGCGTCGCGGCGCGGGCGAGGAAGTCGTGGGGGAAGGGGTAGGAGTCGGCCGTCATGCCGTCGGTCGAGGTGACGGCGCGGAGCGCGCAGACGTGGTCGTAGGTGCGATAGTCGCCCATGACGCCGACGCTCTTCACCGGCAAGAGGACGGCGAAGGCCTGCCAGATCGCGTCGTATAGTCCGGCGTTGCGGATCTCTTCGAGGAAGATCGCGTCCGCCTTGCGGAGGATCGCCAGCTTCTCGGCGGTGACGGCGCCCGGCATGCGGATGGCGAGGCCCGGCCCCGGGAAGGGGTGCCGCTTCACCATGCGCTCGGGGAGGCCCAATTCGCGGCCCAAGGCGCGCACCTCGTCCTTGAAGAGCTCGCGCAGCGGCTCGACGAGCCTCAGCTTCATGCGCTCGGGCAGGCCGCCGACATTGTGGTGCGACTTGATGGTGACGGAGGGGCCGCCGGCGACGCTCACCGATTCGATGACGTCGGGATAGAGCGTGCCCTGCGCCAGGAACTCGGCGCCGCCCGCCTTCTGCGCCTCCTCGTCGAAGACATCGATGAAGGTAGCGCCGATGATCTTGCGCTTCTCTTCCGGCTCCTCGACCCCGGCGAGCTTCTCGAGGAAGAGCCGGCTCGCATCGCGGTGGACGAGCGGGATGTTGTAGTGGTCGCGGAAGAGCGCCACCACCTCCTCCGCCTCGCCGGCGCGCAGCAGACCGGTATCGACGAAGATGCAGGTGAGCTGCTCGCCCAAGGCCTCGTGCAGCAGCACGGCGGCGACCGCCGAATCGACGCCGCCTGAGAGGCCGCAGACGACCCGCCCCTTGCCGACCTTCGCCTTGATCCTCTCCACCTCCTGCGCGCGGAAAGCGGCCATCGTCCAGTCGCCGCGGCAGCCAGCGACGCGGTGCGTGAAGTTCTTGAGGAGCGCTGCGCCCTGCGGCGTGTGGATGACCTCGGGATGGAACATCGTGCCGTAAAAGCGGCGCTGATCGTCGGCGACGACGGCGAAGGGCGCGCCCTCGCTGACGGCGACGGCGCGGAAGCCGGGGGGCAGCGCCTCGACCCGGTCGCCATGGCTCATCCAGACCTGCTCGCGCGCGCCCTTGGGCCAGAGCCCCTCGAAGAGCGCGCACTCGCCCGTCACGTCGATGAAGGCGCGGCCGAACTCGCGCTGCTCCGACGCCGCGACGCGGCCCCCCAATTGCGCGCACATCGCCTGCTGGCCGTAGCAGATGCCGAGCACCGGCACGCCGAGCTCGTAAACGAGAGGCGGGGCGAGCGGCGCCGCCCTTTCATGGACGGAGGCGGGGCCGCCGGAGAGGATGATGGCGGCGGGCGCGAATTGGCGCAGGCGCTCCTCGCCGATGCTGTAGGGGAGGATCTCGCAATAGACGCCGCTCTCGCGCACGCGCCGCGCGATCAGCTGCGTCACCTGGCTGCCGAAATCGAGGATGAGGACGCGCTCGGTCATCTGCACCTGCTACACTAGAAGCGGGATTGCGGCAATTGCGTGGGAAGGGTGAGAGCCTGCTCCCTCCCGCAAGCGGCAGAGGGTCCTTTAATGCTCATCCGCACGCCGCTCCAGCACGGCGACGAAGAATCCGTCCGTGCCGTGCCGCGCCGGCGTCAGGCGGAGCGTGTCGCCCGCCGCCGGCATCCTGCCGCCAACGGTCTCGCGCCAGATGGGTGCGATCGGCAGCAAGGCGAAGTCGGGATGCGCCGACAGAAACTCCTCGATCCGCGCCTCGTTCTCCTCGCGCAGCAACGAGCAGGTGGCATAGACGAGGCGGCCGCCGGGCTTGGCGAGGCGGCAGGCGCTGTCGAGAATGCGCGCTTGCAGGCGCGTCAGCTCGGCAAGATCCGTGGGGGCGAGGCGCCATTTCGCATCGGGATTGCGCCGCCAGGTGCCGGTGCCGGTGCAGGGCGCGTCGATGAAGACGCGGTCGAAGCTGCCGGCATGGCGCTTTACCCATTTGTCGCGCTCGCTGTCGAGCGGCTGGCGCTGGACGATGCTGGCGCCGGCGCGGCGCAGGCGCTGCGTCGCCCGCTCGATCCGCCGAGCTGAGACATCGCAGGCGACGATATGGCCGCGATTGCCCATCTGCGCCGCGAGCGCCAGCGTCTTGCCGCCGGCGCCGGCGCAGAAATCGACGACGCGCATGCCCGGCCGCGCATCGGCGAGGAGAGCCGCGAGCTGTGAGCCCTCGTCCTGCACCTCGACGAGGCCGGAGCGGAAGGCATCGAGGCTGGCGAGCGGGACGCGCGCCGCGACGCGAAGGCCGAGCGGCGAATAGCGCGTCGCCTCCGATGCCACGCCCTCGCGCTCCAAGGCGAGCTTCCCCTCGAGCCGCTCGCCTTTGAGCGTGTTGACGCGCAGATCGAGCGCCGCGGCGCCGCCGAGCGCCGCCATCTCGCGCACGAGCTCGTTGCCGAAGAGCGCGCGCAGCCGCTCGTCGAGCCAGGCCGGGTAGTTCCACCGCACCCAGTCCGGCATCTCGGGATGGTCGGGCGTGTGGCGCGCCAGCTCGTCGAGAAACCGCGCCTCGACCGGGGCGAGCGGCGCCGGGCGGAAGCGGTCGCCGTCGCAGGCGCGGGCCACCGCCTCGGGGCGCCACTCCTCGACAAGGACGAGCGCGGCGAGGAGCCGGCGCCGCGCGTCGCGCGCGAGCGCGCCGCCGCCCAGCCGCTCCAGCCACCAATCGAGCTGGGCGCGATGGCGCAGCACGCCATAGATGTGCTCCGAGATGGCGGCGCGGTCCTTGGCGCCGGCAAAGCGGTGGCGGCGGAAATAGTCGCCGACGATGTCGTCGGCGGCGCCGCGGCCCGCCTCGATGTCGCCGAGAAGCAGAATCGCCGCCTCGATGCGCGCGCCGGGGGTCATCGGGGAGAGCTGTCAGCCATCAGCTTTCAGCCGTCAGCCCGTGCGATGCTGAGAGCTGAGAGCTGACAGCTGAGAGCTGATGGCTGATAGCCTCTCTCACCCCTCCTGCCGGTAATTCGGCGCCTCGCGCGTGATGGCGATATCGTGGACATGGCTCTCGCGCAGCCCCGCGGCGGTGATCCGCACGAATCGGCATTTGCTCTGCATCTCGGCAATGGTGCGGCTGCCGGTGTAGCCCATCGCCGCTCTGAGACCGCCGACGAGCTGATGGACGATGTTGGCGACGGGTCCCTTATGCGCGACGCGGCCTTCGACGCCTTCCGGCACCAGCTTCAAAGTGCTCGACACTTCCTGCTGGAAATAACGGTCGGCGGAGCCGCGGGCCATGGCGCCGACCGAGCCCATGCCGCGATAGGATTTGTAGGTGCGGCCCTGGTAGAGGAAGACCTCGCCGGGGCTTTCGTCGGTGCCGGCGAAAAGCGAGCCAAGCATCGCGCAATCGGCGCCGGCAGCGATCGCCTTCGCCAAGTCGCCCGAGAATTTGATGCCGCCATCGGCGATGACCGGTACCCCCGATTTCCGGCATTCGGCGACGCAGTCGAAGATCGCCGTGAGCTGCGGCACGCCGACGCCGGCGACGATGCGGGTCGTGCAGATCGAGCCCGGGCCGATGCCGACTTTGACGGCGTCGGCCCCGGCCTCGATGAGGGCGCGCGCGCCTTCCGCCGTTGCCACGTTTCCAGCGACGATCTGCGTGTAGTTGGAGAGGCGGCGGATACGCTTCAGCGCGTCGATGACGCGCGAGGAATGACCGTGCGCCGTGTCGACGACAAGGACGTCGCAGCCGGCATCGAAGAGGGCCTCCGCGCGGGCGACGCCGTCCTCGCCTGTACCGGTGGCGGCCGCCGCCCTGAGGCGTCCGTGCTCGTCCTTGCAGGCATGCGGGAAGCGCTGCGCCTTTTCGATGTCCTTGACCGTGATGAGGCCGATGCAGCGATACGCCTCGTCGACAACGAGCAGCTTCTCGATGCGATGCTGGTGGAGAAGACGCATCGCCTCCTCGCGCCGCACCGTCTCGCTCACCGTGACGAGCCCATCCTTGGTCATGAGCTCGGCGACGGGCTGCCCCGGGTCGGTCGCGAAGCGCACGTCACGGTTGGTCAGGATGCCGACGAGACGGCCGTTGCCCCGCTCGACCACAGGGATGCCAGAGATTTTGTTGTCGACCATGAGGCGGAGGGCGTCGGCCAGCGTCTCGTCGGGATGGATGGTGACGGGGTTCACCACCATGCCGGCTTCGAACTTCTTGACCTTGCGCACCTCGTCGGCCTGGCGCTCGATTGCCATGTTGCGATGGATGACGCCAAGACCGCCGGCCTGCGCCATGGCGATCGCGAGCGCCGATTCGGTGACGGTGTCCATGGCCGCGGAGATGAGTGGGATGCCGAGCTCGACCTCACGTGTCAGGCGAGTCCGCGTATCGGTCTCGGTCGGAATGACGGAAGAGGCTGCCGGGACCAGCAGCACGTCGTCGAAGGTCAGTGCCTGCCGGATCTCCATGTCGCCTCCTTGGTCCAAGGTGGCGCCGCACTATACACATCGAGGGCGGCAAGGGAAGGCGCTTGGCGCGGAGCAGGCATGCCGAACCCGCGTCGTCCGGTGCGCGCGACCGCGGCACTCGTAACTAGCGCGCCGGCTTGTTGAGGAGCGCGTAAATCTTGAACACCCGCAGCGCGCCGCTTTCGAGCGCGGCGATGCGGTGCATCCACAGCTCGGCCTCGTCGAGGACGGTGATCCGGTGCTTGCGCGACATGGCGCGCAGATCCACCTCCTGCAGCATGCGCGCCCAGCCGACAACGATCATGCTGCGATAGAGGTTGCTCACATCCTCGATGACGCGGATATCGAAGCCGAGTCCGGAGAGGCAGTCGGTGTACTGGCTCACCGTCCACAACCGCGGCGGATAGCTCTCGCGGGCGACCCAGGCGGCCATCTCGGGACGCTCGCCGGCGCTGGGGTCGCTGGTGAATTCGTTGAGGAGGAGCTGTCCCTTCTGCTTCAGCCCGACATGGAGGACGCGAAGCAGGCGCTCCTTGTCGACGACCGTGTGGAGCGCGCCGCGTCCGAGAATGCAGTCGAAGCCGTTCTTCCTCAGCTCCACGGTTTCCGGGTCATAGTGAGCGATGGCGGCACGCTTGGCGAGGTCGGCGGCGACCGACATCTCCATGCCGCGCTTGGCCCGCTCCTCCGAGCGTTCGAGTCCGGTCACATAGGTGCCGAAAGCCTGCGCGATGGCGCGCGCCGGCCCGCCGAGCCCGGCCGAGAGGTCGAGCATGCTCATCGCCGGGGTGAGGCCGAAGGGCTTCACCAGTTCGAGCACGAAATCGGCATCCCCGGGCATGATGAAGCCGTCGCCCCAGAGCCACTGCGCCACGGTCATCCGCGACAGCGGAATGCTGGCCGGCTCCTGCGCCGCTTCCTTGCGGATGCGCGCCTGACGCGGCACCGACGGCGCCGGCATGGGCTTGGCCGGTGCCTCGCTGAGCCAGGCGCGCAGCCGGGCCAGCAGAGGAAGCGGCTTCCTCTTGCTTCGGCTCGCCGATGCTCCGGCGCGTTCCGCCATGCCCCGTCCCCGCATTATCCCGCGGCGGGCCGACCCGTCCCGTTGATTGCCGGGTTCGGCCGCCCTGCCTCCGCGAAGAAGGCCGACGAGTAATACCGCGATTTCTCTAAAGAATGTTTTTACAATATGAGGCTAGCGTGCACGCAACCGAGCGCCAAGTCTGGCGTGCCTTCAGCAGATCGGGAGTGTACGACCGTGGCCAATTTGAATTCGAGCGTGCTTGTCGTCGATGATTACGGGACGATGCGGCGGATCATCCGCAATCTCCTGGCGCAGATCGGCTTCAACAATGTCGACGAGGCCGCGGACGGCGCGACGGCGCTCGGCAAGCTCCGCGAGCGGCCCTTCGGCCTCGTCATCTCCGATTGGAACATGGAGCCGATGACGGGCCTGCAGCTCCTGCAGGAGGTGCGCGCCGACAACAAGCTCAAGAGCATGCCCTTCATCATGGTGACCGCCGAAAGCAAGACCGAGAACGTCGTCGCCGCCAAGCAAGCCGGCGTCAGCAACTACATCATCAAACCCTTCAACGCCGACACGCTGAAGAAGAAGATCGAGAGCGTCCTCGGCCCGCTGTGATGCGCGCCAGGCCCGATGCATTCCGATCCGAGGCCACGCCGATGACCAAGCTGCTCCGCCTCAGCGAGGACGAATATTCGGTGATCGAGGACGCCCTCGCCGCCAATGCGCGCGGCCGCGCCTTCCTGCGCATGCGCGACCAGCGGGCGCGGGCGATCGCCGCCGAAGAGGTGAAGCGCCTGATGCGCAGCCTCGTCGCTTCGGTGAAGGGAACCGCGCCCGAGAAGTACAGCCCGACGCACATTCACATCCTGCGGCAGGAGCTGCAGGAGATGAGCGTCTATATCCAGCAGACGCGGGCCGAGATCGCGGCGCTTCGTCCCGACGATTCCGGCAACAATCGGATCATGGCGGCGACAGGGGAGCTGGACGCCATCGTCACCGCGACCGAGCGCGCCACCTCCGACATCCTCAATGCAGCCGAGCGCATCGCGGCGCTGACGCAGCGCCTGCCGAAAACCGACGAGATCGCGCCCATCCGCGAGGAGCTCGAGGCGCAGGCGACCGAGATCCTGACGGCGTGCTCGTTCCAGGACATCACGGGGCAGCGCACGACGAAGGTCGTCAACACCCTGCGCTACCTCGAGAAGCGCGTCAATTCGATGATCGAGATCTGGGGGATCGACAGCCTGAAGACCGTTTCGGAGGATGTCGACACGCGCCCCGATGCCCACCTCCTCAACGGCCCCTCGCTCGAAGGGGTCAGCCAGGACGATGTCGATGCCCTGCTTGCGGAGCTGAACGGGCTGGCGTCGCCGGACAAGCCCGAAGACCAGCGCGGAGATGCCGCGCCGCCGGTGCTCGCGACCACGAAGACATCGCCTTCCATGGCGGCGCCGACAGCCGTCAGCCCGCCGCCGGGGCAGGCCCCGACCCGCATGGCGCCGCTCAATGGTGCCGCTGCGAACGGGGCGGCGATCAATCAGAACGACATCGACGCCCTCTTCGAATAATCGGCTCTCCCCCGGGCGAGCTCGGCTCCGGGGGTCGTCCGGGACCGCTCTCTTGAAGCGCGGGCGCTCTTCGGTCATGGTGCCGGGCTCGGCTACAGCCGGAGAGAGCGATGAAGGGCGAGGATTTGCGTGCGCTGCAGGCGCCACTGAAGGCGCGCTACCGCGAGCACCCTGAGGCGGCGACGATCACCTTGCGCGCCGCCGGCGAGATCGGAGCCGACAGCCTCACCTGCAAGGTCGCGACCGGACGCGCCCTCGTCGAGGCGGGGCTGCATCCGGCAACCGGCGGCGACGGGCTCAGCGCCTGTTCGGGAGACATGCTGCTCGAAGCGTTGGTCGCGTGTGCCGGCGTGACCTTGAAGGCGGTCGCGACCGCGCTCGACCTGCCGCTGCGCCGCGGCACGGTGAGCGCCGAGGGCGATCTCGATTTTCGCGGGACGCTCGGTGTCGCCAAGGACGCCCCCGTCGGCTTTCGCGCCATCCGTCTTCGCTTCGCAATCGATGCCGACGGTACCCCGGATCAGATCGCGACGTTGCTGAAGCTGACCGAGCGCTATTGCGTCGTATTGCAGAGCTTGCGGTCGGCCCCGCCGATCGAAGCCGTGATCGAGCGCGTATCTGGCTGAAGGACACCGCGAACCAAGTCACCTTCTGGTGCGTTTGCGGTTGCGCTTTGCCGCGCATGCGATCGGGAAACGCGATGCCGTATTTTCTCGTCTGGCTTCTTGGCGTTCCAGTAACCGCGCTCGCCCTCGTCTACCTCGCTGTACATTTATAGCTATAGCTGCAAGCGGCCGGACAAAAGCCGATTGTAAAGTTCTCCGACGCTGCGGACGGGGTCGCGAGCGATACGCTCGCGGGCGCTGGGCGGCCGATGCGCCGGCAGCGCGCTCGAGACGGCAACCAGCAAATCTCGAATCGAGAGTTCGCGCAAACCGTCTTCCCCGGCATAGTGCAGCCTGACCCGACCGACTGATCCGCCGGAGGCCGGGCACGTCGATGCAAAGAAGTCTCTCTCTAATGCGGTGATGAGCGCCTCGGCGATTACTACCGCAGCGCCGGCGCCGTCCCGGCCGAATTGTTCGCGGGCAGTGCCGATTGCTGCGGGCCAGCGGCGGGCGCAATAGTCGAGAGCCGGCCGCCTTCGGCGGCGATCGTATCGTCGCCGTGATGCGCCGCATAGCTCAAGACGACGCCGAGCGCGATCCAGATGAATGCCGCGAGCACCATCCATAGCGCTATCGATGCGCGCGCCGAATAGCGATCAACACTGTACTGCTCCGGTTGTCTATCTGGCATTTTCCGTCTCTGGCCGCACATGTTTCCCCGGATCACTCGACAACGACCTTCAATCAACTTGCGGTCGCGCCGCGGGCAGCCGCAGCACTCAGAGCGAGCCCGCCGCCCGCGACGGCTCAGCCGGATTGGAGCAAAAAGCATGCCAGCTAACCGCATACGATAAAGATCGGCGGAAATCCGCAACTTAAAGCCGGAAGGAGGGCGATCGGCCGTGGGCGCGCATCAATTCTGTAAAGTTTTGCGACAGTTTGGTTAACCCGCACGGTTCCGTTGCTGGCGGCGCGCAAAGATCACTATAGTGGCGGGAAGGAGTCGGCGATGCTCCGTTTTGCAAAAGGGAAAAGGGGAGGACCGAGGTGAGAGGCATCGAGACGAGGCGCGCGCGCCGGAACAGCCTTGCCGTCTGCGGACTGGCGATGCTGGTCCTCTCGCAACCGGCCGCGGCGGCGGCCGTAAAGGTCGGTCTCATACTCACCTATTCGGGGCCGAATGCCTCGCTCGGCGAAGAGATCGACAACGGCGTCAAGCTTTATGTGAAGGAGCACGAAAAGGAGCTGCCGCCCAGCGTCACTCTCGATATCGTGCGGCGCGACGACACCGGCCCCAGCCCCGATGTCGCCAAGCGCCTCGCGCAGGAGCTGATCACGCGCGAGAAAGTGCAATTCCTCGCCGGCGTCGTCTGGACGCCGAATGCGACCGCGATCGCGCCGCTGACCAAGGAGGCCAAGATCCCCTTCGTCATCATGAACGCGGCCGGCGCCAACATTACCCGCCTCTCTCCCTATGTCGTGCGCACCTCCTTCACGCTGTGGCAATCGAGCTATCCGCTCGGACAATGGGCGGCGAAGCAGGGGCTGAAGAAGGCCTACACGGCGGTCACCGACTACGCGCCAGGCCATGACGGCGAAGCGGCCTTCATCAAGGGCTTCACCGAGGCGGGCGGCACGATCCTGGGCTCGCTCAGAATGCCCATCAAGGATCCGGATTTCGCCCCCTTCCTCCAGCGCGTCAAGGACGCGAAGCCCGACCTCCTCTATGTCTTCGTGCCGGGCGGCAAGCAGGCGACAGCGCTGATGAAGGCGTTCGGCGAGCTGGGACTCGCCGCTGCCGGCATCAAGCTGGTCGGCCCGCAGGACATCACGACCGATGAGGAGCTGCCCAATATGGGCGATGCGCCGCTCGGCGTCGTTACCGCCGGGAGCTACGCCGTCGTCGCGAAGCGGCCGCAGAACGCGGCTTTCCTTGCAGCCTGGCGGCGCGATTACGGGACCAAATCGATCCCGAGCTTCATGTCGGTCGATGGCTGGGACGGCATGGCGGCCATCTTTGCCGCGATCAAGGCCGAGAACGGCAGGATCGATCCCGACAAGACCATGGCGATACTGAAGGGCTGGAAAAATCCCGACAGCCCCCGCGGCCCGATCGAGATCGATCCCGCAACGGGCGACATCATTCAGAACATCTATATTCGCCGGGTCGAGAAAGTGGGCGACCAGCTCGGCAACTTCGAATTCGACATGATTCCCCAGGTGAAGGATCCTTGGAAGGTCCTGAACCCGCAGTAACGGCGGCATCGGGACCGGCGGCGCGCCTCCCTGCCCTCCCGGCGGCCTCTCTCGCGAGCGCGCGCGGGAGAGGCGCGGATTGAGTGGTCCCTGCCACCGACACCGCCATGGACGCCGCGCTCTCCGCCGCCATCAGCATCGCCTTTCACGGCGTCGCCTACGGCATGGTCCTCTACCTCATCTCCGTGGGGTTATCGGTCACCATGGGGCTCATGGGCTTCGTCAACCTTGCGCACGGCGTCTTTGCCATGGCCGGGGGATATGCGGCGGTGACCCTGATGGCACGCGCCGGCCTTCCCTTCTTCCCTGCTCTCGCCCTCTCCGTTGTCATCGTCGCTGCTCTCGGCATGATGATCGAGCGAACGCTCTACAGGCGGCTCTACGACGCGGGCGAGCTCGATCAGGTGCTGTTCACGATCGGCCTCGTCTTCATGGCCGTGGCGGCCGCCAAATTTATCTGGGGACCGCAGCCGCAGCCGGCTCCCGTACCGGAATATCTGCGCGGCCAGCTCGTCATGGGCGGCCGAGCCTTCCCCGCGTACCGGAGCTTTCTCATCCTCAGCGGCGCCGTCGTCGTCGCGGGACTTTGGCTCGGCCTCGGCCGGACGCGCTTCGGCGCGCAGATCCGCGCTACCGTCGACAATCGCCGCATGGCGCAGTCGATCGGCATCAATACAAGCCTGCTCTTTACCTGCAGCTTTGCGCTCGGCAGCGGGCTCGCGGCCCTCGGCGGCGCGCTCGGCGCCGACATCCTCGCGATCGACCCCACCTACGCCCAGGAGCACCTCGTCTTCTTTCTCATCGTCGTCGCGGTAGGCGGTCTCGGCAGCATCATCGGCCCGCTGGCAGCGGCGCTGCTGCTCGGCGTCACGGCAAGCGCCTGCAGCTACCTCGCGCCCCAATTCGGCGCCTTCTTCATCTACGCCGCCACCCTCGCCATTCTCCTGTGGCGCCCGCACGGCCTCTTCGGGCGCAAGGGCGCCGGGCCATGAGCGCCGAAGCGGCGCCGCTGACAGCCGCGCCATCGGCGGCCGTGGCCGCGATCCTGGGCCGGCACAGGCTGCGCGCCGTCGAGGCCCTGCCCTGGCTCTGCGCCGGCCTCGGCTTCTTCGCCCTGCCCGACTACCTGGCGCTTGGCAGCCAGATTCTGATCATGACTCTGTTCGCCATGTCGCTCGACTTGGTGCTCGGCTATGCCGGCATCGTGACGCTCGGCCATGCCGCCTTCTTCGGAACCGGCGCCTATGTCGCCGGCATCCTTGCGCTCCACGGCTGGAGCGAGCCGATCAGCGCGCTCGCCATCGCCGGCGCCGCGGCCGGGCTGCTCGGAGTGGCGACCGGCCTCATCGTGCTTCGCGCGCGGGGCCTTGCCCTTCTCATGCTCACCCTTGTCGTTGCCGAGATGCTGCAGGAGGCGGCGAACAAGCTCGGCTGGCTCACCGGGGGTACGGACGGGCTGCAGGGAATCACGATCGCGCCCCTTCTCGGCCGCTTCGATTTCGATCTCTTCGGACGCACCGCCTACCTCTATTCCCTCGCCGTGCTGCTGCTCGCCTGGTGGCTCGTGCGGCGCATCGTCCACTCGCCTTTCGGCCATTCGCTGACCGGTCTGCGCGAGAGCGCGATCCGGATGCGCGCCATCGGTGCGCCGGTGTTCCGCAGGCGTCTTCGCGCCTATGCCGTCTCCGCCGCGCTCGCCGGGATCGCCGGGGCGCTTCTCACGCAGACGACGCAGTTCGTCGGCTTGCAGGTGCTGAGCTTCGAGCTGTCGGGAACCGTTCTCGTCATGCTGGTTCTGGGTGGCATCGGGCGCCTCTACGGCGCCTTCATCGGCGCGCCTCTCTACATGATCGCGCAGGACCAGCTCGCCAAGCAGGATCCGGTCAACTGGCTCTTCTGGATCGGGCTGCTGCTCGTGCTCATCGTCTTCTTCGCGCGCGGCGGCATCCTCGGCCTTGTCGACCGCATCCTGATGGCGATGGGGCGCCGATGCGCCTAGACATGCCGGCTTCGCCTGCCGCCGCTCCGGCACTCGAAACGCGCGGCCTTGCGAAATCGCTCGGCGGCATTCCGATCGCGCGCGGCATCGATTTCCGGCTCGAAACCGGGGAACGCCGGGCGCTCATCGGACCCAACGGTGCTGGCAAGACCAGCTTCATCAATCTCGTCACCGGCCACCTCGCGCCGAGTTCCGGCCGGATTTGGGTCGGCGGCGAGGATGTGACGGCGCTTCCGCCGGAAGCGCGCGTCAAGCGCGGCATCGGCCGCACCTTCCAGATCAACACTCTCTTCGCCGCTCTCAGCGTGCTGGAAAATGTCCTCTTGCCGCTGAGCGAACGGCGCGGCATCGCCGGACGAATGTTCCGCGCCGCCGCCGCGGACGCGGGGCTTGCCGAGGAGGGCTGGGCCCTGCTGGAGCGGCTCGGCCTTGCCGAGGACGCCGCGCGTCCCGTCCGCGAACTCCCCTACGGTCGGCAGAGGCTCGTCGAGATTGCCATCGCAATTGCCCTCCGCCCGAAGGTCCTGCTGCTCGACGAGCCCGCTGCCGGAGTCCCCTCTGCCGAGGCCGGCATCATCATCGAGACGATCGCGGGTCTCCCGCGCGACATCGCGGTGCTCATCGTCGAGCACGACATGGACTTGGTGTTCCGCGTGGCGCGGCGAATCACGGTGCTGGTGCAAGGCGCCGTGCTGGTCGAGGGAACGCCATCGGAGATTGCCGCCGACCCGAGGGTGCGCGCGGTTTACCTCGGAGAAGCGGCGGCGTCGTGAGCGCGCTCCTCGCCCTCGAACGCGTCAGCGCCGGCTACGGCGCGACGACCGTCCTCGATGACCTCTCGTTCCGCCTCGAGGCCGGCGAAATCTGCGCCATTCTCGGGCGCAACGGGGTCGGCAAAACGACGCTGCTGCGTACCATTATGGGACATACGCGCCTCCACCGCGGCACGCTGCACCTTGCAGGACGAGATGCCAGCACGCTGCCGCCCTACCGCCGCGCGCGTGCCGGGGTCGGGTTCGTTCCGCAGGAGCGCGAGGTCTTTCCTTCGCTTAGCGTCGCCGAGAACCTCGCCGTTGCCGCAAGGCGCGGCGGTGCCTGGACGATGGAGCGCGCCTTTCTGCTCTTCCCGCGCCTTGCCGAACGACGGCGGAGCATGGCCGACCGCCTGTCCGGCGGCGAGCAGCAGATGCTCAGCATCGCCCGGGCGCTGATGGGCGATCCCCGCCTGCTTCTGCTCGATGAGCCGATGGAGGGGCTGGCGCCGGTGATCGTCGATTCCGTGCTGGACGCGCTGGCAAGCTTGCGCGCCGGCGGGATTGCCATGCTGCTGGTCGAGCAGCATGCGCGCCGCGCGCTCGATTTCGCCCCGCGCACGCTCGTCATGGATCGCGGCCGGATCGTTCATGACGGGCCGAGCGCGCAGCTCCGCGACGATTCCGAGCGTCTCGCCGCGCTGTTGGGGGTGCGTGGGCCGGAGCACATCTCATCGCGCGACGGCGGCGCAGGGGATTTGCGCCGCGCGGAAGCGGAAAGTGGCGCCGATGATCGAGATCAGCGCCACATTCCAGAAGGTTCGTAGGGCGCCACTCTGCCGCGTCGCCTTCCAGTCGGCTGTGACCCAGATCACATTCTGCTTAAGGTTTCGTCCCTGCGAGGCGCGGCAAACCGTAATCATCGGCGAGCCAGGTCAGCCCATCCCGCAGCTTCGGCAAACGCTCTCCCGCCCAATTGTCGTAGCAGCAGACATCGATGAGAACGCTGGCGAGATCCTGGCCGAGCATCGTCATGACACGCGCCAGCCGCCGGCGCGCGGCAAGCTGCGTCTCGGTGAATTCATAGCGTCCGGTGACGCGCGCGCCGTAGCGTCCGATGACCTTCGGCGCCGCCGTCGCCAGCTGCCACTCGCGGCGGAAGCGGATGCCGGCCGCGTGTTGCCGGTCGAGAATGCTGCACTTGTCCCAGTACCAGTCGAGCCGACACTCGTGCTTGACGCGCTTGCCGGTCACCCCGGCAATCATCGTCTCGCGCGTCACGAGCTCGCCATGTTGCGCGCGCTCGGCCGGACCGTGGTCGGCGGCCGGGGTGTCGGGCGCCCGCCGCGCCCTCGCCCGGCTCTTCACCGTGCGCCGCCGATCCGCGCGAGGCGCACGACAAGGCGCGCGTCATCGGGATCTAAGGCGCTGACGACGTGTCGCTCGCGGATCTGCTCGCCATTCGCAATGACTGCGGCGCGTTCCAGTACTTCAACGAGGAGCGCATCGTCGAGATCGCCGAAGCGCCGCTTCCACCAGATGAGACATTCGAGCGCCATTTCGCCCGCGAGCGGCCGCATCGGCCGGCCATTCAGGAGCTGCGCCATGGCCCGCCGCTGCCACAGTCGCGCGGCGCGGCTTCTGATGAGCCGCGCCGCGCCGTCGATGACGACGATCTCGTGGATGCTGCGGCGCGGCGTCGGTTCGCCGCGGATCACCGCCGACCACACGGACGATGATCGGGCAGCTGCGCCGGCGCTCGGCGGCGCGAGGCGACCAGCGAGAACCGTCGGGCGAGCGCGTTTGACGATTGCGACAGGTGCAAGCAGGGCATTCCTCACCATCGTGACCTCTTCCAGCGTGACAAAGGACGTGACCGATATTATAATAACTATTGCCTATACGGTCACATCATAAATGTCCTTTTCGGACATAGCAACTTCGGAATCGCGCCAAATGAGAAAGTTCCTGCCCAACCGGATTCGCGAGTTTCGCGAGCGTGCGGGACTCTCGATGCAGGCCCTGGCCGACCGCGCCGGAACCAGCGCGCCGCAGATCAACAAGCTCGAGAAGGGCGAGCGGAAGCTCACCGTCGATTGGATGATCCGGCTCGGCGCCGCCCTCCGGATCGATCCGAAAGAGCTGATGGTGGTGGAAGGAGCATCCGCCGCCCCGATCGAAGGCGGTTCGGCGGCACCGCGCCCTCATGAGCTGCCGACCTCGCTGAGGGCGGCGGCAGTCGAGTTCGGCGCACCGGACCTTCCGATCCGCGGCCGCGCGCAGGGCGGCCCCAACGGCGTCCTGATGCTGCCGACGGAAGCCCAGCCCGTGGACTGGACCTATCGGCCGCCACAACTGCGCGGCGTCAGCGATGCCTTCGCGATCTTCGCCTACGACGACAGCATGCACCCGATGTACAAGCACGGGCAGACGCTGTGGGTTCATCCGCACCTGCCGGTAAAGCCCGGCGACGGCGTCCTTATCGTCAAGCGCAGCGACGAGGCGATCATCAAGGAGCTCGTCCGGCGGACGGCGAGCGAGACGATCCTCCGCCAGTATCAGCCGCGCCAGGAGGAATTCGCGCTGCCGCAACCCGAGATCCGCGCGATCTACCGCATCGTCGGCGCCCTCGATCTGCGGTGACGCGCCCGCTCTGCGCGAAACCTCTACGCGACCAGAAACGGTTGCATTGCTGTGTCCGTTTCGGTTATTATCGGTTATGGACCGGCATGACCGAAGCAGCGAGGACGTTCTTGCGGCGGGGCCGTCCCCGTCCCTTGCCGCCTTCCGCGAACTCGAATGCGTCTATGACGGGCCGATTCCGGAGCCCGTTCGCCGCGCGGCCGAGTTCGGCTCTGCCCGCGCCCTCCTCTTCCAGCGCGCTACATCCGAGGCCGCTTTCTTCGGGACCATGGTTCGCGCGCAGCTGCGCACGATTCGGCGCCGCCGGGCTGACCGCACCTTCTGCTCGGGGCTCATCGACGACTTGGCGCTCTATCGCCGTCAGTTCCGCGCCTGGCGGCGCCTTCGGGCCACACTCGCCGAAGGGCGAAGCCCCGCCGCATGACGGTCGGGGCTTCTATTCGATGGATCCTTCCATCACCCGATCCTGGACCGGGTCAAAAGCAGGGTCTTGTGGTGGAGCTCCGTCGCCGAGACCTGCGCTTGCTCAGCTCCGTGAGCCCCCGCGCTCTATCATCGGCGGGGTCATGCAGCTGCACCCTCCTGCTCGATTGCGAGGCTCTCGACTCTGTGCCTGGCCCGCAGGCAAGTCAAGATCGCGGTCGATGAAAAAAGGGCCGCGACAAGCGCGGCCCGAGTTCAGGGAGGAAAAGCCCGAAGGACTTGCGGCTGACGAGGAACGCATTCGCCATCAACCGCACCATCTTTATACGGGCCCAACCGTCAACAAATGGTTAACGGCCGAATTCAATCCACGAGCTCGCAAATCCGTTGCGCGCCGCTCGGACAGCCGGCCCCGCGCGAGACGACCGGGCGCGGCAGCGGCACATAGGCAGGACGGCGCCGCTGCTTCGGCTTGGGCAGCGTGCGCGCATAGATCTGTTTCGAGGCTTCGACGACGGCGACGCCGGCAAAGCGCGCGAACCAGCGCTCTCCCAGCTTCTCCCAGGCGGCTGCGGCCCGCAGCATGACCCGCGATGCCGATGGTGGAATATAGAGAGCGCCCGATGACTGCACGGGGGTGAAGAGCTCTTCGCGCAGGAGGCGCGAAAGCTGACCCGGCGTATAGGGGTGACCGAGACCGAACGGAGTGCGGTCTAGCCGCGCCCAGATGCCGCGCCGGTTCGGCACGATGACGAGGACGCGTCCCGATCCGGCAAGGACGCGCCATACCTCTTTGAGGAAAGGGCGCACCTCCTCGCTCGATTCGAGCGCATGGACGAGGAGGACGCGATCGACCGAGCCGTCTTCAAAGGGAAGCTCGCCCTCGTCGGCGAGCGCAACCAGATTCGGCCCCTCCGGCGGCCAGGGCAGCACGCCCTGGAGAGCCGGCATGATGGTGACGATCCGCTCCGCCTCCTCGCGAAAGGGCCGCAGATAGGGCACGGCATAGCCGAGGCCGAGGAGCCGCATGCCGGTCAGATCCGGCCAGATCTGGCGGATGCGCCGACGGATCATGCGGCACGCCACTTGGCCGAGGCTGGTTGCGTAAAAATCGCGCAGATCGACGACGTCGGAATACATCGCCCCATCCTAACACAGGCTCCTGATTAGACGGACATCGCCACGCCCGATGCGGCGCCCTCTCCCTTGCGCTAGGCTCCGCTTCGCCGAGCCGCCCGCCGGCATGGAGCCCGCAACCGCTCGCTCCGAGGAGAGCCAAGGAGAAAACCGATGAAGCTTCGCTATTCGCCGGCCTCGCCCTTCGTCCGCAAGGTCATGATCGTCGCGCTCGAGACCGGGCTCGCCGGACGCATCGAGAAGCTGCCGACGACCGTCGTCCCGGTAAAGCTCAATGACGATGTCAAGGCCGAGAATCCGCTGGTCAAGATCCCGGCGCTCGTCACGGATGAGGGCGAGACGCTCTACGATTCGCCGGTCATTTGCGAATATCTCGACACGCTCCATGCGGGCAGCAAAATCTTTCCGCCACCGGGTCCGGCGCGGTGGACGGCGCTGCGCCGCCAGGCGCTCGGCGACGGCATTCTCGACGCCGCCATCCTCCGCCGCTACGAGACGGCCGTCCGGCCGCAGGCGCTGCAATGGGCGGACTGGATCGAGGGTCAAATGCGCAAGGTGCGCGGCGGCCTCGATGCGTTGGAGCGCGAGACGCTGGACGGCCCCTTCGATATCGGCCGCATCACGATCGCCTGCGCCCTTGGCTATCTCGATTTCCGCTATCCGGACGAGGGCTGGCGCGGTTCCCGCCCCCGCCTTGCGGCTTGGTTCGCCGGCGTCTCGCAACGGCCGTCGATGCAGGAGACGATGCCGCAGGGGTGACCGGGCGGCGCCGCTCGCTCCCGCAGAGTGAGCGGCGCCGGCGCCTCAGTACATGTGCTGCCCGCCGTTGATCGAGAGAGTCGAGCCGGTGATGAAGCCCGCCTCGTCGGCGACGAGGAAGAGAACGCCGCGGGCGATCTCGTCCGCGCGGCCGAGCCGGCCGACCGGGATGCGCGCCACGATTTTCTCGAGCACGTGCGGCGGTACGGCGCGGACCATCTCGGTATCGATATAGCCGGGTGCGATCGCGTTGACGGTGATGCCCTTGCTCGCCCCCTCCTGCGCCAGCGCCTTGGTGAAGCCGTGGATGCCCGACTTCGCCGCGGCGTAGTTGACCTGGCCGTATTGCCCGGCCTGGCCGTTGATCGAGCCGATATTGACGATCCGTCCGAAATTGCGCTCGCGCATGCGTTCGATGACGCAGCGGCACATATTGAAGCAGGAGGCGAGATTCGTCTGGATGACGGCATCCCACTGCTCGAAGCTCATGCGCTGCAAGGTGCCGTCGCGCGTGATTCCGGCATTGTTGACGAGCACCTCGATCGGGCCGAGATCGGCCGTGATGTGCTTCACGCCGTCCTGGCAAGCGGCGAAATTCGCGACATCGAATTTGTAGGCGGGGATGCCGGTCTCCTTGGTGAAGCGCGCCGCGACCTCGTCATTGCCGCCGTAATTCGCCGCGACCTTGTAGCCGGCTTTGGCGAGGCTCTCGCTTACCGCCCGCCCGATGCCTCGGGTGCCGCCCGTCACGACCGCTACTCTTGCCATTCGTCTCCTCCCTTCGGATGAAGCGTTTTACGGCTCCGGCCGCCGCCTTCTCGGCGGGCGGCGCGCCGGAGCCGGCCGGACAAATCAATCCCGTGCGAGGCACATCGCGATGCCCATGCCGCCGCCGATACAGAGCGTCGCCAAGCCTTTCTTGGCGTTCCGCCGCCCCATCTCGTAAAGCAAGGTCACGAGGACGCGCGCGCCGGAGGCGCCGATCGGGTGGCCGAGGGCGATCGCGCCGCCATTGACGTTGACCTTGGCGGTGTCCCAGCCGAGGTCCTTGTTGACGGCGCAGGCCTGCGCCGCGAAGGCTTCGTTCGCCTCGACGAGGTCGAGGTCATCGGTTTTCCACCCGGCCTTTTTGAGGGCAAGACGGCTCGCCGGGATGGGTCCAGTCCCCATGATCGCCGGATCGACCCCGGCCGTCGCCCAGGAGACGATGCGCGCGAGCGGCCGAACGCCGCGCTTCTCGGCCTCGGCGGCGCTCATCAGAACCACGGCAGCCGCCCCGTCATTGATGCCGGAGGCGTTGCCCGCCGTCACCGTCCCGTTCTTGTCGAAGGCAGGGCGCAGCTTCGCCAGGGTCTCGACAGTGGTGCCGTGCTTTGGATGTTCGTCGGTGTCGATGACCACCTCGCCCTTGCGCGTCGCGATCTTGACCGGGACGATCTCGGCCTTGAAGCGGCCTTCCTTCTGGGCCGCTTCCGCCTTCTTTTGCGAGGAGGCCGCGAACTCGTCCTGCTGCTCGCGCGTGATCTGCCAGCGCTGTGCCACGTTCTCGGCGGTGTTGCCCATATGGTAGCCGTTGAAGGCGTCCCACAGCCCGTCCTTGATCATCGTGTCGACGAGCTGCGCGTCACCCATCTTGACGCCGCCGCGCAGATGGATGCAGTGCGGCGCCTGGCTCATGCTTTCCTGGCCGCCGGCGACGACGATCGCCGAGTCGCCGGCGCGGATCGCCTGGTATCCGAGAGCGACGCTGCGCAGGCCCGACCCGCAGAGCTGGTTGACGCCATAGGCGGTGACCTCGACGGGAATGCCGGCGCCGATCGAGGCCTGCCGCGCCGGATTCTGCCCCTCGCCCGCCGCGAGAATCTGCCCCATGATGACTTCCGAGACCTCCTCGGGCGCCACCTCCGCCCGGCGGATCGCTTCGGCAATGGCGACCTGGCCGAGAACATGAGCGGGCACGCTGCTGAGGCCGCCGTTGAAGGCGCCGACGGGCGTGCGTACGGCGCCGGCAATCACGATCTCGGTCATGGGCTGCTCCTTTCCCTCGTCTCGATGCACTCAATACATTGGCCGCAGCTGCGAAGTTTAAAGCTGCCGCCGGCGCCCCGTCCAACGCCGCGGCGGAGGCGCGTGCCGGAGGAGCCATTCGCCGAGAGGGCGCCAAACCGTCGCCGGCGCACGGCGGCCGACAATCATCCCGATATGGCCGAGCGGCGGCGCGATCCGCTCCGCCTGCGGCAGCGCCGCGGCCAAGGCCGAGGCGGAGGCCGGGGGCACGATACGGTCGCGCGAGGGCAGAACGACGAGAGTGGGCCGCGCGAAGCGCCGCGGCGCGACCGGCATGCCGGCGACGCGCCAGGCGCCGCGCGCGGGAGTGTTCTCGCCATACCAGCCGCCGAGACATTCGCGCGCGACGGGAAGCGCGAGCGGCACACCGTCATTGAGCCAATCCTCGAGCGCGACAAAGCCTTCGGCCTCGGCCCCCTGCGGATCGAGCCCGGCGAAGCGCGTGAATTTCCGGAGCGCCGTCAGCGGATCGAGCGCGAGGAAAAGGCTTTGCAGCACATCCACCGGAAGCTCGCCGAGCGGGTCGAAGAGTGTCGCGAGCAGCTCGGACAGGCTGCCGAGCAAACGGGCCGAGGCCGCCTGCTCGGCGTGGAAATCCCAAGGTGTCGCGAGCAGCGCCAGCGCCGCGACCTCTCTGTCGCGGCGGAGCGCGAGGGCGAGGGCGAGGAGGCCGCCCATGCAGTAACCGAGGATGACGGGCGGTGCGCCGGCCAGCGAAAGGGCGGCGCTGAGCGCGGCTTCGAGCCGGCCGGCAATGTAGTCGGTCAAGCTGAAGCCGCGCTCGATCTGACCCGGCCGTCCCCAATCGACGAGGAGCGGACGCAGCCCCGTCGCGGCGAGATGGCGCAACAGGCTGGTCTCAGCGGCGAGGTCGAGAATGTGGTAGCGGTTGATGAGGGAAGGCACGACGAAAACCGGCGCGCCGCCCGCCGGGCGATAGTCGAGAAGCCGGGTCGTTCCCGCCGCCCAGACGACCGGCGGCTCGCCGAGGGAACGGCGGTAGGGGTGGTTCCTGTAGGTTTCGATCCCGCGCAGGAACGCCTCGGCTTCGCCGGTGACCGCGCGGTCCAGCGCCGCGGCGAAATCCTCAGGAGCGACGTCGGCGAGTCTGGCGGCGAGCTCCGCGCGCGCCTTGTCGAGAGCCGGCTTCGAGCCGGGCCAGCCGCTCGTCAAGAGCGGCAAGGCGGCGCGCGAGCCGAGCCAGGTCGTCAGCGCGCTCGCCAAGTGCAGCGGAAGCGGCCGCGGCGCGAGGCGGCGCGGCGTCCGGGGTGGCGGCGACACCCCATCCGGGCGGACCGTCACGCTCGCACCCCCCGTCGCCGGCCTGCGCGTCGCGCCGGCGCGGCCAGCTGCCCGGCCACAGCGAGGCGGCCACGCCCATCCCGGCGAAGAGGCGCGCCAAGCTGTCGATCAGGTCGGGATCGGCGGCCGCCGCGGTCAGATAATCCTGCCACAGCTCGATATACCGTTTCGCGAGTTGCGAGAGATCGGGCGGTTCCGTCATGACCTACTATAACGGCGAAGGCCGGTCGTGACCAGCGCGGGGCAACCGAGAGAGGCGGCTCAGCACTGCGGCAGCGCTCGGCAAAAGCTGCTATGCTTCGCGCTTTCTCCGGCCCGCCTGCAGCGAAAGCCACGCAAAGATGAGCGAAACCACAACGTCCGCGTCGCCGCCGATCGTCATCAAGAAGTATGCCAATCGCCGCCTCTATAACACGGCGACGAGCAGCTATGTCACGCTCGACGATCTCAGCACCATGGTCAAGGAAGGCGGCGATTTCGTGGTTTATGACGCCAAGACCGGCGAGGACATCACCCGCTCCGTGCTGACGCAGATCATTGTCGAGGAGGAGCAGAAAGGGCAGAACCTGCTGCCGATCAGCTTCCTGCGGCAGCTCATCAGCCTCTACGGCGACAGCATGCAATGGCTCGTCCCGCGCTATCTCGAACACGCGATGACCGTCTTCGCGCACAATCAGGAGCAGATGCGCAAGAACCTCAAGGAGGCATTCGGCGGGCTCTTCCCCTTCGGCGGCTTCGAGGAAATGAGCAAGCAGAACATGGCGCTCTTCGAGAAGACGATGAAGATGTTCTCGCCCTTCCCCTCGCAGGAGATCCGCGGCGAGCGGGCGAAGGAGGCGGCGCCGGCCGAGGGGGCGAGCCTGCGCGAGCTCACGGATCGGCTGAACGCCCTCCAGCAGCAGATCGAGGCGCTGACGAAAAGACAGAAGGGTTGAGGAACCTATTATATGCGAGCCAGGCCCCGCCCGCGTCAGCAGGCGGCGCTCGACAGGCTATGGCGGGCGCGCGTGGCCCTCGCGTGGGAATCGCCGACGAGGCGCGCCGACCAGGCGCGCTCCAGCGACGGCTTGCCGAAGAAATAGCCCTGCATGTAATCGACGCCCTGCTGCCGCAGGATCGCCATCTCCTCTGCCGTCTCGACGCATTCGGCCACCGTTTTGAGGCCGAGGCCGTGCAACAGGCCGAGCAGATGGCGCAGGAAGACCTGGTTCTCCGGCCGGTCGACCAGGTTGCGCACGAAAGAGCCGTCGATCTTGACGGTATCGACGCCGAGCGCCTGGAGGTGGCGCACGGAGGTGAAGCCGGCGCCGAAATCGTCCAACGCAACGCGGCAGCCGAGATCGCGCAGGGTCTTGACGAAGCGTCCTGAATCCTCGAAGTCGCGCAGCGCGGTGGTCTCGGTGATCTCGATGACGATGCGATTGGCGATCTCGGGCTTGCCGGCAAGGAGCGATGCGAAGGCGCGCAGCCACGGATGATCGGCCGCCGTCAGCCCCGAAATGTTGAAGCCGAGATTGAATCCGGCGCAGGCGTCGAGCTCCTCGACCGCGCGTTCGAGGACGAAGCGGTCGATATTGCGAATGAGCCCGAGCTGCTCGATCATCGGCACGAACTGCCCGGCTGCCACGATTGCGCCGTCCTCCTCGCGCATGCGAAGCAGGCATTCGTAATAGTCGACCATGCCCGAGCCGCTATGCACGACGGGCTGGAAGGCGAAGAGGAGGCGCCCCTGCTTCAAGGCCCTCTGCACACGCTCGCCGACGGCCATGCCGGCGCGATGCTGGCTGCGCTGAGCCTCGGTGAGCTGATATGCGGCAACGCAGTCACGGCCGGCGCGCTTGGCCTCCCCCAGCGCCGTCTCGGCTCGCGTCATGACGTCCTGGGCGGTCGATGCCTGGCGCGGAAAGGCGATACTGCCGAGCGATGCCGTGATGTATATCGGCCCGACGGCGGTCGCGACCGGCGCATCGCTGATCGCGCTGCGCAACCGCTCGGCCGCCGCCGCAATCATCTCCTCGGCGCAATCGCCAAGCAGGACGCCGAAGCGGTCGCCGCCGATCCGGCCGATCACATCCGCAGCGCCAAGGCAGGCCGCGAGGCGGCGGCCGACTTCGATGATAACGCCATCGGCCGCTTCATAGCCGAAGGCGTCGTTGATCATCGTCATGTTGTCGATGCCGACCGCGAGGTAAGCGCCGACATTGGCGATGTCGGTGCGCTCGAGACGGCGCTGAACCGCATCGCGCAACCGGGCCTTGCTGAGGTGTCCCGTCAGCTCGTCGAAATTCACCAACTGCTCGAGGCGAAGCTCGGCCGCCTTGCGCGAGGTGACAACGCGCAGAACGCCGCGCATGCGCATGGCTCGCCCGGCGGAATCGAGCTCCGCCCGGCCGCGGTCCTGCACCCAGTGAAAGCGGCCATCCTCGGCCCGCAGGCGATACTCGCATTCGAAGAGGCGCCCATCGCGGCTGTCGCTGAGGCAATGCTGGCGCTGCGGCAGATCCTCGGGATTGATCCGGCCGGCAAGGGCCCGACCGGTGCCGATCGCCGCCCGATCGGCGATGCCGAGCACCGTTCCGACGGGGCCGTGCCAGGAGATCGCGTCGCTCGCCAGATCCCATTCATAGGCAATGTCCCGGGCAGCCGTGAGAGCGGCCTGCGCTCGGTCGGTAGCGTCCTGGTGCGGCGGCATGCGCGATAACCTGATCCACTCTGAAGATGGGGAACGCGGGAGCGGTTCCAACCTATGGGCCATTCCTTGACGAAGACTTAAGCCAAATAGTTGCATTTTGGGCGAATTTGAGCGACATTTTAAGCGTGATTCCGCAGGAGATGCAGCCTGTCTGCATCGCTCCCATGAGGAATGGCCGCTTGGGCTTGATCCAGGGTTTACCATATGTTCCGAGCGCCGAGATGCGGGCGGTTCGAATCGCGCCGACCCCGGCTCGGCGGGTCGGATCCGCCGACGCCGCGGCGGCGATCTTGCCGCCGCGTCCGCGGACGGCGCGGACCCTGCCCTTTCTCGCGCAAGTGATTGCTCAGGAGCTGAGCGGCCCAATGGCGCCGGCGCCATGCTGGCGCGATCGCGACAGCGCCTACCGAGCCGCGGCGGCCCGCCCCGATGGGGCGCGCATTACCATCGACGCCTGACGGGGTCCTTGAGCGCCGGAAACCGGCGTCACGATTTCGGAGAGTGCTCGGCCAGGAAGGGCAGCACGGCGTGGTTGAAGTCGCGCGCCGCCACCTGCGTGAAGCAATGGCCGCCGCGCGCGAACATCTTCACCTCGGCGCCGGGGATGAGGCGGGCCAGTTCTTCGGAAAAATAGGAGGGCGTCACGATGTCGTCCTCGCACCCGATGATCAGCGTCGGCGTCCGGATGCGCTTCAGCTCGGCGGTGCGGTCGAAGGCGAGGATCGCATCGATCCGGCTGGCGACGATTTCCGGAGCCGAGAAAGTGGCAAGGTTCTGCGCCTCGGCCTGACGCAGCGGCTCGTTATTCTTGGCGACCCACCAGCTCGGATAAAGAAAAAGGGTGGCGCTCTGCAGATATGCCGCAGGGCCGAGGCGGAGAAGGATCTCCTTGCGCAAGGCGAAGAGCCGGCGGAAATAGGCATCGGCCTTGGTCCAGCTCGCGGCGATGACGACGCTCGCCAGGCGCTTTGCGTGCTCGACCGCCAAGATCTGCGCGATGGCGCCTCCGGTCGAATGGCCGACGATATGCGCCCGCTCAAGACCGAGCGCATCCATCAGCGCGATGACGTCGCTCGCCAGTCGATCTACGGTATAGGAAATGCGGCTGTGGTCGCTCTGCCCGACACCACGATGGTCGAAGACGATCACCTCGAAGCGCTTGGCGAAGACCGGAACCTGATCGCGCCAATAAGCCGCCTGACCACCCAGCCCAGACACGAAAATGACGGGAAACCCTGCCCCATGCCGCTCGTAATAGAGCTGACAATCGCCGGTCGCAATACGCGGCATGCTGTGCGGATCCGCTCCAGACCAAGGTGTTGCTCGTTAGCAGAGGTGCCGCTGCTCTGTCAAACGCGCCGCGCCGGAGGGCAGGCATGCAGACGACGCGCGGCGGTGGCCGCCGGAACCTTGGCAGATCGACAGCGTTGGTGGCGCGCCGGAGAAGGCGGATGGGTGCTGTTCAACCGCAGGTGAGGAAGATCGACGGTTTGCAGGCCGCAGCGCGACGAGCGGGGCGCGCGGCGCGGCGAATCCCCGTCGACGGATCGCCCTCGGCATGAAGCGCCGCCACGGCGGGAGCATGCGCGACGGCAAAGGAAGCGCCCGGAATTGCTGCGATCACATGGTCTTTATGGCCCGAGATTTTTTTGGATTTTCGGCGATCTCTTGGTTGAATTGAAAGCACCGACTCCTATCTTTGCGTATTACAGAGATTGGCAAGCGGATGACATGGAGGAAGATGCGCCGCGCACGACGATCGAGGGGGCGGGAGCGCGGCGGCGATCGACATCGGCTCCGTTTGGCGGACAACCCAGCGAGCGCATCAAATGAAGCGAACAACCAGCCGTACCCAGGATATCGACCGTCATGTCGGCGCCCGGATTCGGGAGCGCCGCATCATGTTGGGGCTCACCCAGCAGCAGCTCGCCGACTTGATCGGCGTGACCTATCAGCAAGCGCATAAATACGAGCGCGGCATCAACCGCGTCTCGGCCGGCCGGTTGTTCGAAATCGCCCGCGTGCTGAGCGTGCCCGTCGCCTATTTCTTTGAGGGGCTCGATGCCGAAGGCGGCCGCGCGGTCAGCCCGCGCGAGCGGATGTGCCTCGAGCTGGCGCGCAACTTCGCGCAGATTCCCAACGAGAAGCACCAGGAAGCCTTGAGCCAGCTCGCGCGCGCGCTCGCAACTCAGCATTGATCCATCGAACCGAGAGTGGCGAGGCCGTCCTCGCGCCCACCGGGCGTCAGCCGCGCCCGCTCTTCTCGCGAAGCAGCTTGAGAAGAGCATCGATCTGGCCGCCATTGCGCTGGATGACGGACGCGATCTCCTGCCGCTCCGTCACGGCCATGCTGATGCCCTCGACCAGAACGTCTTCAATCTTGTAGCCGCTTCCTATCTTTGCGACGCGCCAGTCGACATTGACAGGAGGCTTGTTGTCCGGCTGGGTGATCTGGCTGACGACCAGCGAGGTCGTGCTGTTCTCCGGCCGGGTGGCTTGGATCTTGAATTGCTGATTGTTGTACTGGCTGAAGCGCACCGTATAGGCATGCACGATATAGGCTTCGAACAGGTTCGTGAACTCCTGGCGCTGCGAGTCCGTCGCCGTGCGCCAGTAGGGACCGAGCACGAAGCGCGCGATCGCCGGCACATCGAATCCCTCCTCGAAGAGGGCGCGGAACTGCGCTTCGCGCTGCGGCTCGGCGAGATGCGAGGTAAGAACGTCCACCGCCCGCTTGCCGAGGTCGGCGATGAAGCTCGCCGGATCATCGGCGGCGCGCGCGATGCCGAAGAACAAGAGAACAGTCGCGGTGCAAGCCAGCAGCCGGCGCGTTATGCGGCGTGGGGACATGCTCTCACCTCTTCAGCGGTTTCTGGTGACCCCCGTCTCCGTCGGCTGGCGAAGCCTTTGGCTGAACACGGATGAAGGGTTATGGTTCAAATATGGTGCACGGCTCCCCGACGGAGCGGAGCTTGCAGCAAGCTACCACGCCATCGTGACAACAATGAGGCGGGCTCTCGCACCGAGGGCCGAATGGCTGCCGCTCGCCCGACGCGCCGCGAGTTTTCGCGACTTGCTACCTAAAGCGTCGGTCCGCGGCGGCGTGTCAGCCCCATCACCAGCGCGATGAGGAAGATCACGATAAAGATGAAGAACAGGATCTGCGCGATCCCCGATGCCGCCGATGCAATCCCGCCAAATCCGAAGAAGGCGGCGATAATCGCGATGATGAAGAAGACAACCGCCCAGTAGAGCATAAGCTCCTCCACTTCGGGTTGCTCCGCCGTCGACCGGCGGCACCTCCTTGCTCAACGCTGCCTTTCCCGGCCAGGTTCCGCGTGAGCGCATCGCTTCCGCCTTGCCAATTCAGCAGCGGAGTGCGTGCGAAGGCCGTCTGGAGCTGCACCGTCACTGATGCAGAGAAAGCCCCTTCGTCACCTTGTCGATATCGCGCCGCTCGGCGTAGAGGCCGAGGCCGACGAGGTCGAGCGCCTCGGTCTCGACACGCGCGACCGCGGCTCTATTGTCGTGGTCATTGTTCGTCGTGAAGAGGTCTCGCGTGAAGACCGAGGGCCGCAGCCCGCGCTGCGCGGCGCGCCCCAAGGCCGTCGTCAGCTGCTCGGGCGTGGCGGCAAAGACGAGGATGGGCTGGCGGACGAGCGGGCCGTAAAGGCGGCCCGAGGCATCGGCGTAGCGCTCGCCGGCGAGTTCCGGATAAGCTCCGACGAGACCGCCGGCGAGGAAGCAGGCGACATTGAGCTTCTGCCAGGCCGCGAGATCGGCGTGCAGAACGATGGCGATCTTGGTATCGAAGCGCATGAGCAGCAATCTGCACCCGATAGACGGGATCCATCTTGAACGATCGTGCGGCGCTTCGCCCCGCGACTGGATCCGGTCCGCTCCCTCCTATCCGGGCATCGAGCGGATCGAAGCCTTCTTCACGGGGCACGCCTACGACCCTCATCGGCACGACAGCTATGCGGTGGGCGTAACGCTCGGCGGCGTCCAGTCCTTCGACTATCGCGGCGCGCGGGCGGACAGCCGGTGCGGCGACGTCATCGTCCTCTATCCCGACGAGCTGCATGACGGGCGGGCAGGCGCGGAAACCGGCTTTCATTACCGGATGCTCTATGTCGAACCGCGCCTCCTTCGCGATGCCCTTGGCGACAGGGCGACCGGCCTGCCCTTTATCGGTACAGCAGTGTCGGACGATCCCCGCTTGGCAGGCGCAGTCCGCCTGGGGCTCGACCAACTCGATCACGGGCTGGAAGCGCTCGAGGCGGACCAGATCGTGCTCGCGCTTGCCGAGGCGCTGCTGGCGCTCGCCCCGTCGGTCCGCGGACGGCCGGGCGGAACGACCAGCGCAATCGCCGTCGAACGGGCACGGCAATTCCTGGATGCGCATTTCGCGCGGACGGTCGCTTCCGAAGAACTGGAGGCGGTTGCCGGAATCGACCGCTTCACCCTCGCTCGGCATTTCCGGATCCGGCTCGGAACAAGCCCCTATCGGTATCTGACCATGCGGCGCCTCGACGCGGCGCGTCGCCGGATGTGCGCCGGGCACTCCCTCGTTGATTCGGCGCTCGCCAGCGGCTTTGCCGATCAAAGCCACATGACGCGGCACTTCAAGCGCGCTTATGGCCTCTCTCCAGGCCGCTGGCGCGCATTGCACGTCGGGACGGCGACCACCGAGGGCATTCGCCGCGGTCGCGGTCGCAGCCGATGAAGAGCGCCCGCCCTGCGCATCCCCACGCGGCGCTGGACACTTCCGAGCAGCGCTGCTTCAAAATGACCCGCCATGCCTCGTCGCTCCCCCCTCTGGCCCGCCCAGCTCGACCATATCCGGCTCGATGCTGCCGACCCCGCTGAGCTCGCCGCGTTTTATGCCGCGACCTTGGGCATGACGGCGCTGGCGCAGGCGGATGGCAGCCTGCTGCTGGTTGGGCCCGCGCGGCGCGTCGTCATCGGCGGCGGCGTTCCCGGGACCCAGCCCTACAGCGCCTTCCGCCTCGCCTCGCCGGAGCAGCTCGGCGCGCTTCGGACGCATCTCGAAGGGCAAGGCGCCGCGTTGCTGCCCTCGCCGACGCCGGTATTCGCCGAGGGAGCCTTCGCCGTCCGCGATCCTGATGGCCGCCTCGTTGCCTTCGGGCTGCCGTGCCCCGACTTGCCGGAGCCGCCGCCGTGCGGAACCGCGGCGCTTCCGGGTCGGCTTCAGCATACCGTCGTCGCCTCGCCTCGCCTTCCGGAGATGATGCGCTTTTACGAAGACGTGCTCGGCTTCGTCCCGTCGGACTATGTCCATGAGACGACGGGCAACCGCGAGACGACGGCGGCGTTCTACCGCTCCGATCCCGAGCATCACAGCTTCGCCGTGTTCCGCGCACCGCAAACGCGTCCCGACCATCATGCCTATGAGACGACGTGCTGGAACGACATCCGCGACTGGGCGGACGCGATGGCGGCGCGCGGCACGACGCTGTGGTGGGGACCGGGGCGACATGGCCCCGGCAACAATCTCTTCTTCATGATCAAGGATCCGCAAGGATGCCTCATCGAGCTCTCGGCCGAGTTGGAGGTTGTTCCCGACGCGGTCGAGAAGCGCTCCTGGCCGCATGAAGAGCGGACGCTCAATCTCTGGGGCCCGGGCTTCATGCGAAGCTGACAGGCGCGGACACATCCAAGGAAGCGACATGAGCAACGGCAGCAACCAGCGCACCGGCGGGCAGATTCTCGTCGATCAACTCAAGATTCACGGCGTCGATCTTGCTTTCTGCGTACCGGGCGAGAGTTATCTCGGCGTCCTCGACGCGCTGTGGGATGCGCGCGAAGCGATCCGCCTCGTGACCACGCGCAACGAGATCGGCGCCTGCAACATGGCCGAAGCCTACGGCAAAATCACCGGCCGGCCGGGCATCTGCTTGGTGACGCGCGGCCCCGGCGCCAGCCATGCCATGGTCGGCATTCACACGGCGTTCCAGGACTCGACGCCGCTCATCCTCTTCGTCGGCCAGGTCGCGCGCGAGGCCCGCGAGCGCGAGGCGTTCCAGGAAATCGACGTCAAGCAGATGTTCGGTCACACGGCGAAATGGGCAGCCGAGATCTCCGACCCGCGGCGCATCCCGGAGATGGTGAGCCATGCCTTCCACACCGCCGTCAATGGCCGACCCGGTCCGGTCGTGCTGACACTGCCCGAAGACATGGTGCTGGAGCGCTGCGCCGTCGCCGACGCCGCGCGCTACCAGGTGGTACGGCCGAGCCCGTCGGCGGCGGCGCTCGCGCGCCTGCGCGAGCTCCTGTCGCATGCAAAGCGGCCGATGATGATGGTGGGCGGCGGTGGCTGGTCGCGCGAGGCTGCCGACGATATCGTCGCCTTCGCCGAGGCGTACGACCTGCCGACCTGCGCCTCGTTTCGCTGCCATGACATTTTCGACAACCGCCACCGAAACTATGTCGGCGACTGCAGCACCGGCATCGCGCCGACGCTGGTCGAGCGCGTCAAGGCCTGTGACCTCCTTCTCGTGGTCGGAGCAAGGCTCGGCGAGCTGACGACGCAAGGCTATACCCTCGTCGAGCCGCCGCGGCCGAAGCAGACGCTCATCCATGTCCATGCCGACCCGGACGAGCTCGGCCGCGTCTACCAGGGCGAGCTGCTGATCGCCTCCGGCATGGCGGAATTTGCGGCCGCGGCCAAGGCTATGCCGCCGCTCCCGAGCATCGCCTGGCGCGACTGGTCGGCGGCGGCGCGGCAGGATTATTTGAAAACGCTCGAACCCAGTCCGATGCCGGGTGCGGTCGATCTCGCCCAGATCATCAAGATGATTCAGATGCGAATGCCGGCCGACACGCTCGTCGCCAGCGATGCCGGGAACTTCGCGGGTTGGCTCAATCGCTTCTATCAGCTTCCGGGCTATCGCAGCTTCGTCGGACCGACGAGCGGCGCCATGGGCTACGGCGTGCCGGCGGCGATTGCGGCGAAGCTCGTCCACCCGGCCCGGCCGGTGCTGTGCTTTGCCGGCGACGGCGGCTTCATGATGACGGGACAGGAGCTGGCAACGGCGGTGCAATACGGTGCCAATGTCATCTTTTTCGTCGTCAACAACGGTCTTTACGGCACCATCCGCATGCATCAGGAGCGCGAGTTCCCTGGCCGCTACCCGGCGACCGACCTGCGCAACCCCGATTTTGCCGCTTATGCCCGCGCTTTCGGCGCGCATGGCGAGACGGTCACGGAGACCGCCCAATTCCCGGCCGCCCTCGACCGCGCAATCGGGGCCGGCCTTCCCTCGGTCATCGAGCTGCGCATCGACCCCGAGGCCATCACCTCGCGCACGACCTTGACTGCGTTGCGCGAGGCGGCGCTCGCCCGCGAGAAGAAGAGGTAGGCCTGCTCTACCGCTCGGCGTTCACAACAGCGACTGAGCCGCGCGATAAATCCGGTCGCTCGTATCCTGCCGGATCTTCATCAGCTGGGTCACGCAGTCGCGATGTTGCGATGTGCCGAGCTTCATCCCGAAACTCTCGCAAAGTGCCTTGTCGGACTCGCTGATCTGCGCCTTCTCCCTCAGCGCGGCCGCGGCATCGGCGCCGGGCATGACGGTCAAAGCCAAGCCCACATAGGTCAAGGTGAAGAGCAAGACGATGCTCAAGATGATCGGGTCGAGACGCGCCCTCGCAATCATGACGTCGCCTCCTCAGGGCGGAAGCTCTTCCAATTTCTGCCATTCGATCTGATTGGCGTTTGCGACGGCCGCTGCGAGATAGGCGTCGCGACGGTGCCGCTGCGCTTTCTCCGCATCGTCGGCCGTCTTCGCCAGGCCCCAATGAAACGCCGCGCAGTTTTGATCCCTGGCGGCCAGTTCGTGAAACGCCTCATGCGCGCGTTTGCGATCGACGTCGATCATGGCGACAGCGGAATCGAAGGCGCGCTGCAGCGCTCGATCGCAGCTTATGACGAAGCTTTGCTCGTCCGCGAATGATGCCGATGTCGAGAGCGTGACGGCCACCGCGATCCACAGAGCTCGCACCATTCCCGCCTCCCCTGGGGCGGTCAATATCCGCCTGACCGCGGAAAATGTCTAGTCAATACGGTAACGTAACCCTGAGGCTCATACCGCGAGCGCGACCGCAACAGAGGCGACGAGCAGGACGGCAAACGCCAGGTTGATAGCCCGGCTGGTGCGCGGCTCGCGAAAGAACCGGGTGAGCCCCGCCCCGGCGTAGAGCCAGGCGATATTGACCGCGGTAATGATCGACACGAGGACGGCCATCTTTGCCGCGGCGTCGAGCGCGGCGCGGTCATGCACCAGGACGAAGCCCGAGAAGAGTGCCGCCATCGCCGCATAGCCTTTAGGATTAACGAGGGAGAGAAAGACGCCGCCCGGAAATGAGGGCTGACGACGCTTCTCATCCGCTGCCGTGAGCGGCGGCGCGGTCGCAATCCGGACGGCGAGATAGATGAAGTAACCGGCGGCCAGGGCCGCAATGACCGGGATCGCACCGGGCACTGCCACGGCGATGCTCACGGCGCCCGTGGCGACGATGGTCATGACGCCGACCATGCCGGCAATGATCCCCATCATGTAGCCGAGCCCGCGGCGAGCGCCGAAGGCGGCGCCGGTCGCGGCGAGGCTGAGAGTAGCCGGGCCGGGGCTGCCGGCCAGCGCGAAAGCGGCCAAGACGAAGCCAAGCAGGGCATCCATGGCGGGCCCTCCTATCGGCAAGGGACGGGCGCCCCCGAGCGAAGTGCGTGGCGCCTCATATGGCGCAGCGCTGCGGCGGGTCTTGAACGATCGTGCAGGCGATTGACCCCGAAACGGGTTTCGGTACGCTTCTTTCTGCGCGCGGACGGGAGGCGACGATGGAGTTCGGCGTACAATTCTTCCCGGACGTGAAGCCCGAAGAGAAGTCGGCGCGCGACTACTTCGCCGAGTCGCTGGAGATCGCCGCCGAAGCCGACCGGCTGGGCTTCACTCATGCCCGCATTGTCGAGCACTACTTCCACTATTACGGCGGCTACAGCCCCAACCCCATGCTGTTCCTGTCGGCCGCCTCGCAGCGAACGCGGCGGCTGCGCCTCGTCACCGGGGCCGTTCTGCCTGTCTTCAACCACCCGCTGAAGCTCGCCGGCGAGATCGCGATGCTGGACGCCATCAGCGACGGCCGGCTCGATGTCGGCTTCGCCCGCGCCTTTCTGCCGCATGAGTTCCGCCGCTTCGGTGTCTCGCCCAACGAATCGGTGGAGCGCTACCGCGAAGGGATCGAGCAGATCGACCTGCTGCTGCGCCACGAGAATGTGACGCATCGCGGCAAATACCACGTCATCGAGAACACGACATCGCTGCCGCGCCCGACGCAACGGCCGCGGCCGAAATTCTATGTCGCCGCGCTGACGACGCCAGAGTCCTTCGAATTCGCCGGCCGTATGGGCTACTCCGTCATGGCGATCCCGATGGGCGGCGGCAAGATGCGCGAGCTCATCGCGCGCTACCGCGAGGCATGGCGGCACGCAGGGCATGCGGGCACGGGCGAGGTGATGCTCGCCTTCCACATGTTCTGCCATGCCGATGGCGCTCGCGCGCGGGAATTGGCGCGCGCCCCGCTCGATGCTTATCTCCGCTCGCTCGTCGATGCTGCCGCCGAGTGGACGGAAGGCCTCTCCTCGGCGGACTATCCTGGCTATGACAAGGTCATCGCGCGGCTGAAGCAGAGCAGCATGGAAACCATGGTGGCCAGCGGCGCCGCCTGGATCGGGTCGCCGGCGGAAATCCGCGACACCATCGGGCGCCTCACCGAGGAATACGGCGCCTTCGAGCACGCCTCGCTGCAGATCAATTTCAACACCGTTCCGCGCGACGCGGCGCTCTCCTCCCTGCGGCTTTTCGGCGAGGCCGTGCTTCCGCATTTCACCGGATGAGCCGGGTAGCCGTTAACGCTGAATCCGTCGGAAACGACGCGCGAAAATTTACACTTCTCACGTCGACGGCGCGATCCCATCTTTCAATCGAAGCGAACCCTTCGAGAGGATGCGATCATGTCCTTGCAGGATCATGTCGACACGCTGCGCGCCAAGCACGCCGAGCTCGAGGCCGAAATCCGCCAAGAGATTGCCCGACCCTGGCCCAACGAGCAGCGCCTCTCCGACCTGAAACGACAGAAGCTGCGGATCAAGGACACGATCACCCGCTTGATAAAGCAAGAGGAGGAAGCGCTTCACGCCGGCGTCCTCCGCGCCGCCGGGCGGAGCGAGCACGCTTCGCTGCGCTGAGCCCGAATAGAGATGCCCCGCCGTCGCGCGGCGGGGCATCTGCCGTCAAGGTGCCGAGATCAGCAGGTGCTGGCGCTGCCGGTCGAAGGCGTCGCCGTGCCGGACGAGCTCAAACCCGCGCCTGTTCCCGAGGTTGTGCCCGACATGGCGGAGCCGGAGGTGCTGGAGCCTGCCGTGCCCGAGCCCATCGTCGTCGAGCCCGAGGTGCCCGAGTCTGCCGTGCCGGAACCTGAAAGGCCGGAGCCGGTCGAGGCGGTGCCGCCGGGGCATTTCGTGCTGCTGCCCGAGAGACCGGAGCCGGCTGTCCCGCTCGATCCCGTACTCGGCGAAACCGTCGAGCCGGAGCCCGCCCCCGATCCGCTCGATCCCGATCCCAGTGTCGAGGAGCCGGAGCTTCCCGAACCCATCGTGCTGCTGCTCGCGCCCGAACCCGCGGTCGTACCGCCGCTGGTGCCGCCGCTGGCGCCGGATGAACCGGCGGCGAAGCTGGCGCTCGCCAGAGCCAGAGCCGTCACCGAGACTGTTGCAAAAAGAAGCTTTCTCATGAATCGCCCTTCCTGGTGTTGTCTTGCACGCCCGGACAATCGCCCGGAGCAATCATCGAGCGAATCGCCCTCGGCGGCGCAAATGTTCCGCGGTTGCGCAGAGGTTATGTTGGCTGGAAGGCGCGCGAACCGGCGCGAGAGACAGCAGTCGGCTCCGTCACTGTCCTAATCGAACGAGACGGCGGCCTATCAGGACGCACGCGGCCTCGCCACGGCCAGGCAAGCCGCTCCGGGTCAGCCGACTTTTGAAGCATTGGATCGACGACCCGGCGTTATGGCAGGATAGGACGCTGCCCCGGAGCGCCCATGAACTTCAACATCGACCGCGACTTGCCGGTGCCGCTCGGGACCCAGCTCCGCGGTCTCATCGAATACGGCATCGCCTGCGGCGAGCTCGCCCCCGGCACCCGCCTCCCGTCGGTGCGCCGCCTCGCCGAGCAGCTCGGCCTCGCGCCGATGACGGTGAGCCAGGTCTACCGCGAGCTGCAGGGGGCGGGCCTCATCGAGGCGCGGCCGGGCCAGGGCACTTACGTCGCGGCCGCCATGCCGGTGACGGCTTCGCCGCAGCCGGACCTCGCCGGCTTTCGCCATCGGATCGACCGGCTGATCGACGACGCCGTCGGCGCGGGGCTCGGCCGGACCGAGCTCGCCGCCCTCTTCAACGCCCGCCTCAACCTGCTGGGCGCCCCGCGGCGCGGGCTGCGCCTCGTCCTCGTCGGCATCTTCGAGGCGGCGACCGAGGACTATGCCGCGCACATTCAGGCGCGCCTTCCCGCCGGCGACAGCATCATCGCCACCACCTTCGCCCGCATCGCGAGCGACGAGGTGATGCGGCGGCGCCTCGCCCAGGCCGACCTCGCCCTCACCTTCGCCAACCGCAAGGCCGAGCTCGAAAGGTTGCTCGGGCGCCGTCACAATATCGCGAGCCTCAGCTTCATCCCATCCGAGGCCAGCCGCATGGCGCTGGCTGCGCTCGACCCGTTGACCCGCCTCGGCATCGTCTCGACGATCCCGGAATTCCTCCCGGTGATGACGCGCGGCATCCGCCGGCACGCGCCGCACGTCGCCGATATCCGCAGCACCGTGCTCGGCCAAGCCGAGCTCCCGGCGCTGCTGCAAGCCGTCGATGTCGTCGTCTACGCGACCGGCGCCGAGGCGGTGCTGGACCTCATCCCCGAGCGGACGCGGCGCTTCGAATACCGGCATGTCCCGGACCCCTATTCGATCGATCACCTTCTCCTGCCGATGCTGGACGAGATCCGAGCGGGCGGCCGGTCGCGGCGGGGCAAACCTTTGAGGGAAGCGCCATGAAGATCACCGAGATGAACTGGATGCAGGTCGAGACCTACCTCAAATCCGACGACCGCGCCGTCGTTCCGATCGGCAGCACCGAGCAGCATGCCTATCTCAGCCTCGGCGTCGACATCATCCTGTCCGAGCGCGTCGCCGTCGAGGCGGCAGCGCCGCTCGGCGTCCCCGTGTTCCCGACGATCAATTACGGCATCACCCCTTACTTCACGGCGTATCCGGGCACCGTCAGCCTCCGCATCTCGACCTTGCTCGCCCTCGTCACGGATGTGCTCGACAGCCTGAAGCGCGCCGGCTTCCGCCGCATCCTCTTCGTCAACGGCCATGGCGGCAACGCGCCAGCGGGCGCGCTTGCCCAGGAATGGATGAGCGCCAATCCCGGAACCACCGTCCGCTTCTATAATTGGTACAACGCGCCCAAGACCTGGGCGAAGGTTCAGGAGATCGATCGCGTCGCGAGCCACGCCTCGTGGATGGAGAACTTCCCCTGGACGCGCCTGCCCAATGTCGCCTTTCCCGAGGAGCCTAAAGCGATGATCAACAGCGAGAGGTTGCGCCTCATGAGCCCGCAGCAGGTGCGCGCCTATATCGGCGATGGCAATTTCGGCGGGCTGCACCGGCGGTCCGACGCCGAGATGCTGGCGCTCTGGCAAGTCGCCGTCGAGGAGACGCGCAGCCAGATCGAAGGGCCCTGGTCGTGAGCGGGCCGACCCTCGTTTGGGGCGCCGGCGCCATCGGCGGCACGGTCGGCGCCTATCTGAAGCGCGCGGGCCACGAGATCGTCTTCGTCGACATCGTGCCGGAGCATGTCGATGCCATCCGCGGGCCAGGCCTCGCCATCGAGGGACCCGTCGATCAGTTCACCGTGACCGCGCCCGCCTTCACCCCGGACAAGGTCACGGGCCGCTTCGAGCGCATCTTCCTCTGCGTCAAGGCGCAGCACACGCAAGGGGCGGCGCAGGCGCTGCGGCCCTTCCTCGCCGAGGACGGCTATGTCGTCTCGCTCCAGAACGGCCTCAACGAGCGCATCATCGCCGAGACGGTGGGGCCGCGGCGGACGATGGGCGCCTTCGTCAATTTCGGCGCCGACTATCTCGGCCCCGGCCGCGTCATCTATGCCGGCCACGGCGCCGTGGTGCTCGGCGAGATCGACGGGGCGATGACGCCGCGCCTCGCGGCGCTGCACGAGGTCATGAAGGATTTCGAGCCCGCCGCCGTCACGACGGACAACATCTGGGGCTATCTCTGGGGCAAGCTCGGCTATGGCGCGCTGCTCTTCGCAACGGCGCTCACCAATGATTCGATCGCCGACGCGCTCGCCTCGCCCGAGCATCGCCGGCTTTATCTGGCGCTCGGCCAGGAGGTGATGCGGGTGGCGGCGGCCGAGGGCATGCGCCCCGAAGGCTTCAACGGCTTCGATCCCGCCGCCTTCATGCCCGCCGCCTTCATGCCCGGCGCCGATGCCGGGCGTATCGAGCGCTCCTTCGCCGAGATGGTGGCGCACAACCGCGCCTCGGCGAAGTCGCATAGCGGCATCTGGCGCGACCTCGCCGTGCGCAAGCGGCGCACCGAGGTCGACGCGCAGATCGCCATCATCGCGGCGATCGCCGAGGGCCATGGCTTGAGCGCGCCCATCGTGCGCCGGCTCGTCGCCCTCATTCACGACATCGAAGACGGCCGGCGCCCGCTCGACCGCGCCAATCTCGACCGCCTCGCCGAGGCGATCCCGTAGGAGAGAGGCCAATGCAGATCGAATTTCCCGGCAAGAAGGTGATCGTCACCGGCGGCGGCCACGGCTTCGGGCGCGCCATCGCGCATGCCTTCGCCGCGCGCGGAGCCGAGACCTGGAGTTGCGACATCAATGCCGACGGCCTGCGGGTCACCAAGGCAGAGGCGCGGCCGGCGCAGGGCGGCAGCCTCGAAGTGCGCACGGTCGACGTCACCGACCGCGCCGCCGTCGCCGCCTTCGTCGCCGAAGCCGCGGGGCCCGGCGGCCGCATCGACATCCTCGTCAATAACGCGGGCGGCGTCTGCGGCCAAGTGGGGCAGCCGCTCGAAGCGGTGACGCCGCAGCAATGGCAGGTGATCTTCGACGTCAACGTGACCGGCGCCTTCAATTTCGCGCAGGCCGTCGCGCCCGGCATGAAGGCGGCACGCGCGGGCCGGATCGTCAATATCTCCTCGGGTGCCGGTCTCGGCGTCAGCCTCACCGGCATCCAGGCCTATGCCGCGGCGAAGGCGGCGCAGATCGGACTGACGCGCCAGCTCGCGCACGAGCTCGGCCCCTTCGGCATCACCGTCAACAGCATCGCTCCCGGCTTCGTGCGCTCCAACCCTACGACCGAGAAGCAATGGGAGTCCTACGGCGCCGAAGGGCAGAAGCGCCTCGTCGAAAGTATCGCGCTCCGCCGCCTCGGCGCGCCCGCCGATATCGCCCATGCCGTCCTCTTCTTCGCCTCCGACTATGCCGGCTGGATCACCGGCCAGGTGCTGTCGGTGAGCGGCGGGAAGTGATCGGGTCGACGCCGCCTTACGATTCTTTCGGCCGAAACGCTGGGTTCCCGCTTTCGCGGGAACGACGACATGGGTTACTCGGAGGGGCTGTGCGTTGCGGCAGCCGGAGCGGGGCGGTTCGCAGAGCGCTTCCCCGATCATGGATCGCCGAGCGCGCCAGTGATACTGAGATCGAGGCATGTCTTCGCGGTACTGGCGACCGGACGGAATTGCGGGCCTCGACCTCCTGCGCTCGGAGGACAGCACGCATCGCTATGCCCGGCATTCTCACGAGGGTTACGCGCTGGGCGTCGTCGAGCGCGGCGCGCATGGCTTCGCCGCGCGCGGCCGCGCGTGGATCGCAATTCCGGGCCGCGTTATCCTCGTCAATCCCGACGAGGCCCATGACGGCGGTCCCGCCGCGAGGGCCGGTGCCTATTCCTATCGCATGCTCTATGTCGACGGCGCCGTGCTGCGGGAAGCGCTCGCTGAGGCGGCAGGACGACGCGTCGCGATGCCGTTCTTCCCAGAGCCCGTCGTCAGCGACTCGGCTCTTTCCGAGCGCCTCTTCGAGCTCCATCGCAGCCTCGAGCGGAGCGAGGCGCGGCTCGAACGGGAGGCGCTGCTGATCGCGGCGCTGGTCGCTCTCGCGCGGCGCCATGGCGGCGCCCCGCCCGCCGCTGATCAAACACGGCGCTGGTCGCGCGAGGTCGCGCTGGCACGAGACTATCTCGAAGAGAATTTCGCCGCGGATTGCTCGCTCGCCGACCTCGCCGCCCTGGCGGGGGTCGGCCGCTTCCGCCTGCTCCGCGCCTTCCGCCGCTCCCTCGGCCTGCCGCCGCATCTCTACCAGACGCAACTCCGGCTGCGCCACGCCAAGCGGCTCATGCTGTCGGGCGAGCCGCCGGCGATGGCGGCCGTCGCCGCCGGCTTCGCCGATCAGAGCCATATGATCCGCAAGTTCAAATCCGCCTACGGCGTCACCCCGGGCGAATATCTGGGTCGCCACGCCAAATCCCGAGCGCCGCAATAACGTTCAATCGGCTGTAGCGGGGCGAGCGCTAGGGTACCGGGACCCGACGCCATCCTGGAGCGACCCATGCCCGTCATCAACCGCATCGCCGATTTTCATGCCGAGATGAAATGCTGGCGGCGCGACCTTCACGCCCATCCCGAGATGGCATTCGGGGAGCGCCGCACCGCCGATTTCGTCGCCACGACCCTCGAAGGGTTCGGCATCGAGGTCCGCCGCGGCTTGGCGGGAACCGGCGTCGTCGGCACGCTGCGCGCCGGCAGCGGCAAGCGGGCGATCGGCCTGCGCGCCGATATGGACGCCCTTCCCATTCACGAAAAGACCGGCTGCGCCCACGCCTCGACGCATGACGGCGTCATGCATGCCTGCGGCCATGACGGCCACACGGCGATGCTGCTCGGCGCGGCGCGCTACCTCGCGGAGACGCGGAATTTCGACGGCACCGTCCATTTCATCTTCCAGCCTGCCGAGGAGAATGAATGCGGCGGGCAGAAGATGGTCGAGGACGGCCTCTTCGAGCAGTTTCCCGTGGAAGCCGTCTACGGCATGCACAATTGGCCCGGCCTCCCCGTCGGCGCCTTCGGCGTCTGCACGGGTCCCATCATGGCGGCGGACGACAAGTTCGAGATCACCATCACGAGCCGCGGCGCCCACGCCGCGATGCCGCATCTCGGCGACGACCCGATTGTCGCCGCCGGCGCGATGATCGGCGCCATCCAGACGATCGTCAGCCGCACCGCCGATCCTCAGGACGAGCTCGTCGTCAGCATCACCCAGCTGCATGGCGGCAGCACCTGGAACATCGTCCCCGAGGAGGTCGTGCTGCGCGGCACCTGCCGCTATTTCAAGCCGGAGCTCCGCAGGCTGCTCGACGGCGCGCTGCGCCGGGTCGTCGAGGGCATCGCCGCGACGCATGGCGTCGTGGCCGCCTTCTCCTTCTACAAGCCGATCCCGCCGGCGGTGAATGCCGAGGGCCCGACCGCCGCGGCGATCCGCGCCGCCGCCATGGTCGCGGGCGACGAGAATGTCCGGCGCGACGTCGCGCCCAGCATGGGATGCGAAGATTTCGGCTTCATGCTGGCGGCGCGCCCGGGCTGCTATCTCTGGATCGGCAACGGTCCCATCCGCGACGGCGTCGGCCTCCACAGCTCGCGCTACGATTTCAACGACGAGATCCTGCCGGTGGGGGCCAGCTACTGGTCGAAGCTGGTCGAGACGGTCCTGCCGAGGGGGATCTGAGCCCCGGCCGGTGTCGTTCCGCCAGGCAAGTCAGCGGCGGCTGTATCCTCTAGCGCCGGCATTCGCCATGGACGGCGGCGAAGATGTCGCCGCGGTTGATGCCGATATCGGCCAGCATGTGGTCGCTGCAGAGCCGCAGCTCCTCGACGGCGCGGGCGCGCTGGCGGCGGCGCTCGAAGCGACTCCAGAGAGCGGCGCAAAACCCGAAGAGGCTGCGCGCCCGGTCGGCGCCGGTATCGGTCAGGACGAGGTCGGTCATAGGAATGTTCCTCCGCGATGGGCGGAGCGCACTCATGCGCCATCACGGCGAATAAAATCTTAATCGAACGCCTTCCGGTTGCATGGAAGGGCTGCGCGCGGCGCAGCGCTCGCGGCGGCACCGCCGGCGATCAAGGCGGCGCCAGCGCGTGCGCGACCAGCGGATGGAGAGTGCGGTGATGCGCGAGCGGTCGCGGCGCACCCTCGGGCGGCGTCATGCCGATGCGGTCGTGCCAGAAGGTCGGGAGGCCGATCGCGGCGGTGCCGAAAAGATCGTAGGCCGAGCCCGCGACGAAGAGACAACGCGACGGCTCGACGCCGAGCTCTGCGAGGGCGAGGCGGTAAGGCCTCGGGTCGGGCTTGTAGAAGCCGGCGCGCTCGGCCGTGACGACTGTCGCGAAGGCGATGCCGGTGCAGGCGACGGCCTTTGCGCCCAGCGCCTCGGAACAGTTCGTGACGATGCCGAGTGGCAGCTTCGCGCCGAGGGCGGCGAGGACCGTCCCCACCTCGGGCCAAGGCCGCAACTCTCCGTAGCGCGCCGCGAGACGCTGCGCGAGGGCGGGGTCGAGACCCGCCTCCGCCGCCGCCGCGGCGACCATCTCCTCATAGGGGCGGTAGGCGCCGGTGGCGTAGGTGCGGCTGAGATAGGCGCCGCGCCAGCGGCGGCCATCCTCGGTTCCGCCAGCGACGCTGTCCCAGAGCGACCAGGAATCGAGGAGCCCGGTCAGGAGGTCGAACAGCACGGCATCGTAGTGCAGGCGGGAATTCATCGGCGCGGCGCTCTATAGTCGCGGACCCTTTCACCCTATCCGAACGCGAAGGAGCCCGCGATGACGGACCGCATCTTCCACATGATCGCCGGCGCGCCGGCGCCGGTGGCGCCCTTCAGCCATGCCGTCGAGATCGAGGGCTGGCTTTTCGTCACCGGCCAGATGCCGACCTGGCCCGATGACGATTCCCGCCCGCTCCCCGAAGGGATCGAGGCGCAGACACGGCGCGTCATGGACAATCTCGTCCTGGTTTTGAAGGGGGCCGGCTATGCTCTCGGCGACGTCGTCTCCGCGCGCGTCTATCTCACCCAATTCGCCCGCGACTACGCGGCAATGAACGCCGTCTATGAAGGCTATTTCCCGCCGGGGCGGCTGCCGGCCCGCACCTGCGTCGGCGTCACCGGCCTCGCCCGCGGCGCCCTCGTCGAGATCGACCTCGTCGCGCGGCGCTGAGCCCCGGTGACAATTATTCCTCGCGGTAGCGTGCCTCGCGCGCGTCCCATTCGGCCTTGCCGACGAGGCGCTGGCGCTCGGCGAAATCGATGAGCCGCTCGGCGACCGCACCGAGCCCGCCATCGCGGCGCAACGCCGCCAGCACCTCGCGCAGCGCCAACATGGCGGCTTGCAGCGCCGCGTTGGCGTAGAGCACGAGGGCGAAGCCCATTTCGGCGAGGGCCTGCTGCGAGAGCAGCGGCGTCTTGCCGCCAACGACCAAGTTGACGATCTGCGGCGCCGGCAGGCGGGCGATGCGCCGCAGCTCCGCCTCCGTCGTCGGCGCCTCGACGAAGGTCGCGTCGGCGCCGGCCTCGATATAGGCGGCGGCGCGATCGAGGGCGGCACCCAGCCCCTCGACGGCGAGCGCGTCGGTGCGGGCGATGACGAGCAGATCGGCCGAGCGCCGCGCATCGACGGCCGCCTTCACCTTCGCCACCATCTCGGCCGCCGGCACCACCGCCTTGCCGGCGAAATGCCCGCAGCGCTTGGGGAAGATCTGGTCCTCGAGCTGCAGCGCGTCGGCGCCCGCTCGCTCGAGGCTGCGCACGGTGCGCGTCACATTGAGCGCGTTGCCGAAGCCCGTATCAGCATCGACGATGAGCGGCAGCGTCGAGGCCTCGGCGACGGCGCTCGTCGCGGCCGCGAGCTCGGTCGCGGTGACGAGGCCGATATCGGGCAAGCCAAAGGCGGTATTGGCGAGGCCGGCGCCCGTCAGATAGACCGCCTCGAAGCCGAGATCCTCGATGATGCGGGCAGTCAAGGCGTTGGCGGCACCGGGGACGAGCATCGCCCGCCTTTCGCCGAGCACGCGGCGCAGTCGCGCCCCTTTCGTCTCTTCGGTGCCGACCATCGAGCCCCTCTCCGAAGGCGGCCCCGCTGACCGGATGCTAAGAGGAGGCCGCTAAATTCCCGGCATGGAGAATAGCGCGGTCGGCGCTGCGCGGGCGTGGGATTTGCGATGCGCGAACGCGCCTTCGCGTCTGACCTTTTGAACCATGAAGGCACGAAGACACGAAGGTTATTCTGCACGCAGCGCAATAAGTCCGTTCTTCATCGAGCGCTCGACGCAAGAGCGAAAAGGCGCTGCGCGCCCGCTCGGAGCCTTCGTGTCTTTGCGCCTTCGTGGCCCAAATGTTCCTTCTATCAGGCCGCCCGGATCTGCTCGATGAAGCGGCGGACCTCGCCCTTCAGCATGCCGGCCTGACGGCTCAGCTCGGCCGAGGAGGTCAGGACCTGCGCCGCCGCAGCGCCCGTCGCGCTCGCCGCCTCGTTGACGCCGGCGATATTGCGCGAGACTTCCTCCGTGCCGCGCGCCGCCTCTTGCGTGTTGCGCGTGATCTCCTGCGTCGCGGCGCCCTGCTCCTCGACGGCGGAGGCGACGGTGACGGCGATCTCGTTCAAGGTGGTGATGGTGCGATCGATACCGGCGATGGCGCCCACCGCATCTTTCGTCGCCCCCTGCATCGCCGCGATCTGAGTCGAGATCTCGTCGGTCGCCTTCGCGGTCTGCGTCGCCAGCGCCTTCACTTCGGAGGCGACGACGGCAAAGCCCTTGCCGGCCTCGCCGGCGCGCGCCGCCTCGATCGTGGCGTTCAAGGCGAGGAGATTGGTCTGGCTCGCGATGTCGTTGATGAGCTTCACCACATCGCCGATCTTCTGCGCGACCTCGGAGAGGCCCCGGATCGTCGTATTCGTCCGGGCGGCCTCGTCGACGGCCTGCCCGGCGATCGTGCGCGACTGCGTCACCTGCCGCGCGATCTCGGCGATGGACGCGCTCATCTCCTCGGTCGCGGCGGCGACCGTCTGCACATTGGCCGAAGCCTGAGTCGAGGCGGCGGAGACGGCATTCGCCTGGCGGCTCGCCTCCTCCGCCGTCGTCGCCATGGTCGTTGCCGTGCTCTGCATCTCGCTGGCCGCCGAGCTCACGGTCTCGACGACGCCCATCACCGTCTTCTCGAGGTTGAGCGCCAATTCCTGCGTCTCGCTGCGGCGCTGCTCCTGCGCCGCCCGCTCGCGCCTCTCGGCTTCCTCCTGCCGCTCTCGGCTCGCGGCGATTTCGGCCATCATCGCGTTGAAGGCGGCGGCGAGGCGCCCGATCTCGTTGCGCCCGGCATAGTCGATGCGCAGCCGATAGTCGTTCGTCTCGCGCACGCGCTTGGCGATCTCTTCGAGACGGCCGAGCGGGCCGACGATGCTGCGCTGAATGAGCCAGGCGAGGGCAAGACTCAAGGCGCCGAGCGCGGCGGTCACGGCGAGGGTGAGCGTCAGAGCGCGGCGCTGGCCGGCGATGCGGGCCTCGAGCAGCTTCGTCAGCTCCACGCTGGAGGCGGTCCAGTATTTGACGACGGCGCCGGCCGCGTTGCGGTAAGGCGCCGCGACCGTGCCCGGATCGGCGGCGGCATTCTCTTTGATGAGGGCGGCCTCGACGGCGGCGGTATAAGCTTCGGCCGCGGCGGCGAGGTCATGCGCTGCCGGCGCCAGCGCCGCCTTGACCTCGGCGCCGCTATTGCCGCGATAAGCGCCGGCAAGGTCGCTCCCGAGGCCGTCGAGGCTGGCCTTGAGCTGCCCCGAGAGAATAAGGAAGCCGACCTTCTGGTCGTCGCTCAAGGTGTGATGCGCCAGCGCCGAGCGCGCGAGATCGAGAATGGCGGCGAATTGCTGAAGGATCTGTGGCGCCTTGCCGACGACGGTGTCCTGGACATAGTAGCTGTCGAGGTCGGGGTCGAGGGAAAGGTTCGAATCATCGCCGATCCGGCCGATGAGGGAGACCGCCTTGTCGACGGCATCGGCGAGCGCCGCCGGCCGCTTCTCCGCGGCCGCCGCTGTCCCCGCGGCCGTCAGCGCCGTCTCGAGGCTCTTGCGCATCTCGCCGGTCGCCATGCCTTCGCCCAACGCCGTCTCGGCCGCGCCGAGCTTCGTCGAAAACTCGGCGGCGGCGCTCCCGCTCAGCGGGCCGGCCGAAGCCGGATCGGCCGAGGCTTCGACAGCGGCCACCAAGGCCGGTCGCACGGCGGCAATGAAGGCGGTGCCGCGCAGCTCCTTTGCTGCGAAGGTGATCACCTGCTGCCGGTCGTCGACGGTGCTGTAGATGAGAAAGGCGATCGGGACCGCGAAAACGGCCAGAATGATGGCGATTTTCGCTTTGACGCTGAGATGGTTCATCATGGGATTGCCGCCGCTGATGCGCTCGCCCTGATGTAAAGACATATAGACAACTGATTGCGAATCCGTAAAAGCGGCGCAATTTTTCGCTTTATTTGCGTTGATATCGACCAATTCTTCTCGTTACAGCGATGGCACGCGCTTCCAATCTAGAATGCCCTGGCCGGTCGGTCGATGAGGCGTGACCGTCCCCGCCGGCAGCGCCGGATTGAGGCGGCGCAGCTCGGCGGCGGAGAGGCGAAGAACTCCTTCCGCCGCCGCGAGGAAGCGTTCGGCCTCGGCGGGCGCGATGAGCGCCTCGGTCAGGCGGCGGAACTTCGCGACGTAGTCGGGAAGCCGCCAGGGAGCGCGGCCATTGGGATGCGCGTCGGCGACGGCGCGCTCCGCTGCGATCTCCCTGCCATCGCGCAGCCGCACGGTGAGACGGCCGCCGAAGGCGCGGCGAGCGGGATCGGGATCGTGATACCGCCGCGTCCAGAGCGGATCCTCGACGGTGCGGATCTTGCGCCAGAGCGCCACCGTTTCCGGCCGGCGCGCGCGTTCGCGCGCATAGCTCCTCTCGTGATGCCAGGCGCCGTCTTCGAGCGCGACGGCGAGGATGTAGGGGAGCGAATGGTCGAGCGTCTCGCGCGAGGCTTCGGGATCGTATTTCTGCGGATCGGCGGCGCCGCTACCGATGACGGAATGAGTGTGGTGGCTCGTATGGGCGACAATCTCGGCGATGTTGGCGAGGGCGAGGCCTCGCCGCAGCTCGATCGCGAGATCGATGAAAGCCTGCGCCTGGTATTCGGCGGAATGCGCCTTGGTGTAGGTCTCGTGAATGGCGCGCGGCGGCTCGCCCGGAGCCGGCAGGAACACCTCATAGACCGCATCCTTGCCGTCCAGCATCCAGGCGATGACGGAATCCTCGCCTTCGTAGATCGGCGACGGGCTCGCCTCGCCGCGCATGGCGCGGTCCACCGCCTCGATGGCGAGCTTCCCAGAGAAGCCGGGCACGAAGGCCTTCCACGAGCTGATGGCGCCCTTGCGCGACTGCCGCGTCGAGAAGGCGAGGTGCACGGCCTGGTTCACCGCCTGGAAGACGACCGGCACCGGCAGATCGAGCAGGCGGCCGATGCCGACGACGGTCGCGGGGCAGAGATGCGCGACATGGTCCTTCTTGTGGCGATGGAGCGAGATCGCCTTGACGAGCGCCACATGCACCTCATAGGCGACGGCGATGGCGCGGGCGAGCGCCGCGCCGTCGCGCCCGGTCTGCTGCGCGACGGCGACGAGCGCGGCGATCGAATCGCCGGGATGGGCATAATCCGCCGCGAGGAAGGTGTCGTGGAAGTCGAGCTCGCGCACCGCCGTCGCATTGGCCCAGGCCGCCCATTCCGCGGCGACGGTGAGCGCCGGGTCGAGGCCGAAGAGGCTGGCGCCGCAGGCGCGCGGATTGGCGAGCGCCATGGCGCGTGCCGCGGCGACGGGCGGGCGGTTGATGGCGGCGAGCGCGACGCCGGCATTGTCGATGATCCGGGCCGCCACGAGCTCGGCAGTGTCCCTCTCGATCGCCGGCACCGCCGCCAGCTCGGCGAGCTTCCAGGCGAGCTGACGCTCGGGCGGCAGCGCCGCCGCCGAGGGATGGACGCGCACCTCGTGGCGGATCATGGCGCCGAGCGCGTCCGATCGGGAACGGACATCCGGACTCGGCGCGGGCGTTCCGCGCGCCGTCCCCACACTGTTCTCTTCCGTTCCGCGACTGCCGGCATGCGAGACCTCGTCGTTCCGAGGACCGCGATGTAACGCCTTGCGCCCGGCGTGACAACCGCGGCGCCGGTGCAGCAGGGCGGCGCGTGTCGCGGCCCGGCGGTCTAGCACGTTGTCGTTTCGCCCCGCTGCCGATAACCTGCCCGGCGTTCGAGCGGCGCCCTTTCGGGGGGCGGGCAGGAGGCGGGCCTTTCATGCTGCGGATCGGCGTCGATATCGGCGGGACCTTCACGGATTTCGCGCTCTGGGACGGCGACGAGCGCGGCTATGTCGCGGTCGAGGCGTTCAAGGTGCCCTCGACCCCGCCCGATTTCGCGCGCGGCGTCATGGAGGGGCTGGAGCAGCTCCTGGCGCGCGGCCGCATCAGCGCTGAGGAGCCCGCGCTCATCGTCCACGGCACCACGGTCAGCACCAACGCCGTCATCGAGCGCAGCGGCCCGCCGATCGCGCTGCTGACGACGGCGGGGTTCAAGGACATTCTCGGCCTCGCGCGGCTGCGCCTCGACAAGCCCGTCGACCTCTTCAACCGCCGCCCGCCGCCCTTGATCCCGCGCCAGCTCGTCTTCGAGATCGACGAGCGGATGCTGCGCGACGGCCGGGTCGACCGCCCGCTCGATCCGGCGCAGGCGGTGGCGGCGGCGCGGCAGGCGCGGGCGGCCGGCGCGGTCGCGATCGCCATCTGCTTTCTCCACGCCTATCGCAATCCCGCCCATGAGAAGGCCGCGGGCGAGGCGATCCGCGCCGCCCTCCCCGAGCTCGACCTCGTCCTCTCGCACGAGGTCTGGGCCCAGCAATCGGAATACGAGCGGGCGAGCGCGGCGCTTCTCAACGCCTATGCCCGCACGACGATGGCGGGCTACATCGCCCGCCTGCAGCGCTTCCTGGACGAGCGGTTGCCCAAGGCGCGGCTCTTCATCACCAAGTCGAATGGCGGCGTCATGGCGACGGCGGAGGCCGTCCGGATGCCGATCCACACGCTGCTCTCGGGTCCCGCCGCCGGCGTCACCGCGGCGCGCGCCCTCGGCCAAATGCTGGGCGAGCGCCACCTCCTCACCATGGACATGGGCGGCACCTCGACCGACATATCGATGATCCGCGACGGCGAGATCATGGTCTCGCATGACGGCAAGGTCGGCGACTTCCCGATCATGATGCCGGTGACGGCGATCGAGGCGATCGGCGCCGGCGGCGGCTCCATCGCCTGGCTCGACGGGCCGGTCTTGAAGGTGGGGCCGCGCTCGGCCGGCGCCGTGCCCGGCCCCGCCTGCTACGCCCGCGGCGGCACGCAACCCACCGTCTCCGACGCCTATCTCCTCTGCGGCTATCTCGACGAGAGCATGCCGCTCGCCGGCAGCCTCCGCCTCCACCGCGACCGCGCCGAGGCGGCGCTGGCGCCCATCGCCTCAGCGCTTCGCCGCGACGCCGTCGGCGCCGCCGAGAGCGTCGTCGCCGTCGCCACCGCCAACATGCTGGCGAACGCCCTCCCCTTCATGGCCCGCCTCGGCGTCGAGCCCGGCGAGCTCACCCTCATGATCTTCGGCGGCGCCGGCGCCATTCACGGGCCGCTGCTCGCCGACGAGATCGGCATCGGTCGCGTCGTCGTCCCGCGCGCCTCCTCCGTCTTCTGCGGCTTCGGCTGCCTCGTTTCCGACCTCCTCTACGACCTCGTCCGCACGGTGCACGGCATGGCGCTCGAGGCGGGGCTCATCGCGCGCATCTATGACGAGCTGCGGCGCGAGGGCGAGCGCTGGCTCGCCGAGCAGACGGGAGCGGAATTCGCCATCGAGCCTTCGCTCGAATACTTTGCCGATGTCCGCTACCGCGGCCAGTCCTTCGACGTCGCGACGCGGATCGATGCGGCGGCGGCAGCGGCCGGCGACATGAAGGCGATCGCCGCCGCCTTCCACGCCGAGCATCGCCGTCTCTACGGCCATGCCGAGCCCCATGCCGCGATCGAGATCCTGACCTTGCGGGCACGCATCCGCGGCCGCCTGGCGCAGCCCGCGGCAACGCCTGTCGCGCCGGGCCCGGCCCGCGCGATCGAGCCCCGCCGGCGCCGCCGCGCCCGCTTCGACGGCGCCTGGCACGAGACGGCCATCTATGCCCGCGGCGATCTGCCGATCGGCTGGCGCGGCGCCGGCCCCGCCATCGTCGAGGAGGAGACGGCGACCGTCGTCATCCCGCCGGCCTTCTCGGCCGAGATCGGCCGGTTCGGCGATCTCATTCTCGAACGGAGGCGCTGATGGACCCCGTCCGCACCGAGGTGATGAAGAACCGCTTCGCCGCCATCGCCGAGGAGGCGAGCAACGTCGCCTACCGCACGGCCTATACGACCTTCGTCAAGCAGACGCAGGACTACCAGGTCGCGCTTGCCAATCGCGAGGGCGAGTTCTTCGCCTACCCGGTGCGCCAGGGTGTCACCTCCTCGGTCTGCCAGAATCTGCGCCCGATGGTCGACGAGATCGGCATCGAGAACCTCGCGCCCGGCGACATCATCATCAGCAACGACCCGTTCTCGGGCGACGCGCTGTGCACGCACACCATGGACATTCACATGATCCGCCCGGTCTTCCGCGACGGGTCCATCATCGCCTTCGGCTGGGCCTTCATCCATGCCTCAGACATCGGCGGCGCCGTGCCGGGGAGCATCTCGCCGACGAGCAAGGAGGTCTTCCAGGAGGGCGTCCGCATCCGCCCCAACCTTCTCTACCGCAAGGGCGAGCTCAACCGGCAGCTATGGAACTTCTTCGCCGATAACAGCCGCATCCCCGACCTCATCTGGGGCGATCTCCAGGCCATGCTGTCGGGCCTCTCCCTGCTCGACCGCCGCGCCCAGGAGCTGTGCGAGCGCTACGGCACGGCCGGGTTCCTCGAAGGCGTCGCCGACGTCATCGCGCTCTCTGAGCTGAAGGCGCGGCAGGCGATCGCGCGGCTCAAGGCGGGCGAATACGTCTTCAACGACTATCTCGAGACGCATGACGGCAAGGGGCACATCTACATCCAGGCGCGGCTCCGCATCACGGGCGAGACGCTCGAAGTCGATTGCACCGGCAGCGACCCGCAAGTTCCCTTCTCGCTCAATTTCGTCACCGGCGAGCGGACGCATCCCTTCCTCTGCATGCCGATCATCAACTACGTCCTGACAACCGAGCCGACGATCCCGATGACGGGCGGCATCATCCGGCCGATGCGCACGAAGGCGCCGAAGGGCACGCTCCTCAATGCCGAGTTCCCGGCCGCGATGGGCAACCGCTGGGTCGCGGTGATGCGCCTCTACGACGCCATTCTCGGCTGCCTCAACCAGGCGGTCCCGGGCGGGCTCGCCGCCGCGGGCGCGGGTCAAGCCGGCATCATCGCCGTTGCCGCCTTCGACGAGGCGACCGGGCGCCAGCATGTCAGCGTCGTCGAGCCCTTCATCGGCGGCACCGGCGGGCGCTGCAACGGCGACGGCGTCGACGGCATCGACACGCCGGTCGGCTTCCTCAAAAGCGCGCCCATCGAAGCCGTCGAGCTCGAGACGCCCTTCGTCATCCGCCGCTTCATGATCGAGCGCGACAGCTTCGGCCCCGGCCGCCATCGCGGCGGCGGCGCCGTGCGCATCGAGATGGAGAACAAGGGCCTCGGCGCCACCGTCACCGTGCGCGGCCTCGACCGCTTCCGCTTCCAGCCCTGGGGAGCGATGGGAGGCGGCGCCGGTCACTCGGGACGCACCGTCCTCAACCCCGGGACGCCGGAGGAGCGCGAGATCGGCAAGATCGACGTGCTCGAGCTCAAAGAAGGCGATCTCCTGCGCATGATAACGCCGGCCGGCGGCGGCTTCGGCGATCCCTTCGAGCGCGAGCCAAGGCAGGTCCTGGAGGACGTGCTTGCCGGTCTCATCTCGCGCGACAGCGCGCGGGCCGATTACGGCGTCGTCATCGCCGGGGACGAGGTCGACGAGGCCGCGACGGCGCGCACCCGGGCGGCCCGGCGCAACGACAGGCTCGGCCCGGCCTTCAGCCTGGGGCCGGTGCGGAGCGCGCTCGAAGAGACATGGCCGCCCACCGCCAGCGCCACGCTCGCCGACACCGTCATGCGGGCTCCGCTCGGGCTGCGGCCCTATATCATCGAGACGCTGCGGCAACGTCTTGGCCGCAGCGGCCAAAAAATCACGGTCGCGGCAGTGCAGAGCGCGGCGGAGGCGCTCTTTCGCGAGCGGCGTCTCGTGTAACCAGAGAGACGCGCCCTATCCCCCCTCTTCCGAAAACAGGAGAGGGGGTTGCGAAGCCCTCGCACGCGGGAGAGGGATTGCGAACTTGCGGCACGAGCGAGCGCCCGTCCCGAGCGCAGCTATGAGCGACGCATATCCATGCGTCCGAGACCCTCGGCCAGAATGGCCGTGACGAGGGTATTCAAGCTGACCCCTTCCTGATCGGCGCGACGCACGAGCGCTGCATGCATCTTCATTGCCGAGACTCTAGCATCTGATCGACCAATTTCACCAAGAGCCGAATATAGATCGCCTTGATCGGCTTTCTGGCCGGCACCGAGAGAGGGTCAAGCCCCGGAAAGCTCAACACCACATGGCTCGTTCCGGGTTGCCGATAATCCAGTCCTACGCGGTCCGCGACGGCTTTCAGATCGCCGATATGGAACCATATTTCGAGCGGGCGAGCCTTGGCCCGTGCTGAGAACGCTATTCGCCGCCGAGAAACTCCTTCGTCCAGCGCGCGTAATCCGCATCGCGCGTCAGGCGCTTCATCAGATGAGTCGAGGCGATGCCGCGGAGGTCCTTCGGCGCCGTGCCGGACCGCAGCGCCTTCAGGGTCTCATAGACCGCGTTCACGGCTGCGGCGAAGGGCTGGTGGCCCTGGAGGCAGAGGCGGACGCGGTGCGCGGCGAGGGCGGCGGGATCGGCGAGCTCCGGCGGGATGCCCCCGAGAATGATCGGCAGAGTGACGGCGCCGGCGATGGCGGCGAGCTGCGCCGGCGTGCGGACACCGAGGAAGAAGAGCGCGTCGACCCCGGCGCGCTCATAGGCGATGCCGCGGGCGATCGCGTCTTCGATGCCGGCCTGCTGCAGTGCGCTCGTCCGCCCGACGATGACAAGATCGGGGTCCTGCCGGGCCGCGAGAGCCGCGCGCATCTTGCCGACGCCCTCTTCCAGCGAGACGAGCGCCGTCTCGCCGGCACCGAAGCGGCGCGGCAGCAGCGTGTCCTCGATCGTCAGCGCCGCGACGCCGGCGGACTCCAGCTCTTCGACGGTGCGCATCACGTTGAGGGCGTTGCCGTGGCCGTGATCGGCATCGACGAGGAGCGGCAGCGTTCCGGCCCGTGCGATCCGGTAGGCCTGGCCTGCGAACTCGCTCGAGGTGAGGAGGATGAGGTCGGGCGCGCCGAGGACGGTGAGCGAGGCGACCGAGCCTGCGAACATGCCGGCTTCGAAGCCGAGCTCCTCGGCGATCCGCGCCGAGATCGGATCGAAGACGGAGGCGGGATGGATGCAGCGCGCGCCGCTCAGGATGGCGCGAAAGCGCTGCCGCCGCGGCGTCCAGTTCATGTCGATCGCCTCACCGCGGCACCTCCGGTCCGACGGTGAGGCGCTGCATGACGCGGCGCTGCCCGTGATAGTCGTTGATGGCGTAGTGCTGGACGCAGCGATTGTCCCAGATGGCGAGCGTGCCGGGCCGCCAGGCGACGCGGCAGGTGAATTCCGGCTGCACGGCGTGATCGGCGAGCCAGTCGATGAGCGGCAGGCTCTCCTCCTCGGTCATGCCCTCGAAGCGGATGGTGTGCGAGCGGTTGAGATAGAGCGCCTTGCGGCCGGTCTCGGGATGGGTGCGCGCCACCGGATGAATGGCCTCGTAGGCCTCGGCGTCGGCGGTGTTGTGTACCCGCATCCCGGCAATGTCGTCGTGGCGGTTGGCGCGGCCGCCGCCGCGCTTCAGGGCAGCGCTGTTGACGCCGGCGAGACGGTCGAGGAGATGCCGCATTCCCTCCGACAGCGTCTCATAGGCGAGATACTGGTTCGCAAAGAGCGTGTCGCCGCCATGGCTCGGCGTCTCCTTGGCGTAAAGGAGCGTGGCGAGCGGCGGGCGCGGCAGGTAGGTCGTATCGGAATGCCAGGCATTGCCGAAATTCTTCCGCTCCTCGGCGCTCTTCACGATCTCGAAGATGAAGGGATAGCCGTCGATGCCATGGACGAAGGGGTAATGGCTGGGCTCGCCGAAACGCTGCCCCACAGCCATGAGATCGGCGGGCGACAGGTCCTGATCGCGGAACACGATGACGAGGTGGTCGAGGAAGGCTTGGTGAATCTCCGACCAGGTCCGGTTGTCGCCGAGCGCGCGCGTCAGCGCGACGCCGCCGATCTCGGCGCCGAGCGCGCCGGCGAGCGGCCGCACCGTGATCCTCTCGTAACCCATCGCGACTCTCCGCCTTGCCGTCCGCAGGAGAATGCAGCTTATCATGGCGCCGCACGCACCGAAGAGGGGAGTTGGCGGGAATGGGCAAGCGGATTGCGGTGATGGGCGCCGGCGCCGTCGGCGGCTATGTCGGCGGGCATCTGGCGCGCGGCGGATACGACGTGACGCTCATCGACCCCTGGCCCGAGCATATCGAAGCGATCCGCCGCGACGGGCTCGAGCTCTACGGCATGACGCCGGAGGAGCGCTGCACGGTGCGCGAAGCGAAGACGATGCATCTGACCGAGCTCCAGGGCATCGCGAAGGGGACGCCCTTCGACATCGCCTTCGTCTCGGTCAAATCCTACGACACCGAATGGGCGACGATGATGATCCGGCAATACCTCGCCCCGGACGGCTTCGTCGTGTCGCTGCAGAACTGCATGAACGAGGAGCGCATCGCCGCCATCGTCGGCTGGGGCAAGACGGTGGGCTGCATCGCCGCCCGCATCGCCGTCGATCTCTACGCGCCGGGCCATATCCGCCGGACGGTTGCGAAGGGCGGATCGGCGCATACCGTCTTCCGCATCGGCGAGGTGCATGGCCGCGTGACGCGCCGCGCCCAGGAGCTCGCCGAGATGATCGGCGGCATCGACAGCGTCAAGGTGACGACGAATCTCTGGGGCGAGCGCTGGTCGAAGCTCTGCCTCAACGGCATGCGCAACGGCGTCTCCGCCGCGACCGGCCTTGCCGGCAATGACGGCGACCGCGACGAGCGCATCCGCCGCTTCGCCATCCGCCTCGGCGGCGAGGCGGTGCGGATCGGCCAGGCGCAGGGCTACGTTCTGGAGCATATCGGCAATCTCCAGCCCGACCGGCTTGCCGCAGCGGCGGAAGGGGACCGGGCGGCCCTCGACGAGGTCGAGGCGGTCATGCTGGCCGGAACCAACATCGCGGCGCGCAGCGATCTTCAGCGCCCCTCGATGGGCCAAGACATGCTGAAGGGCCGCCGCACCGAGATCGACTTCATCAACGGCTTCATCGCCGACAAGGGCAAGGAGCTCGGCCTTCCCGCGCCGGCGAATGCGGCATTGACCCAACTCGTCAAACGCGTCGAGCGGGGCGAGATTCCGGCGCGGCCGGAGAATGTGAGGGAGCTGTGACGCGCGGCTTGCCTAACGGCAGAAGGAATTAGGCCGAATACTGAGCCGGGCCGGTGGCCTCGGTCGAAGGATAAGGCCGCGGCTTTTACGCCTCTTCGGGCTCACCCGCGTCCCGGATCGCGCCAGAAGCGCAGCACCAACGCCGCCATCAGCGTCAGCATGGCGGCGACGATGGCGATACAGCCCGGCCAGCCGGCGCGGCTCCAGGCGAAGCCGGGAAGGATCGCGCCGAGGCTGCCGCCGACATAGTAACAGGTGACGTAGAGGCCGACGGCCGCGGAACGCCCCTCCTCCGCGGTCACGGCGACATAGCTCGTCGCCACGGATTGGCAGACGAAGCCGCAGCCGGCGGTGACGGCGAGGCCGGCGATGATGGCGGCGAGCGCCGGCCAAAGCGTCAACAGGAGGCCGCCGCCCCAGAGCACAATCAGCAGCGCGACCAGGCGGCGCCGGCCGAAACGCCGCACGAGGCGCCCAGTCGCCGGCGTCACGGCGACGCCCAAGAGATAGACGACGAAGATCGAGCCGAGCGCCGCCGTCGAAAGGCGATAGGGCGGCGCCGCCAAGAGAAAATTCACGTAAGTGAAGAGGGCGACGAAGGAGAAGAGGACGCCGAAGCCGACGGCGTAGGTCGCCGCCAGGCGCGGAGTCCGGATATGCCGAAGCATGTGCCGCGCCGACGACAGCACGCTTCTCGTGCGCACGAAGCGCCGTTCGCGCGGCAGCAGCGCGGCGACGCCGATGGCGCAGATGAGCGTCACCGCGGCGAGGGCCAGAAAGGCAGGCCGCCAGCCGAAATGCTGGGCGACGATGCCGGTCATGAAACGGCTGGTGAAGCCGCCGAAGCTGCTCGCCGCCATATAGATGCCGGTCATCGCCGTCGCCTCGGCAGGCGGCCATTCCTCGCCGATATACGCGACGACGACCGCGAAGACCGGCGGCAGCAGCAGGCCTTGTACGAAGCGCCAGAACACCATGGCGGCGAGGCTGTCGGCATTGGCGATCAGGAGCGTCGGCAGGATGAGCGCGAACATCGCCGCGGTGATGACGCGCTTGCGCCCGAGGCGGTCGGCGAGGGCGCCGGCGAAAGGCGCGATGATCGCGACGGCGACGGTCGTCGCGCTGACCGTCAGGCTGACATCGCGCGGGCTCGCGCGAAACGTGGCGGCGAGGAGCGGCAGCAGCGCCTGCGTCGCATAGAGATCGAGAAAGGCGCAGAAGCCGGCGAGAATGACGGCGACCGGCCGATAATCGACGCGCATTCGAGGTGAGCGCCTTTCACGCGGGACCGCGCCGCGGCGAGCCGAACAGGCTCGCGACAATGGCACAGCCCGGGACGGCTGAGAACCGTCTCCGCGACTCCGCAGGCGCTAAGCGGGATCTGTCCGCACCGGCGGCGGCTCCGGCGGCGGGGGCACCGGAATCGGCCGCGGCGGCTCGTCGATGGGCGGCGGCTTCTCCGGATCGGGGAGCCGCGGCGGATTGCCGGGCGGCTTCGGCTTGCCCGGCTGTTGCGAAGATCGCATGGCTGTGGCTTCCTCTTGCCAGCGCAGGCGCCGCGCAACCGGCGCCCTGTCCTCAAGACAACGCTGCGCCGGGACGATGGTGCGAGGCGCCGTCGGCGTGTTGGCGGAGGACCCGATGATCGAGCCCACTCTCGTCCTCACCGACACGCCGGATGAGGAGGCGGTGCGCGTCATCGATGACGGCCTCGCCGATTACAATGCCGAATGCGCCGGCTATCGCGACTGGCGCCCCTTGGCCGTATTGGCCTGCGATCCGGCGAGCGGCCGCGTGCTCGGCGGCATGTCGGGGCGGACCTCGCTCGGCCTCATGTTCATCGATCTCGTCTACCTTCCCGAGGAATTGCGCGGCCGCGATCTCGGCAGCCGGATGCTGCGCATGGCGGAGGAAGAGGGCGCGCGGCGCGGTTGCCGCGCCGCCGTGCTCTACACGATCAGCTTCCAGGCGCCCGGCTTCTATGAGCGCCACGGCTGGCGCGAGTTCGGCCGCATTCCCTGCGATCCGCCCGGCACCTCCCGCGTCTTCATGACGAAGAAGATCGGGCCTCCTCGATGCTGACGCGCCGCATTGGCGGCCCGCAATCGAGCGCGTCGAGAACCCGCCCTAGGCGCAAAAGCGCAAATGCTCTATGATTTGGTGCCCAAGTCGTGAGCGTAAAAGAACAAAGGCTCATTCGACCGACAACAGGGGAGGTTGCCAATGCGGATTGTGGAAGGCCGGCATAGCGCGGCCGCATGCGCGCTTCTGCTCAGCGGGCTTGTCATCGTTCCGACGCTGTTCCTTGGAGGCTCGCCCGTCCGCGCGGCGGAACCGATCAAGGTCGGCTGGGTGGGCCCGCTGTCGCCTCCCGGCGGCTACGCCGAAGGGGCGCTCATGAAAGACGCAACGCAGATCGCCGCGGACGAGATCAACGCCAAGGGCGGCGTCCTCGGGCGGAAGATCGAGGTCAGCTACCAGGATACGCGCGGCCAGCCCGAGGAGGGCACGGCGGCGGCGCAGCGGCTCATCTCGCAGGACCACGTCGTCGCCATCACGGGCGAGTTCCACAGCTCGGTCTTCCTCGCCGAGATGGAAGTCGCGCATGCGGCGGGAATTCCCATCATCGCCGTCGATGTCTGGGCGCTCAAGATCACGGCGAAGGGCTATCCGGAGGTGTTCCGCGTCGCGCCCAACCAGGCGCTCATCGCCTCCAAATACGGCGAGTGGCTCGCCGCCTCCGGCTTCAAGAACGTGGCGGTGCTCTACGAGAAGACGGATGGCGGGCAGAGCGCGCGCGACGTTCTGCTGCCCGTTCTGGAAAAGCACGGCGTCAAATACGACGTCGTCGGCTCGGATCCGAACGCGACCGAATTCACGGCGCAGATCGAGCGCTTCAAGAACCACTCGCCGCCCTACGACTTCTTCATGAGCATCTATAGCGAAGCCGGCGCCTATCCGATGATCAGCCAGGCCTATACGCTGGGCTTCGCGCCGACGCCGCACGCTGGCATCGCGAATACCGGCGGGCCGGCGGTCGATCCCACCTTCTGGAAGAATGTCGGGGAGGCCGGCAAGTATCTCGTCACCGAGATCGTGGGCCTGCCGAAGACCGCGTGGAACGACAAGACCAAGGCCTTCGTGGCGGCGTTCCAGAAGCGCTTCAACCAGACGCCGTCGCCGCAGGCGATCGAGAACTACGACGCCATGTGGGTCCTCGCCGATGCGATCGAGCGGGCGAAGTCGACCGACGGCAAGGCGATCATCGCCGCGCTCGAGAAAACGCATTGGCTGGGCGGCCGCGGCCTCTACACCTTCTCGACGAGCCATACGCCGGACTGGGCTTACCACCAGTTCATGGAGGCGCCGGTCGCGCTGGTCCAATTCGACAAGGTGAACCAAGAACCGGAAGACGCCCCCATCATCTGGCCGCGCGACATCGCCGATGTGAAGTATCTCTACAAGAAACCGGGTGAGTGAGGCGCGGGTCGGCACCGTCAGCCATCGTCACGGGGGAGGTTCGCGCGCCGCGCGCGCGGCGCGCCGAACCTCCCCCGACCGTGACGAAGAAGAGCGCGGCTTGAGGCGATGAGCTGGGACTACCTCTTCATCCAGGCGGCGAACGGCGCCGTTATCGGCATCATCTATGCGCTGATCGCGGTCGGCGTCACGCTGATCTTCTCGATTCTGAAGATCGTCAATTTCGCCCATGGCGATCTCTACATGCTGGGCGGCTATTGCGCCTATTACGTCATCACGCTGTTCGGCGTCCCGCCGCTGCCGGCGATGTTCGTCTCGATGGCGGCGCTCTTCACCATCGCCATCATCCTGGAGCGCCTGCTGCTGACCCCGCTCTACAGCGATGCGACCGAGCGCAAGGACGAATACGGGCTCATCGTCACCTTCGGCCTCGCTTTCTTCCTGCGCAACATCGCGATCATCGCCTTCGGCCCCTTCCCGCTGAAGCCGCCCTCCTTCATCTCCGGCGTGCAGCATTTCGGCAACCTCATCGTCACGAATGACCGCCTCTTCGCCGGCAGCGCCGGGATCGTCCTCATCCTCGCTCTCCTCTATTTCATGCACCGGACGATCTGGGGCCAGGCGCTCGACGCGGTCAGCCAGTCGCGCGAGGCCGCGGCGATCGTCGGCATCAATCCGCGGCGCTTCAACTCCTTCGCCTTCGGCGTCGGCGCCGCCCTCGCCGCCGCCGCCGGCGCCCTCATCGCACCCATCTTCTCGCTGGCGCCCGATATGGGCGTGCTGCCCAACATCCAGGCCTATGTCATCGTCATTTTGGGCGGCATGGGATCGGTCCTCGGCAGCATCATCGCCGGCATCGCCCTCGGCGAGTCGGAGGGGCTCTTCACCGCCTTCTTCCCCGATCCGACGCGGGCGCTCGCCTACACCAACGCCTTCGGCGTCCTCGTGCTGATGATCGTCCTCATCTTCCGCCCGAACGGGCTTTTCGGGCGGCGCCATCTGCGCATGGAATAGATCGCGTGCGCCATCTCCACGTCTATATCCTGCTCGCCGTCGCCGTGCTGGCGCTCGCCTATGCGCCGCGCGTCAACCCCTATTGGATGCACGTGGCGATCATCGCCATGTTCTACGGCATCCTGGCGTCGAGCTGGTCGCTGCTGGCCGGCTATGCCGGGCTGTTCTCGCTCGGCCACATGGCCTTCGCCTCGATCGGCGGCTACGCCTCGGCGCTCCTCGTCCAATGGTACGGCATTCCGATCCCGCTCGGCATGGCGGCCGGCGTCGCCCTCTGCTGCGCCTTGGGCGGGCTCATCGGCTGGGTGTGCCTCAGAATGAGCGGACCCTATCTCGCCATCTTCACCTTGGGCTTCGCCGAGATCGTCCGCATCACCTTCTCGACGGAGGACGACATCACCGCCGGCATGGCCGGGCTGCATACCGAGCCGCTGTTCCGTGCGGCGACTCGGCTCCCCTATTTCTATACGGCCTTCGGCCTTCTCGTCGTCTCCCTTGCCCTCATGGGCGCCATCGTCCAGTCCCGCTGGGGGCTCTTCCTCCGCGCCATCCGCGAGGACGAGCAGGCGGCCGCCGCTTCCGGCATCGATGTCGCCCGCTTCCGCATCCTCGCCTTCGCCATCGCCAGCGGCTTTGCCGGTCTCGCCGGCGGCTTCTACGGGCATTACATCGGCATCCTGACGCCGAGCCTCGGCGGGCTCGACCTCATGGCCGTTCTGGTGGTGATGGCGGTCATCGGCGGCATGGAGCGGCTGCCGACTGCGGTCGGCGGCGCCTTCGCCGTCGAGTTCCTGCTGGAGCTGCTGCGCGAATACGGGCAATGGCGCCTCCCGATCTTCGGCGTCATCCTGCTGCTCACCATGCGCTTCGCCCGCAACGGGCTCCTGACGCCGTTCTGGCTGCACTTCGTGCGCCTCGGCGGGGGCGCGCGCGGCGCCGCCGCCGTGGTGGCGCCCGGCCGAAAAGATTCGCGCGCATGAGCGAGAACGGAATTCTCATCGAGGGCAGCCGGGTCACCAAGCGCTTCGGCGGCATCACCGCCAATGACGGCGTCGATTTTGCCGTCGCCGAGGGCGACCTCGTCGGCCTCATCGGGCCGAACGGCTCCGGCAAGACGACGCTCATCAACGTCCTGACCGGCCATCTGACGCCGGACGGCGGCAAGGTGATCCTGCGCGGCAGGCAGGTGAGCGGCAAGCCTGCCCATATCTATGCCGCGACGGGCGTGGCGCGGACCTTCCAGTTGACGCAGTTGTTCGGCCGCATGACCGTTCTCGAGAACCTGATGGTTCCCGGACTGACGCGCCCGCGCTCGAGCGCGCATGAGGTCGCCCGCCGCGCCCGGGCCTGCCTCGAATTCCTGAACCTCGCCCATCTGGAGCAGCTCTACGCCAAGAACCTCTCCGGCGGTCAGCAGAAGCTCCTCGAGCTCGGGCGCTGCCTGATGCTGGATCCGGCCATCCTCTTCCTCGACGAGCCCTTCGCCGGCGTCCACCCGCATCTGCGGGACGAGCTCATCAAGCGTATCGAGGAGCTCCATCGCGCCGGCCGCACTTTCGTCGTCGTCGACCACGACATGGAATCGATCCTCCGCATCTCGCGCCGCCTCGTCGTCATGGCACGCGGCCGCAAGATCGCGGACGGACCGCCGGAGGCGGTGCGGACCGATCAGGCCGTGCTGGCCGCCTATGCAGGCCTCTGAGATGGCGCAGCAAGCCGAGAAGGGCGCTCCCTGCCTCACCGCGCGCGAGCTCGTCGCCGGCTATCTCTCCGGCATCGACATCCTGCGCGGCGTCTCGGTCGAGGCGATGCGCGGCGAGGTCCGCTGCGTGCTCGGCCCCAACGGCACCGGCAAATCGACGCTGCTCAAGGTGCTCTTCGGCTTCCTGCCGGCGCGGAGTGGCGACATCCGGCTCGACGGGCGGGCGCTGCGCGGCGCCGCGCCGCACGAGATGGGGCGCCTCGGCGTCGCCTATCTCTCGCAGCGTCCGAGCATCTTTCCGCATCTGTCGGTCGAGGTGAACCTGCGCCTCGGCGCCTGGCGCTACCGCGGCGAGCGCGGCCGCGTCGGCGAGCTGGTGGGCCGCGCCTGCGAGCAATTCCCGATCCTGGCGGAGAAGCGGCGGCAGGCGGCGGGCACGCTGAGCGGCGGACAGCAGCGCCAGCTCGAGATCGCGCGCAGCCTCATGCACGATCCCGTCCTCTTCCTCATCGACGAGCCGACCGCCGGCGTCGAGCCGCGCGTCTCCGTGCTCATTTATGAGCTCATCAAGGATCTTGCGGCGCAGGGGAAGGCCGTCCTTCTCGTCGACCAGAACATCAAGCGCGCGCTCGAGATCGCCGATTATGTTTACGTCATGCGCACGGGCACGGTGCTGTCCGAGGGCTCGCGCGAGGTCTTCGGCGGCGACACCGAGGCGCTTGTCGCCCGCTGGCTTTACGCCAGCGGCCAGAGCTGATCAGCGCGCGAGGGCGTCGGTGTCGATGGGCGCGCAATTGCTGCGCCCCGACATGAGGCAGTCTTCAAGGTTCGAGACCGCTTTGAGCTTCTGCGTCATTGCGAGGCCGATGACGAGGAGCAGGAGCAGAAAGGCGAGCCCGGCGAGGCTGCGCGTCCGCCGGTCGTCGTCATTCTCGTCTTCGTCTTCGGGCCGCCGCATCGCCACCGCTCCTCGCCAGGCGCCGCCTCAATCGCCCGAGGAGCGCGCCGCCGCGGGCTCGCTCGCCCGTCTCTTCTCCGACAGGCGGCGGCCGCGCAGGCGCAGGCTCAAGCGGTCGAGATAGAGGTAAATCACCGGCGTCGTATAGAGCGTCAAGGCCTGCGAGACGAGGAGCCCGCCGACGATGGCGAGGCCGAGCGGCCGCCGCAGCTCGGAGCCCGCGCCTTGCCCGAGCGCCAGCGGCAAGCCGCCGAAGATCGCCGCCATGGTCGTCATCATGATGGGGCGGAAGCGCAGGAGGCACGCCTCGTGAATGGCCTCGAGCGGGCTCTTGCCGTGCCGCCGCTCGGCGTCGAGCGCGAAGTCGATCATCATGATCGCGTTCTTCTTGACGATGCCGATGAGGAGAATGATGCCGATAAGCGCGATGACGCTGAGATCGTAATGGAACAGCATCAGCATGATGAGCGCCCCGACGCCCGCCGAAGGCAAGGCGGAGAGGATCGTCACCGGGTGGATGTAGCTCTCATAGAGCATGCCGAGCACGATGTAGACGACGAGGATCGCCGCCGCGATGAGGAGCGGGGTCGAGGCGAGCGAGGACTGGAAGGCCTGCGCCGTGCCCTGGAACGACCCGTCGAGCGTGATCGGCGTGCGGAGCTGCGCCTGGAGCGCCTGGATGCTGTCGACGGCCTGCCCGAGCGAGACGCCGGGCGCGAGGTTGAAGGACAGCGTGACGGCCGGGAACTGACCCTGGTGGTTGACGGTGAGCGGCTCGACCTTGTTGGAGAAATGCGCGATGGCGCTCAGCGGCACCTGCGCGCCGCCGGTTCCGGTGAGGTAGATATGGGCGAGCGCCGACGGATCCGACTGGAACTGCGGCTCCACTTCGAGCATGACCTTGTACTGGTTCGTCGAGGTGTAGATCGTCCCGATCTGGCGCTCGCCGAAGGCGTCGTAGAGGGCCTGATCGACGGCGGAGAGCGAGACGCCGAGCCGCGAGGCGGCGTTGCGGTCGATATCGACCGCGATATGGGGGGCGGCAATCTGCTGGTCTGAGGCCACATCCTGCAAGCCCGGCAGCTTCTGCATGCCGGCGAGGATGATGGGCGCCCAATGGTCGAGCTCGGCCGAATCCGTGTCGGTGATCGTGTACTGGTACTGGGTCTTGCTGAGGCGGCCGCCGAGATTGATGTCCTGGCCGGCCTGCATGTAGTAGTTCGCGCCCTGAACCGCGGCCACTTTGGGTCGCAGTCGCTGGATGATCTGCTGCGCCGAGGCGTGGCGCTCGCTGAGCGGCTTCAGCTGGATGAACATGCGGGCGGTGTTCTCGCTCGGATTGCCGCCGGTCGCGCCGGCGAAGCCGACCACCGCCTGAACCGCCGGATCCTTGAGGACGATGTCCGCGAATTGGTTCTCGATCTTCGCCATCGCCGTGAAGGAGATGTCCTGCCGCGCCTCGGCCTGGCCGAAGATGAAGCCGGTGTCCTGCTCGGGGAAGAAGCCTTTCGGGATCCAGAGGTAGAGCGCGCCAGTGACGACGATGAGCGCCAGCGTGGCGAGGAGCATCGAGAACTGATGGCGGAAGACCCAGCGCAATCCGCGGTCGTAGCCGCGGACGAGGCGCTCGAAGAAGCGCTCGGCGGCACGGTTGACGCGCCCCTTCCGCCGCTCGCTCTCCTTGCCGAGGAAGCGCGCGCACATCACCGGCGTCAGCGTCAGCGCGACGAAGGCCGAGATGAGGACGGCGACGGTGACGGTCACGGCGAATTCGCGGAAGAGCCGGCCGACGATGCCGCCCATGAAGAGGAGCGGAATGAAGACGGCGATGAGCGAGAAGGTGATGGAGACGATGGTGAAGCCGATCTGGCCGGCGCCCTTGATCGCGGCGTCGAACGGGCGGTCGCCCGCCTCGATGTAGCGGACGATGTTCTCGATCATGACGATGGCGTCGTCGACGACGAAGCCGACGGCGATGGTGAGGCCCATCAGCGACAAATTGTCGATGCTGTAGCCAAGGACGTACATGACGCCGAAGGTGCCGACGAGCGAGAGCGGCACGGTCGCAGCCGGGATGATCGTCGCCCAGCTGTCGCGCAGGAAGGCGAAGATGACCAGCACGACGAGGACGATGGTGATGAGCAGCGTCGCCTCGACATCATGCACCGAGGAGCGGATCGTCTCCGAGCGGTCGGAGACGAGCTCGACCTTGACCGTGGGCGGGATCGACGCCAAGAGGCGCGGCATCATCAACTTAATCTGGTCGACGATCTGGATCGTGTTGGCGCCGGCCTGCCGCTCGATGAGCAGCAGCTCCCCGCGCTTGTCGTTGAACCAGGCGGCGGTGCGCGGCGACTGCGTCGAATCGACGACCTTGGCGACGTCCTGCAGCTTGACCGGGGCGCCGTTGCGGTAGGCGATGATGACGTCGCGATAGGCGGCGGCGTCGAGGAGCTGATCGTTGGTGTCGAGCGTCGCCGATTGCTGGGCGCCCTCGATGCTGCCCTTCGGCTCGTCGAGCGTGGCGGCATTGAGCGCCGTCCGCACGTCTTCGAGGCCGAGGCCGCGCGCGGCGAGGGCGGTCGGATTGACCTGAACGTCGACGGCGTATTGCTGCTCGCCGGCGACGATCACCTGCGAGACGCCCGCCACGGTCGAGAGCTTCTGCGCCAGGATCGTGTAGGCGTAGTCGTCGACCTTGTAGATCGGCATCGCGTCCGAGAAGACGGCGTAGATGAGGATCGGGCGGTCTGCGGGGTTGGTCTTGCGGTAGGTCGGCGGGTTCGGGAGGTCCTTCGGCAGCAGCCCGCTCGCGGCATTGATCGCCGTCTGCACGTCCTGGGCCGCGCCGTCGATGTTGCGGTCGAGGTCGAATTGCAGCGTGATCGAGGTCGAGCCGAGACCGCTGCTCGAATTCATCGAGGCGAGGCCAGGAATCGCGGCGAATTTCTGCTCGAGCGGCGTTGCCACCGAGGAGGCCATGGTCTCCGGGCTGGCGCCCGGAAGCTGCGCCGTCACGGTGATGGTCGGGAAATCGACATTGGGCAGGGCCGCCACCGGCAAGAGGCTGTAGGTCGCCATGCCGAAGACGAGCACGCCCAGCATCATGAGCGAGGTGGCGATCGGCCGCCGGATGAAGATTTCCGAGATGCTCACGGCTGGCGCTTTCCGCGGATGTGCGGGTCTGCCATCGCGGCTCAGCCCGATGCTGCCGGCTGCGCCGGCGCGATCCGGACCTTGGCCCCGGGGGTCAGGCGATACTGCCCGTCGGTGACGACCTTCTCACCGGCGGCGACGCCTTTGGCGATGACGGCCATCCCGTCCTGCGTCGCGGCGATCTCAACCTCGCGGCGCTCGACCGTGTCGTCCGGCTTCACGACGTAGAGGAAGTACCCCTGCGGGCCCTGCAGCGCCGTCTGCGCCGGCACGGTGACGGCGTTCTTGCGCACCGAGAGGATGAGCCGCACGTTGACGAACTCGCCGGGCCACAGGCGCTCATCGGCATTGTCGAAGGTCGCCTTGAGGCGAATGGTGCCCGTGGCCGTGTCGATCTGATTGTCGATGAGCGTCAGCTCGCCGCGCGAGAGCAGCGTCTTGTCGTCGCTCGAATAGGCGAGGACGGTGAGGCTGCCTTGCGCCTGGTTCTGGCGGATGGCATCGAGCTCGTCCTGCGGCAGCGTGAAGCTCACCTCGATCGGCTTCACTTCGGTGATGGTGACGAGGCTCGTCCCCTGGCTCGCCTGGATGAGATTGCCGGGATCGACGAGGAGCGCTCCGGTGCGGCCGCTGATGGGCGCGCGGATATCGGCATAGGTCAGGTTGAGCTTGGCGCCCTCGATCGCCGCCTCGTCCGCCTTGATCGCGCCCTGGAGCTGCTGAACGAGCGCCTTCTGGTCGTCATAGCTCTGCCGCGTCTGGTAGCCCTGGCCGACGAGCTTGCTGTAGCGATCGAGGTCGCGCTGGGCGCCCGCGAGCTGCGCCTCGTCCTTCTGCTTTGCCGCCTCGGCCTGGTCGAGAGCCGCCTGATAGGGCCGCGGATCGATCTGGAAGAGGCGATCGCCGGCCTTCACCTCCTGGCCTTCCTTGAAGAAAACCTGCTGGATCTGGCCGTCGACGCGGCTCTTCACGGCGACGGTGTTGTTCGCCTGAACGGTGCCGAGCCCGCGCAGATAGACCGGGACGTCCTTGGCCTCCGCCGTACCGACGGTCACCGGGATCGAGGGCGGCGGCGCCTCCGCCTTCGCCGGCGCCCCGCCGCCGAAGATTTGCCAGCCGGCGAGCGCCGCGCAAAGGGCGAGCACCGCCAATGCAATGATACTTTTCTTCACCATTCGAACCGGTTTCCTGCGATGACATCGCGCGGTCTGCCCCTCCCCCGGCCGACACCGATCCTACGAATGGCTGCGAACCGCCATCCCCGCGATCTTGGCGCGCCCGACGAAGGGAGGTCGCGAGGGGAACTCCGCCAAACGGGCCGCTGTTCCGCAGTCATGAGCTTCCATTGCCGTTCCGGGTGAGCGTCATGGTGTCCGCCTCCCGCATCGCTCTCGTCCTTCTGCTCGTCTCCGCCGGCCCGGCGCTGGCGCAGACCGGGGGTGTCGGCGGAAGAGGCGGAGCGGCCGGCGCGGCCGGGGCGTCAGCTACGGCGCCCGGCATCGGAGCCGCGCGCGGGACGACCGGCCCCACCTTCACGGCCCCCTTCTCCGGCCCCGCGGCACCCGCCTCCGGGCCGATCGGGAGCGGCCCCTTGCAGAGTCGCGCCAATGTCGGAAGCGGCTCGGCGCTCTCGACGCTGAGCTTGCCGCCGCTCGGCGCGAGCAGCGCCACCGGAACGACGACCGGCCCATCGGGCCCCAACCCGGCGATTGCCGGCGGAACGGTCAGCATCATTCCGAACGGCCTCAGCGGCGGGGTCGGCCCCGCGACGGCGCCGACGGCGGTCGCGCCGCCTTCCGGAGCAGCGAGCGGGATCTCGACACCGGGCGCCGCCTTCACCGGCCCGGCGGCGCCGGGGGCGAGTCCGCTCGGTACGGGTCCCATCGGCAGCCGGGCGAACGTGTCCTCGGGCTCGGGGCTGACGACGCTGGGATTGCCGCAACTCGGCGCCAGCGCGCCTCCTTCCGCGGCGGCCCCGACCGCAACCGGTCCGGGTGCGGGGAGCGGCAGCAGCACGCCGCGCAGGCCAGCATCGGGCGGCGCCGTCGCCGGCGGCACCGTCAGCATCATTCCGAACGGATTGTCGGGCTCGCTCGGCGGCACCACGACGCCCTGAGGCGCTTGCCGCCTTGCCGGGGATGAACGGGTCTCTACCCGCGTAAAAAATCCAGCAAAAGGGGCAACCGGCTCCTCGCGGCGCAGCGAGCGCCGCGCGCGGGAGTCGTGATGGAGAGCGCGATGATTGGGTCGGCAGGGCTGAAGCGAGGATTGATGCTGGGCGCGGTCGCGGCGGCGATCGCGATCGGGGCATCGGCGGCCAAGCCTGCCTCCGCCCGCGTCTTCGTCCGCTTCGGCTTCGGCGCCCCGGCTTACGCGCCCGTCTATTACCCGCCTCCTGCCGTCGTCTACGCCTATCCGCCGCCCGCGGCCTATCCGCCACCGGTAGTCGTCTATGCGCCGCCTGCGGTCCCGTATGCGCCGCCTCCGCCGGTGCCGCAGTTCGTCGGCGCCCCGGCAGCCAGCACGGCGCAGCCCTATTGCCGCGAGTATCAGACGACCTCGGCCGTCGCCGACCGCCTGCAGCAGATCGTCGGCACGGCGTGCCGGCAGCCCGACGGCACCTGGCGGATCGTGCGATGAGACGGCGCGTCGCGATGACGGCACGGATCGGCAGGGACAGGCGGCGGAGCAACTGAGCGATCCCGATGCGCGCGGCGGCAAGGAGCCGAGCCGGCGGCGCCGCCCCGGGCCGTCGTTTGCGCCCGCAGCAGCCGCGACTATGATGCGGCCGGGCAGGCGGATCGTCGGGCACGCTCTCGCCGGAAGGCGGCGACCCGCTCAGGCTTGAGACAGAATGAACGACCATGACACCGGATATCGCGCGCGGGATGATCGGGCGGAACTGATCACCCCGATCGCGCCGCGCCGGGCCGAGGCACCGGTGCCCGGCGGCCCGACGAAGGTGGAGCCGCGCCCCTCGCGCGCATGGCGAAGCTGGATCGTCACGCTGATCCTCATCGCCGCCGTCGCCGCGGCGCTTGTCTGGCTGCTTCCGCATCCGGGACCGCAGCCGGCGCGCAGCGGCCGCTTCACCAGCGGGGGCCCGATGCCCGTCGTCACCGCCACCGCGCAGCGGGGCGCCATGCCGGTGACGATCGAGGCGCTGGGCACGGTGGCGCCGCTCGCCAGCGTGACGGTGCGAACCCAGATCAACGGGCAGCTGACGCAGATCGCCTTCCGCGAAGGGCAGACCGTGAAGAAGGGCGATTTCCTCGCCCAAATCGATCCCCGTCCCTATCAGCTCGCGCTCGACAACGCGCAGGGTCAGCTTCTGAAGGACCAGGCGCTGCTGAAAAACGCGCAGCTCGATTTCGCCCGCTACGACAAGCTGCTGAAGCAGGATTCCGTCTCGCGCCAGCAGCGCGATACGCAGGAATACCTCGTCCACCAATACGAAGGGACCGTCAAATCCGACCAGGCGCAGGTCGACACCGCGAAGCTCAACCTCGCCTATTGCCATATCGTCGCGCCGGTCAGCGGCCGCGTCGGACTCCGCCAAGTCGACGAGGGCAACTACGTCCAGACGAGCGATCCCAACGGCATCGTCGTCATCACGCAGGAGAAGCCGATCTCGGTCATCTTCACGGTGCCCGAGGACGACCTGCCGGCGATCATGAAGCGCTTCCACGCCGGCGCCGCGCTCGAAGTCACCGCCTTCGACCGCAGCCACACGACGGTTCTGGCCAAGGGGACGCTCGCCACCGCCGACAACGAGATCGACACGACGACCGGGACGGTGAAGCTGCGCGCCCAATTCGACAATGACGACGAGAGCCTTTTCCCCAATCAGTTCGTCAATGTCGAGCTCCTCGTCGACACGCTGCAGGACAGCATCCTCGTGCCCACGGCCGCCATCCAGCGCGGCGCCCCCGGCACCTTCGTCTATGTCGTCAAGGACGACAGCACGGTCGCCGTGCGGCCGGTGAAGCTCGGGCCCGCCGACGGCGAGAAGGTGGCCGTCGTGAGCGGCCTCGCTCCCGGCGAGAAGGTCGTGGTCGATGGCGCCGACAAGCTGCGCGACGGCGCAAAGGTGGCGCAGCCTGGCGCCAGCCCCGCGCCGGAGGCGGCGGCCAAAGGCGGCGCCGACGCGCCCGCCGGCGGAGAGAAGCAGCCGACCGGCCGCCAGGCGCGGGGGCGGAGCGCGCCTTGACGGCATCTGCCGGCGGCGCGCGCCAGCGGCGCATCCGATGAACCCCTCGCGCCCCTTCATTCTCCGGCCGGTCGCGACCTCGCTGCTGATGGCCGCGATCATGCTGGTGGGCGCCGTCGCCTATACCTTCCTGCCGCTTTCGGCGCTGCCCGAAGTCGATTACCCGACGATCCAGGTCGAGACCTTCTATCCGGGCGCCAGCCCCGAGGTCATGACCTCCTCGGTGACGGCGCCCCTCGAGCGCCAGCTCGGCCAGATGCCGAGCCTCAACCAAATGACCTCGACGAGCTCGGCGGGCGCCTCGGTCATCACCCTTCAATTCGGCCTCAACCTCAGCCTCGACATCGCCGAGCAGGAGGTCCAAGCGGCGATCAACGCCGCCGGCAACCTCCTCCCCTCCGATCTCCCGGCGCCGCCGATTTACGCCAAGGTCAACCCGGCGGATGCCCCGATCCTCACCCTCGCGGTCAGCTCGAAGACACTGCCATTGACCCAGGTCGAGGATCTCGCCGATACGCGCCTCGCGCAAAAGCTCTCGCAGCTCCCCGGCGTCGGGCTCGTCAGCATCAGCGGCGGGCACCGGCCGGCGGTACGCATCCAGGCCAATCCGCGGGCGCTCGCCGCCTACGGCCTCAATATCGACGATTTGCGGACGACGATCGCCAACGCCAACGTCAACACCCCCAAGGGCAATTTCGACGGGCCCTCGCGCGCCTACACGCTCAACGCCAACGACCAGCTCAAGAAGGCCGAGGAGTACAACGACCTCGTCGTCGCCTACAAGAATGGCGGACCGGTCCGCCTTTCCGACGTGGCGAAAGTCGAAGACGGCGCCGAGAACACCAAGCTCGGCGCCTGGATGAACACGACGCCGGCGGTCATCCTCAACATCCAGCGTCAGCCCAGCGCCAACGTCATCGAGACGGTCGATCGCATCAAGGCGCTGCTGCCGGAGCTGAAATCGGCGCTGCCCGCCGCCATCGATGTCCAGGCGCTCACCGACCGCACGACGACGATCCGCGCCTCGGTCGCCGATGTCGAATTCGAGCTGGCGCTCGCCGTCGGACTCGTCGTCCTCGTCATCTTCCTCTTTCTGCGCAATCTGCCGGCGACGCTGATCCCCAGCCTCTCGGTGCCGCTGTCGCTGGTCGGAACGCTCGGCGTCATGTACCTCGCCGGCTTCAGCCTCAACAATCTCTCGCTCATGGCGCTCACCATCGCCACCGGCTTCGTCGTCGACGACGCCATCGTCATGATCGAGAACATCGCCCGCTACATCGAGCGGGGCGTGTCGCCGCTCCAGGCGGCGCTGCACGGCTCGAAGCAGATCGGCTTCACCATCGTGTCGCTGACGATCTCGCTCATCGCCGTGCTGATCCCGCTCCTCTTCATGGGCGATGTCGTGGGACGCCTCTTCCGCGAATTCGCCATTACCCTCGCCGTCACCATCCTCATCTCGGCCGTCGTGTCGCTGACGCTGGTGCCGATGCTGTGCGCGAAGCTGCTCCGCCACCGGCCCGCTGCCGAGCTGTCGACGATCGCGCGCAAGAGCCAGGAGGCCTTCGACGCGGTGATCGCCGCTTACGGCCGGGCGCTCGATTGGGTGCTGGAGCGCCAGGGCCCGACCCTGCTCGTCGCCGTCGCGACGCTCGGCTTCACCGCGTATCTCTACATCGTCATACCGAAGGGATTCTTCCCGGTGCAGGACACCGGGCTCATCCAGGGCATCTCCGAAGCGGCGCAATCCATCTCCTACGCCGGCATGGCCGAGCGCCAGGAAGCGCTGGCGGCGGCCATCCTCGACGACCCCGACGTCGTCAGCCTCTCCTCCTTCATCGGCGTCGATGGCGCCAACACGACGCTGAACAGCGGCCGCTTCCTCATCAATCTGAAGCCGCGCGATGACCGCCGGGCGACGGCGAGCGAGGTGATCCGGCGCCTGCAGGAGGAGACGGCCGCGGTGCCGGGAGTCTCGCTCTACATGCAGCCGGTGCAGGATTTGACGATCGATGCGACGGTGAGCCGCACGCAATACCAGTTCGTGCTCGAGGATGCCAACCCCGCCGAGTTCGCGACCTGGATCCCGAAGCTCATGGAGAGGCTGCGGCAGATCCCCGACATCACCGACGTCGCCAGCAACCTGCAGGATCGAGGCCTCTCCACCTATATCACGATCGATCGCGACACGGCGGGCCGCTTCGGCATCACGCCGGCCACCGTCGACAACGCACTCTACGACGCCTTCGGCCAGCGCATCGTTTCGACCATCTTCACCCAGTCGAACCAGTACCGCGTCATTCTCGAAGCCGATCCGTCCCTGCAGAATTCGCTGACCTCGCTCTCCTCGATCTATTTGCCGTCATCGGTCGCCGCCAGCGGCAAGGTCCCGCTCTCGGCGATCGCGACGGTGAGCGAACAGACGGCGCCGCTCCAGATCAATCACTTGGCGCAATTCCCGGCGGCGACCATCTCCTTCAACCTCGCACCCGGCGCCTCGCTGGGCGGCGCCGTCGCGGCGATCAAGGCGGCCGAGCGCGAGATCGGCCTCCCCGCCAGCATGATCACGAATTTCGAGGGCGCGGCCCTCGCCTTCGAGGCCTCGCTCAGCAACGAGCTCCTCCTCATCCTGGCGGCCATCGTCACGATGTATATCGTGCTCGGCGTCCTCTACGAGAGCTACATCCACCCGATCACGATCCTCTCGACCCTGCCCTCCGCGGGCATCGGGGCGCTGCTAGCCCTCATGATCGCCGGCAGCGATCTCAGCATCATCGCCATCATCGGCATCATTCTCCTCATCGGCATCGTCAAGAAAAACGCGATCATGATGATCGACTTCGCGCTCGACGCCGAGCGCGAGGAGGGTTTGACGCCGCGCGCGGCCATCCGCCAAGCCTGCCTGCTGCGCTTCCGACCCATCCTGATGACAACGATGGCGGCCATCCTCGGCGCGCTGCCGCTGATGATCGGCACCGGAACCGGCTCCGAGCTCCGCCATCCGCTCGGCATCACCATCGTCGGCGGCCTCATCCTCAGCCAAGTGCTGACCCTGTTCACGACCCCGGTCATCTATCTCGCCTTCGATCGCCTGAGCCGGCTTGCGCGCCGCGCGGGCGGCGGGCGGCGGCGCGCATCGCCCGAGGGATCCCTCCCGTGAACCCGTCGGCGCTCTTCATCGCGCGGCCCGTCGCGACGACGCTGCTGACGCTGGGAGTCGCGCTCGCCGGCCTCTTTGCCTTCTTCAAGCTGCCGGTCTCGCCGCTGCCGCAAGTCGATTTTCCGACGATTTCCGTCTCCGCGACGATGCCGGGCGCTAGCCCCGAGACGATGTCGACAAGCGTCGCGACGCCGCTCGAGCGCCATCTCGGCCAAATCGCCGATGTGACCGAAATGACGTCGTGGAGCGCCGTCGGATCGACGCGCATCACCCTGCAATTCGGCCTCGATCGCGACATCGACGGCGCCGCGCGCGACGTCCAGGCCGCGATCAACGCGGCGCGCGCCGATTTGCCGACCGCGCTCCGCAGCAATCCCACCTACCGCAAGGTCAATCCCGCCGACGCGCCGGTGCTGATCCTGGCGCTCACCTCGAACACGCTGACGCAGGGCCAGCTTTATGATTCCGCCGCCACCGTGCTGCAGCAGAAGCTCTCGCAGGTCGACGGCGTCGGCCAGGTGACGATCGGCGGCAGCTCGCTGCCCGCCGTGCGCGTCGAGCTCAATCCGCGCGCGCTGTTCAAATACGGCATCGGCCTCGAAGACGTGCGGGCGGCGCTGGCATCCGCCAACGCCAACAGCCCCAAGGGGGCGATCGAGTTCGGCGGGCGGCACTACCAGATCTATACGAACGACCAGGCGCGCCTCGCCGCCCAATACCGCTCGCTCGTCATCGCCTATCGCAACGGCGCCGCGGTGCGCCTCTCCGATGTCGCCGAGGTCCTGGATTCGGTCGAGAACCTGCGCAATCAGGGCCTGGCGAATGGCAAGCCCTCGGTGCTGGTGATCCTCTACCGCCAGCCCGGCGCCAACATCATCGACACGGTCGATCGCGTCAAAGCGCTGCTGCCCGAGCTCGAGGCCTCGATCCCGAGCGACATCGACCTCGCCGTGGCGGCCGACCGCACGACCACCATTCGCGCCTCCGTCCGCGATGTCGAGCGGACGCTGCTCATCGCCATCGCCCTCGTCATCCTCGTGGTTTTCGCCTTCCTGCGCGACTGGCGCTCGACCCTCATCCCGAGCGTCGCCGTTCCGGTGTCGCTGATCGGCACCTTCGGGGCCATGTATCTGCTCGGCTACAGCCTCGACAATCTGTCGCTGATGGCGCTCACCGTCTCGACCGGCTTCGTCGTCGACGACGCCATCGTCGTGCTGGAGAACGTCTCGCGCCACATCGAGGCGGGCATGCCGCGCCTGCAGGCGGCCTTGCAAGGGGCGCGCGAGGTCGGCTTCACCGTCCTCTCGATGAGCCTCTCGCTCGTCGCCGTCTTTCTGCCGATCCTGCTCATGGGCGGCATCATCGGCCGTCTCTTCCGGGAGTTCGCGCTCACCCTCTCGGTCGCGATTCTCGTCTCGCTCGCGGTGTCGCTGACGACGACGCCCATGATGTGCGCCTATCTCATCCGGCCGACGCGCAACGAGCGGCCCGGCCGATTGGCACGCGCCAGCGAGCGCGTCTTCGCCGCGACGCTCGGCCTTTACGAGCGGACGCTCCGCTGGGTCCTGCGCAATTCGGGGCCGGTGATCCTCGTCCTGCTGGCGACGGTCGCGCTCAATGTCTACCTCTTCGAGATCGTCCCGAAAGGATTCTTCCCGCAGCAGGATACGGGCCGGCTCATCGGCGGCATCCGCGCCGATCAAAGCATCTCGTTCCAGGCGATGCGGCAGAAGCTGGCGCAATTCATCGATATCCTGCGCGCCGATCCCGCGGTCGACAGCGTCGTCGGCTTCACCGGCGGATCGCAGACGAATTCGGGCTTCGTCTTCATCTCGCTGAAGCCGCTTTCGGCGCGCCGGCTCTCGGCCGACCAGGTGATCGGGCGCTTGCGCGGCAAACTCGGCCAAGTCGCCGGGGCGACGCTGTTTCTGCAGGCCGTCCAGGACATCCGCGCCGGCGGGCGGGCCAGCAACACGCAATACCAGTTCACCCTGCAAGCCGACGAGCTCGCCGACCTCTACAGCTGGGGTCCGAAGATCACCGAGGCGCTGAAGCAGCTTCCCGAGCTGGCCGATGTCGATTCCGACCAGCAGCAGAAAGGGCTGGAGACGGACCTCGTCATCGACCGCGCCACCGCGGCGCGCCTTGGCGTGACGCCAAGCCAGATCGACAACACGCTTTACGACGCCTTCGGACAGCGGCAGGTCTCGACGATCTACAACCCGCTCAACCAGTATCACGTCGTCATGGAGGTGGCGCCGCAATTCTGGCAGAGCCCGGAGATGCTGAAGGAAATCTATGTCAGCACCGCAGGCGGCGCTGTCGGCGGCACGCAAGCAACGAACGCGGTCGCCGGCACCACTCTGGCGCCATCCAAGACCAAAGGCGCCAGCACGGCGCTGAGCGCCGCCGCGCTCGCGACCGACACGGCGCGCAACCTCGCCACCAACCGGTTGGCGAATACCGGCCATGGCAGCGCCTCGACCGGCGCCGCCGTCAGCACGGCGCGGGAGACCATGGTGCCGCTCGCCGCCTTCAGCCGTTTCGGACCCGGCAACACGCCGCTCGAAGTCGATCACCAGGGCCAATTCGTCGCCAGCACGATCTCCTTCAACCTCGCGCCCGGCAAGTCGCTGAGCCAGGCGGTCGCGGCGATCGACGCGGTGATGAACCGCATCGGCGTGCCCGCCTCGATCCACGGCACCTTCCAAGGGACGGCGAAGGTCTTCCAGCAATCGCTCGCAAACGAGCCGATCCTGATCCTCGCCGCCATCATCGCCGTCTACATCGTCCTCGGCGTACTCTACGAGAGCTACGTCCATCCGGTGACGATCCTGTCGACGCTGCCCTCGGCCGGCATCGGCGCCGTGCTCGCGCTCATGCTCTGCAACACCGAGTTCAGCATCATGGCGCTGATCGGCATCATCCTCCTCATCGGCATCGTCAAGAAGAACGCGATCATGATGATCGACTTCGCGCTCGACGCCGAACGCAGCCGCGGCCTCGCCTCGCGCGAGGCGATCTACGAGGCGGCGGTGCTGCGCTTCCGACCCATCATGATGACGACGATGGCGGCGCTGCTCGGCGCGCTGCCCCTGGCGCTCGGCTTCGGCGACGGGGCCGAGCTGCGGCGGCCGCTCGGCATCTCGATTGTCGGCGGCCTCATCGTCAGCCAGCTCCTGACGCTCTATACGACCCCGGTCATCTACCTCTACCTCGACCGCCTTCGCCTGTGGTTCAAGCGGCACCGGAAGAACCCGCGCCTATCGCCTCGCCCCGCCTCGGAGCTCGGAAAGTGAAGCGCAGCCGCCGCCGCATCGCCGCGGCGCTCGCCGCAACAGCCCTCGCCGCCTGCACGGTCGGGCCCGATTACAAGCGCCCGCCGGCACCGGTCCCGGTCGCCTACAAGGAAGCCGGATGGAAGGTCGGGACGCCGCAGGACACAATCGATCGCGGGCCGTGGTGGGCCGTCTACAACGACCCGGTCCTCGCCGCCCTCGAACAGCAGGTCGAGGTCTCGAACGAGACCTTGAAGGCCGACGAGGCGGCCTACCGCCAGGCGCAGGCGATCGTCGCCGAGGCCCGCGCCGGCTTCTTTCCGACCCTGTCGGCGAGCGCCTCCGGCCAGCGCTCGGGCACGGCGAAATCGGCGCTCGGCGGCGGCGGACGCGTCCAGAACGTCTTCGATGCGACCGCGAGCGCGAGCTGGGTTCCCGACCTCTGGGGACGCATCCGCCGGGCGGTCGAAGGCGACATCGCGACGGCGCAAGTGACGGCCGCGGATCTCGCCGCGGCGCGCCTCACCCTCCAGGCGCAGCTCGCGACCGACTATTTCGAGCTGCGCGTCGCCGACGAGCTGAAGCGCCTCCTCGACAGCTCGGCCGCCGCCTTCGCGATCTCGCTGCGCATCGCGCAGAACCAGCATGCCGCCGGAACGGCGACGATGGCCGACGTCGCCAATGCCGAGACGCAATTGAAGGCGACGCAAGCCCAGGCGATCGCCGTCGGCGTGCAGCGGGCGCAGCTCGAACATGCGATCGCGACTCTCATCGGCAAGCCGGCGGCGGAATTCTCGATCGCCCCCGCCCCGCTCGTGACGCAAGTGCCGGACATCCCGCCCGGCATGCCCTCGGCGCTCCTCGAAAGGCGGCCGGACATCGCCGCCGCCGAGCGCCAGATGGCGGCGACGAACGCGCAGATCGGCGTCGCCGAGGCGGCGTATTACCCCGACCTCACCCTCACCGCCTCCGGCGGCTTCAGCGCGCCCGCCATCGGCCAGCTCCTGCAGGCGTCGAGCGGCCTCTGGGCGATCGGATCGAGCCTCGTCCAGACCGTCTTCGACGGCGGCCTGCGCACCGCGCAGGTCGCCGCGGCGCGCGCCGGCTACGAGCAGAGCGTCGCCAATTACCGGCAGGTCGTGCTCACGGCGTTCCAGCAGGTCGAGGACCAGCTCGCCGCCCTCCGCGTCCTCGCGGAGCAGGCGGCCGTCGAGGACGACGCCGTCGCCTCCGCCCGCGAAGCCGAGCGGCTGACGCTCAACCAGTACAAGGCCGGCACCGTCGCCTATACCAGCGTCGTCGTGGCGCAGACGACGGCGCTCAACGACGCGCAGACGGCGCTCAATATCCGGCAGAACCGCCTGACGGCCAGCGTCGCCCTCATCCAGGCGCTGGGCGGCGGCTGGAGCACGGCGCGGCTGCCGAGCGCGGACGAGGTCGAGAACGGGCCGCCGGCGCGCGCGAGCGCGGCAGCGGCGCGGGCCACGCGACCGGCCGAGTGAGACGGGCGCCCGGCAAATTCTGCCGGGACCGCAGCAAGAAGCGCCGCGGCGCGCCGCCGGTCCTCGGAGCATGGCGGGCGGGCGCGCGCGAAAAACGTTGGCGCGCGATTTGCAAGGACGGCGATGCGGAGCACCGTCATCCATGCAGATGCGACCCAGCAGCGAAGCCAAACTCTCTCGAAGCCGCCAGCCCGTGCTGGCCCTGGCGCTCGTGCTCGCGGCAGCGAGCGCGACCCCACCCGCCCATGCGGAATTCTATAAGCTGACGGGCCGGTACGAATGCCTCGCCGATGCCGCGGCGGTCTGCTACGACGCGACGCCGGCGGGACCCGGACCCTTTGCCGCGTCGGCGGCCGCCGCGCCGCCGAGCGCCGCTCCGGAGCACGCGGCTGCGGCGCCCACCGCGGTCGCGCCGCCGCCCGAGCCGTCGCCGACCAAAGCGCCCGCGGCGAAGAAGGCGGCGCCGCAGCCGCCCTCGCCCGGCGACCCGCTGGAGGGCATTGCCGCGCGCCTGCAAGCGCGCTCGCCCGCCGCCGGCGACCTCAAGGCGCTGCGCATCCGCGCCAAGGCGGGAGACTCGCGCGCTCTCGAAATGCTCGCCTGGTGCGAGCTCATGGGGGTAGGGACAGCGCCCGATCCCGTCCATGCCTATTTCCTCTATGGCGAGGCGGCGAAGGCCGGCGCCGGCGACGGCACGGCGAACCAGGCCATCGTCTTCAAGCGCGACTTGACGCAAGATCAGCGCCAGCAGGTGCTCGCGGTCGAGAATGGCCGCATGGCCGCGGCGCCCGTCCAGTAGGCGCGGAGGGGCCGCGATCGCTTCCGCTTCCGCGCCGGTGCGCGAAAGGCAGAGTTCGATGCGATCCCTGGGCCTCGCCCTCGCCATCCTCATCCTTGCCCTCGCGGCCACGCCCGGGCGGAGCGCGGCGACGCAGGCCTGGGACGGCGCCTTTTGGGGCGAGACCTCGCGCGCCCTCCTCGATCATTTCGGCGCGCGGGCGACGCGGTTGCGGCAGCCGATCGATTTCGGCGACAGCTATGCCGATGTGGCGCTGCGCGGCGAGCGGCTCGGCGGATATGCCTTCACGCTCTATTTTCAAATGGACAAGAGCGGCGGCGGGCTGAAGCGCATGCAGTTGGAGCGCGGCCGCCACGGCGCCAATCCCCGGGTCTTCGCCGCGGCGGTCCGCGCGCTGGCGGCGGAGTACGGCCCGCCCGCCAAGCGTTGCCGAATCGATGCACGCCGCGAGAACGGCTATCAGGCCGCGAGCGAAGCGTTATGGCTTCGCGATGGCAATGCCATCCGCGCCACCTTCCGCGACACGACGCTCGAAGCGAGCGAAGGCTGTGCCTTGGCGGCGCCGGCCGCCCGCGGCGCCTGCGGCCTCACGGGGCGGCTCTTCATCCGCATCAGCCCCGATTCGGCGCAAGCCGAATCCTGCGGCTGAGCCGTGAACGACCACGTCGCCGCGTCCCAGATCGACGCGCCGCGCTTCTCGCAACGCGAGATCCTGTCGATCATCGCCGGGCTGCTGCTGGCGATGGCGCTCGCCAGCATCGACCAGACGATCGTCGCCACCTCGCTCTCGGCGATGGCGCGCGACCTCAACGGCTGGAGCCTCATGCCCTGGGTCGTCTCGGCCTATCTCGTCACCTCGACGACGACGACCCCGATCTACGGCCGCCTCAGCGATCTCTATGGCCGCCGCCCGGTGCTCCTCACCTCCATCGCGCTCTTCGTCGCGACCTCGGTGCTGTGCGGCCTCGCCCAGACCATGCCGCAGCTCATCGGCGCCCGGCTCCTGCAGGGCATCGGCGGCGGCGGGCTGCGCGCCGTGTCGCAGGCGGTCGTCGCCGACATCATTCCGCCGCGCGACCGCGGCCGCTACCAGGGCTACTTCTCCAGCATGTTCGCGATCTCGACGACGATCGGCCCGGTCCTGGGCGGCTTCTTCGCGGACTACCTCTCCTGGCACTGGATCTTCTGGATCAATATTCCGCTCGGCATCGCCGCCTTCGCGCTCTCCAACCGCAACCTGAAGCGGCTGCGCCGGCCGTCGCGCCAACCGGTCATCGATTGGCTGGGGGCGGCGCTCATCCTGGCCTCGGCCGCGCCCACCCTGCTCGCCGTCAGCCGCGTCGAGCAGGAAGGAGGCTGGGGCAGCGCGGGCGTGCTCGTGCCGCTCGCCATCGGCCTCGGCTTCCTGCTCGCCCTCATTGGCCGCGAGCTCGTAGCCGCCGAGCCGATGCTGCCGCTCCGCCTCTTCCTCAACCCGACCTTCGCCCTCGCCTGCACGATTTCGGGCTGCACCTCGCTCATCATGATCGCGCTCGTCGTCCTTGTTCCCATCGACTACCGCCTCATCGCGCAGATCTCGGCGAACGAGGCCGGCCTCCGCCTCATCCCGATGACGGCGGGCACGGCGCTCGGCTCCTTCATTGCCGGCAACCTCGTCAGCCGCACGGGACGCTACCGCATCTTCCCGATCATCGGCTCCGTGTGCATGGCCTCCGCCTGCCTTGCCATCGCCGCCACGGGGCTCGGACGCTCGCTCGCCTTCGACGTCGCGGCGACGGGCATTCTCGGCCTTTCCTTCGGATTCCAGATTTCGCCGATGACCGTCATCGTCCAGAACGCCCTCGATGCCCGCGACATCGGCATCGGCCTCTCCTGCCTCATGTTCTTCCGCCTGATGGCCGGCGCCTTCGGGGTCGCCTTTCTCAGCACGCTGCTCGTCAGCGCCCTCGATGCGGGGGCGCTCGCCATTCCGGGGCACGCGGCGCTGGGCGCCAATCCCGGCATCGCGCTCCTGCACCTCCACGAAGGAAACGGAGGCTTGCCGCCGCCTCTCATCGCCGCCTTCGCCGCGACGATCGCTCACGCCTTCTCGCAGCTCTTCCTGGTCACCGCGGCGATCGGGGCGGCGGCGGTCATCGGCTCCCTCGCCCTCCGCGAGACGCCGCTGCGCGGACGCGAGCGGCAGAGCGCCACGGGCGGCCGCGGCTATTGAGGATGTCCTCTACCAGAGCCGCTGCGCCAGCGCCTCGCCCCGTGCGACCGCGTCATCGAAGCGGGCGCGTGCCGTCGCCTCGTCGCTCCAGCCCGTACCGGCCGCCGCCAGGATGCCGTCCGCAGTCGCGGGAAAGCCGTCCCGCCGATCCTTGCCGAGGCCGTAGAGACGGCCGTTGCGGCGCTCGATGACGGCAAAGCGCGCGCCGTGCCGGACCATGAGGAGGCTGCCGCTCTCGGCGACGATGGCAGGCGTTTCCATGGCGATCCTCCACCCGCTCGGATTCGCATGAGCCAACGCCGCCAGCGGCGGATCGTCGGCGCCGCGCAGCGCGCGGCGACTATGCCGCGGGCGGGACCTGGTAGAGATAGTACCGGCCCTCCTCGACCTCGCTCGGCAGCGGCAGGGGATGCCAGCTTCCGCCCGGCAGGGGCAGGCCGCTTGCGATGACCGCGCCCGGCCGCAGGAGGGGCGCCATATGCGGCGCCAGCTCGGCGGCGAGGCGCTCGCTCGCGGCACGGTTGCTGGAGGCCGTGTCGAGATGGAGCAGCGCGACGCGGGCCCGGAAGCGCGCGGCGGCGCGCGGCAGCGTCTCGCGCAGATCGCCGACGATCAGATATTCGGCGGCGGGCACGCAATCGGGGTGCGCCGTGACGAGGCATTCGAAGACGTAGATGGCGCGGTCCGGCAGGTTCTCGCGGAGATGGTCGTAGGTGCGGCCGTTGCCGAGGCCGAGCTCGAAGACGACGCCCTCCCGCCCGCGGATGAGCGCGGCGGCGCGGTCGAGGCAGGCGCGCTGCGCCACGAGGCGGCGAATGTTGCTGTCGAGCCTGCTCATGCCGTGGACCGCTTTGCGACGCGGGGCGATGCCTCAGCCGCCGGCGGCGATGATCGCTTCGAGGCGGCGGGCGTAAGCCTCGGGCAGGCTCATCTCGCGGGCGCCGGCGACGATGCCGGCGGTATAGTCGGGCGGCGGCGCATAGGGGCCGAGCGGCGCCGGGATGCGGTAGGTCATGGCCTCGATGCCCTGGTCGAGCGGATCGAGAACGGTCACCCCCACCCGCTCGTACCAGCCGCGCGGCACGCCGGCGACGGCACCGAGCGCCGCGAGCTCCGCCTCCAGCAGGCGGTAGACGACGCCGAACATCGCCTCGCCTGCCGCCGGAACGAAGGTGCAGCCGCCCTCGCCCGGCGCCGCGCCGTAGCGGGCGAAACCCATCCGGTGCTCCGGCAGATGCGCGACGACGATCGGTCGCGCCGAGGGGCAGAGCTTCGTCATCGCCGTCCTGCCGATGAGCGTGCAATAGGCGAAGTAGAGTTGCGCATCGCTCATCGGACCACCTCGCGCAGAGCCTCGACGACGGCGCCCGGGGTCTCGCTCGGCAGGAAATGGCCGGCGACCGGTACGACGCGGCGCGCATAAGGGCCGGTGAAGTGGCGGGCATGGCGCGCCGAACCTTCGGCCGGATCGACGCCGTCCGCGGCGCCGTGCAGCACTATGGTCGGCACGGCAATCGGCGGCTGCGCCGCAAGGCGCGCCTCGATCGCCGCCAGCGCCGGGTCGCCGGGGGCGGCGCCGTAGCGATGGCGGTAGGAGTGGATGACGATGTCGACGAAATCGGGATTGTCGAAGGAGGGAGCGGTGCGCGCGAAGGTCGCCTCGTCGAACCGCCAATTGGGCGACCACAGCTCCCAGAGCAGGCGGCAAAGCTCGCGGCGGTTGGCGGCGAGCCCGGCCCGGCCGCGCTCGGTGTTGAAATACCACTGATACCAGAAGCGCAGCTCCTGCCGCGCCTCGGCCGGCCGGCCCGAGCGCGCGATGTCCTGGATATTGTAGCCGCCGATCGAGACGAGGCCGCGCACGCGCTCGGGCCAGAGCGCCGCGACGATGCAGGCGGCCCGCCCGCCCCAATCATAGCCGGCGAGCGCCGCCCGCTGCAGGCCGAGAGCGTCGAGAAAGGCGAGAAGGTCGTGGCCGAGCGCCGCCTGCTCGCCCGAGCGCGGCGTCGCCGGGTCGAGGAACCGCGTCGGCCCGTAGCCCCGCAGATAGGGCACGAGCACGCGATGGCCGGCCTCGGCGAGAGCCGGGGCGACGCCGTCCCAGCATCGGACGTCGTCGGGAAAGCCGTGGAGGAGCACGACCGGGGCCCCCTCCGCCGGGCCGCTCTCCTCATAGGCGATCTCGAGCGTCGCCGCCGCGACTCGCTTCAGCTGCCCGCCGCTCATCCGATATGCCTCATGGAATTATGCCTCATGCGATGGAGTGTAATCCGTCGGCCGGCATGCGGCGAGCGCGATGCGGCGTGCGCCGGCGCATTCCCGCATGGCACCGATGCTGCGCAGATGCCTTGCCGAGCGGCACCGGAGCCCGCATCCTGCGCGCCCGGCCAATCAACTGCGATGCGGAGGAAACCCGGTCATGATCGTCGTCACCAACAATGAAGGAACGCCCGGCGTCCCCGAGACGGCACGGCTGCTGCGGGAGGGAGCGCCGGCCCTGGCGGCGATCGAAGCCGGCATCCGCAAGGTCGAGATCGACGAGACGATCCGCACGGTCGGGCGCGGCGGCTGGCCCAATCTTCTGGGCGAGGTCGAGCTCGACGCCGCGGTCATGGACGGGACGACGCTCCGCACGGGCGCGGTCGGTGCGCTCAAAGGCTTCCTCCATCCGGTGAGCGTCGCCCGCGCCGTCATGGAGCGCCTGCCGCATGTCTTCCTCGTCGGCGAGGGCGCAGCGCGCTTCGCCCGCGAGATCGGCGCCGAGGCGGGCGACAACCTCATTCCCGATTCGCGGCGCGTCTGGCAGGCCTGGTTCGAGAAGGAGGTGCCGGAGGCCTCGAAGCGCAACTGGGCCGAGGCGCCGCTTATCGATCTCTGCCGCCACGCCGTCGATCCCGAGGTCGGGCACGACACCACCGTCTTCATCGCCCTCGACGGCAAGAAGGAGATCGCCGGCGCCGTCAGCACTTCCGGCTGGGGCTGGAAATATCCCGGCCGCCTCGGCGATTCGCCGGTGATCGGCGCCGGCATGTATGCCGATACGCGCTACGGCGCCTGCGCCTGCACCGGCGCCGGCGAGATGACGATCCGCGCCGGCACCTCGCGCGCTGTCGTCCTCTACATGAAGATGGGGATGAGCGTCGAAGCGGCGGTGCGCGAGGCGGTCGAGGATATGCGCCGCCTCAAGGGCGGGCTCATCAACCGCGTCACCATCCACGCGATCGACACCAAGGGCAATCACAAGGTCGTCGCCGTCAACGGCAATCCGCAGAACACCTATTGGCTCTGGCAGGACGGCATGACGGCGCCGCAATCCCTGCCGGCCGAGATCATTCCGATCTCGCCCATCACCGCGAAGCCCTCGCCCTCGATGATCTATGGCGCCAAGCGCCGAGAGCAGGCCTGAGAAGGCGCGCCGCCCGTCGCGGCGCGCGACTCAATATCTGGTGCGGGCTCCTGTAAAAAACTGGACTTATATAGTTGAGACCACACGCCCTACGGCTAGTGTTTTGAAGCGCCTAGTGCGACACCGCCCGATTCGCACGTCATTGGTGTATTCGGCCTAAGCGCCAATCGCGGAAAGAGTGGCGCCGCAGGCCGCCTCGCCATACCTGGATATGCGAGTCGGCGCGTCTGTGGATAAAACCCGCGGTTATCCACGTAACTCACAAAGCGCCCACAGGCCCGAGGCGCCTTCTGTGGACGGTTTTGCGCGCGATCCTTGCATTAAAACCGAAGCAAGTTCACCGTCTATAGATCACCTCAATATGAATGAAGCCGACGTGGCGCGCCGGCTTCTGAAGTCTTGTGGTGAACCCGCTCGGGTGGTTGCCGCGCGGGGCGGTGAGATATTGGCTGGAAACGACTTTGAACGAGTTTCCACACCGCTGTCAAGCGGCTGACTGCCTGGGCTTTCATTAACCCAGGAGTGAATTATATGAGCAAAGTTCCGGACCCTCGTCGCCCCAGCCATCGGCTGACGTTCGACGAGGCAGTACAGGTGCATTTGGCGCTTTGGCGCGGCGAGTACAAAAATCGCATCGCCGCGCGGTTCGACATTAACGTTTGGAGGGTCTACGACGTGCGTGACGGCAAGCTGCATTTGGGCAGCGAAGACGTTGCGCGCGAGATCTGGGCTAGGACCGGGCAGCCGGCCGCTTAGGCTTCTGGGGGCGGTCTTCGGGTCGCCCCTTCTTCGCCGGCTTGTGCTGCGGCGGTGTGTTCAGTAGCCGCTTCACAAGCTCGGTGAACCGCTTCTCTGTCGCGGCCTCGTCATGCTGGTCGGCCGGATTCGGTTCTCCCGCCATCGCGCTCACTCCAGGCATAGGCGCATGTCCAAGGAATACGTCATCCACTGCGATGAGTCGACCTCCAAGGGCGAGTTTTGCTCGAATTTCTATGGCGGCGCGCTCGTCAGCTCCGAAGAACTCGATCAAATCAGGGCAATTCTCGCAAAGAAAAAGACCGAACTCCATCTGAATGGAGAAGTCAAGTGGGACAAGGTGACCGCAAACTACCTTGAGAAATACATCGGCTTGATAGAATGTTTTTTCGACTTGATCGAGGCGGGCTCGGTCAAGGTGCGAATTATGTTCACTCAAAACATTCATAAGGCCATTGGCCTAACCGCTGAACAACGAGACGAGGAGTACTTCATTCTTTACTATCATTTCATAAAGCACGCGTTCGGCCTCATTTATTCAAACGACACGGATGAGGTTATCCAAGTAAGGCTTCTGCTTGATCAGCTTCCCGACAATAAAGAGAAGGCCGATAAATTCCGGAGTTTTGTCGCCAGTCTTTCGAAGAATCCGAAATTCCGCCATGCGCAAATTCACATCAGGAAAGAGGACATCGGCGACGCCAAATCCCACGATCACGACATTTTGCAATGCCTCGATATCGTATTAGGAAGCATGCAGTTCCGCCTTAACAACCTTCATAAGGTAGTGCCGAAGGGAAAGAAGCGGCGGGGCAAGAGGACGGTTGCCAAGGAGAAGCTATACAATCGGATAAACCAACGAATTCGGGGCATTTACCCCAATTTTAATATCGGCATCAGCACCGGCACGGGCGGTGACATCGAAAATCGATGGAAGCATCCTTACCGGCATTGGCTGTTTACGCCAAGCGAGAGCGAGTACGTGCCTGAAAAGTCAAAAAAGAAGAAATGAGCCCCGCGCGCGCTATGCCCCGAAGGACGTGCCCGAAGTGGAACTTCGGCCTTCGCGCGGCGCCGGGCTCAACACAAGATATAGGGCTGATTCGCGATACGCAACACCATTCACCGTTTTCTGAACGCCTCCGCGTACCCCATCTCCCAGAGAATCATCAGGAGCATTTTTTGCCACTCGCGCCGCGTGATGCGGCGCTTGCCGCGGTCACCGCGCTTGAGACCCCCCGTAGGTCAGCCGCTTGCCGGCGATGCCCTTCAGAGCGGCGACCGCGCGCTCCGCATCGCTGATGCGTCGATTGTTCCAGCGGAAATCGAACTCGCCAACGTAGCGCTTCAGGTGAGCCTCTGAGACGTGGTGGAATGTGCCGTAAAGGCCGCGCTTCAGGATGGCGAAATAGCTCTCGACCGTGTTGGTATAGATCGCGCCGCGCACGTACTCACCGCTGCGATGGTTGACCGACTCGTGCGCCGGGAAGTGCTGCTTCAGGTTGGCGTACTGGAAAGCCTCGTCGGTCGAGATCGCGGTGTCGGCCTCGATCTGCTTCCGCATGATCGGAAGCAGCGTCGCGGCGTTGACGTTCGCGACGTGGAACGACCGCGCCTCGCCATCGCGCTCGACCAGCGTGAAGACCTTCATCTTGTGGTGATAGCCGCGCGCGCCATCGGCCTTCTTGCTCTGGTTACCCCAGAACGTCTCGTCGGCCTCGACGTGCTTGTCCGCGCCGCCGATCGGCGCCGCAAACACGCCGTCGCTCATCGCCTCGCGGAGCCGGTGCGACAGGAACCACGCGGACTTGTAGGTGATGCCGAGCATCCGATGAAGCTGGTGCGAGCTGATGCCCTTCTTGCTCGACGCCATCAGGTGCGCGGCCATCAGCCACTTGTGCAACGGGATATGCGACCGCTCGAATACCGTGCCGACCGTCACGCTGAAATCCTTCCGGCACGCCTTCTCGGCGCAGCGGTAGACGCCCGGCTTCTTGGTGGCATAGGCGCGACCAACGACGCCGCACTTCGGGCAGATCGGACCATCGGGCCAGCGGACACCTTCAAGGAACCGCCGGGCGGCGTCTTCGTCGTGGAAGTGAGGGGCGGTTAGGGCGGCGACGGGCATGGCGGGTTTCCTTCTCTGCCCACCATTCTACCTATTGGCTTTGTGGTGTCAAGTATATAAGTCCGTAAAAAACTGGATAAGTTACAGGCGCGTCTTCTACATATTGATTAGCCCTCGGCACCGAGCTCGCTTGGGTGACGGCCGAGCGTCTCTGAGCCGGAGCGGTTCCCTTTTCGCGGCGTCAAAGAGCGCGAGAACAAAACGGGACCGATCTTAGCCGCCGCGCCGCCCATCCGCAAGAGCGAGGTCGGGCGCGCGCGCCGATCCCTCCCAGGCCGGCCGTTCGGCGCCGAAGGGGAGAGCGAGGAGGCGGGGCAGGGTCAGCTCGCTGGCATCGCGATAGGCGGGAAGGCCGATCGTGATCGCCGCTTGCGGCACGTCCTGCCGCAAGGTGCTGTGCAGCCGGTCCCAGAGCGTGAGGCCGCTCGACCAGTTGGAGTTGGTTTCGCCGCGCACCGCCGAATGGTGAATGCCATGGAGGCGCGGCGTCATCACGATGGCGCCGAGCCGCCGGTCCCAGCGGCCGGGCAGGCGCAGATTGGAGTGGTGGAAGAGAATCGAGACGAGAGTCGCGAGCTGCCAGGCCGAGAGCGTCCGCGGCGCGATGCCGAGGAGCAGCACCTGCGCCGCGCGCCAGGGAGCCGAGAGGGCGAGCTCGGCGAAGTGGAAGCGGAGCGCGGTCGAGGCGGAGAGGTCGAGATCGGCGTGGTGGACGAGGTGAAAGCGCCAGAGGAAGGGCACGCGATGCGTCAAAATGTGCCAGAGGAAGAGCGTGTAATCGAGGAGTGCGAGACCGGCGACGAGTTCGAGCGCGGGAGGCAGGGCGAGGCGCTGCAGCAGCCCCCAGCGGCGACGGCGGACGAGCCTTGCCAGCGGCTCGACGACCGGCCGCTCGGCGAGGTGGATGGCAAGCGCCCCGGCGGCGGCGACGGCGAGGTTTCGCAAGTCTCGTCGGTTCGCCGCTTCGCGGCTGCGCCGGAGCGGACGCCGGCGCTCGCTCACGACGAGTGCCGCCAGGGCGAAGCCGACGATCGCGGCGCCGAGCCTGCCTCGCGACCCATTCTGCCGGCGCCGCGCCGTCATGGCGGCGCCGTTTCGCGCGCCGCGGCATTGCCCAGTCGGAGCAAGCCGCGAGGTGACGCATGGCCGCGATCAGCCGCATGCTGGGTACGCCGCCGGAAGCGCTGCGCCGAACGTTCCGTGACAGGAACGATCCCCATCTTTCCTTGCGCCGCGCCATCGCCGCGGCGTCGTTGCTCGGCATCGGCAGCATGGCGATCACGAGCCTGCTGCAACTGGGCCTTGTCCGCCATCTGCCCGACCCGCCCCTCGGCAATTTCCACTCCGACAAGGTGAACACCTCGGACGAGGCTTATAGCTATGGCGGTCCGGACAGCCCGGTCACCATCCTCGCGCATGCGGCGAATCTGGTCGTCGCCGCCACGGGCGACGCCGATCGGGCGCGCCGCCAGCCCTGGCTGGCGCTCCTCGCGGCGCTCATGGCCGGCGCCCAATCCGCGATCGCGGCGAATTACCTCTTCTACCAGATGCCCAGGGTCGACAAGGCGTGGTGCCCCTATTGCATCCTCGACGCGCTGACGCATTTCGCGACGCTGGTCCTCGCCCTGCCCGAGGCGAAGGCGGCGCTCGCCAAGACTTCTAGCGCGAAGGGCGCCGTGGTTTCGCCGAGGGCGCAGAGCAACTAGAGGCGCCTTTGTCGCGACGGCGCGTTTTGCCGATGCCGTTCGAGCGGCTTTTCACGTGCTCGATGAAGGCACGCAATTTCGGCAAGGCTTGGCGCCTGCTCGGATAATAGAGGAAGACCCCGGGCGTCGTGACGGCAAAGGGCGTGAGCAGCGCGTCCAATCGGCGCTCTTCGATCGCCGCCTTGGCGAGCGGGCCGGGCAGCTGAGCAAGGCCCAGCCCTTGGAGCGCCGCTCCGAGGAGCGTCGGGTAGTCATGCGCGATGAGCGGCCCGGAGACGACCACTTCGACGGTCTTGTTGCCTTCGATAAATGGCCAGGGCGCGATTGACCCGTTCGAACGGCGCATGCGCAGGCAGGCGTGCCGACGCTCGCCGCCTGGCTGCATGGCGCGATGCCGGGCGTGTTCGCGCTGCCGGCGGGAATCGGCGACGTGCTGACCGGCCTCTTCGCCGTGCCGGCGGCGATCGCAGTGGGCGCCGGTACGGCTCAGGGCCGAAGGGCGGCGATCACCTGGAATCTCTTCGGGCTCGCCGACTTTGCCGTCGCGATCACCATGGGGTTCATCACCTCGCCCGGCCCCTTCCAGCTGATCGTTCCGAACCTACCGAGTATTGGCACCGGCGCCTATCCGGATGTGCTGACCCCAGCCTTCGTGGTGCCGAGCTCGATCCTGCTGCACGCGCTGTCGCTGCGCCAGCTCATGCGGCAACGCGCCGGCTCGGTGCAGCCCCGTTGATCTTCGGATCACTCCGCCGCGCCGCGCGCCGTCGCGATCGCGAGGTCGAAGGCGGCGAGCACGGCTTCGTGGCGCGAATGGTCGTTCATCGCCTCGATGTCGCGGTAGCCGCGCTGCAGCGCGATGAAAGTGAGGATGTCCTGCGCCGCGGCACCCGCCCGCTCGTAGTCGAGGAAGCTGGCGGCGAGGCGGATGGCGCCGACGGCGCAGCGCTCGCCGCGCAGGGTCTCGTAGCTGCCCTGCACCCAATCCTCACGCTCGGCGATGAGGCCGCGCGCCTCTTCGAGCACGCGGAGCACGGCGAGATCGAGCGGCTCCGGTGCCGCGCGCAAGGCGACCGCCGCGCGGAAACGGGCGGCGAGCCGCGCCCACCATCGGGGCTTGCTCGCGGCAGAGTCGGCACTTTCGCGTGAAACGAGCTCGACGCTGTCGAACGGCATGGCGGCATTCTGCACCGAGACGGCGCCGCCGGGTAGGGGTGAAGCTGTGGCGAGCTCCCTCACCCCGGTCCGGGCGAAGAGCTAGCCGCGCCGGCGGAAGCCTTTGCTGAGGACGGTCAGCGAGAAGATCTCGAAGAGCATCTGGGCGCCGACCATCGCGGTGTTGCTCGTCGCGTCATATTGCGGCGCCACCTCGACGACGTCGCCGCCGATCACGTCGATGCCGCGCAGCCCGTGCAGGATCTGCTGCGCTTCGCGCGGCGTCAGACCGCCCGCTTCCGGCGTGCCGGTGCCGGGGGCGAAGGCGGGGTCGAGCCCGTCGACATCGAAGGAGATGTAGGTCGGCCCGTCGCCCACCACCTCGCGCGCCTTGCGGATGACGCCCTCGGGGCCGAGCTTCACGAAATCCTCGATATGGACCACCGTCATGCCGGAGTCATAGGAGAATTCCCAGAGGAACTCGGCCGGGCCGCGGATGCCGATCTGGATCGTCCGCTCGGGATCGAGAACGCCGTCGAGCACGGCCTGGCGGAAGGGGCCGCCGTGATGGAATTTTGCCCCCTCATATTCGCCGCCCGTGTCGCAATGGGCATCGAAATGGACGAGGCCGACCGGCCGTTCGGCGCCGAGCGCCTTCAGGATGGGATATGTGACGGAGTGATCGCCGCCGACCGAAAGCGGGCGCACGCCCGCGGCCTTGATGCGCGCGTAGAAGGCGGCGATGTCCTCGATGCAGCTGTCGAGGCTGTAGCGCGAGCGCAGCGGCACGTCGCCGATATCGGCGACCGCGCACTCGGCCGAAGGTACCACTTTGAGGGCGTGGTTGTAGGGCCCGATCCGCTCGACGTCGCGCACGGCGCGGGGACCCAGCCGCGCGCCCGAGCGGTTGGTGACGCCGAGATCCATCGGAATGCCGATAAGCGCCACATCGAGGCCGCCGAATTGCGGCTCCTCCGGCGCGCCCGGCCGGTAGGGCGCATCGAGCAGGGTCGAGACGTCACTATAGGGCAGCTTGCGGCGGTCCTTGCCCTTGAAGACCAGCGAGACGACCTTCTTGAATTCGGGATCGAGGACGTCGCTGCCCTTGCCTTCGGCATATTTCGTGCGCAGCGCTTCGAGCTTCTTCTTGTCGAACATGGCCTACTCCCCGATGCCGATACCGATCGTGCCCGCCTATCGGAGTATCGCATCCGGGCGGTCGCGGGAAGCCCCTGCGCAAACAAGATGGGCGGAGTCGGGGCTTGCACCTAAAATATCGCGCGAGTTACTTTAGCCCCAAAGTATGGGATGAGCTTCATCGGGGGAAGATCATGGCGAATGGACCGCACCCTGCTGCTGGGCGCCCTTCGGTCTGGTGGCTCCTGCTGCTCCTTCCGTTCATCGCGACGCTGTGGGTGCCCTTCTACAACTCCATCGAGCCGAGCTGGGCGGGCATCCCGTTCTTCTACTGGTACCAGTTCCTCTGGATCCTCCTCGGCGCGATCATCACCGCGGTCGTCTACTTCGCCACCGAAGGCTGAGGCGCCCCATCGTCGCCATCCGCTGATATCATAGAGAGCCGCCAACCGGAGCAAGGGCGCACGCCATGCCGCTGAACGTCACCGCGCTCGTCATCTTCATCGCCCTCTTCGTCTTCATCACTGTGCTGGGATTCCTCGCCGCGCATTGGCGGCGCGGCGATCTCGACATCCTCCACGAATGGGGCCTCGCCGGCGGACGCTTCGGGACGGTCGTCACCTGGTTCCTCTTGGGCGGCGATCTCTACACCGCCTACACTTTCATCGCCGTCCCGGCCCTCGTCTTCGGCGCCGGCGCCATCGGCTTCTTCGCCCTCCCCTATACGATCGTCGTCTACCCGATCGTCTTCGTCGTCTTCCCGCGCCTGTGGTCGGTGGCAAAGCGCCACCGCTACATCACCGCCGCCGATTTCGTGCAGGGCCGCTTCGGCAATCGCTGGCTGGCGCTCGCCATCGCCGTCACCGGCATCGTCGCCACCATGCCCTACATCGCCCTGCAGCTCGTCGGCATCCAGGTGGTGATCGCGGCGATGGGCATCGAATTCCAGGGCAACTGGCTGCTTTCCGACCTGCCGCTCATCATCGCCTTCGTCATCCTTGCCGCCTACACCTATTCGAGCGGCCTGCGCGCGCCGGCGATGATCGCCATCGTCAAGGACATCCTCATTTGGGTGACCGTCATCGCCGCCGTCGTCGTCATTCCGATCGAGCTCGGCGGCTATGGCAAGATCTTCGCGAGCGTGCCGCAGGCGAAGCTGATCCTCGCCGCGCCGCCGGCCAACGGCACCGGCGCCTACAGCGCCTATGCGACGCTGGCCTTGGGCTCGGCCCTCGCCCTCTTCCTCTACCCGCATTCGGTGACGGGCGTCTTGAGCTCGGACAGCCGCCACGTCATCCGCCGCAACTCGGCGCTGCTGCCGGCCTATTCCTTCCTCCTCGGCCTCATCGCGCTGCTCGGCTACATGGCGATCGCGGCCGGCGTCGAGAAGGCGCCGGAATTCGCCGCGATGTTCAAGCAGTACAGCAACAGCTTCGCGGTGCCGGCGCTCATCCTCTGGGCCTTCCCCTCCTGGTTCGCCGGCATCGCCTTCGCCGCTATCGCCATCGGCGCGCTCGTCCCCGCCGCCATCATGTCGATCGCCGCCGCCAACCTTTACACGCGCAACGTCTACCGCGCCTTCATCGCGCCGGTCTGCAGCGACCGCCAGGAGGCGCAGATGGCGAAGCTGGTCTCCCTCGTCGTCAAGCTCGGCGCCCTCTTCTTCATCATCTTCCTGCCGCTGAAATTCGCCATCCAGCTCCAGCTCCTCGGCGGCATCTGGATCAGCCAGACCATCCCGGCCGTCATCATCGGCCTCTATACGCGGCGCCTCCATCACTGGGCGCTCTTCATCGGCTGGGCCGCCGGCATCCTCACCGGCACGGGAATGGCCTATGCCAGCAATTTCCAATCCGCCGTCTACCCCCTCCATCTCGCCGGCTACGTCATCCCTTCCTACGCCGCCCTCTATGCGCTCGCCCTCAACATCGTCGTCTCCGTCGTCCTGACGCCGATCTTCAACGTCTTGGGGATCGCCCATGGGCGCGACGAGACCAGCGATGGCGACTACACGAGCGATGAGGATCGGGCGATGGCGGTGCCGGGCATGGCCGCAGCCTCCGGCGCGGCGGGGCGGCGCTAGCCCCGCTCGCCCGTTCCTTTCGCCGCCCCGACCCTGCCCTTCCCGCGAGGCGGGAGGGTCGGCAGGAAGGGCCGGGAAATGAGGTTGCGCCTCGAGCGCAACGGATCACGCCTTTCCTTGCCGAACGCCTCGAACCGAGCGACCGACGGATCGCGGCGATCGCGCCTTCGGTCCTGATCGCGCTTCAGCGAGCCTCGAATGACGCTGCTTCTCGGCCTCATTGCCGCCCTCTGCTGGGGCACGACCGACCTCCTCGCCCGCTTCTCCGGGCGCGGGCTCGGCGCCTACCGCGCCATGTTCTTTGCGCAGCTTCCGGCGCTCGCCGTCATGAGCGTGCTGCTGGCCGCCGAGCGCGACGCCGTCGCCGCCGTGCTGGCGGGCGCTCCGATCGCCGCCTGGGTCGCGGGGCTGCTGGCGGCGCCGCTCGTCCTCGCCGCCACCTTGTCGCTCTTCCGCGCCCTCACCATTGGCACCATCGGCATCGTCTCGCCGGTGACGGCGAGCTACGGCGCGGTGACGGCGCTCCTCTCGGCGGCCGCCGGCGAGAAGCTGGCGCCGCTCACCGCCGCCGGCATCGCCGTGACCGTCGTCGGCGTCGCGCTCGCCTCGGCGCCGGCGCGCGCCCACCCCCGCGGCGGGAGCGGACGCGCCGATCCGCTGCGCGGCGTCGGCTGGGCGCTGCTCTCGGCCGCGACATACGGCTTCGGCCTGTGGCTGCAAGGCGCCTTGGCCGTGCCGGCCCTCGGCTCGCTCGTCCCGGTCTGGCTCTACTACGTGACCGGCGTCATCGGCATGGCGCTGCTGGCGCGGCCGCTGCGGCAGAGCCTCGCGCCGCCGCCGCTCCGCTTCTGGGGCGTCGTCCTCGGCTCCGGCCTTCTCGGCGTATCGGCCTATCTCGCCTTCGCGGCCGGCCTCGCGACGGGGCATGTCGCCGTCGTCACGGTGCTGAGCTCGCTGTCGAGCGGCGTCACGGCGCTCCTCGGCCGCCTCGTCCTCGGCGAGCGCCTGTCGCGCCATCAATGGCTCGGCGTCGCCGCCATCCTTCTCGGCATCGGCCTCATCAACGGCGCGCGCTGAATCTTCGAGCGGGCGCGCGCGAGCTGCGAGCATTGGCGGCGTCGCGCGCTTCGTGCACTCTTCGGCGGCCGACACCCCAACCCGAGGTCACCCGATGTCCCCCCAGCTCGACGAATTCCCCAGCGATGACGCCCTGCCCGCCCGCGCCGCCGTCGTCATCATCGGCGGCGGCATCATCGGGGTCAGCGCCGCCCTCTTCCTGGCGCAGCGCGGCGTTGCCACCGTGCTCTGCGAGAAGGGCCGCATCGGCGGCGAGCAATCGAGCCGGAACTGGGGCTGGTGCCGCAAGATGCTGCGCGACCCGCGCGAGATCCCGCTCATCATCGAGAGCCTCCGCCTGTGGGAGCAGATGAACCAGATGGCCGAGGCGGAAACGGGATTCCGCCAGTCCGGCATCGCCTATCTCGCCGACACGCAGGCGGAGCTGGAGAAGCACGAGGCCTGGCTGCAGGAGGCGCGGCTCTACCAGCTCGACAGCCGCATCATCACCGGCGCGGAGGTGGCAAAGCTCCTGCCCGGCGCGACGCGGAGCTGGGCGGGCGCGCTCTACACGGCGAGCGACGGGCGGGCCGAGCCCGGGAAGGCCGCACCGGCGATCGCGGCGGCGGCGCGGCGGCACGGCGCCACCATCCTCACCGCCTGCGCCGTGCGCGGCATCGAGACGGCGGGCGGCCGCGTCACCGCGGCGGTGACGGAGAAGGGCCGCATCGCCTGCGACTCCGTCGTGCTGGCGGGCGGCGCCTGGTCGCGCCTCTTCTGCGGCAATCTCGGCCTCGACCTGCCGCAGCTCAAGGTGCTGGGCTCGGTCATGCGCACGGAGAAGGTCGAGGGCGGGCCCGAATGCTCGGCGAGCGGCGCCGGTTTCGGCTTCCGCAAGCGCCTCGATGGCGGCTACACCGTCGCGCGGCTCAACACCAACATCTACGATGTGGTGCCGGACAGCTTCCGCCTGCTCGCCGATTTCCTGCCCGCCTCGCGCCTCAAATGGCAGAGCCTGCGCCTGCGGATCGGGCGGCGCTTCATCGAGGAATGGCAAGTCCCGCGACGCTGGCCGCTCGACCGCGCCTCGCCCTTCGAAGAGGTCCGCATCCTCGACCCCGAGCCGTCGCGGGCGGCGCTTGATACGGCGCGCGCCAACATCGCCGAGGTCTTTCCCGCCTTCCGCAATGTCGGCATCGCCGAGCGCTGGGGCGGCCTCATCGATGTGACGCCTGACATCGTCCCGGTGATCTCGCCGGTCGAGACCGTACCCGGCTTCTTCATCGCCACCGGCTTCTCCGGCCACGGCTTCGGCATCGGGCCCGGCGCGGGCAGGCTGGTCGCCGATCTCGTCACCGGCGCGCCGCCCGTCGTCGATCCCAAGCCCTTCCGCTTCAGCCGCTTCGGCGACGGCTCGCGACCGCTGCCCTCGCCGCTTGCGGCGTGAGGGGCAGTACCGCCGCGGCATTGTCGCCGCGACGGCGACACCTTACTCTCGCTCGCGCGGGGACGGGAGGCGGAGATGGCCGAGGAGTTGCTGGTCGAGCATGCGGCGGCAGTCACGACCCTGACGCTGAACCGCCCGCCGCTCAACCTGCTGACCTTCGAGCTGCTGCGCCACCTTGCCGAGGCGCTGGACGCGGTCGAGGGGCGGGACGAGACGCGCGCCGTCGTCATCCGCGGCGCCGGGACGCGCGCCTTCTGCGCCGGGGCCGACCTCAACGCCTTGCCCGAGCGCGGCGGCGATGCGGCGGCGTCCTGGCGCGCTCTCGGCCAGCATCTCGTCGAGCGCATCGAGCGCTTCCCGAAACCCGTCATCTCGGCCGTCCAGGGCTGGTGCATCGGCGGCGGCACGGCGCTCGCCTGGCCCGCCGACATCCGCATCGCCGCCGCCTCGGCGAAGTTCCGCGCCGGCGACGTCTATCTCGGCATGAGCCCGAGCTGGGGGCTCGGCTCGGTGCGGCTCGTCCATTATCTCGGTCGCAACCGCACGCTCGACGTCATCCTGCTCGGCGAGGACGTGACCGCGGCAGAGGCTTATGATTACGGCCTCGTCACCCGCATCGTGCCGGACGAGGCGTTTGACGCCGAGGTCGGGCGCATCGCCGAGAAGCTGAGCACGGCGGCGCCGCTGCCGGTCAAGGCCATCAAGGAGATGGTGCACGCGCAATACCGCGATTCGCCCGACCGGGCGGCGCTCATCGAGGAGCGCTGGGTGAAGCGCATCGCGGCCTCCGAGGACATTGCCGAAGGGATCGCCGCGGCGCGCGAGAAGCGCAAGCCGGACTTCAAGGGCCGCTGAGAGGAGGAGACGCGCCGTGGATTTCGCCCTGTCGAAAGCCCAGCAGGAATTGCAGGAGCGGGCGCGCGAGGCGGTCGAGCGCAGCATCGTGCCGATCGTGCGGGAGGCGCCGGCCGACGCCCCGCTCGGCGCCGCCGAGATGAAGCGGATCTATCAGGCGCTGGCGCCCCTCGGCTATCTCGGCAGCACCGTCGCGCCCGAGCTCGGCGGCGCCGGAATGAGCTTCCTCGATTACGGGCTCCTCCTCGAAGCGCTGGGGCCGAGTCCGGTCGTCCTCGCCGAGGTGGTGCCGCCGCGCCTCATCGCCGCCGCCGGCAATGACGAGCAGCGCCGGCGCTGGCTGCCCGGCCTGCTCTCCGGCGAGCTCATCGGCACGGCGGCCATCACCGAGCCGCAGGCCGGATCCGACACGCGCGCCTTCACCTGCGAAGGCGTCCCCGTCGGCGAGGAATACCGCGTCAGCGGCCGCAAGAAATGGATCAAGCTCGGCGGCATCGCCGATCTCGTCGCCCTCATGGTCGTCGAGCCCGGGCGTGAGGCGAAGGCGCGCCACACGCGCCTCGTCGCCGAGCGCGCCCAATCGCCCTGGTCGGCGCGGGAGCTGCGCTCGGTCGGCCTGCGCAACCTCTCCTATGCCGAGCTCACTTTCGACGGCGCCCTCGTCCCGAAGGCCAATATGCTGGGGCAGCCCGGCCAGGCCCTCACCGCCTTCGGCCGCGGCATCGAAGCCTCGCGCCCCTTCATCGGCCTGACGGCGATCGGCATCGCCAGCCACGCGCTCGATCTGGCGCGGCGATGGACGCGCGACCGCATCGCCTTCGGCCGCCCGCTCGCCAAGTTCCAGGCGATCCAGCTCGCCCTCGCCGACGCCGCGACCGAGCTCGCGGCGGCGCGCCTCCTCTGCCTCCATGCGCTCTGGATCCTGGATCAGGGCCGGCCCTGCCCGCGCGAAGCGTCGATGGCCAAGGTCCAGGCGACCGAAGCCTCGGTGCGCGCCGCCAACGCGGCGATGGAGGTGATGGGCGCGATGGGGCTTGCCGAGGAGGGCGGGGTCGAGCGCTGCTGGCGCGACTGCCGCATGCTGACGGTGATCGATGGGACCTCGGGCATCAACCGCCTCATCGTCGGCCGCGAGCTCCTCGGCCATTCGGCCTTCCTCTGAGCATGGCCGTGACACCGCCGATGCCGGCGAGCCCGCGCCTCTCGATCGCCGGCATTCTCGAGCCGCGCCGCGTCGCCGTCTTCGGCGCCTCCGACGACCGCGGCAAATGGGCGGGGCGCATCATGTATTACCTCGCCCTCCACGGCTATGCGGGCGAGGTCGTGCCGATCAATCCGCGCCGCGAGATCGTGCAGGGAAAGCGCTGCTACGCCCGCATCGGCGACGCGCCCAACATCGACGTCGCGGTCATCGCCATCCCGGCCGGGAAAGTGCCGGAGACGATCCGCGACTGCGCCGAAGCCGGCGTCGGCTGCTGCCTCGTCATCTCGAGCGGCTTCGCCGAAATCGGCGCGGCCGGCGCCGCGCTGCAGCAGGAGATCGTGGAGATCGCCCGCGCCGCGGGAATGCGCCTCATCGGGCCCAACTGCCTCGGCCTCATCAATCTGCGGAACGGCATGGCGCTGACCTCGGCGCGCGTCCTCGAAGTCGAGAAGCTCATTCAAGGCGCGATCGGGCTCGTCACCCAGAGCGGCGCCCTCATGCTGTCGATCTTCAACCGCGCCTACGACGCCGGCATCGGCTTCAGCCAGCTCGTCTCGGTCGGCAATCAGGCGGATCTCGATCTCTGCGACTTCTTCGAGCACATGATCGCGGATCCGGCGACCGAGGTTGTCTGCCTCCATATCGAGGGCCTGAAGGACGGGAGGCGCTTCCTCGCGCTGGCCCGCCGCGCGCGGCAGGCGGGAAAGCCGGTCGTCGCGCTCAAGACCGGGCGCAGCGCTCTTGGGCAGGAGGCGGCGCGCTCGCACACCGCGAGCCTCGCCGGCGCCTTCAGCGCCTTCGCCGCGGCCTGCCGCGACACCGGCATCGTCCTCGTCGATGATCCGGATGTCATGGTGCTGACCGCGGCCATGCTGCAGCGCTTCGGCCCCTGCCCCGCCGGCGGCATCGGCATCGTCTCCTCCTCGGGCGGGATCGCCGGCATCATCGTCGACCGCCTCGCAGATATCGGCGCGCCGCTCGCCCGCTTCGCTCCAGAGACAGAGGACCGGCTCCGGGCGATCCTGCTGCCGAGCCATGTCGTGAACCCGATCGATCTCGGCGCGCGGCGGCCGGAGACGGGCGAGACGGACGCCGTTGCCGGAGAGGCGGTCCGCGCCGTCGCCGCCGATCCCGGGGTCGGCCTCGTGATGGTGCCGCTCACCACCGCGCCCAATTACGAGGCGACCGCCACGGCCCTCGCTTCCGCGCTCGCGCAATGCGGCAAGCCCGGCCTCATCGTCCTGACGCCGGGCTCGGTCGCGGCCCCCATCCGCACGCTCATCAAGGAGGCGGCCTGCCCGCTCTACGACCGCATCGACGATGCGATGCGCATGCTGCGCGCCTATCGCGCCTACGCGCCGCCGGCGCCGCATCGACCATCGGCGCCGCCGCAAATCCCTGTCCGTCCGATGCCGATCACGCAGCGAGGCTATCTGACCGAGCCCGAGGCGAAAGCGCTGCTCGCCGATTACGGCATTCCGGTCACCCGCGAGGCCGTGGTGCGGACGGCCGCCGAGGCGAAGGCGGCGGCCGCCGCGATCGGCTATCCCGTCGTCCTCAAAGGCGTGAGCCGACGCGTCGTGCACAAGAGCGACGCCGGTTTGGTCCGGCTCGGGATCGCCGGTCCCGACGCGCTCGAGCGCGCCTGGGCTGAACTCGGCGACCGGCTCCGGGCGGCCGATCCCGAAGCGGGGGCGCTCCTCCTCGCCGAGATGGCCGCGGGCGAAGCCGAGCTCATTCTTGGCGCCAAGCGCGACCCGCAATTCGGCCCGGTGGTGCTGGCCGGCGCCGGCGGCGTCTTCGTCGAGCTCATGCAGGATGTCGAGACAGCGCTGGCGCCCATCGACGAGGCCGGCGCGGAGGCGCTGCTGCAGCGCCTGCGCATCTGGCCGCTTTTCGCGGGATTCCGCGGCCGCCCGCCGCTCGATGCGGCGGCCGCCGCGCAGGCCTTGGTGCGGCTCGGCGCGCTTGCCGCCGATCTCGGCGAGCGCCTCGGCGAGATCGACATCAACCCGCTGATCGTGAGGCCGGCGGGGCGCGGCGTCGTCGCCGCCGATGCCCGCGCCATGCTGTTCTGACCGGCGAGGTCAGCGCGGATAGTCGCGCAGAACCGCGAGCCCGCGCTCGAGATCGGCGATCAGGTCAGCGGGCTCTTCCAGCCCGATATGGAAACGGCAGGCGGGCCCGCCGAAATCGCCCGAGCCGGCGGTGCGCGTGATGAAGCCGGTCGTCGGCAGGGCGAGGCTCTCATAGCCGCCCCAGGAAGCGCCGATGCCGAAGAGCGTCAGGCTGTCGACCATGGCTTGCGTCGCCTCGACGCTGAAGCGCGGGTCGAAGACGACGCCGAAGAGGCTGCAAGCGCCGGTGAAGTCGCGCTTCCAGATCTCGTGGCCGGGCGCGCCGGGCAGCGCCGGATGCAGCACTTGCCGCACTTCGGGGCGCTGGCGGAACCACGACGCCACCTCGAGGCCGGAGCGCATCTGCCTGTCGAGGCGCACGCCCATGGTGCGCGCCCCGCGCAGCGCCAGCCAGCAATCATCGGGGCTCGCATATTGGCCGAGCGCCAGCGCCGTGCCGCGCAGCCGTTCCCAATCGGCATCGCTGTTGGTGGTGACCGATCCGAGAAGGACGTCGGAATGGCCGACGACGTATTTCGTCAGCGCCTGGATCGAGACATCGACGCCGTGCCGGAAGGGCTGGAAGAAGTGGATGCCCCAGGTATTGTCCATGAGCAGCTTCGCCCCATGCGCATGGGCGACGCGCGCCAGCATCGGCACGTCCTGCATTTCGAAGGTGTGGCTGCCGGGGCTCTCAGCATAGACGACCTTGGTGTTGGGTCGGATCAGGGCGGCGAGGCCGCCCTCGTCGATATCGGGACGGTAATAGGTCGTGCTGATGCCGAGGCGCTTCAGCATGAGGTCGCAGAAGCTGCGGGCCGGGCCGTAGACGCTGTCCGGCATCAGGCAATGATCGCCGGCATCGAGGAAGGCGAGGAGCGGCGTCGTCACGGCGGCAAGGCCCGAGGAGACGATCTGGCAGCGCGTGCCGCCCTCGATCTCGGCGATGACGTCCTCGAGCGCGTGATGCGTCGGGCTGCCCATGACGCCATAGATGAGCTCCTGCTCCATCCGCTTCTTGCCGAAGGCGATGCGGTCGGCGACGGAAGGGTAGAGCACGGTCGAGCCGCGAAGCAGCGGCGGATTGACGAAGCCGTGGATATGCGTCCCGGCGCGTCCGCCATGCGACAGCCGCGTCGCGAAACCATGCTCTTTGCGTGTTGATGCGTCCTTGCTCGCCACTCCGCCGCTCCTTTCCCGCTGGCCGCGCAACCCTGTCGCCATTGGCCGGCTACCGTGCCCCGAGCCCCTCCCCCGATCAACCGAAAACGGCGCGCGCAGCGCCGCATGCCCGTTATGCGGCGCGGCGTCCTCTGAACCGCCTGCGGTAATTCCTCAGTGCGCGTGACGGAATCGACCGAGTTTTCGAGAAGCGGCGAGCGTGGCTCAGGAGGAAACTTTCACCACCACGGGCACAAAGGACACCAAGGAGGATTGAAGCGCTTTCGCGCGAAAAGAAGCTTGGTGAACTTGGTGTCCTCGGTGGTCATTCCGTATCTGTTCTTCTTTCTTGCGGGGGAGATGACGTCTTCAGATATTTGGGAACGCCGCTTACCCCGAACCAAGGGCCAAAGCCCGAAGCCGAAGGATTTAGCCGTGAGCGATCAGCGCTCGCGCAGGGAATCGTGCGCGTAGCGGCGGAGCGGCGACAACAGGTAATCGAGGACGCGCCGCTTGCCGGTCTTGATCTCCGCGGTGATCGCCATGCCGGGGACGAGATCGAGGGGCCGGCCATCCACCATGAGGCTCGTCTCGTCGAGGGCGAGGCGCGCCGTGTAGACGAGCTGGCGCGAGCCTTGGACATTGGCGGGATCGTCGCTGACCGCCTGCGAACCCTGGAGGCGCTGCTCGGGCGAGCGGAGATCGACGGCGTCATGGGCGATCGCGCGTACCCGCCCATGGATCAGCCCGTACCGCGTAAAGGGGAAGGTGTCGATCTTGATCTCGGCCTCCTGGCCCACCGCGACGAAGCCGACATCCTGGTTGGCGATGACGACTTCCGCCTCGATGCCGCCCTCGGCCGGAACGATGCGGAGGAGCTGCTGCGCCGGCGTCACGACGCCGCCCAGCGTATGCACAACCAGGTCCTGCACCATGCCGTCGACCGGTGCCGTCAGGGTCTGCATCGCCGTCTTCTTGCGCGCCTTGGCGAGCTCGTCGGCGGCTTCCGCCGCCTCGCGGTCGGCCTTGGCGAGGTCGCCGAGGACGGTGCGCTCGAACTCGGCCTCGGTGCGGGCCCGCTCGGCCGTCAGCTCGGCCAAGGCCGCCTCGGCGGCCTCGCGCTTGCGCTGCTCGGCGACGCGCTCATGCTCGAGCTCCACGACCTGCTGCTGGGCTTCGAGATATTGCAGCTTCGAGCCGAACTCGGTGCGCAATCCCTGCTCGCGGATCGAGGCGCGGCCGCGGACGAGCGGCAGCGCCGCGTCGATCTTGGCGATCTCGGCCTCGATGCCGGCCTCGTCGGCCCGCTTCTGCGCCGTCTCGCGGTCGAGCTTTGCGAGCTTCGCCACCTGCTCGCCGCGCTCGGCGGCAAGGCGCGCGCGGGCGGCCGCCAGGAGATCGGGAGCCGCGGACACGCTTCCGAAAGGATCGGCGTCGCCGGCCGTCAGCAGCGCGTTGAGCCGCGCCTGATCGAGGCGCGCCTGGACCAGCATGTCCGCATAGCGCGTCTCGTCGGCCGATGAGATGGTGGGGTCGAGCTCGATCAGCACCTGCCCCGCCCTCACCCTGTCGCCATCGGCGACATGGATGGCGCGCACGATGCCGGCGTCATAGGGCTGCACCACTTTGGTGCGCGCCCGCGCGATCACCTTTCCGGGCGCGGAGGCGACGATATCGACGCGGCCGAAATAGGACCAGGTGAAGGCGCTCGCCAGGAAGAGGGCGATGAGCGCCGCCGTAATCCGCAGAGTCGGCGAGGCGGGCGTCTCGACGATCTCGAGGGCGGCCGGCAGAAAAGCGCGCTCCGCGGCGCCGCGGCCGAGGTCGCGGGGCTTGGCGAAAAAAGGAAGAATGCGGGCGCTCATCGGCCTCAGACGCTCGCGATGATATGCGGCGTGCCGGATTGCAAGCGCCAGAGCTGCGCATAGCGCCCGCCGGCCCGCAGCAGCGATTCATGCGTGCCGTCCTCGACGATCCGGCCCTGCTCGATCGAGATGATCCGGTCGGCGCTGCGCAAGGTCGAGAGGCGGTGCGCGATGAGGATGACCGTGCGGTCCTGGCTGATGCGGCGCATATTGGCCTGGATCGCCGCCTCGCTTTCATAGTCGAGGGCGGAGGTCGCCTCGTCGAAGATGAGGATGCGCGGATTCATGACGAGGGCGCGGGCGACGGCGATGCGCTGCCGCTGGCCGCCCGAGAGCGAGGCGCCGCGCTCGCCGATGATGGTGTCGTAGCCTTCGGGCAGCCCCAGGATGAAGTCGTGCGCGCCGGCGAGCTGCGCCGCGTAGATGACGCGCTGCATGCTCATGCCGGGATCGGCGAGGGCGATGTTCTCGCGGACCGAGCGGTTGAAGAGCACGTTCTCCTGCAGCACGACGCCGATCTGCCGCCGCAGCCAGGACGGGTCCGCCATGGCGAGATCGATGCCGTCGATGAAGATGCGCCCGCTCTCCGGGACGTAGAGGCGCTGCACGAGCTTCGCCAGCGTGCTCTTGCCGGAGCCGGACGAGCCGACGATGCCCAGCACCTGGCCCGCCGGGATCGTCAGCGACACATCGCGCAAGGCCGGCTGCGCGTCGATGCGGTAGCGGAAGGAGACGGACTCGAAGCGGATGTGGCCGCTGATCGGCGGCAGGCTCGCCTGCCCCTGCTGCCCCGGCTCGGGCGTCGTGTTCAGAATGTCGCCGAGACGGTCGACGGAGAGCCGCACCTGCTGAAAATCCTGCCAAAGCTGCGCGAGGCGCAGCACCGGCGCCGCGAGCTGCGCCGAGATCATGTTGAAGGCGACGAGCTCGCCCACGGTGAGCTGGTTGTCGATGACGAGCTTCGCGCCGAAGAACAGGATCAGCACGGTCACGGCCTTGTTGATGAAGGTCGCCGTCTGCGTCGCGAAGGCGCCGAGCCCGACGACGCGGAAGGCGGCCGTCACATAGCCGGCGATCTGCTCTTCCCAGCGCCGCTGCAGCACCGGCTCCAGCGCCATCGACTTGACGGTCTCGACTCCCGACACCGCCTCGACGAGGAAGGCCTGGTTCTCGGCGTTGCGCTTGAACTTCTCGTCGAGGCGGGCGCGGAAGACCGGCGTCACGCCGAGGCTCAGCACGACATAGAGCGGCAGGGCGCCGGCGACGATCATCGTCAGCATCGGGCTGTAGACGAAGAGCATCGCGAGGAAGATCGCCGCGAAGAAGAGATCGATGACGAGGGTCAGCGCCGAGGAGGTGAGGAACTGCCGGATCGTCTCGAGCTCGCGCACCCGCGCCACGGTGTCGCCGACGCGGCGGGATTGGAAATAGGCGAGCGGCAGGCCGAGGAGGTGGCGGAAGAGTCGCGCCCCGAGCTCGACATCGATGCGGTTCGAGGTGTGCGAGAAAAGATATATGCGCAGACCCCCGAGGACGACCTCGAAGAGCGAGAGGAGGCCGAGGCCGAGGGCCAGCACTTCGAGGGTCGAGATGCCGCGGTGAACGAGCACCTTGTCGATGACGACCTGGAAGAAGAGCGGCGTCAGCAGGGCGAAGATTTGCAGGAAGAAGGAGGCGACCAGCACCTCGCCGAGGGCGGCGCGGTACTTTCTGACCGCGCCGACGAACCAGCCGATGCCGAAGCGCCGCGCCGGATCGCTCAGCGGCGCGCGCCGCGTCAGCAGGATGAGGCGCCCGGTCCAGCGCTCGAGGAAGGCTTCGCGCGTGAGGAGCGCCGGCCGCGCCGCGCCCGGCTGCTGAACGAGGAGCTTGTCCTCGCCGACGCGGCCCAGCACCAGCCAACCGCCGTCATCGAGCGCCGCCAGCGCCGGAACCGGCGTCTTCAGCAGCCGCTCGAAGCTCGATTTGACAGCCCGCGCCTTGACCGGGAAGCGCTTTGCCGCGCGCAGCAGGTCGCCCTCTTCGAGGATCTGCTTGCCGCTCTGATGCAGGATCTCGGCCGAATCGGCCGGTATGCCGAGGAGCTGCAGCGCGAAGGCGAGCGCCCCCGAACCTGGCTCGACCCGCGGCTCCGTCGGGCCGTTCGCGGCGCCTTCCACGGCCCTGCCTCTCCCTGCCTCTCGAGGCTTCGCCGCGGCGAGGCTAGCTGCGGGCGCGGCGCCGACGCGCTGCGGCCAACACTCCCGCGACGGCAGTGAAGACGAGCAGCGCGGCGGACGGCTCCGGAACGGCTGCCACGTTCACTGTCACATCGTCGAGCAGCCAATCCGACTGATCATTCGTGTCGATGAAGCTCAGCAAGGTACTGCCCGATAGTGCCGTATCGAAAACGGTGACAGCAACCGGCGAGGGATCGCTCAGAGCGTTCGTCTCGCTGAAGACGATATCCGACCCGAACATGACTGTGAAGGCGTTCGACTGAGCCGTGTCCTGGTTTTGCAGCAGGAAGCTGATCGCATAGAGCGTCCCCGGCGTCGTCGTGAGCGTCTGCGACAAGCTTCCGGGCGAGGCGCTGACATCGCCCAGCGAGGCCGAGAAATTGCCGGCGATGGCGACCGGAGTGATCAGGATATTGGCGCTCGGCGAGACGGTCCAGCCGGTGAAGTCGCCGGTCTCGAAATCGCCGTTGGCGACGATGGGAGCCGACTGCGCCATGCCGGCCCAACCGGCGATCGCCCCGAAGACCAGGGCCAGCAATGTGCTCCGCATCGTCCGTCTCCTATCGCTCGCGCCGAGCCTCTCCGATCGCGCCGTTCTCGATTCGGGGAGTCTCGACAGGCTTCGAAGCAAATCCCGCGCCAACCCGCCGGAGCCAAATTTTTCAATGCCTTGCCGAGGCTGTCGGTATGGCAGGCCTGGTACGGTGTCAAAAATTCCGACACCCTCGCAGCCCATGACGGCGTCCTCATCCATTCTGGCGCCCCCTTAAGCCGGCGAGTGGAAGATCGGGGCCATCTGCGGCGGATGATAGGTAATGTCGGTCCCTGTCCCGCCATCCGAGGCGTGCTGGAAGCCCGCCGCCGCGAATTGGCCGAAGAGAGTGATCGCCGCGCTGTGCGTCCCGTCGCTGACGGTAAGGACGCCGCTCGTCGCATTCTGAACGAAGGAGACGGATGCGGTCGCGGCATTCACATCGGTCAGGTCGATGACATCGCCCGGCGCGAGGAAACCCTTGATGGTGTCGTGGTTGAGGAGGGCGGCCGTGTCCTTGAAGGTGTCGCCTCCCGCCGCGGCCCCGACCATGGTCAGCTTGCCCGCCGCCCCGCCGGTCAGCGTCTGGTTCGAGCCGCCGGCCTGGATCGTGTCGAATCCGCTGCTGGCGTCGCGCACCACGAGACCGTCGATCGCGTTGGCGGTGAAGTTGTAGGCGACCGTCGCCGGATTCAGCACGACCGTCGCGATGTTCGTGATGTTTCCGCCCATCGCCATCGTCCCACCGCCGGTCGCGACGAGCGTGCTCTTGCCCGAGCTGCCGCCGTCGATGGTGGCGCCGATCGTGGCGCTGTTGACGAAGATCTGGTCGATGCCAGTGCCGCCATGCACCGTCTCATGCGCATCGCCGACGGTCACCACGTCGTTGCCGGAGGCGAGGTTGATCACCGCGGCATTGTGCGCGCCGGTGATGTTGATGGTCGGCGCCTTGGGATTGCCGGGCGTCAGCGTGGCCGGAGCGACATTGACGGTGGCATCGAGCCCATCGCGCAGGAAGATCGTCTGGACCTGGCTCGGGAAGGTTTGCGAGCCGTTGGTGAACGCGACCTGCCCTTCCTGGGCGGTGATCGTCGCGATGTTGGTGAGCGTCGTCGGCGCCCGCATGTCGAAGCTGCCCGCACCGATGAGCGCCAGCGTGTTGCTGCCGCCGCCGCCATCGATGACATCGCCCGCCGTCAGCGTGCCCGTCGTGGCGTCGACCGTGTCGTCGCCCGCCCCGCCATGCACCGAGTCGGCGTTCTTGGTGAGGGTGAAGGTCTGCCCCGTCGGAGCCGAGACGTTGGCCGTGCTCGTCGCCGTCGCCGTCGCCGTCCCCGGCGCGTCGTCGGCGAGGGTCACTTTGATCGTGTCCTGGCCGGCCGCGGTGTAGGTGTGGCTGCCGGCGACGCTGAAGCTGCCGGC
>Ga0070740_10000357_pt1 | contig 107239 bp, 88 predicted proteins | sample Coa_R2_FD_67286 | JGI IMG/M metagenome (GOLD analysis project Ga0070740, IMG submission 67286) | Surface soil microbial communities from Centralia Pennsylvania, which are recovering from an underground coalmine fire - Coalmine... | ecosystem: Environmental > Terrestrial > Soil > Unclassified ... | reverse complement strand
AGCCGCGGGATACCGCAAGGTGCCGGCCGTCGCTGGCGATCTCGACGACGCGGCCAAGCATCAGCCGGCCTTTCCGTTGCGCGGACCCGGATCGGTCATCCTGCCGATTTCGTCGACGCCAACCTTGCGAAATCCTTTCTTTTTAAGGCCGCTCGCGCTTTCATTGAAATATTTCAGTTCCTTGTCGCGCACACGCGCATCTACGTTCGACTCATTGTGGTCGATCAAATAGACATGTTCCTTCCCGCTTTCCGTGCTCAATTTACATACGCGCACAATCCGGCGCTCTTCATTTTGATAAATGGCGCATAGATCGTCTATCTGGATCCTGAACAACTTCTTCGCCGCCGGGTGCGGCCGCTCCGTCGCCGGGTTGTAGTGCGGCTGGTTCGCATCGAAACGCCGAATGATGACGGTTTTCCAGCTTCCGTCAGGCAGTTGGTAAATATCGGCGAACGCGTTTCCGTCCGGCCTGTAAGCTTTGTATGGCTTGCCGGTTTTCCGTTCCTTGATCGGAACCACTCCAACGTCGTCGGTCACGCGCACGCGTCGCACTTTTACCTTTCGGCCATTCAACTGGACGCCTACTCTTGCGGCATGCTCGGCGAACAGGCCCGCAGCGTTTTTCTTTTTCCGGTTTGACTCTTCGAGAGGCTTTTCCGTTGCGGAAGGCTTTGCATTTTTGAATGTCTTCCATTCTGCGATCAGCGCTTCACGCAGGGCGTGATCTCGAACTCTTGGAAGCCAAGCATCCATGTCCTTCGGCGTCAGAAGGCTTGCAAGAGATTTGCGCCAAACGACGTTCCCGCTTCCATTTTTCCCCGGGGCGATCAGGCCATAGGCGGTATCGTTATGCAGCGATCCCGAAGTTTGGGATTTTCCTTTCGCGCTCTTCGTTTTTGCCATCCACGGGAAGGTGCCGTGATCGGGCTTATGCGAAACGATCAGGCGTTCCAGCTGCGGGCGCAGAATGTCGGGCGTGAAGCCCTCCCAGGGCGGCGGCATCTGGTCGATCAGGCGCTTGCGATCGGCATCGGAATTCATTGCCGAAATCCGCTGCAACAGCCGCTGGTCCGTCATGGCAATGACAAAAGCGTCGATGGCGTGATGGCGGTGATCGTCGCGGTTCTTGCGCGGGCGGTCGTCGCCGTCGCCGTCGCCACCCAACCGGTTGTGATCGGAAAGCAGCGCGTTCAGTCCCCATTTGCCGCGCAACATGGCCGTCAGCCTGCCGGGGATGGCGCGGACACGAAGGCGCTGTTCATCTTTCTCATTGTACAGATGCGACAGGTAAAACCGCGCTATTCGTGAAAGATACTTCGTCTCATTGAGTTGCCGATCGAGGAACTTTGCCTCATCCGCGAACTTCTCCATGGCATCGGGATAGAATCGCCAGCGTTTGTTCGGCGGCAAGGCATCCGCGCGCATCTTGATTTCTTCATAATTGTAGGTGCGCCCGCCGATGGTGGGATTGGCGTGAAACGCATCGTAGGGGGAGCGGTCTTTCTTGGCGCGATTGGCTTCGCGCAGGCACAGCACCTTGTTCGCCATCGAATCGTCGAGCGTTTTCGAGAAAGGCAGAATGTGCTCGATTTCGGTGCTCTCATTGATGGCCATTGAGAATGAAATTGGGCTGCCTGTGAAGGGGCATACATTCTCGGCCCCGTATTTCTGCTCCTCCCACAGGCGCAATTTGCGCAACAGATGCGGTGTCGGCGCTCCGCCGGCTGCGCGGATGTCTTTTTCGCGACGCTCGTTTGCCTCCTTATTCTTAAGATTTTTCTGGCGTTCCTTGTCCTTCTCCTCCTTGTTCATCTTGAGCTCGCGCGCGAGCTCGATAACGATCTCCTCCGGTTTTCCGTAGGTCTCGATCAGGCGGTTGACCAGGCGCCGAAGCTGGCCAAGTCCGATATGCACCGTGGGGTTGGCGAGGCGCCCATAATGGGCCACTTCATCTTCCTTCGGCTTCGTGGGATCGCCGCCGACGCACTGCCGTTCGAGAACAGCGCCGTAGTACGGCAGCCGGTCCAATGCCCTGCTGGAGCGAAAATCGGAGTGGGAGCCATATTCCGGAATCTCGGCCACAGCATCGGCGTAAACCAGTCCCTGTTCCTCCATCACAGGAAGCAGCTTGTTGATGGCCTTCTCGCTAAGCCGCGCATAGCCATCGGGCAGTCCCGTGTGTGAAAGCTTCTTCGCCGCAGTTTCATCCAGCCCCCATTCGTCCTGGGCAACCCGCTCGATTTCGTCCGGCTTCTCCGTTTCGATCAGTTTGCGCACGATTTCCGTCCGCTGCGCGACCGGCATGTCCAGCCAGCGTTTTCCGAAAATCTCTTTCATCCGCGCGGCAGTCTCGTCGCCTTTAAGGGCCTTGCGATTCTCGTCCAGCAAATTGATCCGCGCCCCGGATGGCAGCTTCAGAAGCTTCAGCAACGTATCCAGCTCCAATTTCTTTCGGGTGCGTAGCTCCTTCAACACCCTGTCGCGCTGTTCCCGTGTCAGCGGCTTTGCGGGTTCGCCCGGCGCAAGAATGCGAAGGTTGTTTGTTTCCTGCACCATTCGGAATTCCTGGGCGCAGGGCAGGGCGCGGTGGGCGCGCCGCTCGCCCTTTTCCAGGAGGCACCAGCCGGGATCGACGGGCCTCAGGTTGCGCTGAAAAAAGATGATTTTGCGCAGCTCATCCCACTGTTCCGGCCGCAGCGTCTGGTGTGGCGCCTGAACCTCGCGGATTTTGTCGAACTCGTGTTCATAGAGGCTGCGGTCGGTATAGAAGCCGGCTTCAGGCCGCGCACGCACCATCTTTCCCCTGCGCCGGCGATTCCAGAGATACTCGCCGAGCGTTTTCGCGCCGCTCCGTTCGATCCGCTGCTTCAGTTCGATAATGCGCGGCTGAATCTTGCTCTTGTCGTCCGGCTCGTCAGTCTTGCGATTGGATTTGAAGCCCCGCCGCTGGTTCAGGTGGAATAGTGCCCGGCCGAGTTCATGGGGCTTGGCAGCACCGTTCACGGCTTTCGCCCGCAGCTCGTATGGATCCAGACGAACCAGTGCCTGCCGCTCTGCTTCGTCCGCCGGCATCAGTCCGGTGGCGATCAGCGCATCCATCAGGTCGGAACGGCGAGCGAGATACCGATCGCGCCGACGGCGCATCGCGCGCGGGGTCCGGCGCTGGATGGCCAGCGACTCTCCGTCTTTCGGATTGCGGCCGTCGCTAAAAACGCGCGCGCCTCCGCCTATGGAAGCGGCAGGGGCGCCATCGGCGTCCAGACCCACACACCACCAGCCAATCGAGTTTGTCCCGACGTCAAGACCCAGCCTGTATTTCATTTGCCCCTCCCGGTCCCAATACTATTGCAGTCAAGCCGGACCCGCGCTATTCTTGACATGCGCAAATCGAATATTTAGCCGATAGGAGATCGCGCGCCGTTCCCAAGGCCTCCGGGCCGAGGAACCGTTAACAAGGATAAATGTCCACAAAATCGGAAGGCGGGCTACGGCCCGCCTTCCTGCTTTCAGGTCAACGCGTTGCGTCTTGCAATCTCGCCCAGCCACCAGGCGGAGGGCTTGGGCTTGCGGGCCTGCGTCGCACGGTCAACCTCCACCAATCCGAATTTCGGGCGATAGCCTTCCAGCCACTCGAAATTGTCGAGCATGGACCAGTGGATGTAACCGCGCACATCCACGCCGTCTTTCAGCGCGCGCCGCACGCCTTCCAGCGCCCGGCGCGTATATTCGATGCGGCGGGCATCGTCCTCCGTGCCGATGCCGTTCTCCGTCACGATGACGGGGCAGCCGCTCACCTTCGCCGCCTGGCGCACGGTGGCTTCCAGCGCCTCGGGGTAGAATTCGTATCCCATCTGCGTGCGCTCCGTGCCGTCGGCCGGCGGCAGCACGCGGTTGTCGGCAAAGATCACGCGCGTATAGGTCTGCACGCCCACATAATCGTCGCCCTTCGCGGCCTCCAGGAACTGGCGGTTGATGATCTTGTCCGCCATCTCGTGCAGCGCTTCGCCGCCGGGCCCCGGCTGGAAATCGTTCAGCGCCAGCGTCACGCCCACGGGCGCTTTGGTGCCGCTCGCCTTGATCGCTTCGTAGCCCTTGCGGTGCGCCGCGATCAGATGGGGTGTGGCCTTGTGGCCGTCGCCGGAAAGATAGGGCGCAAACCGTCCCCGCTCGCCGCCGCAAAGCCGCGCGGCCTCCGCCAGCACCCGTTCGCGCTCGCCGCTGCCTGCGATCCCGACGGCCTCGCGCATCAGCGTCACCATGACGGGAATGTTCGCCTCGTTGATGGTGCAGGCGTAGGCGAAGAGATCGCCCAGCGCTTTCGCGGCCCGCTCCGCATAGCGGGCAAACCGGTCCACCGATTTTGCGTCTTCCCAGCCGCCATCTTTCGTGAACCAGAGGGGTGCGGTGAAATGGTGGAACGTCACCATCGGCTTTACATCGTTCGCAAGGCAGCAGGCGATCATCCGCCGGTAGTGGTCGAGCGCCGCGGCCGAGAAAAATCCTTCCTCGGGTTCGATGCGCGCCCATTCGATGGAGAAGCGATAGGTGTTGAAGCCAAGCCCCTTCAGCATCGCGATATCCTGCGGATAAAGGTGATAGTGGTCGCAGGCATCGCCCGAAGGCTCGGCGAACAGGCTGTCCGGCATCCATTCCATGAGCCACAGGTCGCAGGATGTGTTGGCCCCTTCCACCTGATGGGCGGCGGTCGCCGTGCCCCACAGGAATCCGTCCGGAAATCCGTTCATTGGCCCGGCCTCCGCGTTCCGGCGATGGTCAGATGCAGCCCGCCGTCCACGAGAATCGTTTCGCCCGTGGTCAGGCGCGATTGCGGCCCCGCCAGATACAGGATTGTGTCCGCAACAACCTCCGCATCGGCCACGCGCTTCAGCGGCGCGACATCGGCCTGCTCGGTTGCCAGCCGCTTCGACACGTCGTCGCCGAAGCGCTTGCTGAACCAGGGCGTGGCCACATAGCCGGGGCAGACGGCGTTCACGCGCACCTCCGGCGCCAGCGCGCGCGCCAGCGAAAGCGTCAGCGTGTTCATCGCGCCTTTCGACGCCGCATAGGCGATGGACGAGCCGATTCCCGTGAGCGCCGCGATGGAAGACACATTCACCACCGCGCCGCTGCCGCTTTTCTTCAGCGCCGGCAGGCAGGCCCGCACCATCTGGAATGCGCCGATCACGTTGGTGGCATAGATGGCCGCGAAGTCCTCCGCCGACAGCGCGTCCAGATCGGCATGCGCGGCGAACTTCGTGGTGCCGGCGTTGTTCACAAGAATGTCGATTCGGCCAAACGCCTCCATGGCGGCCGCCGCAAGCCTGCGGCAATCGGCGTCATCGGCCACATCGCCCTGCACGACCCGCACGTCGCCGCCGTTCTTCCGCACGATTGCGGCAGTCTCTTCGGCTTCCGCGGCGCTTTTTGAAAAATTCACAACCACGCCCGCGCCGCGGCGCGCCAGCTGGATGGCCGCCGCCTGGCCGATGCCGCTGGACGACCCGGTCACGATGGCCGCCTTGCCCTTGAAATTCCCCTGTTCCATCCCGCGGCTCCCGCGCCTATGTTCTGTCCGTGACATCGTATAGCGCCCGGATGATGCCGCAAGGATCGGCCGCCGCCATGGCCGCCCTTGAACCCGAAAGCGCGCCCGCGAAGGCGGGGGAGGCGGGCCGCCAGCGGATCATCCTCATCCGCCATGGCAAGCCGCACATCGAACTGTCGCCGCGCACCGGTCACCACGGCTTTCGCGATTACATCGACGATTACGAAGAAGCCGGGCTCGATCCGCTAAGCGCGCCGCCGGACGAATTGCAGGATCTGGTGAAAGAGCTGACCTGCGTCTTCACCAGCGGAAAACGCCGGGCGCAGGAAAGCGCAGCCGTGCTCGCGCCTCACGCCGAGCTGATTGCCGATCCGCTTTTCGCCGAAGCGCCGCTCGCATCCCCGCGCATTCCGCTTCTGCGGATGACGGTGCCCAAATGGGCGGTGGTGAGCCGCATTCTCTGGTATGCGGGCTTCAGCCCCAGAATCGAAGGCTATCGCCGCAGCAAGCATCGCGCGCGCAGGGCCGCCGATATCCTGATGGCGCGCGCGCAGGCCGACGGCGCGGCCGCGCTGGTGGCGCACGGCTATTTCAACTATCTCATCGGCGGGCAGCTGCGCCGCCGCGGCTTCCGCCAGACCGGCCGCCACAAGGCCAAATACTGGAACGCGGTGGTGTACGAGAAGGATTGACGCAACCGCGCTCTACGCTCTCGCGGCATCAGCCAAGTCTTTGTCCAGTGTGACAAGCTCGGCGCGGCGCTGTCGCGCCAGCAGGAGATAACTTGCGTCATAGGCGCTCAGATGCAGCAGGTTGGCAACTTCGACGATGGCTGGTGGCTCCACGTCGTGCAGGTCAATCGGAAAACTGGGCAATTTTCTGAATCTCGCACGAATCGCGTCACGGTCTTTCGGGTGTTGCCGCAGCTTCTTGAGGCAAACGCTGCTCATCTCATAGGGAAGCAATGTCGGCGCAAGAAGGCGATGTCCCGCAAGACGCAGTTCCACGGAGCCGCCTTCCGGTTCGCTGAAGATGATGGCCGCAAGAGCAGAGGCATCGACCACCTTATCGGCCATCACGATCCTCGCGGATCATGCGTACTGATTCGGAAGGCGTCTTGAGCGCGATCTTCTTGAGTGCAGATACGGCCTCTTCGAAGCTTAGCCGGGTTTCGGCAGGCTCGGCCGTTATCCGATCGATGATCGCCATCAGCTCGCCTTGCAACGAGCGGTGATTGCGCTTGGCCCGAAGCTTCAGTTTCCTCACCTTTTCGGCGGGCACATTCTTGATCGAAATGTTGACGCCCATCGCGGTGGCCTCTCGCTGGTTCCATATTGAAGCAGAAATGGAGCCGAAATGCAACCTCCGGGGGCGGTTGGCGCGGCCGCGGAACCCTCAGGCTGCCGCTTTGAATTTCTCGAAACGTCGCGCCAGGCGCTCCTTGTCCGGTAAATCAACACTGCGCCTGGGCTCGCGGAGGCGCGCTCCATCGAACTTCCGCAGCGCCTCCAGCGTCGGGCCGTCGCTGAGGGAAAGAAGCCGTTCGGAAACGTGAACCCTGTAATCAGGATCGATGCCGATCATATGATTGTCGAATGCCGCATGATGGATTTTCGACAACGGCAAACCGTTCTTTACAGTCGGCTGACCTAATCGCTCATCTCCATCATCAATAATATGCGCAGCATCGAGCAACAACGGCTCGGGCAAGCCGGATATTGCGCAACGCCCGTTATAGGCGCTGAGCACCATTTCGCGAAATGACGCCTGATGCAGCCGCTGTTTGACCATCCGTAAGGCATAACGGCGTTCCAGCGCACTTTGCGGCGGTGCAGTTGCCGCCTCTACTTCCGAGAAGACCAGCTTTGCCTTGAGAGCCTTGGGATCGAACCCAACGATAAATGTTGGAACATTCGCCTGATAAAGCCCGGGTGCGGTGCCAAGGAAATATATGACCGGAATTTGCAGATCCATTGCGTCCCGGAGCCAGCGATTGTCCGCGGCGTCGGGATTGTCGCCCATGAAGGCATAATCGACCGTGTCGTCTCCCTCGTAAATCTGTCGGTGAGCCTCACGCTGGTCATCGTACCAAACGCGCCGTCCCGGCGCCTTTATCACAGTTCGAATGGACAGGAGGTGACGCATTTGGCGGGGTTTGAATATGCCGCGCTGCGGATTGACGAGCGGAATTCGTGTCCCGCGAAACTGGAAGCCGTTCAGTATTTGTCTTGAGGTGAGATTGCCGTTCAGCCTCGTCAGCCGGCGCACTTCGGCGAATGCGGCGCTCCGGATTTCCGTGTCAACGTCCGCCTTATCGAAGCGAAAATATCCCGCAACATCTTCAAAACCGGGCAAGGCAGGTCCTCACAACATCGCCGGGATCACGCGGTCGGGCGGTTTGTGGCCGTCGGCGAAGGTCTTGATGTTCACGATCACCTTCTCGCCCATGTCGATGCGGCCTTCCAGCGTGGCCGATGCCATGTGCGGCAGCAGCACCACATTGGGCAGCTTCTTCAGCTTGGGATTGATGTCGGGCTCGTTCTCGAACACATCCAGGCCCGCGCCCGCCAGTTCGCCCGCCTCCAGCATGCGCGCCAGCGCATTCTCGTCGATGATTTCGCCGCGCGCGGTGTTCACGATATAGGCTTGCGGCTTCATCATCTTCAGCCGCCTGGCCGACAGCAGGTGAAACGTCGCCGGCGTATGCGGGCAGTTCACGCTCACGATGTCCATGCGCGCCAGCATCTGGTCGAGGCTGTCCCAATAGGTGGCCTCCAGCTCCTGCTCGATCCTGTGATGCACCGGCTTGCGGTTGTGATAGTGGATCTGCAGGCCGAAGGCTTTCGCGCGCCGCGCCAGCGCCTGCCCGATGCGGCCCATGCCCACGATGCCAAGGCGCTTGCCCCAAAGCCTGTGCCCCAGCATCCACCCGGGTGACCATCCCTTGAATCCGTCATGCTCCAGCGTTTCGGCGCCCTCCACCACGCGGCGCAGCACGGCAAGAATCAGCGCCATCGTCATGTCGGCGGTGTCTTCGGTCAGCACGCCCGGCGTGTTGGTCACCGTGATGCCGCGGGACAGCGCGGTCTTCACGTCGATGTTGTCCACGCCGTTGCCGAAATTGGCGATGAGCTTCAGCCGTTCGCCCGCGCGCACCAGCACCTTGGAGTCGATCCGGTCGGTCACGGTCGGCACCAGAACGTCGGCCGTCTGCATCGCCTCCACCAGTTCGCCCTGGGTCATGGGCCTGTCGTCGTCATTGAAGCGGGCATCGAAAAGCTCCCGCATCCGGATCTCGATCGGCGCGGGCAGCTTTCGGGTCACGATGACCAGCGGCTTCTTGGCAGGCATGGAATCTCCCTCTGTCCTTCGCCTCATACCAGACCCGGCCAGCGTTTGAAAGTTTCAGAATTGCCGCATATCCTGTTTGAAAATTTCATCCTTGGCCGCTTGCCAACAGGGTTTGCACCCTCTTAGCTAGCGCAAGCAAAAACAGAACGCATCGGTTGGGCGCGTGAACATTCCGGATCTGTCGAGCGAGGGGCAAACCCGCGCAGCAAACGCGCCTGCGCTCCAGAACGATCCGGCCGTGGGCGAGCTGTCGGGCTCGCCGGCCTCTGTGGCCATCGCCGAAGCCGGCGCCATTGCCTGGCTCACCCGCATCCCGCCCGATCCGTCGGCGACCGGCGGCCGGATGGCGAGCCGGCTCGGGCAAACCTCATGGGCGCTCTACGAATGGGCGCGCAATCCCTTCGTTCTTCTGATGACGATCTATCTGTTTGCGCCCTATTTCGCCAAGCAGGTGGTGGGCGATCCCGTGCGCGGCCAGGCGCTGGCCGGCGCCATCCAGGCGTACAGCGGCATTGTCATCGCCATTCTTGCACCCTTTCTCGGCGCCATCGCCGACAGCGGCGGCCGGCGCAAACCCTGGATCGCGTTCTATACGCTCGTGCTGGCGGGGGCGATGTTCGTTCTGTGGTTCGCCATGCCGCATGCGGCCGGCTGGAGCCTGTTCTTCATCGGCGCGGCATGGGCGGCCGCGAATGTGGCGTTTGAATTCTCGGCCGTGTTCCACAACTCGCTGCTTCCCACGATCACCAGCCAGCGCGGCGTTGCGGGCCTTTCGGGGCTGGGGCTGGCGCTCGGCAATGCCGCCGGAATCATCCTTCTGCTCTTCATGCTGATTGCGTTTGCGCTGCCGGGCGTCGTGCACTGGAGCTTCATTCCCGCCCGGCCGCTCTTTGGCGTGAACCAGGCGCTGCATGAGCCGGAACGGCTGTCCGGTCCGGTGGGCGCGATATGGCTTCTGCTCTTCAGCCTGCCGCTGTTTCTGTTCACGCCCGACAGGCCCTCGTCGAAACTGTCGCTGTTCCGCGCGATGATCGAAGGCATCCGAAGCGTCATCCGCACGATCCGCAGCCTGAAGCATTACCGCAATGTCGGGCTCTACCTTCTGGCGCGGCTATTCTTCAACGACGGCATGACGGCGGTGCTTGTGTTCGGCGGCATTTACGCGGCCACCACATTCCACTGGGGTCCGATCTCCAGCCTGATTTACGGAATCGTGCTCAGCATCTTCGCCGTGCTTGGCGGTTTCTTCGGCGGCTTCATCGACAACCTGTTCGGATCCAAGCGCGCCATCTTCATCAGCATCGGGGGCACAGCGCTGTTTCTTCTCATCTCCTTCGGCATCACGCCCGATCACATCCTGTTTGTGCCCTACGATCCGCAAACGCCGCGCGTGTGGTCGCTGCCGTTCTTCAACACCTGGCCCGAGCTTGTCTTCCTCGGAAGCGTGAACTTCATCGCCGTGCTGATCACAGCCGGTTATGCCAACAGCCGCACCATGCTCGCGCGCATCGCGCCCACCGAAAAGATGGCGGAGTTCTTCGGCCTCTATTCTCTTTCCGGCCAGTCCACCAGCTTTCTCGCCACGGGCTTTGTCAGCTGGCTCACGCTGGTTTCGCAGAGCCAGCGCATCGGGCTTCTGGGCGAAGTGTTGTTCTTGTCCGTCGGGCTTGTCCTGATGATCTTCGTGCGCGAAGAGCGGGCGAAATCGGTTTGAGCGCAGCAGGGAACCAGTCGCACGCCTCCGGCGATGCCGCGCGCGCAGCCGCGGCAGAGCATTATGCGGCGCCGGCCGAAACCCTGATCGGCGCCGAAGCGGGCATTGCGGAGCTTGCGGAAAGCACTGCCGAAGGCGGCGCGCCCGCCAGCCGCCTCGGCCAATGGGCCTGGGCGCTCTACGAAGGCGCGCGCGATCCGAACATCGTGTTCCAGATTTACGTCATCTCGCCCTTCTTCGCGACCGTGATGATGCGCGATCCGGTGCGCGGCCAGGAACTGTGGGGCGACATCGCCGCCTACAGCGGCTACATCACGGCCGTTCTCTGCCCCTTCTTCGGCGCCATTGCCGATCGCGGCGGCCCCCGCAAGCCGTGGCTGGCGTTGTTCAGCGTGCTGATGGTCCTGAGTTTCGCCGGCACATGGTTCGGCGTGCCGGATTCCGACGCAACGCAGCTGTTCCTCGTTTCGGCCGCGCTCGTCGTCAACAATATCGTGTTCGAGTTTTCCAACGCCTTTCATGGCGCCATGCTGTCGCGCATCGCGCCGCTCTCGCGCATCGGCGGGCTGTCGGGCCTTTCCTACGCCTTGGGCAGCGGCGCGGGCTTCGTGCTGATGCTGATCTTCCTTCTTCTGTTTCTTCTGCCGCATCCGGCGATCGCGCTGCCCGATCATGTGGCCGAGCGCCTCTCCGGCCCGGTGTCGGCGGTGTGGATGCTGGTTTTCGCGATCCCGCTTTTTCTGTTCACGCCCGACCGTCCGCGCAGCGATCTGCCGCTGCGGCAGGCGATATACGATGGCATCGCTGCCGTGATGTCCACGCTGAGAAGCCTGAAGCGCTATGGCAATGTCGCCCATTACATCGGCGCGCGCACGCTGTTCAACGACGGCCTGACAGGCGTGCTCACCTTCAGCGGCATTTACATCGCCGGCACGTTCCATCTCGACGCGCTGCCGATGACGGCCTTCGGGCTTCTGATCGTGCTGAGCGGCGCGCTGGGCGGATTTTTCGGCGGCTGGCTCGACAACCGCTTCGGATCGAAGGTGGCCCTCCTGATCACGGTCGGGGGCACGGCGATTCTCTTTGCGCTGGGGCTGACGATGGGCCCCGACCGCCTGTTCTGGTTTTTCATCTTCGATCCGCACGGCGCGCCAGTCTTGCCGGTGCCGTTGTTCGATACCTGGCCGAAGCTCGTCTATGCGGTGCTGGCCTGCCTCAACGCGGCCTTCGTGGTGGGGGCCTATGCCAACAACCGCACCATGCTCGCGCGCATCGCGCCGATTCCGAAGATGACGGAATTTTTCGGGCTGATGTCGCTGTCGGGCACGGCCGCCACGTTTCTTGCGCCCGTCAGCGTGAGCCTTCTGACCGCCTGGACGCATTCCCAGCGCGGCGGTCTGATCGCTATCGTCGTGCTTCTGGTGGCAGGCTGGCTCTGGCTCCTGCATGTGAAGGAAGAGCGCGCCGCCCCTGAGGTTCAGTGACGGAAATGACGGATTCCCGTGAAGACCATCGCAAGGTCCGCGTCGTCGGCGGCCTTGATGACGTCTTCGTCGCGGATCGAGCCGCCCGGCTGAATGACGGCCGTGGCGCCGGCTTCGGCCACCGCAAGAAGCCCGTCGGGGAAGGGGAAGAAGGCATCCGATGCCGCCGCAGATCCTTTCGTCATCGGTTCGGCCCAGCCGGCGGCCTTGGCCGCATCGCGCGCCTTGATCGCGGCGATGCGGGCGGAATCCACGCGGGACATTTGGCCTGCGCCGATGCCGGCGGTCTGGCCGTCCTTCGCATAGATGATGGTGTTGGATTTCACATGCTTGGCCACGGTGAAGGCGAACAGCATGTCGGCGATTTCGCGCGCGGTGGGCTTTCGCCTGGTCACGATCTTCAGGTCGCCCGCGCCCGTGTGGGCGTTGTCGCGCGTCTGCGCCAGAAAGCCGCCGGCCACGCTTCGGATCGTCCAGCCCGCGGCGCGCGGATCGGGAAGGCCGCCCGCCACCAGCAGCCGCAGGTTTTTCTTGGCCGAAAGGATTTTCTGCGCATCCGCATCGGCGTCCGGCGCGATGATCACTTCCGTGAACAGTTTGCCGATTTCTTCGGCCGTGGCGCCGTCCAGCGTGCGGTTGAAGGCCAGGATGCCGCCGAAGGCGCTCACCGGATCGCAGGCGAGCGCCTTGCGATAGGCCTCGGCCAGCGACGATCCCAGCGCGACGCCGCAGGGATTGGCGTGCTTGATGATGGCGCAGGCCGGCGTTGCGGGATCGAACTCCGCCACCAGCTCATAGGCCGCATCGGTGTCGTTGATGTTGTTGTAGGAAAGCTCCTTGCCCTGAAGCTGTCTGGCGGTGGCCACGCCAAAGCGCTTTTCGCCCGTCACATAAAACGCCGCTTCCTGGTGCGGATTTTCGCCATAGCGCAAAGGCTGGCGCAGCAATCCCGCAAGGGCGCGCCGGCGCGGCGGCGCCTTGTCGCCATCTCTGGCAAGCTCGCCCGCCAGCCAGTTGGACACGGCCGCGTCATAGGCCGCCGTGCGCGCGTAAGCGATCTGCGCAAGCCTGCGGCGAAGGGCCAGCGTCGTGGCGCCCTTGTTCGCGGCCATCTCCTTCAGCACCGCATCGTAATCTTCCGTATCCACCACCACCGTGACCCAGTCGTGATTTTTGGAGGCGGCGCGGATCATGGCGGGGCCGCCGATGTCGATATTCTCGATCGTCTCTTCGAAGCTCGCGCCTTTTTCCACCGTGGCCTCGAAGGGATAGAGATTGGAGACAAGCAGATCGATGCCCTCGATGCCGTGCGCGCGCATGGCGGCGGCGTGATCGGGCTTGTCGCGCAGGGCGAGCAGTCCGCCATGCACCTTGGGATGCAGGGTCTTCACCCGCCCGTCCATGATTTCGGGAAAGCCCGTAACCTCCGACACATCGCTGACGGAAAGCCCCGCATCGCGCAGCGCCCTGGCCGTGCCGCCCGTGGAAATGAGCTGAACCCCGTGGCCCGCGAGCGCCTTTGCGAATTCGGCCAGGCCCGTCTTGTCGGAAACGGAAATGAGCGCGCGGCGGATGGGGCGGAGCGTCATGGCAGACTCGGGGGCGGATGCGGGTTACCCCCGCTCTTACGCTTGGGCGCCTTCCGGCGGAAGCGGCCATAACGACACATCCACAGCCATCGGGCGCCATGCGCGATTGGGGCCGAAATGGCGCGCCGCGCGTTGTTGACCGGCGGTGAAGGCTGGGCTACCCCGCCGGGCCCCATGTTGAAGGTGCGTGTGTGTCCTACGATTGCAGCAAGTGTCCCGGTTACTGTTGTTCCTATCCCGTCATTCCCCTCACGCAAACCGACCTGAAGCGCATCGCCCGCCATTTCGGGCTTGGCCTCCGCGCCGCCAAAAAGAAGTTCACGGTGCCGCGCGACGACGAGCCCCTGACCATGAAGCGCAAGGCCGACCGGCATTTCGGCCGCGTCTGCCAGTTTTTCGACACAAGGAAGCGCCGCTGCACGATCTATGAGGCAAGGCCCTCGACCTGCCGCAAATACCCCGATGCCCCGCGCTGCGGCTATTACGAATTCCTGAAATTCGAGCGCGACCTGCAGGACGACGAAAAGTTCATCGCCACGACGATCAGCATGTGAAGGGGCTGCGGCCGGCGCTGCGGTTTGTCACCCCGGCCAGGCCATGCCCCGGCATGGCGCGAGGCCGCACACGCTTGCGCTCTCCAAGGTTTGTCACACCGGCCAAAGCCATGCCCCGGCATGGCGCGAGCCGGGACCCACCGGGCAGGTTTCACGGCGGCTTCCGGATCGCTGACATTCGGGATGGTTGGCGAACGCCGCCCGCCTTGGTAGAGATGTCGCTCGGGCCCGAGTGGTGGAACGGTAGACGCACTGGACTCAAAATCCAGCGCCCGCAAGGGCATGTCGGTTCAAGTCCGACCTCGGGCACCATTGTCTTCCCCAATTCGTCAGATCGTTTTGTCGATCCGGTCCGGGAGGATTTCCATCAGTCGAAGCACGGCGTCGAAGCACGGCCCGTCCCGGTTCTGGCAGGGCTAAGCAAGGGATGGCACGGCGGATAATGGCTCTGTGCGCTGCAGATTGTGTGGCGAATGGGGATTGGGCGGCGTTTTCGATGTAAGCGATTGCTGACATTTTGGGATTGTCAGCGCTCGTTTACATTGCTATGATGTCAGCGAACGTTGACAGAGCCTCCCCATGCCGCGCATCCGCACCGCTGTCGATCTGGGCACAGTTATTCGCAACCGGCGCAAGCAGCTTGGCCTTGACCAGGCGACGCTCGCCAAGCGGATCGGCGCAACTCGCCAATGGGTCATCGGCGTCGAGCGCGGAAAGCCCCGCGCCGAACTCGGCCTGGTTCTTCGCGCGCTGGACGCACTTGGTATCCCGCTTGCTGCCGGCGGTAAAACAGGCGGCGCATCCGTGCCGCCCGTCGATATTGACGCGATTGTGCGCTCCGCCAGGAAGGGCACGCCGCGATGACCAGGGAACTCGTCGCGCTTCTGGCCGGCCACGAAGTCGGCCGTATTCATCAAGACAAGCGTGGGAAGCTCTCCTTGCGCTACGATCGCGATTGGCGGGAGGCGGACAATGCGTATCCGCTATCCCTTTCCATGCCGCTCGCCGCCGAAGAGCATGGCAACGATGTTGTCACGGCGTTTCTCTGGGGCCTGCTTCCCGATAACGAATTCGTGCTCGAACGCTGGGCCAGGAAATACCAGGTCTCGGCGCGCAATCCCTTCGCCCTGCTGTCCCATGTCGGAGAGGACTGCGCGGGGGCGGTGCAATTCGTCTCACCTGAACGGCTGGATGCTGTCAGAAGCGGCGCGGATGACCGCGTCGAGTGGTTGGACGAACGGGCCATCGCCGAACGGCTGCGCTTGCTCAGGAAAGATCACGCCGCGTGGCGCCTGCCACGTGACACCGGTCAGTTCAGCCTTGCCGGAGCGCAGCCCAAGACCGCGCTGCTTTTCCAGAACGGGAAATGGGGGATTCCGTCCGGACGCATCCCGACCACCCATATCCTGAAACCGCCCACCGGACGGTTTGACGGTCATGCCGAGAATGAACATGTCTGCCTATTGCTCGCCCGCGCCCTGGGCCTTCCCACCGCGACATCGCAGGTGATGAAGTTCGAACGTGAAATCGCCATCGTCGTCGAACGCTACGACCGGCTCCGCTCGGGCAACGAAATCATTCGCGTCCACCAGGAGGACATGTGCCAGGCGCTCGGCATCATGCCGACGCGCAAATATCAGGCTGAAGGTGGTCCCGGCATCGCTGACATCATCAATCTGCTGCGCACGCATTCCAGCGAGCGCAGCGAGGATGTGGCGACGTTCGTTAACTCCATCGCGTTTAACTGGCTCATCGCCGGAACCGACACGCACGCCAAGAATTATTCCTTGCTGTTAACGGCGGGTCCGCGCGTGCGTCTCGCGCCGCTTTACGACATCGCCAGTGTCCTGCCGTACGGCGACATCGACCTTCAGAAGGCGAAGTTCTCCATGAAGATCGGGGGCGAGTATCTCGTTATGCAGATTGCTTCGCGGCAATGGAAAAAACTCGTTCGCGAAGTCCATATTGATGCCGACGAATTCATGGCAACGTTGCTCGCCACCGCACGGCGCCTGCCCGACGAAGTGAGCAAAGTTCGTGCGCGTGTCCATCGGGAAGGGCTTGATCTTGCCATTGTCGGCAGGCTGACAGATCGATTGATTGAGCGGGCGATGGAATGCGAGCGAGCACTTCGGCAGACGAGGCGTTGACATATCTGACAGCGCGCAGAATTCTTGTATTTCTTCCTAAAATATCTTATCCTTGAGCCGGCGATTCGCGGGGGTGGCCGGGGCCGGCCGCTTTGGCCCCTGTTTGCCCGTTTTTCGTCCCCGGCGGCACGGAGGAGGAGTGGGGGAGGGGGGGGTCCGGATTTTCTGAAAAACAACTACAAGATATAGGATAAAAGTCGCCATATCTTGTGCCGCGGGGCCGCCTCTGCGGCTTTTCAGCAAAGCTTTGCGCGTTTTCTGCAAACGAATATCCCGCCGGCCCGCAAGATGTTGCGTCGGGGCGCAATTTCCGCCCAGCCGCGCTAGGAAGGCGCCATGAATTACCGCCACGCCTACCACGCGGGCAATTTCGCCGATGTGATCAAGCACATCGCGCTCGTCGCGCTCATCCGGCATCTGCAGAAAAAGGAAAAAGGCTTTGCCGTCATCGATGCCCAGGCCGGCCGCGGGCTTTATGATCTCGCCGCGCCCGAGGCGGCCAAAACGGGCGAAGCGCAGGCGGGCATCGGCCGCCTTCATCCGTCTGCGGACGATCCGGCCCTGCTCGCGGCCTATCTTGAAATCGTGCGAAGCGCGGGCCCCGGCCGCTATCCCGGCTCGCCGCTCATCGCCGCCAGGCTCCTGCGCCCGCAAGACCGCCTCGTGGCGATCGAGAAGCATCCGGAAGAGTTTGCGCAGCTGAAGCGGGCGCTTGCGCCATATGCCAGGGCGCGCGCCGTCGAAGGCGATGGTTATGCGCAGCTGAAGGCGCTGCTTCCGCCGCCCGAACGCCGCGGGCTTGTGCTGGTCGATCCGCCCTATGAGCGTGACGACGAATTCGTGGAAGCCGCGCGGGCGCTGGTCGCGGCGCACCGGCGCTTCGCCACCGGAATTTGCCTCTGGTGGTATCCGCTCAAATCCGCCGCGGCGGCCGATGCGGCCATCGGCGAATTGATCAACGCCGGAATGGCGAAGCTTTGCGCCGTCACATTCGATACCGGCGCGCGCGCCGCAGACCGGCTTGCCGCCGCGGGGCTCGTTGCCGTGAACGCGCCATTCGGCTTCGATTCCGAAATGCGCGGCGCGCTCGCGCAGATCGCGCCCCGCCTTGCGCCGGCAAGGAATGCGTCGTGGCGCGTGGAATGGCTTGCCGGCGAAAACCGCTAGGCCGCGCGGTCGTTCACGGCGAAATCAGCGTTTCCTGTGCGCTTGCCGCCTGCCAGCGGCCCTGCCGCCACACGAACACGTCGGTGAAGCGTATGGCGGTCTGGTGCGGGCCGATGCCGCCCACGTTGTTCTGGCCGGTCACGATCGCCACCTTGCCATAGCGGCGCACTTCGATGTCGCTCAGCCGCTGGTCGGCGGCGGTGTTGGCGCTTTGCGCGCGCGCCAGCATTGCGGCCCTGTCGCGCACACGGCCGTTCCACGCCGTGTCCCTGAAGTCGGGCGCCAGAATGCGCGAAAGGGCGGCCGTGTCATGCGCCGCAATCGCGTGCAGCCACTGCGCTTCCAGGGCGGTGAAATCGGCCACATCGCGCGCCGATCCTGGCGCGGCAAAGGCGGGCGCTGCGGCAAGAAGCGCTCCCGTCCAGATGGCAAAACGCAATGCCCTGGCCATGCCGCGAACATCGCGCATCCGGGCGGTGCCGGACAATAGGCGGCTTGCGGCAGATATGGGCCAAGGCTAGGTTCCGCCCCCCGCGGACAGGTGGCTGAGCGGTTGAAAGCACCGCACTCGAAATGCGGCGTACTCGCAAGGGTACCGGGGGTTCGAATCCCTCCCTGTCCGCCACGGCCGTTCCGTCCGCTCTTGCGCGGCGTGAAGCCCGGAAATCGCTGCAACGGCAGGCGTGCTATTCCGCCGCCATTGCGGGCGCGCGCGCCGGTTCAGCCGCTTTTGCGGGCGCTTTTGCGAAGTGCATGGTGCCGTCGTCCACCTTGCCGAAGCGCAGCGTCGCCAGATCCAGCACATAATTCTGGTAAAGCTTCCAGGGCCGCCTGTTGCCCTGCTTGGGCAGGATGTCGAGCGCGCGCTGGATATAGCCGGAACTGAAATCGATCCACGGCGCCTCGCCAACGGAAGGATCGCGCCGCGGCATGGCCACGGCATATCCGTTCCTGTCCATATGGTTCAGCAGGCGGCAGACATACTCGCAGGTCAGGTCGCACTTCAGCGTCCATGACGCGTTTGTATAGCCGAAGCAGGACGCAAGGTTCGGCACATCGCTGTACATCATGCCCTTGTAGGTCATGGTCTGCGCCATGTTTTTGCGCACCCCGTCGATGCTCACCTGCATTCCGCCCAGCAGAATGAGCTTCAACCCCGTCGCGGTGACGATGATGTCGGCGGCTATCTCCTGGCCGTTCCTGAGCCGGATTCCGCCGGCCGTGAAGCGGTCGATCTCGCCGGTCACAACCGCGGCTCTGCCCTCCCGGATGGCCTCGAACAGGTCGCTGTCGGGCACAAGGCACAGCCTTTGATCCCAAGGGTTGTAGCGGGGCGTGAAATGCGTATCCACGTCGTACCCCGGCAATTCCTTGCGCACCAGATCGATCAGGCCCTTCTTGGTCTTCTCCGGTTTCTTGCGCGCGAGATTGAAGAACCACATGCCGAGCAGCACGTTGCGCCAGCGCGTCACCGCATAGGCCACGCGCGCCGAGATGTTCCTGCGCAGCCAGTTCGCCATCCGGTCTTCGGCGGGCCGCGAAACGACATAGGTGGGCGATCGCTGCAGCATCGTCACCAGCGCCGCCTCTTTCGCCATTTCGGGCACCAGCGTCACGGCGGTTGCGCCGCTGCCGATCACCACCACGCGCTTGCCCTTGTAGTCCAGATGGTCCGGCCATTTCTGCGGATGAACGATCGGGCCCCTGAAATCCGCGCGCCCCGCGAAGTCCGGATCATGCCCGCCTTCGTAGCTGTAGTAGCCGCTGCACATGAACAGGAAGCTGCAGGTGAATCTTGCGACTGCGCCGTCCACTTCGGCTTCCACGGTCCAGCGCGCGTCGGCCGATGACCAGTTCGCGCGCTTGACCAGATGCCGGAAGCGGATATGGCGGTCGATTCCGTTTTCGCTCGCCGTCTCGCGGACATAGGCGCGGATCGAAGGCCCGTCGGCAATCGCTTTGGCATTGCGCCAGGGCTTGAAGCGATAGCCCAGCGTGTACATGTCGGAATCGGAGCGGATGCCCGGATAACGGAACAGGTCCCAGGTTCCGCCGATCGCATCCCGGCCTTCGAGGATGACGTAGCGTTTGTTCGGGCAAAGCGTCTGCAGGTGCCAGGCCGCGCCGATGCCGGAAAGTCCGGCGCCCACGATCACGACGTCAAAATGCTCCATGCGCGGCCGCTGCTTGAAAGCGCTTCGCCGGGCATGATCGGGCATCCGGCGGGAAATGACAAGTTGTCAGTCCCGCCGGAACGGAACCGCGTTCGGGCTATTTCCCGTTCAGGATCGCGGCCGCCTGGTCCAGCCGGCCGCTATAGGCATTCAGGGCGTCCGCCGTGATTTTCACGTATTTGTTGGCGTCGTCCCAACGTTCGTCCTCAACCGCCTCGCGCACGCCGGGCAGCGTCTTGGTGCCGTAGCCGGTGTAGCGCCCCGGTGCGTAGATCAGATTCTTGTACCAACCGCGCCCGACCGGCAGCCCCACGGGCGGTGCGAGCGTCTGGTCGATGGATTGCATCACGGCCCACAGCCTTTTGCGGGCCTCCGGCGAAAGATGGGCCGCATTTTTCGCAAAGGCCTCGTCATAGGCTTTTGCGCTGGCCTTGAGTTTCTTCACCGCGCTGTCGAGGGCCGAGAAGTTGATCTGCGGGACCGGTTTCAGAACAATGGGCGGCCCGCTCGTCTTGGTCGGATCGTCGGCCAGCCTGAAAACGTTGTCAGCAATCATCTTGGCTTGCGTCTGTTGCGCTTCGCGCTTGGCGTCGGCGAGCTTCTTGATCTCCTTCAGATACCGGTCCACGTCGTCGGCAAGGTTGCCGGGTTTCTGCAGGGGCAGATCGGTGTCGGCCGCGCGCAGGATCGCGCTGCCCACGGTTTCCGCCAGCAGCCCGTCATAAACGAAGCCCGGGTCCACGAAGCGGCTGTGATGCTCGAAGGTGTCGTAGCGCGAATGATAGACGCCGCCGGAATCGCCTTCTTCGCCGAAGCGCAGGTCGAGTGAAGGCACGCCAAGGTGCTCAAGGAAGACGGAATAATCCGAGCCCGACCCCAGCGCGTCGATGGGAAAATCCTTCGCCGGATTGGCTGCAATTGCGGCCTCTGCCTTGATCCTCGCCACCGTCGCCGGATCGGACGAATGGGGTTCCAGCGCGTCCACGCGAATGACCGCACGCCGCCGTTGTCCGATGGAGACATGTGTTTCCGGGTCCGAGATTTGGTCAGCTACCCCGTTCACGAAATGCTCGAGATCCTGGCTTCCGCCGGCCGCAAGGAAGCCGCGCGCGTTGTTGTCGGTGTTGATGTAGAGAATGGCCTTCTGCATCAGCTCCGCCGCATGGGTCTCGGCCCATTCGGTCGAACCAAGAAGGCCGGGCTCCTCGGCATCCCAGCTTCCGTAAACGATCGTGCGCTTCGGGCGCCAGCCCTTGCGAACCATGTCGCCCAGGATACGGGCTTCTTCGATCAGGGCGATCTGACCGGAGAGCGGATCGCTGGCGCCTTCCACCCAGCCGTCATGGTGATTGCCGCGCACGATCCACTGATCGGGATAGGTTGATCCCTTGAGGGTCGCGATCACGTCATAGATGGGCTTGAGGCTCCAGTCCGATTTCACCATCAGGTGGACCGGAACATCGCTTGGTCCCACCCGATAGGTGATCGGCAACCGTCCGCGCCAGCCGCCGGGCACGACGCGGCCGGTCATGTGCGACAGCAGAACCTGCGCATCGGCATAGGAAACCGGAAGGGCGGGAATCTTCAGGATGACCGGAGACTGCTCGCGCGTCAGGCGCTTGGCGTCGGCCGTTGCCCCCACATCCGGCGTCAGGGGGTCGCCGTTGAAATAGGAGCTGTCGGCAACCGAGCCGCGCTGAATGCCCTGCGGCGGTCTTGCCGGGCCGTTGGGATACACCGCGTCGGTGGAATAGCCGTCATCGGACGGATCGGAATAGATGATGCATCCGATGGCCCCGTGTTCCTGTGCCAGCAACGGTTTCAAACCGCGCCAGCCCGCGCCATAGCGCGCGATCACGATCTTGCCCTTCACGCTTACGCCAAGGCGCGCGAGAGTTTTGTAGTCGTCCTGCATTCCGTAATTCACATAGACGAGCGGCGCCGTCACATCGCCATCGCCCTGATAGGCCAGGTAGGCGGGCAGGGCGGGGTCTTTCGCCGTTGCGCTTGTGTCGCCAGGGATGGGCTTTTCCTGCAGCGTCGCCGTCCACGGATGGGCCCCCGTGATCTCCAGCGTCTCTGCAATCGGGGTGGGATAAAGCACCTGGAAGGTTTCGATATGCGCGTCCCAGCCGAATTTCTTGAACAGCGACAGGATGAACTCCGCATTCGCCTTGTCGTGCGGCGAGCCGACATGGTTGGGCTCGGAAGCGAGATTTTTCAGCCAATCGCGCATCTCGTCGCGGTTCACCGCCGCCCGGAAATTCTTTTCCAGGGTGGCTTCGTCCGAAGGTCCCGTGGCGGGCACGGGCGAGGCGGCATAGGCGGTGGCGACAGCAAAGGCTGCGGCTGTGGCGAGCAACATTGAGCGGTGCATGGAATGAAAGCCCCCTGATAATTCCGCGCTCCGGTGCCATCGTATCGGCGCAAATCCGCAGCGCCACCCCAAAAGAACGGATATCAGGCATTCGGAAAGCGAAAATGCTGCGCTATAACGCAGCAGGGCGCCCGATCACGAGGAACAACATGTACCGTCATTTCTGTCTGGCCGCGCCCGTCTTCGCACTTGCAACAGCCGCCGCCCATGCCCAGACGGGCCAATGCACGCAGAGTCCGCATTTCGCGGTGGTCGTGCATGGGGGCGAAATCAGCCAGCCCGTCAGAGACAATGGACGGCTTGCGATCATGCAGGCAGCCCTCGTCAGGGCGCGCGGCGAGCTGGCAGCCGGCGCGTCGAGCCTGGATGTGGTCGAAGAGATCGTTCGCACATTCGAGGATTCCGGCAATTTCAACACCGGCAAGGGCGCCATCGCCGATCGCGCCGGGATTGTGGAGACCGACGCGGCCATCATGGATGGTAACGGTCTTCGCGCTGGCGGTGTTGCTTCGATGACTGCCGTGAAAAATCCGATTCACGCCGCGCGACTGGTGATGGAGAAGTCGCCCCACGTCCTGATGGTCGGCGACCGGGGGCAGACCTGGCTGCAAAGCGTGGGCGTAGACCTGGTCCCGCCATCCTATTTCAACAACACACGGAAGCCGGGCGCGAACAATGTCGAACACGGGACTGTGGGGGCGGTGGCGCTCGACCGCTGCGGGCATATCGCGGCCGGCACGTCCACGGGCGGATACGATGCGAAAATTCCCGGCCGGGTCGGCGATTCACCGCTGGTCGGCGACGGCGTTTATGCCAATGATGCGGTCGCCGGGTTTTCGGCCACCGGCCACGGCGAATATTTCATCCGATTCAACATTGCCAAGGATGTGGCCGACCGCATGCTGTATGGCCATCAGACCATGCACGATGCCATGCAGGCGGACCTGAAGGGGTTGCTTGGCCGGTTCAAGGACGGGGATGGGGCGCTTATCGGAATCGACAGGAACGGTCATGTCGAAACCATGTGGAACAGCGTCGGCCTGTTTCGCGGATTTGCGACCGATACCGAACCCCCTCTGGTTGCCGAGTACGAAGGCCCCACTGCCAGCAATCCTTAGCGCAATTTGTTCCGGTTTTTTGAAAATGCCCGATACTGACCAGCTGCCGCTTCCCTGTTATCGTTCGGGGGCCCTGAGCAAGCGAGGTGAGCATGTCGAAAAACAGCGGAAGCATCACTTCAGACACTCTGACTGGAACCGGCGGCAACGACACTATTTCCGGAATGGACTCTGGCGATACGATTTCCGGCCGCGCCGGAAATGACATCCTTTACGGCTTCGATCATGCTGACCAGAACGCCAATTCCGGTGTCATCCACGTCAACGAAATCGCCACCGGGTTTTCGCGCCCCCTGTTTGCCGCATCTCCACCGGGCGAACCCAACAAACTTTTTGTCGTCGAACAGACAGGCGCAATCCAGATCGTGAACCTTGACAATGATCATGTCTCTTCGACCCCGTTTCTGACGATACCCTCCTCGCAACTGTCTCATGGAAACGAACAGGGCCTCCTGGGCCTTGCATTCGACCCAAACTACGAAAAAAACGGCCGATTCTATGTCGATCTCACCGACGCCAACGGCGACACGGAAATCCGGGAATATCATCGCTCCGGCGCCAACCCGGATTTTGCCAAGGCAGGGTCCTACAAGCTCATTCTCAAGATCAATCAGCCATTTGCCAATCACAACGGCGGCTGGATCGCGTTCGGTCCCGACGGCGATCTTTACATCGCAATGGGCGATGGCGGCAGCGCGGGAGACCCGAACGGGAATGCCCAGAATCTGCATTCGTTATTGGGCAAGATACTTCGCATCGACGTGCACCACGATCAGTTTCCTGACAATTCGAACCGCAACTATGCCATTCCTTCGGACAATCCTTTCGTCGGAAAAGATGGCAGGGATGAGATTTGGGACTATGGCTTGCGCAATCCGTTTCGCGACAGCTTCGATTCCGCGACCGGCGACCTCTACATTGCCGACGTGGGGCAGAATGCACACGAGGAAATCGATTACGGGAAGGGCAACGAAGGCGGCCTGAATTTCGGCTGGAATCTCTGGGAAGGCGATTTTCCCTTCACCGCGACGAGCAACAGGCACGATCCGGCGCTCACCTATCCGATTATTGATATTCCGCACCAGCCGGGGCCGTACGGCGGCAACACGGTGATCGGCGGCTACGTCTATCACGGTCCGGGCGGCGGGCAGGGCCTCTACTTTTTCGATGATGCGGGAAGCAACAATTTCTGGACGACGCGGGTGGTGAACGGTCAGGCCACACAGTACCAGAACATTGCCCAATATCTGCGCGGCGATACGGGCGCACTTCAGGACGTCGTCTCGTGGGGTGTTGATGGAAGCGGCCGCCTCTATGCCATCAGTCTGGACGGCAATGTCTTTCGCATAACGCCATCGGCAGCGGCCGGCGACTACGCAGACAAGCTCCGCGGTGGCGCCGGCAACGACAAGATTTACGGAGGAGCGGGAAATGACGTACTGAACGGCGGATCGGGACGCGATTATCTGAATGGTGGGCTCGGGGCGGACAAATTTGTCTATCATAATGTCTCCGATTCAACGCCCACGGCGCGTGACATCATCGCCGATTTGCACAACGGCGACACGATCAACCTTCGCGCGATAGATGCCAATACGTCGGCCAAGGGCAACCAGGCCTTTCACATCGTTTCGCATCTCGCGGGTCACGCCGGCGAACTTTCGGTGCATCTCGATGCCAGGGGCGACACGATCATTCGTGGCGACGTAAATGGCGATGGAAAGGCCGATCTCGTGATTATCGCGGCGGGCGCTCACACGGATTTCACCCACTTCATCCTGTGAGAAGACCAATGGTGTCACCGAGATGCGCCGCATTGGCGTTTGCCACCGCGCTGCTGGCGACATCCGGGCAGGCGCAGGAGGCGGCCGGCCTCCAGCCGCGGGAAGGCGACTTCGTCATCGGCAGTTTCAGGTTCCAGTCCGGCGAAGTCCTGCAGAATCTGCGGCTTCACTACACGACGCTTGGAGTGCCGAAGCGCGATGCGCAGGGCCAGGTTACCAACGCGGTGCTCATTCTTCACGGCACCGGCGGCAGCGGGCGCCAGTTTTTCCGGCCGCAATTCGCCGGCGTGCTGTTTATCGCGGGCGGCCTGCTCGATCCGGCAAAGTATTTCATCATCCTGCCGGATGACATCGGGCACGGGAAATCGTCAAAGCCCAGCGACGGCTTGCGCGCGCGCTTTCCGCACTACGATTACCACGACATGGTTGCCGCCGAGCATGCGCTCGTTACCGATGGCCTGCACGTCAATCATCTCCGGCTGGTCATGGGCACATCCATGGGCTGCATGCACAGCTTCATGTGGGGCGAAGAGTATCCCGATTTCGTGGATGCGCTCATGCCGCTCGCCTGCGAACCCATGCAGATTTCCGGCCGCAATCGCATCTGGCGGAAAATGCTCATTGATGGCATCCGGAACGATCCGGCATGGCATGACGGGAACTACAGGAACGAACCGCAGATGGCGCTTCGCATCGCGGCCGACATGCTGGCCATCGCAGGCAGCGCGCCGCGTCTGATGCAGAAGGAATATCCCACGCAAGCCGACGCCGACAGATTCCTGGAGGATTTTACCGCGAAGGAGCTGGCGTCGCTTGATGCCAACGACATTCTGTACCAGGTCGATTCCTCGCGCGATTACGATCCGTCCGCAGACCTCGGCAAAATCCGGGCGCATGTGATGTGGGTGAATTCGGCTGACGATTTCATCAACCCGCCCGACCTCGGAATTGCAGAAGGCCTCGCGGCCAAAATCCCGCACGGCCGCTATGTCGTCATTCCAGCCAGCGATCAGACGCACGGCCATGGCACGCACACATGGGCGGCCGTCTGGAAGTCCTATCTGGCCGAACTTCTGGAAGAGACAGGGGGCTGAAAGGGGCGCTGGCTGCGTGCCGGCGCCCGGCTCTCAATACTGGTAGCGCCGGCCGCGCCCGTTGCGGCCGCCGCGCTGGCCGTTGTTGCCGCCGTTGTTGTTATTCCCATAGCCCTGATTGTTGTCGTTGTTCGGAACACATTGGCCTTTGCGGCGGTGCTGGCCAGGCGGGCAGGCGCCGGCGTTGTTGCCGCTGTTGCTGTTGCCAAAGGTCTGATTGCCCTTACCACAGCCCCGGCCACGGCAAGCATTGTTATTGTTGTTGTAAAAACCGTTATTGCCGAAGTTGTTCTGGTTGCCGCCGCCGCTTTGACCGCAATGCCGGCCCCGGCATCCCGTGCTCTGGCCGGAGCCATTGCCAAATCCGGTGTTGTGGTCGCCGCCGCTTCCACCGCAACGCCGTCCATGGCACCGGCCGCTCTGGTTGTTGTTATTGTAAAAGCTGCCAAGGCTGCTGTTGCCGGTTCCCTTTCCGCAATGCCGTCCCTTGCACCCGGTGGCATTGTTGTTGCCCGTGTTGCCGGTGCTCTGCCCCGTCGCGCCGCAATGCCTGCCGCGGCACCGGTGCAGGGGCGGATTGCCCTGATTGATGACGTGGATGTTGCCCTTGCCGCAACGCCCATTCGGGCAGTTGCAGTTGGCGCCGCGGCAGCGCACAGGCTTGCAGCCCAGGATCCCCGGCGTGTCGCACGGCTTCCTGCGGATGCAGTTGTCGCCGCGGCACGGCTTGTTGCATCCGACGGCTGTGATGCCCAAGCATGGCGGACGGCGCACGCACTGACCGTTGCGCAGCATCTCGCCGGTCGGACAGCGCTTGCAGGTGCCGTTGGTCGCCCGATAGAGCCACAGATCGCACGGCGGCCGGCGCGGACACACGCCATTTCGCGGCGTCGAGCCATCCGGGCAGCGTCTGCATGTTCCGTGCGTCACGCGGAGCAGCCATGGATCGCATGGCGGCCTGCGCCAGCATTGGCCGTTGCGCGGGAATGAGCCATCCGGGCAGCGCCGGCATGTTCCCTTCGTCGCGCGCCACAGCCACGGATCGCAGGGCGGACGGCGCACGCAACGCCCGTCGCGATAGGTCAGGTTGTCCGGGCAGCGGCAATAGCCGTAACGTCCGTAACGAAGCTCAGGCGGACATCCGATCGGCACGCAGCGGTCCCGCAGGAAAAATGTGCCCCAGCGGCAGACATGCGGCGGGCGGCGGCAAATGCCGCGATCGCGGTAATATCCCCAGGGACACCCCGGCCAGAGGCAGAAACCGTTGCGGAAGATCGTTCCGGCCGGGCAGCTCGGCGGCAGCACACACTCGCCGCGGATCCAGAAGGTGCCGGGCGGGCAGGTGAAACCAACCTGAATGACCGGCGGCGGATAAACCGTGCCGCCTCCGCAGACATTCCAGATGGCAATCTGGCCCATGTGCCCGCGCGATTGCGGATCGGCCTGATCGTCGTAATAGCTGACGAACCAGCTCTGTGTGGGCGGCGTATTGGCCGGCCGCACGAGGTTCATGTCGTTGCCCTGAAGGCCATCGACATGCGGATATTCGTCCGGCGACAGCGAGGGGTCGTCCATCATCCTTTCGGCGGTGGACCAGATGTTGCGATTGCAATAAAGCGCGGTTCCCCCGTCGGCGTTGTGATAGTCGGGCGGCGTTCCGATCGTGTATTCATCGCCGGGCATCGCCCAAAGGGAAGGGTCGGAATCGTCCGGCGGCTTCGGCTGGAAGCGCTTTACGCGTGCGCGTCCGTCATCGGCTACCTGCATGAAATCGGGATCGCCGGTCGTGGCGCCGCGTTCGGCTGTGTACATCCAGCCGCGTGAATCAAAGGTAATCGCAGTAATTTCCACGCCGCGCCGCAACGACGGCACTGTCACTTCAAAGCGGGGATCGCCTGCAAAAGATCCGTCGTTTGCAATCCCGACGGACCAGATCGAGGGCCCGTCCGCCACAGAGTAATAGAGTCTGCCGTTGTGCATCGCCAGCGCGAACACGCGCCGCTCGGGCGGGACCAGGCCCCATGTTTCCGGATCTTGAGAATCGAAGGAATGATCCTGGATTTTCGCAACGCCCGATGGATAGAAGGCGACTGGATCAAGACCGGCGGCTTCGCGGCCTTCCTGCCCGTGATCGTAAGTACCCTGATCGGCGCCATCCATCGAAAAGCGATGGATCAGGCCAGTAGCGCGATCGGCGGCGAAAATCTGCTGTGTGCTCGCGTCGAAGGCGACGCCGCCAAGCGATGCCGGGGTCGGGTTATCGACATTGGCGAAAAGCGATATCTGCCCGGTTCTGCCGTCGATGCGCCAGATCGAATTGGGTCCACCGCCTTGATCGGCTGGCCCGAACTGCCCAGCCACATAGTCTGCGCCGGCCGCGCCGCGGCGGGTGCGGCCGTCCGGAGTCATGATGGCCAGGCCGTAAACCGATGTCGCCGCTGCATAGATGTTGGGGATCGGCTGGTTATCAAGCGTCACACCGAACACCTGGCCGATGTCGCTTGCGCGCGCGGTAAATCGCTTCTGGGCATCCACCAGGCCGAAATCGCCGCCGCCGGGCAGCTGAATGACGCGCAAGGATGGTCCATCGAGGTCGATCGGCTGATCGCTTTCATCCTGAGGCACGCCGGAAAATCCGGTGACGGCCGCGCTTCCGGGCGCCATGACCGACGTCTGGGCCTGCGCAGAATCGACAACCAAAAAACCAAAAAGCGCCAGGCACGCCAGCGTGCCGATGCGAGCCCCGAAACGCATCCTCGCCCCCTGTTCCGCAAAGGCGCGCGTGCGCCCCTTGCATGAATTTACTCTAATCTTCTGGCGAGCCCCCCGCCATCAAAAATCCTTTCCGATGCACGGGAAATTCGCGTGGCCCAAACAGGCATTGAATTCAGCAGGTTATGGAAGCTATCGCCAAGTTTCGGGCGTAAGTCGGTCCGGCGGGGCTCGATGGCCTGCATGCTCATTCATTCGGCTTGAGCAGATACCCTCCGGGGGCTGAACGAATTGTAATATCGGCGTTTATGCGCGCGGCAACGGCATCTTGTGGCTTTGCCGCTTCGCCATTATTTCTGCGGATCGACAGGCGCGCGCAAAGAGGGCGGCGTACGGGGCGGACTTTCATGCCGGACATCTACGATCGCATGGGCGACGCGATGCGCTGGCTTTATGACCGCCGCATTGCCGCGCCCCCGATCCTCAACATCGAACGCCATTTTCCGAATGCGAGGCTCTTTACGGCGAATTGGCAAGCCATCCGCGACGAGGCGCTTGCCGTGCGCGGGAAGCTCGAACGCGTTCCGCTCTTTCATGAAATCATGAAGGCCCAAAAGCCGATCTCGGATAACGACGGCCGCGAATGGCGCATGTTCGTGATGAAGGCCTACGGTGCCGAAATCAGGGGAAACCTTCAAAGCTGTCCGACAATGGCGTCCATTCTCGCGAGGTGTCCGGAAGTTCTCTCCGCGTCGTTTTCTTTTCTCGCGCCTGGAAAACACGTTCCGGTCCACCGTGGCCCATTTCGCGGAGTCATGCGCTTTCATGTGGGGCTTGCCATGCCCCGCACGGCCGACGGCAGGCTTGGTGCGACGCTATGGGTAAACGGTACGCCGCATCTTCTGGACAACGGCGATTGCCTCTTGTGGGACGACACCTATCCGCATGAGGTCATGAATGCCACCGACGAGCTTCGCATTGCGCTTCTGCTGGATGTCTGGCGGCCAAACATGCCCGCCGACATGGCGGTGCTGTCACGCCTGGTGGTGGCCGGCGCATGGGCCACCGTCCATTTGCGCAAGCATTTTCTGCCGCCGTCGGCCGTAAATGTGCTGCAATAGCGGCTATTACGGGAATGTGATGGACGCGCATGGCTGCCGCGCCGCGCCGCCCTTGTCCGCCAGGGAGCCGCGTCCTACTTCATCTTCTGACAATCGTGGGGAGGCCTGTCGTGAAAGTTGATCGCCGCAATGTCCTGCTGACCGGGGCTGCTGTTGCCGCCACAACGATGGTAAGCGGTTCGCGTGTCTTTGCCGCCGGCGCCGGAAATTCCGGAAGCACTGCGCTGAACGGCCTGTTCGACAGGCTGATGACGCAGAACCTGGATCGGTCGCCGCTCCTGGCCACGCAGCTTGGTCTCGACGTCGGCCCGCGCGCGCACCAGCGGGGCGAGGTTGACGACAATTCGCTTGCCGGGATTGAGAAGAACAAGCAGATCGTGTCTCAGCAGCTTTCCGAGATCGTGGCGTTTGACCAGAAGTCCATCAGCGGTATGGATCGCATCAACTACGATGTCGTACGCTACAACCTGAGCACTACCGACGAAGCCGACAAGCGTTATGACTACGGCGGCGGCGGCGCCGGCTCGCCTTACATCATCAGCCAGATTACCGGCCTTTATTCCGGCCTTCCCGATTTCTTCGACAGCGTCCAGCCGGTCGAGTCCAAGGCCGATGCCGACTACTACATGGAACGCCTGAATTTGGTGCCGCTGGCGCTGGACCGCGAAACCGAAGTTGCCAGCCACGACGTGGCGCTCGGCGTCGTGCCCCCGGATTTCGCATTGGACAAGACCCTGATTCAGCTTGAGTCGCTTTTGAAAATTCCCGCCGACCAGTCGGTGATGACCACCTCCCTGGCGAAGCGTGTCAAAGCGAAGAACATCCAGGGCGATTATGCAAATCAGGCCGTCAAGATCATCAGCGAGAAAATCTATCCCGCGCTCGAGCGGCAGGTTGCATTTGTCAAGAAGGCGCGCACCAGGGCAACGCACGATGCCGGTGTCTGGAAACTGCCGAAGGGCGATTCCTATTACGCGGACTCGCTGACGTTCTGGACAACGTCGGACATGAGCCCGGCCGAAGTCCACAAGACGGGCCTTGACGTGGTAGCCGACTACACCGCGCGCATTGACGCCGACATGAAGAAGCTGGGCCTGACCAAGGGCACGGTCGGTGAGCGCCTGCGCGGCATGTTCAAGAATCCCAAATTCATTTATCCCAACACCGATGCGGGCAAGGATCAGCTGATTGCGGATCTCAACAGGAAGGTGCAGACGATCCGCGCCCGACTGCCGCAATATTTCGGGGTGCTGCCCAAAGCCAATCTGATCATCAAGCGCGTTCCGAAATACGCGGAGGTGGCCCAGGCCGGCGGCTATTACAACGCGCCGTCGCTCGATGGGAAACGTCCGGGCATGTACTACATCAATTTGCGCGACACGGCGGAACAGCCAAGCTGGCTTCTCTCCACGCTCACCTATCACGAAGGGATTCCGGGCCATCACCTGCAAGGTTCGATCGCCAATGAAACGAAGTTGCCCTTGATCCGCAAGATTTCGTTCTTTTCCGCCTATATCGAAGGCTGGGCTCTCTATGCCGAGCAGCTGGCCGATGAGATGGGCATGTACGCCGACGATCCGTGGGGCCGAATCGGCTACATGCACGACGCCATGTTCCGCGGCGTGCGGCTGGTCGTGGACTCCGGCATTCACGCCATGAAGTGGACGCGCGAGCAGGCGATCAAATACTACATGGACGCGCTGGGGGATCCCGAGGAGTCAAGCGCGACCGAGGTGGAGCGCTATTGCGTGTGGCCCGGGCAGGCGTGCGCCTACATGCTCGGCAAGCTGACGATCCTCAGGCTTCGCGAGAAGGCAAAAGCCGCGCTCGGGGCGAAATTCGACATCCGGCAGTTTCATGACGCAATCCTTACCTGCGGCGCGGTTCCCCTGACCGTGCTGGAAAGTGTTGTTGACGGGTACATCGCTGCCAGGAAGGCCTGACTGCCGAAGAACGAGGCGGAACTCCGCTTTTCACCGCCCGTTTGATTTCGGGCGGGAAAGGCGAGGTACGGTTTGGATTACTGGACGCAGACGTTCTCCCGTCTCCTTCTTTTTCTTCCGCATTGGGCGGCGGCGCTGATCATCTTCGTGCTGATCGTAGCCGGCGCCAGCATCGCCCAGGATGTCATTATTGCGGTTGTCGGACGTCTCTCGCGCCGCTGGCACCCGATGCTGCGGGAGCTGTTCCTCCGCACCCGGCTCATGGCCCGCTTTGCATTCGTCATTGTGGCGGTCGGAATTGCCATGCCCCTGGTCCATGCCAGTCATGCGGTTCAGGATGTGACGCAGCGCATTCTTTCCGCGGGCGTGATCGTGCTGATCGGATGGGGCGCTGCGGTGGGCGCGAACATCGCGGCCGAGCGCTACGTCGGTCGGTTGAAACTGGATTCCTCGGACAATCTGCTGGCGCGCAAGGCTGCCACGCAAGTTCGCATCCTGAGACAGGCTGCGGCGGTGATGATCGCGCTTGTCACGGCGGGCTTTGCCCTCATGACATTTGACTCCGTGCGCGAATATGGCATCGGCCTTTTTGCTTCCGCGGGCGTCGCGGGCGTTGTGGCCGGGCTTGCGGCCCGTCCCCTGCTCAGCAATCTGTTTGCCGGCATGCAGCTTGCCATCACCCAGCCGATACGCCTTGACGACGCGGTGGTCATCCAGGGCGAATGGGGCTGGATTGAAGAGCTGACCTCGACCTACGTCGTCGTCCGCCTGTGGGATTTGCGCCGGCTGATCGTTCCGCTGTCATGGCTGTTTGAAAATCCCTTCGAGAACTGGACGCGCAGAACCGCGCACCTCATCGGATCCGTCGTGCTCTACATGGATTACACCGTGCCGGTGGATCGGGTGCGCGCGAAACTGGAAGAGATCGTGAAGCAGTGCCCGTTATGGGATGGCAAGGTCGTCAACCTCCAGATGACCGATGCCCGGGAAAATGTGGTGGAGCTGCGGGCGCTTGTGAGCGCGCGCAATTCCGGCGATGCTTGGGACTTGCGCTGCCTGGTGCGGGAAAAACTGATCGCCTGGCTGCAAAGCGATTTCCCCGGCGTATTGCCGCGCCACCGCGGCGAACTCGTCGGGCCGGCTGCGGCCAGTCTCGAACATTTGGGCACGCCTGGCCGGTAGCAGGCGCTTCACGGCGCCTCGGGTCAGGGCCCCTCGATTTTTCGATAGACCGTCAATCCCAGGATCAGCATCGCCAGGAAGATGGCGATGAAGATGAAGAACAACACCTTGGCGATGGCGATTGAGGCGCCCGCCACGCCGGTGAAGCCGAGCGCACCGGCAATCAGCCCGAGAATCAGGAAAAGCAAAGCCCAACGCAGCATGACGCTCCTCGCGCAGGAAATTCACGCAAGAAAATGCCGCGAGCCGGCGAAAAGTTCCCTGTCCGGCTAGGTCGGGCCTAGTGCGCCGGCTTCCGGAATTTGTAGATGAACTGGTCCGTGTGGCCGCGGATGGACGGGTCGAAGACCTTGACGGTAAGCGGATCGTTGGGATTGCGAAGGGCGTCGTCTTCGCCGGCGAATTCGAAACCGGCCGCCAATACCTCCTGCTTCACGACCGCAGGATCGATGCGGTGCAGCGTGTCCGTATCGCGTGTTCCGGAGCCCGGCTGCGCAGCGTGATCGAGCACGATGTAAAGCCCGCCGGGCTTGAGCGCGGCAAAGATCGCCCTGTTCACTTTCGACATGTCGGCCGGTCCCATGAAGGAATCGTGCATGTCATGATAGTTCTGCGACGTCCACACCACGTCCACGGGCTCCGGCGTGGAGAAATCGTTGATCGATTGGTGGATGTAAGAGACGTTCGGGTAATTCGGATCGGTGCCGGTGGGAATCGGCAGGTTGCGCTTCTTGAACAGGGGGTCAAGTTCGCTGGGCTCGAAGGCATAGACATGGCCCGTGGGGCCCACGGCCTTTGCGAAGATTTTGGTGAAGTAGCCCTTGCCCGGAATGAGGTCCACGACCTTGTCGCCGGGTTTGATGCCGGCGAACATCAGCATCTCTGCGGGCTTGCGGTCCGCATCGCGCGCCACATCTTCGGCCGGCCGGGCTTTGTCGGCGATCGCGGCGCTCACATAGGCGGGCACATCGGCTGCAAGCGCCAGGCCCCCCGCCAGGATGGCACCCATCGCAAATCCGGCAAAGATTGCGCGCATTTTTCTCCCCTTTGTTCTGCCTTGATACATAGTGGCGCGAATGGGTCACGGCTGCAACGGAAAGTCGCCGGCGCCCCGCAAGCGCGTCTGGCGAGCCGCCCAATAGCGCACGATAATGTGTCCGGGATGCGGGGAATGCGAATTTGAAGCGGCTTGTCGCGCTCAGCTTAGGCGCTTTTTTTCTGGGTGCCTTTCCGGCATCGGCGCAAACGTCGCAATCGGTCGAAACGGTTGTCGTCACGGCGAGCCCGCCGCGGCCCGTGGGGCAGGAGGCTTTTTCATCGGTCACTCTGGATCAGGGCGAGCTTCAGGCTTTCAATCAGCTTGATGCGTCGCTGGAGCAGGTGCCGGGCCTGTCGCTCTTCCGCCGCTCGACGAGTCTCAATGCCAACCCGACGATCCAGGGTGTCTCCCTGCGCGCGATCGCGCCTTCGGGGGCGGGCCGGGCGCTCGTGCTTCTCGATGGCGTCCCGGTGAACGACCCGTTCGGCGGCTGGGTGATTTGGGCCGCGCTTCCGCCGGAGGATATTGGCTCGGCCGAAGTTGTGCGCGGCGCCGGCGCCGGTCCTTACGGGGCCGGCGCGCTGACCGGCACGATCACGCTGGACGAAAGGTCCGGTGCAAGCGGCGTTTCGACAGCGGATGTTTCGGCTGGCGCGCTCGGCACCTATCGGGTCGCGGCGTCCGGCGGAACAGCGCTCGGAAATCTCAAACTGCTCGGCAGCGTCGCCGGCGAGCGTAGTGATGGATGGATTCCGGTTGATAAGGCACAGCGTGGCGCCGCCGACAATCATCTGCGGCTCGATTCCGGTTCGGCCTCGTTGCGGGCGGAAGAAATGTTCGGCGATGTGCTGGCCTCTGCGCGCGTCGGCGTTTACGACGTCGCGCAAGGCGCGGGGCTCGTCGGCGCAGAAGCAAAGTCCAGGGGCGTTACCGGCAGCCTTACATTCGCGGCGGCGGCGACGCCCGAACGTCCGGGCTGGCGCGTGCAGGCGTGGGTCGTTCGCAGCAATTTCTCCAATACATCCGTTGCCACCGCGCCGGACCGCAGTTTCACGACCCCGGCCAACGACCAATTTGCCACGCCGGCTCTGGGCTTGGGGAGCAATCTGGCCCTCGTCGGCATGGCGGGACACATTCGCTGGGAAGCGGGCGGCGACATCCGCGCGGACAGCGGCGAATCGCGCGAGCACTTCCTTTTCGTTGCGCCGGACTTTCAGGACATGCGCCGCTCCGGCGGCAAGATGACGGTTGGCGGCCTCTATGCGGAAGGGGCCTACGATACGGCAGATTGGCTTCTGACCGCAGGCTTGCGCGGCGATGCCTGGTCCACGGCGCAAGGTCATCTGGACATTTCATCGATTGCAACGGGCGCGCCGGTCAGCCAGACCCGTTTTGACAGTCGCAGCGGCATTGTTCCCACGGGTCGTGCCGGCCTGCGCCGCAATTTTTCCGATGGCCAATATCTGCGGGCGGCTGCCTATTCCGGATTTCGCCCGCCGACGCTGAACGAGCTTTATCGCCCGTTTCGCGTCGGCAACAATGTGACGAACCAGAATCCCGACCTGAAGCCTGAGCGGCTGTACGGAGCCGAAATCGGCTGGGGCGGCGATGAGCCTTGGCTGGCCTGGGACGCAGACATATTTTGGAACCGGCTGCACGATGCCGTCGCCAACGTAACGATCGGAACGGTCACCTGCGGAACGCCCCCCATCCCTTGCGGCACGCTTTCCGAGCGTCAGAACATCCCCGATATCGAGGCAGTCGGCCTCGAGGCTGATGCCGAACATCATCTTTCCAACGCCTTCGCGATGCGCGCGGCGGTCTCGCTCACCGATGCGCGCGTGCGCGATCCGGGCGATGCGTTGAACGGGAAGCGGCCGGCGCAGGCCCCGCTTGCCACGATCACCGGCGGGATCTTATGGCAGCCGCTCGATCCGCTCACGCTCGCAGCCAACCTGCGCTGGGAAAGTTCCCGTTTCGAAGACGATCTCAACACGCTCAGGCTGGGTTCGGCGCTCACCGTGGATGCGCGCGTTGACTGGCAGGTCGCGCCGGCCTGGTCAGCCTTCTTGGCCGCCGACAACCTGTTCAACGCCAATGTGGCGACACAGGAATCCACGCTGGGCGTGTTCAGCTATGGCGCGCCGCGTATCGTGAGCGTGGGATTGCTTTATGAGCCATGACTCCACTTCGCCGGTGACGGCGTTGTCGTATGGGGTAACATCGGGAAGCCCTCAAACGGAGCTGTCCCCATGGAATTCGTCGCTCTCGGCAAGACCGGCCTGAAGGTCTCCCGCCTCTGCCTCGGCTGCATGACCTATGGCTCCCCCAAATGGCGGGACTGGATTCTGGGCGAGGAAGACGCCCGCCCCTTTTTCCGGCGCGCCGTGGAAGCGGGCATAAACTTCTTTGATACCGCCGACGTCTATTCGATAGGTGCGAGCGAAGAGGTCACGGGCCGGGCGCTCAGGGAATATGCCGGAAGCCGTGAAAGCTATGTGCTTGCGACGAAGGTGTTTATGCCGATGGGCAATTCGCCCAATCAGGGCGGCCTTTCGCGCAAGCATATCCTGCACGCGATCGACAACAGCCTGAAACGGCTGGGTCACGATTACGTGGACCTCTACCAGATCCACCGCTTCGACCCGTCGACGCCGATGGAAGAAACCATCGACGCGCTGCACGATGTGGTGAAGGCCGGCAAGGCGCGCTATATCGGCGCCTCGTCCATGTATGCGTGGCAGTTCGCGCAATATCTGGCCAAGGCCGATGCAGCGCACAAGACGCGTTTCGTCTCCATGCAGAACCACTACAATCTCGTCTATCGCGAGGAAGAGCGCGAAATGATTCCGCTCTGCATTGCCGAAGGCATCGGGGTCATTCCGTGGAGTCCACTGGCGCGCGGTTTTCTCGCCGGCAACCGCAAGCGCGGCGAGCAGGCCGGCGCCAATGCCGAAACCGCGCGGGCCAAATCCGACGAATTTGCGCACCAGATGTATTATGACGACAGCGATTTCGACGTGGTGGATGCGGTCAGCGCCATCGCCGCCAGGCGCGGCGTCTCCAATGCGCAAGTTGCGCTGGCCTGGCTCCTGCACAAGCCCGGCGTGACCGCCCCCATCGTGGGCGCGTCCAAGCCGCATCATCTGGACGAAGCGATCAAGGCGGTTTCACTGAAGCTGGAACCCGACGAGATCAGGGCGCTGGAAAAGCCTTACAGGCCGCATCGGGTGCTGGGTCACAGATAGGCCGCGACTGCCGCGCAGTAGGGCTCACAGGCCGGGCCATATCCAGAAGACCAGGCCGACCGCCGCAATGATGGCCCCGCTCAGCACTTCGCCATAGCGTTCCAGCGGCCCCAGCGAAAGCCTCTGCAATCCCGCCGCCGAAACGCTGCAGAACACGACATAAGTCGCAATCGTGCTGGCGGCGAACACCACCGACATCAGAACAATCAGGCCCGAACCATGCCGCCCGGCGGCGAAGAAGGCCGGCAAGCCTTCGATCATGGGCGATGAGCCAAGGATCAGAAGCAACGCCGTTCGCCCGCGCCGTTCGTGGGCGTGGTCGTGCTCATGCGTATGGGGATGGCCATGTTCGTGCTGATGACGGTGCATCGCTTCGTGGCGCATCTCCAGCAGCGACGAAAGGGCAATCCAGCCGCCAAAGCCGATCAGCGCCGCACTGGAGACGATCTCGATCCAGCCGCCGAAGCGTTTGACCACGGCGATACCTGCGAGCCAAACAATCAGCCCCAGCACAAGCGTTGAGGTCACATGGCCGGTGCCGGCGCCCACGGCCGCGCGGATCGTTTCGGTCCGGCTCCAGCCCTGCTGGCGCGCCATCACGGCGATGGGCGCCCAGTGATCGGGCACCATTGTGTGCAGGACGCCGATAGCGCCCACAGCCAGCACCAATAGCAGTTGGGAATAAATCGTTGCCCCCGCTGTGCCTGCCGGCTCACGATAGCCGGATTTTGCCGGAAAGTGGCGTCAGGCGGCGGCCTTTTTCTCGCGGCGCTTCTTGATGCCCGCATAGAAGCTGGCAGCCATAAGAAAATAGAGGAGGTAATCCACGTCGCTGTTTACCGAATCAGGCAATACGAAAGATGCGATTCCGAAGCTGAGCGATGCCATCAGGTAAAGCGGGCGCCAGGGAATCCTGAAATTCTTCCGCCGTGCCCTTTTCCATTCTTCCAGTTCGGCATCGACCGAAGGCTGTGCGATCTCAAATGCATGTGCCGGTTCGCCGGCGGATCGGGGAATTTCATCGCGCGCGGCCGGCGCGGGCGGGGAAACAGGCGCAGCTCGCTTGTTGACGCGCGGTTGCGCCTGAACGCGTCGCCCGAATGCCTGCCTGTTCGCCATGGGCTGTCCGGAAATGGCCGCCCATGGTCGCAGGTTTCCGCTTAGCAAGAGCTTAATGCCATGCTTGGCATTTTGGGATCTTCAGGATCTTGAGGCGACCTGGCCCGGGCCGGTGCCCAACCTAGTCGAGCGCGAACCACTCTTCGCTTTCCGGCTTGTCCTGTTCGGAGGCGAAGCGGTTTTCGTATTCGGTGGCGCCCACGATGCCATCGGCATGCGTTCCGTCGGTGGCAAGCGGCATGATGATCCGCTCGCCAATGCCATGGCGGTCCACATGACGGAATACCAGCCCCGCGTTGCGATGAAAGGCCGGTTCGGTCACAACGCGCTTCACGCGCGCAAACAGGCGCGGGTAGTCGGCCGGCGGATAGATATCGCGCATGGAAAGGCCGCGCAGATTCTTGCCGAAGACCTGCGCGATCCGCTCGCCGGAAAGCCGTGCGATGAAATTGTCCGCTGCGGCGTCGTAGCGATAGGCCCAAACGATCGGCAGATGCGGTGCGATCGCCGCTGGCTTGATGTCGCTCCAGGCGGGCATCCGCCGGCCGGCGCGTGCACTGTTCCAATGCTGGGCGATCTGCCTCAGCGCGGGTGAGATGATTGCCCGCTCGAAATCCCCAAAGCTCATGTTCTGCGCAGGCCGCGAATCAAAAATCCTATTTGGATTGGAACAGCGGGGCGATGCTTCGCCAAGCCTTTGATTCGGATGGCTGTACCGCCTGCGATGCATGCTTCCTAAAAAGGGAAGGAATGCTTGACACGGGACCCGTCTTCTGCTATTCTCACTCCAATCTCCACAATTGTGCCTTAAATCTTCGCGCGGCCCCGTGCTTTGCCGCGTTGGTATTCGCCCCTTGTGTGAAAGAAAAAGAACCCGCGCTGGTCTGGCGTCGTCACCTCGCGGCCTGTGCGCGCCGCGAAACATTTCTTGCGGCAGATCGTGGACTCAGCCGTCGCCTGGGATCTGTCTTGTCCCGTGCGCAGGCGCGGAAATCGGCGCCGGGGGTGTATCGCGGCTGCACCAATGCCGAAAAATCTTCAGAACGGAAGGATCGGCAGGATGTAGTTGTCCGGATGCTTGCCAACGGTCGGCGTTGTGTCGGGGTTCTGCGCCTCCGTCCAGCCGCCGCCTAGGGCGTTGTACAGGCTGACCTCCGCCTGGAGATAGGCAAGCTTTGCCTGCACCAGCTCGTCTTGGGCGCTGAACAGGGTCTGCTGCGCCTGCAGCACGTTCAGCAGGTCAACAGTGCCTTCGCGGTATTGCAGCTCGGAAATGCGGAAAGCTTCGGCCGCGGCGTTCACCTCGTCCTGCAGGCTCTTGGTCTGTTGCGCAAAGGACGAGACCTGGCCCAGCGCGCTTTCGGTATTGGAGAAGGCATTCAGCACCGCCTTGCGATAGTCGGCGATCAGTTGGAGCTCCTCGGCATAGGCGAGGTTGTTCTGCCCGATCAGCTGGCCGCCATCGAAGATGGTCTGCACGATGGATGCGCCGATGCTCCAGGCAAAGGCCTGGCTGCTGAACAGGGTCGAAAGCGCGGTGCTCGCATAGCCGCCCGATCCGGTCAGCGAAATCTGCGGGAAGAACGCAGCCCGCGAAGCGTTCAGGTTGGCGTGCGCCGCGGCAAGATTGGAAAGCGCCTGCGAGACGTCGGGCCTGCGCTCCAGCAATTCGGACGGAATGCCCGGCTTCACCGGCAAAATCGTGATGCCGTCGATGGACTGGCCTTTCACATCGAAGCCTTCGGGCGCCTTCCCGAGAAGAATGGCCAGCGCGTAAAGCGCCTCGCGCTCTTCTTCTTCGAGCGGCGGAATTTCGGCCTGAATGCCCGCCACAAGGGCCTGTTGCTGCGCCAGGTCGAGATTGGAGGAAACGCCATTCTCGACCTTCGCCTTGGTGATGGTCAGAATGCGGTTGGCGGCGTCCAGGTTCTGATGGGCGATGGCAAGCCGTTGCCTCAGCGCCAGCACATCGAAATAGGTGTCGGCCGTATCGCCCACAACGGTGAGCGCCACGGCTTCCTGCGCGTACTGCGCCGATTTCAGGTTTTCCCGTGCGGCCTCCAGATCGGACCGGGCCTTGCCGAACAGATCAAGCTGGTAGCTTGCGTTAAGCGTTGCGCCGAACGAATTGGCCGTGCCGCCGGCGACCGTGCGCTTTTTTCCGTTCTTTCCGACCGTCTGAATCTTCTTGCTGCCAGCACGGTTCGCCGTTCCTTCGGCGTCAATCTGCGGAAAGAGGGTGGATCCGGCGATTTCCGTATTCGCCTCGGCCTGAAGCACCTGCGCCATGGCGTCTGCAAGGTCCAGATTGTCGGTCTGCGCCGTTGCGATGATCTGGTTCAGTTCGTCGCTGTTGAAGCCCTTCCACCAGTCCTGGTTGGGCCAGACCTGCGCGCTCTGTTCCTGCGGGGCCGTGAACGCGGCCGGAACATCGGTTGGTTTCAGGGCCTCGGGCGTCGGCGTTGCGCAACCTGCCAGTGCAAACACGATTGCCGCCGCGGAGGTGGTGGAAAGGAGGGTTTTCATGGATGGTCCGCTCGAATCATTCGCTCGCAAGCGCGACCACCGGATCGAGCCGCGCCGCCTTCATGGCAGGCGCAAAACCGAACACGAGCCCCGTCGCAACCGCGCAAGCAAAAGCTAATATAATGGGCGTGGGCGTAAATGCCACCGTCGTCCCCAGGGTCAGAATCAGCGTTCCTGTGGCCAGACCGCCCAAAACTCCGATCACGCCGCCCAGGGCCGAAACCACCGTCGCTTCGGTCAGGAATTGCTGAAGGATATCCCGCATCCGGGCGCCGGTAGCCATCCGGATGCCGATTTCGCGGGTCCGCTCCGTCACGCTGACCAGCATGATATTCATGACGCCTATGCCGCCCACGAGGAGGGAAATAGCAGCCACCGATCCCAACAATGCCGTGAGCGTATTCTGGGCAGACGTCGCGGTTTCAAGGATTTCGGCCATGTTGCGCACGAAAAAGTCCTGGATGCCGTTGTGCCGCGCGGTGATGAGGCTGGTCACCCGGTCCTGGACCGCGCTCATCTGGCTGAGGTCGCTGACCGCAACGGTGATCGAGCGCACGTAATGCTGGCCGAACACGCGCAGCATTCCGGTCGACAGCGGTATGAACACAACGTCGTCCTGATCCTGGCCAAAGCTGCCTGCTCCCTTGGGCGACATCACGCCAATCACCTGAAACGGAATATTGTTGATGAGAACATATTGGCCGATCGGATCGCCGCCGTCCGGCAGAAGGTTGTCGACGACCGTCTGGCCCAGAACGGCCACGGCCCCATAGCTCCTTTCGTCGGCGTCGCTGAAGAATGTGCCCTCTGCGACCGGCCAGCTTCGCACGGTGGTGTAAGGCGGCGTCGTTGAATCCACGCTGGTCTGGTAATCGACATCGCCCAGCCGCACCGTGGCGCCGCCCTGGATTTCGGGCACGGCATTGGAGACGTACGGCAGCCTGGCCACCGCGTCGGCGTCTTCGGGCGTCATGGTGGCGATGGGGCCATTGTAGCCGCGCATGTTGTGCCCGCCCGGGCGGACGAGGAGCAGATTGGTGCCCATGGAGCCGATCTGCTGAACGACAGCTTCTTTTGCGCCCTCGCCGATCGCCATCATGGCAACGACCGATCCCACGCCGATCATGATGCCGAGAAGCGTCAGCACCGTGCGGAAGATGTTGGTTCGCAAGGCGCGCATCGCCATTTGCATGGCTTCGCCAAGCCCGGAAAGGATTGCCCCGCCAGGCTGTGCCGTTGCTTGCAGCGGTGGAAGGGGCCTGGCAGCCGATGGGCGCGGTCCGCTGTCCGCGACGATCGTTCCGTCGCGGATTTCAATGATGCGCTGCGCGTGGGCAGCCACGCTCCGGTCATGCGTGATGACAATGACGGTATGGCCTTGGCGGGCGAGCTCGCGCATCAGCGCCATCACATCCTCGCCGCTCCTGGAATCGAGTGCGCCGGTCGGCTCGTCGGCAAGAACGATTCGACCGCCGTTCATCAGTGCGCGTGCGATGGAGACGCGCTGCTGTTGTCCGCCGGAAAGCTGGCTCGGCCTGTGAGTCAACCGGTCGCCGAGCCCGAGCGACACAAGGAGATCAGTGGCGCGCTTGCGCCGTTCCGCCGAAGGAATTCCGGCATAGACGGCGGGGATTTCGACATTCTCCGTGGCGGTCGCTGTCCCGATGAGGTTGTAATTCTGGAAGACAAACCCGAAATCTTCGCGTCTCCGGGCTGCAAGCTGGTCGCGGTCGAAGCGTTGCACATCCTGGCCAGCGAAACGGTAGGTGCCGCTTGTCGGCCTGTCGAGGCAGCCCAGGATGTTCATGAGAGTCGTCTTGCCGGAGCCGGACTGGCCCATGATGGCGACGAATTCGCCGGCATAGATGTCGAGCGAAATTCCGCGCAGCGCCTGCACTTCAACTTCGCCGCCGCCGGTGACGAAGGTTTTGTGCACGTCGCGCAGGGATATCAGGGGCTCGACCGGGATAGCCGAGGCGGCAGGCTCCAGTGGTTTGTTCATATGACGGGGCCGCCAAAGCGGCGTCCGCCCGAACGCCCGCGTTGTGCCCCCGTTTGAGACGAAGCAGCCATGCCGACCACCACTTTTTCGCCCGGCTTAAGGCCTGAAACCACCTCCACCGCCACGCGGCTGCGCACGCCGGTGGTGATGCGGCGCCGCTCGAGCGAGCCGTCAGGCTTTACCACGAGAACCCAGGCATGATGTCCCTTGCCGGCGACCGTGCGCGACTGGGTAGCCGACCCGGTTCGATGGTTCGGGGTCCATGAACCGGGCCGGCTGCCCGCGCGAACGTGCCCTTGATGGAGCGCCGATACGGGCACGGTCACGACGTTGTGCGCAGATGCCGTAACAAAGAACACCTGCGCAGTCATTTGAGTCATCAAGTCGTGCTTCGGATTAGCAACAGTAAAGGTCGCAGTATAGAGCACGACATTATTTGTCACAGTCGGCGTTGGCTGAATCTGCTCAAGCTTTCCATACCAGCGCCTGCCGGGCTGGCCGAGGGTCGTGAAGTAGGCGGGCATGCCGATCTTGAGTTTCGGCACATCGGCTTCCGACACCTGGGTCAGAACTTCCATGTTCGAGAGGTCAGCAATGCGCAAGATTGTCGGTGCCTGTTGCACGGAATTGATGGTTTGGCCCTGCAAGATCGAAATCGACGCGACCGTCCCCGACATCGGCGCGTAGATCTTCGTATAGCCCAGCGTGACTTCATCGCCGTTCAATTGCGCTTGAGCTGCGGCAATCTGCGCCTTCACGGCGTTGACTTCCGCGAAAGCCGAACGCGCCGCCGCCTGCGCGGTGTCATAGGCATCGGTGCTGGTGGCGCCCGCCGCTTTCAGATGCAGCTGGCGCGTCGCTTGGGCCTGGGCGAGTGCGGCCTGCGCCTGCTTGTCCGCGAGCTGCGCCTGAAGGTTGGAAAGATTGCCCTGGTCCTGCTGAACCCTGGCATGAGCCACCTGCGGATCGATTTCCGCAAGCAGCTGGCCCTGCTTCACGGTATCGCCGATCCGGACATAGAGCTTTTTCAGCTGGCCGGTGGCTTGCGCGCCGACATCCACATAATTCTTGGGCTGAAGGTTTCCGAGCGCCGTCACGGCATCTTCGATGTCTCCGCGCGCGACAATGGCTGTTTCATATTCGCCTGCGCCGCCGTTCTGGCTCGTGGAGTATGCGGTGTAGAGAGACGCGGCCACGCCCGCCAGCGCCAGTCCGGCGAACAGATAGGGCCGGCCGCGAACCAAAGACCATGCGCGTCCGGCTGCGCCGCGCAGCTTCCTGATCAGATTGCCTTGCAGGATGACAGTCGCGGCATTGGCGCCGGCGTCGGATCGTAAGGCGAAATTCTCCTGAACACTCACTTGCGCACCATCTCGCCTCCAAGAGTGGGCGATGATGGCCGCCGGGAAAAGACGCTTGGCCGGCGAAATTGTATCAATTTGTCGCCGGGGGCCGCCGGAGCTGCCGCCTGCGAATTAATTTGGCGTAACCGACTCGGGCCGGGATCAGGTTCCGTCGGACCGCTTGATCACGCGAAAGCGCGTGAGCTGTTCGGTGGCCAGTGTGAACCCGGGCTCGATGGCGACCGCCTTTTTGTAATCGTCGTAGGCGGCCCGCACGTTGCCCAGCGCCTCATTGGCAATCGCCCGGTCGTAATAGGCAATGTACGGCCGCTTGGCGTTGAGCGAGATGCCCTTGTCGATATCGTCGATGGCGTCGCCCCATTTCTTCATGGCGATCAGCGTCGCGCCGCGATCCACATAGGCTTCGCCCAGCGCATTGTTGATCTGAATGCCGTGATTGTAATCGGCGAGGGCCCCGGCAGAGTCTCCGAGTTCCGCCCGCAGGATGCCGCGGTTGACCAGCGTGGCCGCCCGGTCTTTCACGGACAACGGCTGGGTGGTAAGCGCGTCGGTGCAGGTTTCAATCCCGATTTTCGCATCGCCGCCCACTTCGGCCGCCAGAAAGCAGCTTTGGGCGAGGGTGTTGTTGCCGAGAATGGTCACTGCCGCCTGGGCATTCGATGCAATACCGATTGCGATGACGCTTGAGGAAACAAGGACGAGCTTGTGCAAGTTCATGTCAACCTCCCCGAGGAGACAGACAGATTGTTGCACCGGTGTTCCATCGCGTCCATAAGATTTCTTCGGTGTCACCTGTCTGAAGCTTTCAACTTGATGTGAGACCCCCATGAGTTGGCCCTATTTTGCGCCCATCCTTTTGTTGGGCATTTCCAATGTTTTCATGACTTTCGCCTGGTACGGCCAGCTGAAGTTCCCCGCCGCGCCGCTGTGGCTTGTCGTGCTCGCGAGCTGGGGGATCGCCCTGGTCGAATACTGTTTCGCGGTTCCGGCCAACCGCATCGGCCACACGGTCTATGCGGCAGCCCAGCTCAAGACGATGCAGGAAATCATCACGCTGATCGTCTTCGGGTTCTTCTCGGTGCTTTATCTCAACGAGCCGCTGCGGTGGAACCACGGCGTGGCATTCTGCTTTCTGGTGGGTGCAGCCTATTTCGCCTTCAACAAGTGGTGACCGTCAGCTCTTCCATGGGTCCGGATCGAAGTCGCTGACCGCGCGCAACGGAATGCGGATCCCCGGCCTCATTCCCAGATAGACAACGAGCGTCATCCGTTTCGAACCGGAATCCCATTCCATCTGCGGTGCGATGCCGCCGGGTTTGCGGAAGATGTGCCCGTCGAAATCCATCTTCCGCGGCTCCACTGCGCCCCACCGGTCGGCCAGTTGCTGCGCAAGCCTGCGCCGGAGGGCCGGCCCGTCGGCCGCCGCGACATTCTCCGCGTCGGGTGCGCTGACATAGATGGAGCCGTTGGGCATGATCTCCAGCCGTGCAACGACCATGGTGCCGTTCGATTCATATGCGCCTTCCCAGCGGCCGGCCGGGGGTTGCGGCGGCTTGGAGCATGCGAACAGCGAAACGAGGCAGAATGTCGAGATCAGGGTTGCAGCAAGCACGCGCATCAGGGCCTCCCGATTCGCCTGCTTGCATAATACCTGCACGCAACAGAGGATTGGTAACGCATCGCAACGCGATGTGACGCGCCTTGGCCTTGCCTTGGGCCTTGGCCCTTTGATAGCTCACGAATTCAACAAGGGGTGCCGCCTTTGTCATTGCCCAAACGATTTCTGTCCGACGCGCTCGAGCGCATCCAGCCTTCGGCCACCATCGCCGTCACGCAGCGGGCGAACGACCTGAAGGCGCAGGGCCGCGACGTCATCGTGCTGGGCGCGGGCGAACCGGATTTCGATACGCCCGACAATGTGAAGGAGGCGGCCATCGCCGCGATCCGCGCGGGCAGGACCAAATACACGCCTGTCGAAGGCATCCCGGAATTGCGCAAGGCGATTGCGGGGAAGTTCAGGCGCGAAAACGGAATCGACGTGTCGCCGTCGGAGACGTTTGTGGCGCCCGGCGGCAAGTCCGTGATCTACACCGCGCTGATGGCGACGCTGAACGAAGGCGACGAGGTCATCATTCCCGCGCCCTATTGGGTCAGCTACCCCGACATCGTGCTGCTGGGCGGCGGCAAGCCTGTCTTCGTGGAAACCAGGGCCGAAGACGGTTTCATCCTCACGCCCGGCGCGCTCAGCGCCGCGATTACGCCGCGCACGAAATGGCTGATCCTCAATCAGCCCAACAATCCTACCGGAGCCTGCTACACGCGTGAGCAGCTGCGGGCGATTGCCGATGTGCTGCTCGACCGGCCGCATGTCTGGGCGCTGACCGACGACATGTACGAACACCTCGTTTACGACGGCTTCAAGTTCCACACGCTTCTGGAAATCGAGCCGCGGCTCAAGGAGCGGATGGTGGCGATGAACGGCGTCTCAAAGGCCTACGCCATGACGGGCTGGCGGCTCGGCTACTGCGCGGCGCCGGAAGCGTTGGTGAAGGCGATGGCGAAGCTGCAGTCGCAGGCGGCGACCAGCGTGTCGAGCATCACGCAATATGCGGCGGTCGAGGCGCTGAACGGCCCGCAGGGTTTCATTCCCGAGCGGCAGAAGGCATTCGAAGTGCGCCGCGATCTTGTCGTTTCGATGCTCAATCAGGCCCGGGGACTCGAATGTTTCAAGCCCGAGGGCGCCTTCTATGTCTATCCTTCGGTGCGCAAGCTTATCGGCAGGAAGGCGCCGTCCGGCAGAACGATCGGCACCGACGAGGATTTCGTTACCGAACTGCTCGGCGCCGAAGGCGTGGCCGTCGTTCACGGCGCGGCGTTCGGCATGTCGCCGTTCTTCCGGCTTTCCTATGCGGCGTCCAATGCAAGCCTGGAAGAAGCCTGCCGCCGCATCCAGCGGTTTTGCGCAAGCCTGACCTAGGGCAGCAGTTATCCGGTCCGAGCCGCTGGCTGCGCATGTTTGGTCCCCGAAAAAGACTAGGCTCTGACCTTACAGGATTGTAAAATAACCGCAATATTCCGGGTTCCCAAGGTGCCGGAACTGCAAAATATGGGCCTACGCTGCCAGAAAAGGGCGCGCTGTGTTGTTGCATGTCACCAAGAACGGGTAGCTTCTTTTTCAGCAATTTGGCCGAGGATTTGGGGGCGCTGCTCGGGGTGAAGTTCGGGGTCGGGAATTCGGACGGGTAGCGGAGCGCCCATGAAGTCAGTCATCAGTCTCGATCCGCGCGCGCATGCGGGCGATCCGGTTCGCGAAGCAATCGCGGTCCATAAGCCGCTGTTCGCCGTGGCTTTCGGATTCGCCACAGCCATGAGCATTCTCTCGCTCACGGTCTCGTTCTACATGTTGCAGGTCTATGACCGCGTTCTGACCAGCCGCAGCCATTCGACGCTTTTTCTGCTCACGCTGATTGCCTTTGGCGGCGTGGCCGTGTTCGCCGCGCTGGATTCGCTGCGGCTGCGGTTGCTCATGCGCATCGGCATGCATGTGGGCGATACGCTTGCCCCGCGCGTGCTTCGCGCCATGGTCGCCACCTCCGCCCAGGCCGGCGGCGCGGCGGCGCGCCAGGGCTTGCGCGATGTCGACACGATCCGGAATTTTATCGGCAGCGCCGGATTCGCCGCGCTCATGGATGCGCCGTTTCTGCTGTTTTTCCTCGTCGTGTTGTGGCTGCTGCACTGGGCCTATTGCGTGATCGTGCTGCTGGGCGGCGCCGTGCTCGTGAGCATCGCGGTGCTGGATCAATGGCTCACCAGCCGCACGCTGACCCATTCGATTGGCGTTTCGATCCGGGCGCACAATTTTGCGGAAGACGGCCTGCGCAACGCCGATGTGCTCGAAGGCATGGGGATGTCATCCACCTTCACCGGGCGCTGGCGGCGGCATTGGCTGGAATCCCTGCGGCTCAGCCTTGCGTCGTCCGACAAGGACTACTTCTTGAACGGCATTTCGAAATGCGTGCGCCTGATGATTCAGATCATCCTGCTTGGCGTCGGCGCGCTGCTGGTGCTCGATTATCACGCCTCGGGCGGCGTCATGATCGGCGCTTCGATTCTCGGCAGCCGCGCGCTGGCGCCGATCGAAGCATCCGTGGCGACATGGAAAAGCATCGTTGCCGTGCGCGGCGCATGGCGGCGCCTGGTCGAACTTCTGGAACGCGCGCCGAAGCGGGACGAGGGCATGGCGCTGCCGGCGCCGAAGGGCGCCCTTTCGGTCCAGCGTGTGGGCTATCTGCCCTATGGCTCCCGCAAGCCGATCCTGAACGGCATCAGCTTCGAGTTGAAGCCTGGCGAATCGCTTGGCGTCATCGGCCCGTCTGCATCCGGCAAGTCGTCATTGATGCGGGTGCTGGTGGGTGCCTGGCCCTGCACGAGCGGTGTGGTCCGGCTGGATGGCGCCGATGTTTACGCCTGGCCCCGGCAGGAGCTGTCGCGGTACATCGGTTATCTGCCCCAGGACGTCGAGCTGTTCGGCGGCACCGTGCGCGACAACATTTCCCGCCTCACCGAGGGCGATCCCGAAGCCATTGTCCGCGCGGCAAAGCTGGCGCATGCGCACGACATGATCCTGTCGCTGCCGAACGGATACGACACGGAAATCGGCGAAAGCGGGCAGAAACTTTCCGGCGGCCAGAGGCAGCGCATTGGCATTGCGCGCGCGCTTTATGGCGATCCGCGCCTGGTCGTGCTCGACGAACCGAACTCCAACCTGGATGGCGCGGGGGAGGAGGCGCTGGCCGCCACCTTGGCCGAGCTCAAGAAGATCGGCGCAACCGTCGTGGTCGTGGCGCACCGGCCCAGCATATTGGCCAGCGTGGACAAGATGCTGGCGCTGCGTGATGGCATGGTCGAAGCCTTCGGTCCGCGGCAGGAGGTCATTCAGAAATTCACGCGGCCCGCCGCGCCGGTCCGGCCGCCCATGCCCGTTGCCGGGCCGCATGGCGCCCAGTCGCCCACGAATGTGGTGACCTTGTCAGCGGCCCTGGCCAACGATCAGAACAAGCCCGGTGAGTCATGAAGCAGGTCGGGCAAACACAGGGCACGGTCTGGCCGTCGCTTTCGACAATCACGTCGAAGGTCAGCGAACGCATCGAGCGCCTGCGCGCCCGCTACGCGGTGGACCACACGGCCGTGGCGCGCGCGGCCGTAAACGACAACTCCCTCAATTTCGCCAGCCCGAAGCGGATCGTGCGGATTGGCGGATCGATCGTTCTGCTGTTCGTGTTCGGATTTCTGGGCTGGGCGGCGTTTGCGCCGCTCGACAGCGCGCTCATGGCGCCGGGTGTCATCATCGTGCAGTCGCACCGCAAGACCATCCAGCATCTCGAAGGCGGGATCGTGAAGGCCATTCTGGTCCGTGAAGGGCAGCTTGTCCGGGAAGGCCAGCCGCTGCTCATCCTCGACGACACGCAGGCGCGGGCGGCGCTCGATGCGCTTCGCGATGAAGCCGACGGATATACGGCGCAGGAAGCGCGCCTGCTCGCGGAGCGCAACGGAAGCACGACGATTACGTTTCCCGCAGACCTGATGGCGCGCCGGTCCGATCCCAAGGTGTCTGCGATCATGCAGGGCGAGGAAAACGCCTTCAAGACGCGCGCCCAGGACTTGCAGCAGCAGACCGGCATCCTGCAGCAGCGCGTGAATGAAAACGGCACCATCATCGCGGGCCTGAGATCGGAGCAGGCCGCCATCGAAAAGCAGATTTCGCTCATCGATCAGGAAACCACGGGTGTGGAGCAGCTGGTAAACAAGGGGCTCGAGCCGCTTCCCAAGCTGCTCGCATTACAGCGGCAAAGGGCAGACCTCGATGGCCAGCGCGGACAGCTGATAGAAAAAATTTCACAGACCGAACTCAATACCGGCGAGACTCAGCTGCAGATCGTCAACCTCAAGAACCAGTTTCTCGACGACGTGCTGAAGGATCTTCGCGATGTACAGACGAAACGCTACGACATCCAGGATCGTCTTCGCGCCGCGCAGGACGTGCTGAACCGCACGACGCTGCGCGCGCCGGTGGGCGGCAAGGTGGTGGGGCTGGCCGTGCACACGAAGGGCGCCGTCATCCGTCCCGGCGACACGGTCATGGAGATCGTGCCCGTCGAGGATCGGCTTGAGGCTGAGGCGCATGTCCGGCCGCAGGATGCCGACCAGGTTTATGCCGGAATGACAGCGAAGCTCAGCTTCAGCGCGTATGAGGCGCGGCGGCTCCCGATGCTGACCGGCACCGTCACGACCGTTTCTGCCGACAGCCTGACCGATCAGCGGACCGGACAGTCCTATTTCGTGGCCAATGTCAGCTTCGACGCGAAGGAGCTGAAGGGCTATCCCGAGGCACGCCTCATTCCGGGAATGCCGGTTACGATCGCCATTCAGACCGGTCAGCGCACGGCTCTCGATTATTTCATCGAGCCGGTCCGCGATGTCATGCGCAATGGCATGCGCGAAAAGTGATCAGGCGGCTTTTCGCAGGATAATTCCGAAAAGGCCCTTCTTGTTGAAGCGTCTGTGATCCGGGCGCACGGGCTCGGCTTCGCAGACGAGCAGCGTCTGTCCGGGGTGCCGTTCCGTAAAGGTGCGGAATCCCCGGTTTGAATCGATATCGTCCACGACCAGTGCGCCGCCCCGTCGCAAATGCCGCCAGGCGCATTCCAGTTCGAACAGAACGTTGCGCTCGGTGTGCAGGCTGTCGTGAACAAAAAGGTCGATCGTCCCCAGCCGCTTCAGCAGGCCGGGCAGGCAGCGGCGGCTTGTACCCCTGATCAGGGTCCAGCGGCCGCTCAGCCGCTCGTCCACTGCAATGCCGATCTGCTTCTGCATTTGCGGGTCAAGCGGAGGCCTGTCGATGCTGGACAGGCGGCCCGATCCGTTCCGCTCCATCGCTTCCAGAATAAAGCGGGACGTGAAGCCGTGCGCCACGCCGGTTTCGACGACATTCTGCGGCTTGAGATGGCGCACAAGACACCAGATCGCGCGCACCAGCGCGCCGTCGCCGTCGTTGTAGCCGTTGAAGCTCTCCGGCCCGACATTGATGCCCTTGGCCGCGACAGCAGCAACCGCCTTCGGCCATTCTGTGTGGAATTCCGCGATTGCGGCGCAGGGCGGTGAAATCGCCAGCGCCGCATGAAGCCGCGATTCCCAGTTCGGTGTCGCGTCATGGATGCACGGGCCGCGGCGGTATTCGCGTTCCTGCACGATCCTGTCCTGCAGCGTTTCCAGGAGTCCGAGCGGATCGGTTTTAAGCGCGGTAATGGCCCGCTGCGGATAATGCCGGGCGTAGCGAAGAACTGTTCCGAACATGAGGCCCCTTCCAGAATCCGGTGTGGGCCGGACGGGGCTTCCGGCACCATTAAAATCTAGCCGATGCCGGCCTGGAACCAAGCGTCGCCCGCAAACGAAGTTAAATGCGGCAGCCGATGACCCAGAATGGAACGACGGCCGACAAAATGGCGGACAGGGAGGGATTCGAACCCTCGAAACGGCTCTTCACCGTTTACGCACTTTCCAGGCGCGCGCCTTCAACCGCTCGGCCACCTGTCCGGAAGGCGCGGGACTATAGCCAGCCGACCGCCCGGGGCAAGCGTTCCCGGCCTGACATCTACAGGCCTTCGAACAGCGCTGTGGAAAGATAGCGTTCCGCAAAATCGGGGATGACCGTCACGATCATCTTGCCTGCCATGTCGGGCCGCGCGCCGACGCGAAGGGCGCCCGCAATGGCCGCGCCCGAGGATATCCCGCAAGGGATGCCCTCCAGCTTCGCCGCCTTGCGCGCCATGTCGAAAGCTTCTTCGTTGCTGACGGTCACAACCTCGTCGATCACCTTGCGGTCGAGAATGGCCGGCACAAATCCGGCGCCAAGGCCCTGAATTTTGTGCGGGCCCGGAGGCCCGCCGGACAGCACGGCCGAATCCTTGGGCTCGAGCGCAATGATCCGGACCGATGGCTTGCGGGATTTCAGGACCTCGCCGACGCCGGTAATCGTTCCGCCCGTTCCCACGCCGGAGATCACCGCATCCACCCTGCCATCGGTGTCGTTCCAGATTTCCTCCGCTGTCGTGCGCCGGTGGATTTCGGGATTGGCGGGGTTTTCGAACTGCTGCGGCATGACCGCTCCGGGCGTTGTCTTGACGATTTCGTGCGCCTTGTCGATCGCCCCGCGCATGCCCTTGATGGCCTCGGTCAAAACAAGTTCGGCGCCAAGCAGGGAGAGCATTCTCCGCCGCTCGATGGACATCGATTCCGGCATGACGAGGATCAGCCGGTAGCCCTTCGCCGCCGCAACGAAGGCCAGCGCGATGCCGGTGTTTCCGCTGGTCGGTTCGACAAGCACGGATTTGCCCGGCTGAATGCGTCCGTCGCGCTCCATGGCCTCGATCATGGAAACGCCGATGCGGTCCTTCACGCTGTCGATCGGATTGAAGAACTCGAGCTTGAACAGAAGGTCCGCCTTGACGCCGGCTTCTTTCGGAAGGCGCGCCATGCGCACAAGCGGCGTGTTGCCGATCGTCTCGGTAATGGAATTGAAAATGCGGCCCCGTCCGGGTTTCTGCGTCATGCCGTTCTCCATTGTCGAAATCAGGCCCGTTTCAGGCCAAGCCCCGTCGAGCCGAAACCGCCGCTGCCGCGCACGCTGGCGGGTAGCTCGTTCACTTCGGTCAGGACTGCCTGCTCGTATCTGGCGATCACAAGCTGCGCGATTTTCATCCCGCGGGCGATGCGAAACGGTGCATCTCCATGATTGATGACGATCACCTTGATCTCTCCCCGGTAATCGCTGTCGATCGTGCCCGGGCTGTTGAGCAGCGTCACGCCATGGTTGAGCGCCAGTCCGGACCGCGGCCTGACCTGGGCTTCATATCCGGCGGGGAGCGCAATGGCGATCCCCGTTGGAACCGCGGCCCTTGCCGACGGATTCAATTCGATGTCGCGCTCGATGCAGGCCAGAAGATCCAGCCCCGCCGAACCCTCCGTTGCATAGGCCGGCAGCGGCAGGTCGCGGCCATGCGCAAGGCGCTGGATTTGGATGTTCACGCGGCTTTGCCCCTGAGCGCCCCGGCGATCTTGCCGGCCAGCCTTCGGCCCACTTCGGCCTTGTCGAGTTCCGGCCAGTCTTCGATTCCCGAACCCGTGATCAGGTGAACGGTGTTGCGATCGCCGCCCATGACTCCGGTATGCGGACTGACGTCATTCGCCACGATCCAGTCGCAGCCCTTCTGTGTGCGCTTGGCCTGCGCATTGGCGATCACATCGTCGGTTTCGGCCGCAAATCCCACGACGAGCGAAGGCCTGCGCGCCTCATGGGACAGCGTATAAAGAATGTCGGGATTGGGCACGAGTTTGATGGCCGGTGCTTTTTCGCTCTTTTTGATTTTGCCGTTCGCCGCAGTTTCCGGGCGCCAATCGGCGACGGCGGCCGTACAGACCGCCACGTCCACCGGCAAGACCGAAAGGCATGCCGCCAGCATCTCGCGCGCGGTTTCGACCTTGAGCAGTTTCACCCCGGATGGCGCCGCAATTTCGACGGGCCCCGAGATGAGCGTCGTGTCGGCTCCGGCCGCGGCGAGCGCGCCGGCGATGGCATAGCCCTGCTTGCCCGACGAACGGTTCGCGATGAAGCGTACCGAGTCGAATGGTTCCAGCGTCGGGCCTGCCGTCACAAGCGCTTTGCTGCCGGCCAGAGGCTGGGCTGCGGGCGAAGAAAAAAACTGCTCGATGGCCGCCACGATTTCGTTCGGCTCTGCCATGCGCCCCGGACCGTATTCGCCGCAGGCCATTTCCCCGTCGTTCGGCCCGACGAACAGAACGCCGTCGGCCTTGAGGCTTGCCGCGTTGCGTTGCGTGGCGGGATGGTTCCACATCCGCACATTCATGGCGGGCGCCATCAGCACCGGCTTGTCGGTTGCCAGCAGCGCGGTCGAGGCAAGATCGTTCGCGTGCCCGGTTGCAAGCTTGGCCATAAGGTCGGCCGTCGCGGGCGCCACAACAACAAGGTCGGCAGACCGCGAAAGCTCTATGTGACCCATTTCGGATTCGTCGGTCAGGCTGAACAGGTCCTGGAAAACCTTCTCGCCCGAAATTGCCGCAACGGAAAGGGGCGTTACGAATTCCGCGCCGGCTCTGGTCAGAATGGCCCGGACGGCCATGCCCCGCTCGCGTAGCCGACGGATCAGCTCTAGGGACTTGTAGGCCGCGATGCCGCCGCCGATGATGAGCAGAATGCTTTTGCCGCGCATGCGCGCCTCTGGAGCCGTGACGGCCTCTATATAAGGACAATTACCCGCAAATGTAATCGCGCGGGCAGGGTTGGGAAATGCCATGAATCTTCATGCGAAATCGGACCTTCCGCCCTTCCGGCCGCTGCCGATGAAGGCGCCCTCCATCGAAACGACGCGGGGTACAGGCGGGGTGATTTACCTCAAATCCCGCCACCCGCTGGGCCCCATGGCGCGATCCATCGCGCATCTGCTGGAAGAAAAGGCGGCCGCGCATCCGGACCGGAATTTCATCGGCGAACGCACGCCTTTGCCCGATGGATCGCGCGGCGACTGGCGTTACATCACTTATGGCGAAGCCGACGCACAGGCCAATGCCGTCGCACAGGCCCTGCTTGATCGCGGGCTTGGCCCCGACGCGCCATTGATGATCCTGTCAGGCAATTCCATCCCGCATGCCGTCATGATGCTGGGCGCAATGAAAGCGCGCGTGCCGGTGGCGCCGGTTTCCGTAGCTTATTCACTGATGAGCGGCGACCACGGCAAATTGCGGCATGTTTTCGAGACCGCGAAACCGAAAATGATCTTCGTGGACAACGGCCCACTCTACGCCCGCGCGCTTGGCGCCTTGCCGCTCGATGGCGTGGACACCGTGACTATCCTGCCGATTCCCGGTCGCAAGACCACGCCCTATCAGGACGTGTTGCGCACCAGGCCGACACGCGACGTGCGCACCTCGATGGACAAGATCGGCCATGACACGGTCGCCAAATATCTGTTCACGTCCGGCTCGACGGGCATGCCCAAGGGCGCCATCCAGACGCACGGCATGATGTGCGCCGTGGTCGCGGCGCAGGAGGCACTGCGCACCGAAGAGCTTTCCCCCGATGAAGTGCCGCAAGGGCTGGAATGGATGCCGTGGAATCACATCTCGGCCGGTAACATCGGCTTCAACAACAATCTGAACGCCGGCGGCACGGTGCATCTGGATGCCGGCAAGCCGTTGCCGGGCATGTTTGACGAAACGATCCGGAACCTGCGCGAAATCTCGCCCATTGTGTTCGGCTCCGCACCGATAGCTTTCGGCTGGCTGGCCGATGCCATGGAGCGCGATCCCGTATTGCGCGACAGGTTCTTCGCCAAGCTCCGCTATGTTGGATATGGCGGGGCGACGATGGGCCAGGACATTTACGAGCGGCTCCAGGCGCTCTCCATTGCCGCAACCGGCATGCGCATTCCGATCACCACCATGTACGGCGCAACCGAAACGCAAGGCATCACGGTTGTTCATTGGGTGACGGAGCGTGTCGGACTTGTGGGCCTGCCGTTGCCCGGAATTACGCTGAAGCTCGTGCCCAATGGCACGAAGCTGGAGGTTCGGGTGAAGGGTCCCACGGTGACACCGGGTTATCTCAACAGGCCCGACCTCACGCAAAAGGCATTCGACGAAGAAGGCTTCTACAGCCTCGGAGATGCGGTGAAATTCCTGGACGAAAGCGACCCCGAAAAGGGATTGGTGTTCGACGGCCGGGTCACGGAAGATTTCAAGCTTCATTCCGGCACCTGGGTTTCGACGGGAACCTTGCGGGCGGCCGCCGTGGCGGCGGCGTCGCCGCTCATCCAGGACTGTGTCGTCTGCGGCCAGGACAGGGAGTTTGTTGCGCTGCTGGCCTGGCCAAACATGGCCGCGGCAAAGGAAACCGCGGGCGATCCGGGCTTAAGTCCGAAAGAAGCCCTGGCAAGCGAAAAATTACGGGGCTTCCTGCGCGAACGGCTCGCCGCGCACAATCGCGCCAACCCCGCATCCTCGACCCGCGTCAAGCGCATACTTCTCATGCTGGAGCCGCCGTCGATCGACGGTCACGAAATCACGGACAAGGGCTATATTAACCAGCGCGCGGCATTGGAGCGGCGCAAGGCTTTGCTGGAACAACTTTATGCAGCTCAGCCTTCGGCAGAGGTGATCGAAATCGAATGACGGCGGGGCGGTTGATCGGCATTGCGCGGGCGCCGGCGATTGGCGCGCCGCTGGAAGAACTTCGTCATGCCAGCGTGAGTCTGGAGCGCGGTATCGAAGGCGATGCTCGCGGCGCCAAACCGCGCCGGCAGGTGACCATCCTCTTTCGAGAAGGTTGGGAAGAGGCGTGCAACGAACTTGGCGTGACGCTTCCTTGGGTCACGCGCCGGGCCAATCTCCTTGTTGAAGGCGTGGAACGGCCACGCGCGGCCGGCGGCCGGATCAGAATCGGCGATGTCGTCCTGGAAGTCATGCTTGAAACAAAGCCTTGTGAACTGATGAACCGGGCCTGCGCCGGCCTCCGTGCCGCGCTGACGCCCGATTGGCGGGCCGGCGTCTGCTGCAATGTCGCCAGAAGCGGCCAGATTGCACTGGCCGATACCGTGGAAATCCTCTGATCGGCCCGTCTGTGGCCCTTCGGATTAACCGGATACTTACCTTGCAGGCGTTGAATGGCCGGCGTTGAAGGCGCGGATACCATTCATGCGGACAGACGATCTCTGCCACCTGGCGGCGGAACTCGCGGCGGAACACGGTCCGTTTGCGATTGATTACGCGCAGCGCGCCATCATTTCGTTTCGGGAGCTCGGCGAGGGCGAACGCGCAGCGTTCTGGCAGGTGATGTCGGTCCTGATCGACGACATCTTCATGCGCCGGCTGGATGTAACGCGCCCCATCACCATCCACTAGGGCATATCCGGACGGCTTGCATCCCGGTGGCGAGGTCGCGCAAACTCGCGCCCCGAATGGAAGCCCGCCGATGCCCGTCGATCCCCTGTTAAAGGCCTTTTTCGATCAGCTTGCACAGACGCCGGCACCCAAGCTGTGGGAGATGACCCCCGCGGAGGGGCGGCAGGCGTTTCTGGCGATGGTCCAGCTCGTGGGACCGAAGGACGTTCCTGTCGGCAAGGTGGAAAACCGGAAAATTCCAGGTCCGGGCGGCGAAATTCCGGTGCGGATTTACACGCCGGTTGCAGCGGGAAGCGATCCGCTGCCGGCACTTGTCTATTATCACGGCGGCGGCTTCGTGATCGGCGATCTGGATACGCATGACGGCCTCTGCCGCATGCTCGCCTCTGAAGGTGGCTGCCGCGTGATCGCCGTGGATTACCGGCTTGCCCCGGAGCACAAATTTCCCGCCGCGGTGGACGACGCCTATGCTGCCGCCTGCTGGGTGGAGGCAAATGCGCCCCAGCTTGGAATCGACGCCAATCGCATTGCCGTCGGCGGTGACTCGGCTGGCGGAACCCTGAGCGCCGTCGTCACCCAGCTGGCGCGGCAGAAGGCCAGGCCGAAAATCTGTTTCCAGCTCCTGTTTTTTCCGGCGGGGCAGCTGGCTGCCGCCACGCGGTCACGCCGCGAGCTCAGGGACGCCTACTTTCTTGAGGAGCAAACGCTCGACTGGTTCTTCAACCACTACATCGCCGACAAGGCGAATCTGGATGATCCGCGCGCGTCGCCGCTCCTCGCAAAGGACTTTTCGGGGCTGCCACCGGCCTTTGTGATGCTTGCCGGGTACGATCCGCTGCACGATGAAGGGCACCAATATGCGGAGAAGTTGCGCGCGGCCGGCGTAAGGGCGGACATTGCCGACTATCCGGACCTCATCCACTGCTTCATCTATCTTCAGGCCATTCTGCCCCAGGCGCGCGAGGCGATGAACAAGGCATCAGCCGCGCTCAAGCAGGCATTTGCGGCGGGATAAGCTTTCCCGGATTGAGGATGCCTTTGGGGTCAAGCGTGCCCTTGATTGCGCGCAGGACTTCGATGCCCAGTTCGCCTTTTTCCTGCGTAATCCACGGCAAATGATCTTCGCCCACGCCGTGATGGTGGCTGATGGTCGCGCCCTGCGCGACGATGGCCTCGGATGCCGCCGCCTTGATCTTCTTCCATTGCGCGATTTCGCCGTCGAGCGCGCGCGGGAAAATACACGTGAAATAAAGGCTCGCGCCGTCGGCATAGGAATGGCTGATGTGGCACATCACGATGCCGCGCGCCCCGGGGCGCGGAACCGTTGCGGCGATGGCTGTTTCCAGTGCGGAGCGCACGGCAGCATAAAGCGCATCGAGCCTCGACCAACTGGCGGCGGTTTCCAGCGTGTCCACGCCCAGGCCCCGGTCCATCATCGGATCGCGCAGGTAGGGTCCGTGGAAGCGGCCCGCGCGCCAGCGCGCGCCAGGGTTGCTGCCCAGGCTCAGCGCCCCCAAGGCCCTCGCGATCTGCTCGAAACGCGCGCGCGACTGGGCGACGGCGCCCATGCTCCCCTCGAAACCCGCTATCATCAGGCAGGCCTCATCGGCAAATTTGCGCCAGCGCAGGTAAGCGCTTTCCAGTCTTGATTTCAGGCCGCCGCTTTTGCCGGCCGCGCCGTAGGCCCGGAAGAAGCGTGTTTCTTCCGCATCCGAAAGGCGCAGCATGGCCGTGCCCAGATCCTCCTGCATCGCCCGGCGGATGGCCGCGGTCCCGCTTGTGAAATCCCGGAACAGATAGCCGCGGAATTCGGCTGCCTCCGGAACTGGCTGGATGCGCACGGTCGCTTCGGCAATCACACCGAACACGCCCTCCGAGCCCACGACCAGATCGCGCAAATTCGGACCTGCAGCAGAGGCCGGAATGTCCGGTGTGATCAGAAGTCCCCGCGGCGTGGCGAGCTTCGCCGAGATCAGCCAGTCTTCCGCCTTACCGTAGCGGAGCGATTGCTGTCCCGCACCGCGGTGCGCAATCCATCCGCCGAGCGTGGAAAATTCGAACGACTGCGGATAGTGACCCAGGGTTGCGTTCCTGGCCTGCAGGGCCTTCTCCAGCGCCGGCCCGTAAATGCCCGCCTCTGCCGTGGCTGTTCGCGAAAGGGAATCCACATCGATCAGGCGGTCCATTCGCGACAGATCGAGGGCAACGACGGCGCCAAACGGGCCAGCATTGGCACTCACGCCGCCAACAACGCTCGTGCCCCCGCCATAGGGCACCACGGCGATGTTGCGCTCTGAGGCATAGGCGAGGACCGCAAGCACTTCATCCGTCCCGCTGGGATAAAGTACGGCATCCGGAGCCGATGCGAGATCGCCCGCGCGCAGCCGCAGAAGATCGTGATAGCTTCTTCCAAGCGCATGAAATGCGCGCTCGTAGGTGTCGTCCCGCATCTGATCTGCGCCAAGCATCGCCACGAACTTTTCGCAATCGCGGCGTTCCAGGCGCGGCGCAGCAAGCGTGATTTCATCCATGCCGCGCGCCGGCGTGACAAGAAGACTCGGCATGCCAAGCTCGCCGGCAAGCCAGCGCCAAACGTCTTCGCGTGCGCCGACGCCGTCCTTGTGGGCGGCCCAGCCCCACCCATTCCAGCGGATTTTATCCCGGCTGATCCCCATCCAGGGCAAAGTATCGCCCAAGTCCTTTCAGCATCGCAAATTGAGGCCGCCGGGCAGAATTTCGAATGTTGCAGGCAATCGGCCCACATTTTCGCCGTCGGCTTCGATGAAAACCGGTTTGCCGCCTGTTTCCGCAACCGGCGCAGCCACGATTTTCCGGGCCCGCGCGACCTGCACGTTCGGCAGCCTGGTGTGTTCCCCGGTGTAGAGCAGCTTCATGTTGGCCAGCATCTCCCGTCTTGGCCCGCCGCCCAGAATCACCAGATCGAACAGCCCGTCATCGGGCCGCGCTTCCGGGGCGATCCGCATCCCGCCGCCAAAATACTGCCCGTTGGCAATCGCGACCGTGGAGATCCGCGCGATCCTGTCCAGGCCGCCGTCGGCATGTATGCGCACGGCCTGATCGCGATAGGCAAGGGCGCCCACGGCGCTGTGAAATGCAAACGCAAACCGGCCGCCGAACAGTTTGGATATGCGTGCGCGATTTACGGACGCGACAATCATCCCCGATAGTCCGAATGAGGCGATATTGATGAAATAGCGAACCGTCGCCGCGCCGGCGTCGCTGAGGCAGGAAATGCGGCCGACGTCGATCGGCCGCACATTTGCCGTCTTGAGCTGGCTCACGGCCTCGACGGCGCCCGCTTCTATGCCGAAGCTCTTGCGGAAGTCGCCGCCGGTTCCGCTGGTCGCGAAGCTGAAAACGGCATCCGGTGCAATCGTGCCGCGCTCGTCGAAGAAGCCGTTCATTGCTTCGCTGATCGTGCCGTCACCGCCAACCGCTACAATCTCGTCGTGTCCTTCCCGCAAGGCTTCGCGCACGAGGGAAATTGCCTCTCCGCGCGCCCGAGTGAAGGCCGCCGTCATCGCCGGGTAGACCGAACGCAACGCACGTTCGATGGCGGGCCACTCGCGCGCGGTGCGGCCGCCCGCAGATCGGGGGTTGACGACGACAAACGCGCTCATGCCGGAACAAGCCTGTAATTGGACGCAAGCTGTTCAATCTCGCGCGCCCGGCGGTCCGCCGTCCAGCCAAGCTCGGATGCCATGATGTTCACGCAGGCTTCAATGGCATCCGGCGGCGGCTTTCCGAGTTGTCCGATTCCCGTGCGCCGCATCGCGACATCTTCCAGCGTGAGGGCCATTTCTTCGCGGATGGCGTGCAACACTTGCACCGCAACGTCTCCTGTCGCGCCAATCGGTTCGCGCGCGGACGCGTCAGGCTCCTCTCCAAGCATCTGCGGCAGTAAGGCGCCGTAGAGCCTTGCAAGATGCTCGATGGAGGGAATTGCGCCGTATTTGGCACGTTGCGCATCGGCAAAGGCACGAAACGGTCCGGTCCGGCCTCCCGGAAGACGAGTTGTTGCGGTCGCACAGGGTCTTGCCGGCTGCCCGAGCTTGGCCACCGCTGCATCGGTCACCTTTTCCGCAAGATCGCGGGAGGTCGTCCATTTTCCGCCGATGGCCGAGAACAGGCCGTCCACGCCGTCTTCCCTGCCATGATCGATCAGTTCGGCGCGCCGGCTTGCCTGATAGGTGTTGCCGGATCCTTCATCCACGAGCGGACGCAGTCCCGCATAGAAATGTTCCACGTTGGCGGGGCTCAAATGCGCTGCCGGAAGATGTGCATTTATGAACGCAAGAAATTCCGCGATGTCCTCCGGCGTCACCCCCACCTCATCGGGTGCCCCGGTGAATTTCGTGTCCGTTGTGCCCAACAGCGAATGCCCCCGCCAGGGCAAGACGAAGAAATGCCCACCATTCGCCGCCACCGTAAGCGCGTCCTGTCGCGTCACTGAGGGGACGATCACGTGAATGCCTTTCGACCGCAGCAATTTGTGCGATGCGGGCCGGCCGAGCGCCTCTGCCAGAAAAATATCCGCCCACGGGCCGGCGGTAATGACGGTCAGTTTTGCGCGGACATCGAATCCGCCGCCGCCGATGGCGTCGCGCACAGCCGCGCCTTCAATCTTGCCGCTCCGCATCAGAAGCGAACTGGCCTGAACATGGTTGGCAACGACCGCGCCGTTTGCATGGGCGTCCAGCAGACACTCCAGGGCCAGCCGTTCCGGCGAATACATCTGCGCATCGTAATAGAGAAATGCACCTTCGAAGCCGGGTCCATCGAGCACCGGTTCCTGCACCAGAGCCGCCGCTTTATCGAGCCAGCGGTGCCGCGGCAGACGCTGGTCCGGGTCCTCGAGCCAGGTGCGGTCGAACGACAGCATGTCGTAAAGCGTTAGCCCGGCGGCAAGCACCGCGCGCGCCTTTCCGCCGGCTCCATAAAGCGGCACAAGGAAAGGCAATGGCCTCACCTGATGCGGCGCAATGCGTTGCCAGATGCGCCGCTCGCGAAGGGATTCGCGAACAAGGCCCAATTCAAGATTGCGCAGGTAGCGCAGGCCGCCGTGGATCAGCTTGGAATTGTGGGCGCTGGTTGCCCCCGCAAAATCATGCTTCTCGACAAGAGCAACCTTGAGGCCGCGCATGGCCGCATCGCGCGCAATGCAGGCGCCTGTAATCCCGCCGCCGATCAGCAGCAGATCGAATGTCTCGTTGGCGAGGCAAGCAAGGTCGCGGCGCATGGAAGTCCGGAAGGGCCCGGACGCTAGGCTGGAACCCGCCCGGGCCGTTGTCAAACGGCTGCGCCGTTCTGCTAAGCTGCCTCAAACGCCATCTGGGGACATCACATGCCGCGCGCAAAAGCCAATGGACTGGAATTCGAATACGAAAGTTTTGGAAGACACGGGGACCCGGTCGTTCTCCTGATCATGGGCTTCTCGGCGCAGATGACCGTGTGGCCGTCCGGGTTCTGCGAAGGGTTGGCCGCAAGGGGTTTTCGCGTCATCCGCTTCGACAATCGCGATATCGGGCTTTCGACGCATTTGTCCCATCTGGGCGCACCGAACGTGATGGATGCCATGGCCAGGCGTCTGTCCGGGCAGCCCGTGGCGAACGCGCCGTATCTGCTCGACGACATGGCTGCCGATGCCGCGGCGCTGCTCGATACGCTCGGCGTCAGGGCGGCGCATATCGTGGGCGCCTCTATGGGCGGAATGATTGCGCAGATATTTGCGGCAAAATATCCGCAGAAAACGCTTAGCCTCGTCTCCATCATGTCCACGACGGGCGATCCCGGCCTGCCGCAGGCCAAGCCCGAGGCCATGGCTGCGCTCACCACGCCGCCGGCAAGCGACTCCCGTGAAGACCGTGTCGCGCAGGGCATGAAGGTGTGGCGCGTCATCGGAAGTCCGGGCTATCCGGTTCCGGAGGCCGAACTGCGGGCCTTTGTGGAAAGTCTGATCGACCGCGCGCCTTACGATCCTGCGGGTGTGGCGCGGCAGCTCGTGGCCATCATCGCTTCGCCGCCGCGCACGGAAATGCTGAAAGATGTCCGCGCGCCGGCGCTGGTGGTGCACGGCGAAGACGATCCGCTCGTGCCGGTCGAAGGCGGACGGCATACAGCCCGGTGCATCGAAGGATGCAAACTTGTCACCCTGCCGGGTGTCGGGCACGACATTTCAAACACGCTGGTGCCAGTTTATCTGCGGCACGTGGGTGAATTCCTCACGGCCGCAAATGCACAGGCGAGGGCCGCCGAATGAAGATCCGCGCCAATGGTATTGAAATCGAGTACGAGGCCGCCGGGCCCGGCAGCGGAATTCCGCTTCTCCTGATCATGGGTTTCGGCGCGCAGATGACCAGCTGGCCACGGGAGTTTCGCAGTGGCCTGGTCGAGGCGGGCCTGCGCGTCATCATGTTCGACAACCGCGACGTTGGATTGACGCAAAAGTGGCATGGCCGGATTCCGGACATCCGCGAGGTCTCGAAAGCGGTGGCAGCAGGCCGGAAGCCCGACATTCCCTATTTTCTGGCGGACATGGCGGCAGACGCCGCGGCGCTTCTGGATGCGCTCGGAATCGAAAGCGCGCATATCGCAGGCGCCAGCATGGGCGGCATGATCGCGCAGTTGGTTGCACTGGATTTTCCGCAAAAGGCGCGCTCGCTGATTTCCATTTTCTCGACAACCAGCGATCCATCGCTTCCGAAATCGTCGCCGGAAGCGCAGGCCGCGATCACCACGCGGCCGCCGAGCGACCGGCGCGAGGATGTGATTGCCCATTCGCTGAAGGGGCGGCGTGCCTATGCTTCGACTCGGTGGCAATTCGACGAGGAACGCCTGGCCCGATTGATCGGCGAAAACTACGACCGCTCGTATTATCCGGAGGGCACGATCCGCCAGTGGGCGGCCATCCTGGCGGGGCCTCCGCGCACGGAACGGTTGAAGACGCTAAACCTGCCGGCGCTCGTTTTGCACGGCACGGCCGACACGCTCATTCCCTGCGCGGCGGGCCGGCACACCGCGGCATGCATTCCAGGCGCCGAATATCACGAGATCGAGGGCTGGGGGCACGATATTCCCTTGCCCGCGATTCCCCTGCTGCTCGATCTGATTGTTCCATTCGTCCGCAAAGCTGAAAGCCGCAGGCCGGGCGCTGGGGCGGAAATGCGCGGCGTTGGGGAAGCCTTGTCCGCAGCGCGGTGAGGCGGAGACGCCCTTCAAACCACCCGCTCGGCCGTTCCGTCGAGAGCCATCAGGTAAAATTCCGCGGCAAGGTCGGGGTGCTTCTTCGCGAGCGCGGATTTGAGCGCGGCCATCATGGTCCGATGCTGCATGGTTTCCGCGTTGCGCTCGGACGCGAAGTCCTTGCCGAATGCGACCTTGTATGCGCCGCAATCCCGATGATCAAGCACAATCACCTTCCTGATGTGGTGCAGCGACTTGGCGATCTCCACATGATCCCAGAAGGCAGCATTCGATGACGGAAATTTCGGCGAGACCGCGCCGAGCGAAGCCCCAGCCAGCGCCAACAAATCGTAGTCTTTGGCGCCGATATCCGAGTCGAAAAATTTCACCGCTGCATCCACCAGGCGAAAATCGATGCAGGAGAAGGCCAGCGCCTCAACTTCTGCGGCGCGTACGAGGCGCGGAAGCGCCGCCGCACCAAGAACGGATGCGCCTATTAGGCCGAACGTCCGGCGGCTGATGGAATGGTGAAGGTCGCACATGAAAGCCCCCCGTGCATGCATCCTGTGGAACGATAGCACGTGATTCCGTTTTGGCCTTGCCGGGTACCATGGTTTTCCCACGCTTCTGCGGGTTGCGGATAATCCACGTCAAGCCCTTGCGGGGGCAGGGAAACGGCGCGAGCATCGGCCTTCAAGCGGGGCGCGTGACGCCGCCTGTTGCACGGGAAAAGAAGCGCCCGCCGCGCCTCGAACCCTAATCGTTTCAGGGTAATGGAGGCGATCATGCCAAAAAAGAACGGAGGAAGTGGGCCACGCGCAGTGGCCCTGGTAGGACCTTACGGCAGCGGCAAAACCACGCTGCTTGAGTCGATCCTTGCCGTGACCGGCGCGATTCAACGCAAGGGTTCCGTGCCGCAGAAGAACACGGTGGGCGATGCGAGCCCCGAGGCGCGCGCCCGCCAGATGAGCGTGGAACTGAACTGCGCCACCACGAAATATCTGGACGAAGGCTTTACCTTCCTCGATTGCCCCGGTTCAATTGAATTTCTCCAGGACACGCTGAACGTTCTGCCCGGCATCGACACGGCCGTTGTGGTGTGCGAACCCGAACCGGCCAAGGCCCAGATGCTGAAGCCCTATCTCAAGCGGCTGGCTGACAAGGGCATTCCCCACTTCCTGTTCATCAACAAGATCGACAAGGCCAGCGGGAATGTACGCGATCTTCTGGCGGTCTTGCAGGAACAGAGCGACAAGCCGCTTCTGATGCGGCAGCTGCCGATCATCGAAAACGGCATTGCAACCGGTTTTGTGGATCTCGCGCTCGAACGCGCCTTCGTCTATCGCGAACATGCAGAATCCAAGGTCGTGGATCTGTCTGACGGGATCAAGGATGAAGAGAAGCAGGCGCGCTTTTCTATGCTCGAGAAGCTCGCCGACTACGACGAACACCTTATGGAAGAGCTTCTTTCGGATATTGAGCCGCCGCGGGATGAGATATTTGACGATCTTTCCAAGGAGCTGGCGGAGGGGCTTGTTGTGCCCGTGCTGATGGGATCGGCAGAAAAGGACAACGGCATTCGCCGCCTGCTCAAGGCGCTGCGCCACGAAACGCCCGAGGTGACGGCGGCTGCCGGACGCATCGGTCTCAAGGCGAATGGCGAGACGGTCGTGCAAGTTCTCAAAACCTATAACGGCGCGCACGGCAAGCTTTCGCTCGCGCGCGTCATGGCCGGCACGTTGAGGGATGGCGCGATTCTGCACCGGCAGGACGGCGGCGATGTGCGCGTCGGCGGCATCTTCGCGTTGAAGGGCGATGCGCAAACCAAGCTCGGCGAGGCAAGGGCGGGCGACACCGTCGCGCTCGGCCGCCTTGAAGGCGTCATGACCGGCGAAACGCTCGCCAGCGCCGCAATCAGCTGGCCCCGGATCGGGATCGAGCAATTGCCGGTCGTCTATTCGTTGGCCATCGAGACAACCGACCGCAAGGACGAAGTCAAATTGACCGCAGCGATCCACAAGCTGCAGGAAGAAGATCCATCACTGCACTTCCAGCAGGATCCCGAACTGCAGCAGATGGCCCTGGCCGGGCAGGGTGAAATTCATCTGAAGGTCGCGGTGGAAAAGTTGGCGAGCAAATACGGGCTGAAGGTGAACACGCACCCGACCAAGGTGCCCTACAAGGAGACGATCCGCAGGCCGGGAAAGCAGCATGGCCGCCACAAGCGGCAAACCGGCGGCCACGGCCAGTTTGGCGATGTCCATATCGAGATCCGTCCCCTGCCGCGCGGCAGCGGCTTTGTTTTCGAGGATCAGATCAAGGGCGGCGTCGTGCCCCGGCAGTTCATTCCTTCAGTTGAGAAAGGAATTATAGATTACCTGAAGCAGGGGCCGCTCGGATTTCCGGTGGTGGATGTTGCGGTCGCCCTGGTCGATGGCTCCTATCACACCGTCGATTCGTCCGACGCCGCGTTCCAGACAGCCGCGCGCATTGCGATGACTGAAGGCATGCCCAACTGCTCTCCGGTCCTGCTGGAGCCGGTCATGCACGTGAAGATTCACGTGCCGAACGATGCCACCGCGAAAGTCAACGGCGTGGTCAGCGCCCGCCGCGGGCAGCTTCTGGGCTACGACGCAAGGCCTGGCTGGAAGGGTTGGGACACCGTCGAGGCAAAAATCCCGATGTCGGAACTCCACAACCTCATCATCGAGTTGCGTTCGTTGACCCAGGGTGTCGGCACCTACGAGATGGCGTTCGATCATCTGGCCGAGCTGACTGGCAAGCTTGCCGAGCAGGTGGTGGCGACTCACAAGGCGGCGGCGTAACACTTGTCACATGCGTTGTGTTGCGGTCCGGCATTCCGGCCGGGGCGCCGGCGCGTGATCAGGAGGCGAATGGCATGAGCGGAACATTCTGGCAGGAAACACCGGTTCATCAGCGCCTGCGGGCATCGTCAAACGGACTCTTGTGGCTGGGTCTGGCGATGTCGCTGGTCGGCATTGCGGCGATCATCTTTCCGATGATCTCGACACTGGTGGCAACGCTTCTCGTGGGCTGGGTTTTCATATTTGCCGGCGCGCTGATGTTTGTCGGCGCATTTTCGATTCACGGCACGGGGCCGTTCTTCGGGGCGCTTCTGCTCTCGCTTGTCACCTTGGCCGGCGGGGCATTTCTCGTTTTCAATCCGCTGGCTGGCGCGCTGGCGCTGACCGTCGTGGTCGCCTTCATATTCATGATCGAAGGGGCGGTGGAATTGTCGTTTGCGTTTGAAATCCGTCCCCATACGGGCTGGCTTGGCATGCTGGTGTCGGCGATTGCCAGCATCATCCTTGCGCTGGTGATCGCCGCCGGGCTGCCCGGAATTTCCGTCATCGTTCTGGGCGTGCTGCTCGGCATCAATTTCCTGACGACGGGCTTCGGCTACATTTTTGTTTCGCGCATGCTGCGTTCGCAGGTCTGAGAAAAAATCGCCGGAGCGGAGGGGGCCGCTCCGGCGAGTGCTTGGGGTGCGCCCGGAAGGGCGCTTGCGGCCGGGCAACGCCAAAGGGGCAATGCGCAGGCCCGGACCACTTCACCGCGGCCATGGGGGACGGCCAACGGCTGACAAGAGATAGGGTGAACCGGCGGTTATTCAAGCCCGCTCAATACCGCCATTCCTTGGCGGCGCGGACCACAAAATCGCGAAAGGCCGCGACCCGTTTGGATTGACGAAGCGCGTCCGGATAGACCAGATGGCAATCAAACGATGGCCCCTCCACGTCCGGCAGAACCCGCACCAGATCGCGCCGTTCGGGCGCCAGATAATCGGGCAGGGCCGCAATGCCGATGCCCCTCTCCACCGCGCACAGGATGCCCATGATGTTGTTGATGCGCAGCGACCGCGCAAACCCGTTCGAGGGCAATCTGCGCGTGGTATCGAGCAGCCAGTTGACGTCGCGCACTTCGGGCGGTGCGGTTTCGCCATAGGCGATGACCGTGTGGTTGGCCAGGTCCTCGAGGGTTTGCGGCGTTCCGGCCTCCGCAAGATAACCCGACGACGCATAGAGATGGTAATGCACCGTGAAAAGCTTGCGCTGGATCAGATCGGCCTGAACCGGCGCGCGCATGCGCAGGGCCAGATCGGCTTCCCGCTGCGCGAGGTCTAGCTCGCGATCCTCGAACACCAGATGGATCTGGACTTCGGGATATTCACGCATGAACTCTGCGAGCCGCGGCACAAGCCAGAAGGTGCCAAGCCCATAACTGGACGTGATCTTCAGCGATCCGCGCGGCGCCGTCTGGACGTTCTTCAGCGCCTCTTCGGCCTGCGCAAGGCGTGACAGGACGTCGCTCACGGCCCCATAGAGCAGTTCGCCTTCGTCGGTCAGCGTCAGCCCGCGCGCGTGGCGCTGAAACAGGGGCGTGGAAATCTCCTCTTCCAGCGCGCTGATTTGCCGGCTGACCGCCGATTGGCTGAGCGTGAGCATTTGACCGGCATGCGTGAAGCTACCGGCCGATGCCACCGCGTGGAAGATGCGAAGCTTGTCCCAATCCATGCCGCCTCCGAATTCCGTCAATGCCCGCCGGCCAGAAACCGCTCTGCCTCAAGCGCCGCCATGCAGCCCATTCCGGCCGCCGTGACGGCCTGGCGGAAAATCTTGTCTTTCACATCGCCCGCCGCGAACACGCCCGGCACACTTGTCTGGGTCGAGTCCGGAGCCGTCTTGATGTAGCCGCCATCGTCCATTTCGAGCTGTCCGCGGAAAAGTTCCGTCGCGGGCGAATGGCCGATTGCGATGAAAAGCCCGTCAACATCGAGGGTGCCTGTCTTGCCCGTCTGGAGATTGCGAAGTTTGACTCCTGTCACCGAACGCGGACTGTCGGTACCCAAGACTTCGTCCACCACCGAATCATAAATTATTTCGATTTTCGGATGATCGGCCAGCCGCATCTGATTTGTCTTGTCGGCGCGCAGGAACGCCCGCCGGTGGATCAGGGTTACCTTTTCCGCAAAATTTGTCAGAAACAACGCCTCCTCGGCGGCCGTGTTCCCGCCGCCGACCACTGCCACGCGCTTGCCGCGGAAAAAGAATCCGTCGCAGGTGGCGCAGGCCGACACGCCAAATCCCTTGTATTTTTCTTCCGAAGGCAGGCCAAGCCAGTTGGCCTGGGCGCCGGTCGCGATGATCAGCGTCTCGGCCAGGTAGCGCGCTCCCGAATCGCCGATGAGCGCGAATGGTCTGCGCCCCAGATCGGCCGACGAAACCGTATCCTGCACGATCCGGGCGCCAACATGCTCGGCCTGCGCCTGCATCTGGTCCATGAGCCAGGGGCCTTGGATCGCCGTTGCAAACCCCGGATAATTTTCCACCTCGGTGGTGATGGTCAGCTGTCCGCCGGGCTGGATGCCCGCCACCACGACCGGCTCCAGCATGGCGCGGGCGGCATAGATTGCCGCGGTGGCGCCGGCCGGCCCGCTGCCCAGAATGACGACTTTTGCGTGAAGATCCGGCATGGCGCTCCTGTTGTCCTGCGAGGCAGCGCACAGCCCGATTGTGGCCGAATTTCGCCCCTTGGCTTCTCATATCGGGAGCGCATTGAGCAAGGTCAAGAAGGCTCCTGGCGCGCAATGGGATGCTCTAAAATGGTGATGGCCGGGCAATTCCATTGCCCTGCAAACCGTGGAAAATGGGTGTGGCGCGGGCTCCGAACCGGTGCGGCGCGCCGCCCGGGCGCGAAAGTAACCGAATCAGGAAATTTGCGGCTTTACCGGCGACTTTGCCCGGGCATATAGGAGGCGCCAGGTGGTGGGTCAGGCATGGATTCCGTCATAGATTTCGAAAAACTCGAACAGGCGAACGCTCGGCACACGCCGTTCTCGCATGTTCTGGCCGCCGATGTGCTGGCGCCTGCCTGCCGCGAAGGTCTGCGTCAGGATTTTCCTGACATATCCCGCCCGGGTTTCTTTCCTCTCTCCGAAATGTCCGTGAAAGGCGCCTTTGCCCAGCTCATCGAGGACATGAGCAGCGAGCGATTCGCAACCATCCTGGGCCGCAAGCTTGGGATCGATCTCGCAGGCAAGCCGCGGCTGATCACCGTGCGAAAGTGGTCGGCCATCAAGGATGGGCGGATTCACAACGACGGCGAAGCCAAGCTCGTCACGGCTCTCATCTACCTCAACGAAGACTGGTCAAGCTCCGGCAAGGGCTGCTTTCGTGTGCTGAACGGCCCGGATTCCATGGAAGACTTTGCCTGCGAAGCGCCGCCGCTGTTTGGAACGCTCATTGCCTTCAGGCGGTCGGACAATTCCTGGCACGGTCATCCGCCCTTTGCGGGCGAGCGGCGTGTCGTTCAGATGGCTTATGTCCGCTCGGAAGCCGATGTTGAGCGCAAGGCGCGTCGCGGGCGCCTGTCCCTGTTTCTGAAGAAGCTTCAGGGCTTTCATCGCGAACCTGCGGCTTAGCCAGATGTCTCATCCGGCTGTGGCGAAATGGTCCGCCAGAAGGCTCTGCAGATGCGCCGCCGCGCGCCCGGTTTCGTCAAGCGGCGCATAGGTCCACTGTTCGATCCTTCCCGCAAACGGCCTTGTGATTCCCTTCTCGCGAAGCAGGGCATGAAAGTCTCTTGACCGGCGGCCGCCGCCCGGCACGGTCAGGACCTGCACCGGCTTTCCCGTGCTGGCGGCCTCGCAGATCATGTTCACAGAATCGCTCGTGACCAGAAAGGCATCGGCCCAGGCCAGCATCCCGAAATACGGGTTTGCGCTCGTGCCGTCCCAGATATAGGCGCCGGTTCCGGCCAGCGAATGGCGCAATGTGTCCATATGCCCTCGCGGCGTGCGGCGCGACGCGCTGATCATCAGGCTGTGATCGCCCGACAGCCGCACCAGTGCGGCGCTGAATGTCCGGGCATCCACTGCGCTCAATTTGCCGTGCGTTTTGCTGTCCCCCCCAATCAGAACCGCAAGCCTTGGAGCCGGCAACGGCGCGAACAGATCGGCAAATTTCGCGTGCGCTTCCGAAAGGCGCTGGGGTGTGATGCGATTTGGACTGCCTGCAATGGAGAACACATTGGCGCCGGACAGCCGGTCATGTTCGGGCGGAATAACCAGATCGAACGCCGCCGCTCGCACGCGCGGATGCTGGCACTGCACCGTAAAGGTCCTTCCGCCGCTCAGCTTTTTGATCGCACGCGAAACCGGAATGCTCTGCCGGCCGCAGCCGATGAGAAGCCTTGGCCACGGCGGCTCAGGGCGGTCAGAGCGCGGGGTGAGGTGATCCAGAGCGGCCCTGACGCCATGCGGGGCGAAGGTCTTCCAAGGCTCCCGTAACTCAATGCGGAAGGTGCGGATGGGAAGCGGCAGCCGTTCCGCCAGGCCAAGACACTGGTTCTCCATTCCGGGTGTACCGTCGGTAACAACCCAGCATTCGTCCCGAAGGGAATTCACGCCAGAACCGATCCCGTCAGGCGTTCAAGAATGCGGATCGGCGCCTTGGACGGATCCAGCATGGCCTCTACCGGCACATAAAACGTCTGCTCGAAGAGATGTTGTCCGCCCAGCGCGGCATGGGATGTCTTGTCGGTGAAAACAATCCATGTGGAGCCCGGCGGAAAGCTGAAATCATTCTTCACGACCTGCGCCTGATAGGTGTCGTCCTGCTTCATCGCATCGTGAATGTTCAGCATCAGATGGTCATAGGCGGTGCGCCTGCTCTTCGTCGCGCCGATTGCATTGAACAGCCATGCGCTGCCTGGCATTTGCGGCCTGACGCGAGGCGCGAATTGCCGCGCGACATCTTCAAACGGCGCGCCCAGAAGCCAATCGCGCCCGCGACCTTCCGGGTTGACATTGCTGAACACCCTGAGGATCCGCGTGCCGGCCGTGGGGGTGGAGGGAAAGGCATCGACATGCAGCCGGCTGTCGTCCTTGCGCGCCGAAAGCTTGCGGCCCTGGACTTCCACCGGCCGGAAACTCGTACGCCCGGATTGCAACCGGCCGGCATATTGCGGCAGCAGGACGGTCACGAACTGCCGGGCCGTATCGTGAAAACGCTTCAGCATGGATGAGATCGCTGAGATGTCTTCAGGGGTGCCCACGGCATGCCTCACTTGGCCCGTGGCGGGGTCGAAGCTGATGTTTTTCGCTTTTTCGTCTGCAAACGCCGGCGAGAAAAAGCGCTTTTCAGGGGGCAGGGTGGAAAACGCCAGCCGCGGAAAATAGAGCACCTTGCCGTCCTCAAGCGCGGCTACGGCCGATTGGACCATGTTCGTCGCGGCCGGGCTGTCCCACGCGATCGCATCGAGGGTTTCGAGCACCTCCGGAAGGCTTCTCGTGCTGGCCGTACCCATTCCAAGCCCTTGATCGCGCGGCGGGAACCTATTGTCCGCGCCCGGAACCCGCAAGCGCAATGGCCGCCCAGTTCACCCGGGCCCGCAAGTCGCGAAATATTATTGCTCAGGCCGGGGCAGAGGAGTTAAATGCCGCGCCTTTTTCGACAGGTGCTTGCCAATGGAGCATCACAAGCTCGACGCCATCGATATGAGAATACTTTCCGAACTGCAAGACAATGGCCGCATCACCAATGTCGAGCTCTCGCGCCGCGCCAAGATTACTGCTCCGCCTTGCCTGCGCCGCATGCGCGCGCTGGAGAAGGCGGGCTACATCAGGGGCTATCACGCCGACCTCGATCCCAAAATGCTCGGTTACGAAGTCTCCGGCTTCGTTTTCGTCGGACTGTCGAGCCAGGCCGAAAGCGATCTCAAGCGTTTCGAAGAGCAGGTGCGCGCTTGGCCCAATGTGCGCGAGTGCTACATGCTCTCGGGCGAGGTGGATTTCCTGCTCAAATGCGTGGCCAAGGACCTGTCATCGTTTCAGTCGTTCATCACCGAGACGCTGACGGCCGCGAAAAATGTCGCAAGCGTCAAAAGTACGCTTGTCATACACCCCACCAAGCGCGAACCGGGTGTTCCGCTGGACATTAAGTAAGGCGCTGCGGCTGCCTGAAATCATGAAATGATGTTCATGCGGCGGCTATACACGGCCGTATATTTCCAGACATAGGCAGGACATTCAGGCACACTATCTTCGTTCCATCTGATGGCGCGCATGTCCCGTGCTCGCCGATGGAGCGTCTGGCGTGCAGCACGAAACTGATCTTGTGGACTGGACCCTTTTGCAAGATGCCACGGTCGAACAGCAGCCTTTCCCCCACCTGATCGTCCGCGGATTTGTTCGTCATTCAGCCGTCGAACCGCTTTCGAGGGATTTCCCGACGCTGACCTATCCGGGCGGAAGCTTCCCGCTGAAGTCGCTGCAGTACGGTCCCGTGTTCTCGGAACTCATGGACAACCTCACGTCGCATGCGATGACCGGGATCATCGGGCGGAAATTCGGCCTGGATCTCAATGCCTATCCGGCCATGGCCACGGTTCGGGGCTGGAGTCGCGCGCGGGACGGAAAAATCCATACGGACAGCACAAACAAGCTGGTCACGGCGCTTTTGTACATGAACGAGGCATGGGAAAGCAGCGGAGGACGGCTGCGCCTGCTGCGCTCGCCCGACAACATTTCGGATTATGCCGCCGAGGTGCCGCCCGACTACGGCACGCTGATCGTTTTCAGGAATGGGCCGACGGCGTGGCATGGCTTCGAGCGGTTTGAAGGGCCACGGCGCGTCATCCAGGTGAACTGGGTGACCGGGCAGGCTGTCGCGCGGTGGGAAGATGCCCGGCACCGGTTCAGCGCATTTCTCAAGCGATTCAGGGTTCGCCCCGAAGAAACTGCCGATGCTCCCTATTGAGACGTTCCTCAACAACAAGGGCGGAAATGTTCTTTACAAGGCGCTCGCCCATCCGCTGGCGGCAGAACGCGCTGCCGCGCTCATAAAGATGCTGGAACGGAATGGTCCCGTGGCCATCTACGATCCGGACGATGCCATCAGATCGTTCGAGGCATTCCATGGCCTGGGCGATGTCAGCCTTGCCGGATATTTCGTGCAGAAGGTAGAGGCGCTCGGCAAATCGTTTCGGGGGCGCGAGGCACAGCCGGTGAGCCATCTGGGCGAAACGGCCTGTGCAACCCTCTTCATCGCAAGTTTCGAGCCCGAACGTCATCAGAATCAGCTCAGGGGACAGATTCCGGATCATGCCGCGTGCGTCAGCTTTGCCGACATCAAGCTGCCGGAAGATATGCTGACAGAACCCAGGCGGTATCTGTCGCCGCTCAATTTCGCCACGAATTTCGCATTCTTTCGCGACGGGTCCGACAGCCACACCAGGCTCGTCACCGCGAATTATTGGGCGCGCTATGGCGCGAAAAACGTTTCGATCTGGTGCCGTCTGTTCGGCGGAGATGGTGCGGCCGTCGCCTCATGGCGCGAGCCCTGTGAAGTTGCGGGGCAATCCATCGTTATTGACAGCGGGGACATCCGGTCGAGATTCGGTTTGCCGCCCTTCACCGGTCAGCTTTTTCTGCACGCCACGGGCATCGCCGGCCACGACATCATGAAATACGTGCTCGTGACATATGGCGATCGCCCGGAAGTGCTGTCAGCGACCCATGATGCAAACGCATGGCCGTCGGAATTCTATGCCGGCCTGCCGGCGCCTCGCGAAGGCGAATCCGTGATCCTCTGGCTGCAGAACAGCCACGGACGCGCGATCGAACCGGGAGAAATCGGCCTGTCGCTTATGGGGACAAGCCGGATCGCCCGGCTGGACAAACGCATCGGGCCTTTTGCGACGCTGGCGCTCGACGTGTCGGAATTGTTCCCGCGGGCGCGCTGGCCGGCACAGTTCGAAGTTCATGCCGGAAAGCACGTGGTTCGTCCGCGGTATGAAGTCGTGTCCGCGGCCGGCCGTTCGCGCGTGGCGCATGTCAATGTGGAGCGCACTGATCTTGAGGTCGATCCGTCTTTGCCCGGGCTTCGCGACGTCCTGGGAAAGGGCTACATCCTGCCCGCGCCGGTTCTGCCGCCGGAACAGTATGTCTCCTTGCTGCTCCCCACGCCGATGTCGACGGCGCAGCGGGCGTTGCCGGTCAGGATACTCATTTATGACGCGCAGGGCCGCCAGGTGGCCGAACGCCGCCTTGGAAACGTCGCGCGCGACGCCCAGTTGGCGGTGAATTTGACGGACCTGGTCGGACGCCTGCCGGGGTTCGCATATGGGCACGCGGAACTGGTCTATGATTTCGATGCAGGCCGGGAAGCTGACGGCTGGCTGCATGCGCTCTTCCGCTATGTGGAGCGGAAGTCGGGGCATGTTGCCGAAACAAGCTTCGGCTCCCACATGTTCAACAGTGTCGTGACCTATCGCAGCGAGCCCCAATCTTATTCCGGGCCGCCGCCGGGACTTTCGACGCGCCTGTTTGTTCCCGTCGGCGGGGCGAATGTCGAAACCCGCTGCCATCTCATTTACCCGGTTTCGAAGCGCTGGAAGGATCACTCGCAAACGACATTGAACCTGGTCTCCGGGAACGGTACGCAGGTGGCGCAGACCTCGCTCGAAGTTCCGTCCTCCGGCTCCAGACTTGTTTCGATGAGCGAGGTTTTTGGCAGCGATATGCTGTCCGCGGCCGGGCCCGGCTCGTACGTGATCGTGCGGGACGAAACGTGCCGGCTTTTCGGCTATCAGGGAATGTTCAGCCGGGAAGGCGGAAGTTTCAGCTTCGATCACACCTTCGGGTTCTGATGGTCAGGCATCGATCTGCCGACGGCGCGTCTCCGGAATGAAGAACAGCGTAACGATGAAACCGATGCCGGCGATGATGATCGGATACCACAGGCCGGCGTAGATGTTTCCTGTCGCCGTGACGATGGCAAAAGACAGCGCGGGCAGAAACCCGCCGAACCATCCCACGCCGATGTGATAGGGCACGGAAAGGGCAGTATAGCGGATGCGGGTCGGGAACAGCTCCACAAGCGCCGCCGCCTGCGGCGCGTAAAGCGCGGTGGCCGCCACAATGAAGATCATCAGGATTTCAAGCGCCCGCGGAAAATCCACCCGGCCCGGATCGGCTTTGGGCGGATACCCGGCGGCCGAAAGCGCCGCCGACAGGCGGCTTTCGAAGTTCTTGCGGGCCGCGGCCAGGTCGGTTGGATTCAGATTGCGGCCATCCGGGCTTGCCACGGCGGCATTTCCAACCTGCACATGCGCGAAGCTGCCTTCCGGCGCGGCCTCGTTGCGATAGCTGACGCCGGCGTTGGCCAAGGCGCTCTTGGCGATATCGCAGGAGGTGTCGAATTTGGCCTTGCCGATCAGATCGAACTGGAACGAGCAGTCCCCCGGCGCGGCTACAACGGTCACCGGAGCGTTGACCGATGCCGCCGCCAGGGCAGGATTGGTTGCATCCGTCAGCATCTGGAAGCCTGGAAAAAAGCCAAGCGCGGCGATCCCCAGTCCCAGCAGCATGACGGGCTTGCGCCCGATGAAATCGGAGACCCAGGCGAAGAAAACGTAAAGCGGAATGCTGACCGCTGTCACGATCATCATCAGCTTGTTCACGGTGGCCGGATCGATCTTGATCAGGTGTTCCATGAAAAACTGCGTATAGAATTGCGCGGCATACCACACCACGCCCTGACCCATAAGGATGCCGACCAGCGCCAGCAGCACGATCTTGAGATTCTTCCAGCGGAAGAATGACTCCGCGAACGGCGCCCGGGAACGCGTGCCGTCCTCGACCATTTTCTGGAAAAGCGGCGATTCATCGAGCCGCAGCCGGATCCACAGCGACACCGCCAGCAACGCCAGCGAAAAGGCAAACGGAATGCGCCATCCCCATGCGGCGAATGTCGTCTCGCCCATCTGGGTGCGGGTGAAAAGGATCACGATCAGGGCCAGCAGAAGGCCGATACCGGCGGCGGTTTGAATCCAGCCGGTCGCAAACCCTCTGGCCTTTTTGCTTGAATGTTCTGCAACATAGATCGCCGCGCCGCCATATTCGCCGCCGATGGCGAAACCCTGCAGCATGCGCACGCCCACGAGGATGTACGGCGCCGCCACGCCGATGGCCGCGTAATCGGGAAGAAATGTCACTGCAAACGTGGCAAGGCCCATCACCGTGATCGTGGCAAGAAATGTGCGCTTGCGGCCGATGCGGTCGCCAAACCAGCCGAACACGATGGCGCCGAAGGGTCTTGTGGCAAAGCCGGCGGCAAATGTGAGAAGCGCCAGCAGATAGGCCGTGGCCTCATCCACGCCGGCAAAAAAATGTTTCGCGATGATTGCGGCCAGCGAACCGAAGATGAAGAAGTCATACCATTCGAACACCGTGCCGGCTGCCGAAGCGGCCACCACAAGTCCCATGCGGCGCGGGCGGGCGTCCGCGGCTGTATCGCTTGCCATGATTTGTCCTCCCCCGGGATCCAGTGCTAACCGAGGCGGGCAGGCGAGGCAAGCAACGGTTCAGGATGTCCTTATCTTCGGTCTGGTGGGCAGACGTCCGCCATTGGCCCGTGCAATTTCGCGCGCCAGCATCACGTCGGAGCGATCGAAGACAAAGGCATGCAGGATCATGTTGACGTGCACGCCGTCATCCGAAAGGGGCAGGCAGATGCATTCGAACGCCTCAAACCCGCGGCCGATCCAGTCCGCCTCGCCATGGGACCGCAGGATGGCGTGTTCGCGCGCGCACTTCCGGAACATCGCTTTCACGCCCTTGACGGCCGTGGGGCCGCTCTTCGCGAATGCTTCGCTGACGGTTTGGCCGGTATGATCGTGCAGCCAGTATTTGGCGACCAGGGTTCCGATCAGGCGATAGCGGAAGTCCGAAAGATCGGGAAACACTTCAAGGATGGCCACCCAGCCGAGGTAATCCTTGATTTCCGAAGGAACGATGTCGGCGCGCGACGGCATGGCCCTGTTGCCGCGCTTGCTGTTCCAATAGGCGTGCAGGCGGGCGAGCACGGGGTTTTCAAACCCGGCAGGATTGACCTCCGTCTGGACGGTCGAGAGCTTCTCGCTCATGCGCGCACTCTTGTGAGCACACGCAAAGATAGTCCCGCATGGTAAATGCAAGGTTATGATGCATCCCGCGGCTTGGCGATCGGTTCGGCTTGCCGGCGCGCCAGACCGCTGCGCCAGACGCCATAGGCGAGATAGACGACAAGACCGATCGCATTCCAGAACAGGAACCATTCCTGCGTGAACTGCGGCAGGCCGTTCACGAACAGATAAAGGCATCCCACGATGCACAGCGGCCCGACGATCCATGGCCAGGGCGTGCGAAACGGCCGCGCGCGGCCCGGATCGCGCGTCCGCAGCACGAGCATGCACAAGGCCACCGCGATGAAGGCGCAAAGGGTCCCGGCATTGGCGAGAAGCGCGATCTGGTCGAGCTTCAGCGTCGCAGCGATCACCGCGACGACAACGCCGGTCACAACGGTCATCAGAACCGGTGTCCCGCGTCTCTTGTGCACGGTCGACAGCGATTGCGGCAGAAGTCCGTCGCGCGCCATCACGAAGAAGATGCGGCTTTGACCGTACATCAGCACGAGTATGACGGTCGGCAAGGCGACGATGGCGGCGCCGGCAACCAGCTGCGCCGCAAATCCGTGGCCCAGCCCGCTCAGGATATAGACAAGCGGGGCGCCGGTTTTCGAGAAATCGGCGAAGTAGGATGCGCCGATGGCGGCGCCGGCCACGGCCATGTAGATTGCCGTGCACAGCACCATCGAACCGATAATGCCGATGGTCAGGTCGCGCGAAGGCTTTTTGGTCTCTTCCGCAGCCGTGGATACGGCATCAAACCCGTAGAACGCGAAAAAGATCAGCGCCGCGGCCGCCAGGACCCCGCGCTTCACGCCGTCGGCATCGACATGCGCCGAAAATCCGAAGGGCGCAAACGGATGAAATCGCGCCGGATCAAATGCTTGCCCCGCCAGCACGACAAACAGAACCAGCGCCGCCAGTTTGATGAGCACAAGGATGAGGTTGACAGTTGCGCTTTCCCGCGTGCCCGCGATCAGCAGGAGGGTGATCAAGGCAGAAATGATCACGGCGGGCAGATCGATGACCCCCCCGGACATGACTCCATGCAACAACGGCGCCGGAACCGGCCAGCCGGCGGCCTGGACGAATTCCGCCACATGCGCTGACCAGCCCACGGCCACGGCCGATGCCGCCACCGTATATTCCAGGATCAGGCTCCAGCCCACGATCCAGGCCAGCAGCTCGCCCAGCACGGTGTAGGTATAGGTATAGGCGCTGCCGGCCGCCGGGATCATCGTGGCCATTTCTGCGTAACAGAAGGCGGCGCAGGCGCAGATCACCCCGCACAGAAGAAACGACAGGATGACGGCCGGGCCCGCAAGACCCGCCCCGATGCCCGTCAACGTGTAAATGCCGGTTCCGACAATGGCGCCAACCCCCATGGCCACGAGATGGGGCCAGGAAAGTGTCGGCTTAAGCCGTTTCGTTTCATCGGATGCGCCTGCCGACTCGATGGATTTGCGCCTGTTCCAGAATGCCATTCCTGCCCCTCGTTTTTGCCCCTGTTTGATGCCGGCGCTCTCGCCCATCATAGAGGGCCTTCACGTTTCGTAAACCTTGCACAAACAGGCACGTAACCAATTTGTCTTAGCATCCGCGGGCTATGGCCCGGATTCTCTCCGCCGTTTCGCTTGCCGCTCTGCTTTTGACGGCTTCGTCCGCGATGGCCGCGAGCGTGAATATTCAGATATCGGACACGCACGGATTGCCGGTCGCCCGGGCGGTGGTGGCGCTTGAGCCGCAGGCGCAGCTGCACCTGCCTGCATCGCCGCTTCCTCAAAATGCCGTGATCGACCAACGGCACGAGACGTTCATCCCGCTCGTCACCGTCATCCGGCAGGGCGGTGAGGTCGTGTTCACGAACAACGATACGACCATGCATCAGGTCTATTCGTTTTCGCCCGTCAAGCAGTTCGAATTCGAAATCGATCAGGGGCAGAAATCGCAGCCGGTCACCTTCGACAAAGCCGGTGTCGCGGCCATCGGCTGCAACATCCACGATCAGATGATCGCATATGTCTATGTCGCGGACACGCCGTTCATTGCCGTGACGGACGCCAACGGCCGCGCCGTGATCGGCAATGTTCCGGATGGGGCCTGGCGCGCCACGGTGTGGCACCCGCAGCTGCCGCCAGGCAAGTCAACGCCATCGGCGGCGCTCACGGTGTCGGGCACGGCTGCCGATTTCGCATTGGCCGTTCCGCTCGTTGCCGCCGGGCCGGGAACAAGGCGCATGCACATGGGCGATTACTGAGCGGGGGCGGGTCATGAATTTCCGCTACCGGCTTGCGCTGTTTCTGGTGATTACGCTGGTGGCCGTGCAGGGCCTTTCGGCCCTTTTTGCCTATCTCTACTTGCGCCAAAGCATCGTGGATCAGGGCAAGCATGAACTTGCCGACGCAACGGTGGCTTTCTCGCGCCAGCTCAACGTCCTTTCGGAACGCGCCACCGAAGGCGTACAGGTTCTTTCACTCGATTTCGCGCTGCGGCAGGCGATCGCCCGCCAGGACCGCGGGACGGAACTGTCGGCCTTGCGCAACCATGGCCGCCGCATCGGCGCTGCGCGCATGATGCTGGTCGGCCTGGACGGCAGGATCGCCGCCGATACCGCCCGCCCGCGGGATGAAGGGCGCAGCTTCGTCTCGCGCGAACAGCTCGATGCCGCGCTTCAGAACGGCGAAAGCGCCGGCCTGTCGGTGATCGACGGCAAGGCCTGTCTTCTTGTCACGGTGCCCGTTCGGGCGCCGGTTCCGATCGCCTTCATTTCGGCCTGCATTCCCGTCGATGCCGCGTTTCTGCGGAAGATACGGGAAATTTCGTCCAATGACCGGTCCATCGCCTTGATTGCGCGCCGGCCCAACAACAGCTGGCAAATTCTGGCACAAAGCGGCGAGCATCAGATTTCGCTTCGAACGTTCGACGGCAAGTCGCTGGCCCGGAATCGCACGGACATTGTCTCGCAAGACGGGCGAAATTACCTGACGGCGACGGCGCATATCGCAACCGGCGCAAGAAGCGCGCCGGTTGCGGTGATTCTCGATTATCCGCTCGACAAGGCGCTCAGCCCGTACCGTTCCATGGTCGAGCCGGTGTTGATCGTTCTGGCCATTGCGCTTCTGGTGGCGCTTGCCGGAGCCATGATTATTGTGCGCGGCGTGTCCCGGCCGCTGGAAACGCTTGCCGCCGGCGCACGGCGGATAGCGGCCGGCGACTATTCGCCGCCGCCGCGCATTCGCGAACGCGACGAGCTTGGTCAGCTGTCGGATGCGCTGATCAACATGACCCATTCGATTGCCGAACGCGAGGCGGCGCTCAACCGCGCGATCGGGGCCGCCGAACAGGCCCGCAACGAAGCCGTGCGCGCCAACGAAGCCAAGTCGCAATTTCTTGCCAACATGAGCCACGAACTGCGCACGCCGCTGAATGCCGTGCTGGGTTTCAGCGAGATGCTGATGCATCAGGTCCTTGGCCCGTTGGGCACGCCGCGCTACGCCGATTATGCGCGCGACATTCACGAAAGCGGCACGCACCTGCTGAGCCTGGTTCAACGAATGCTGGATCTGGCGGAATCGGAGGCTGGTCGCCTCGAGATTGCGCGCGCCCCCATGAACGTCGAACGCGTGCTGCGTGAGGCGGTCGGTCAGATGTCCGAATTCGCGGCGAAATCGGGCGTCGTTATGGATTGCTCTTGCAACTCAGCGGGTTGGCCCCCGATCAGCGGCGATTCAAACAAGCTTAAGCAGGCGTTTACCAACATTATTCACAATGCAATCAAGTTCACGCCGGCGGGCGGCAGGGTCGCCATCTCGGGCCAGATGAAGCAGGGCCGGCTTGAACTTCGCATCGAGGACAATGGAATCGGCATGCGTCCGGAAGACATCAAGCTGGTCGTGCGCCCGTTTCACCGGCTGCGCTCCGCGCTGGACGGCGAACAGCAGGGCGCCGGGCTTGGATTGCCGTTCGCTAAGGCTGTCGTCGAGCGTCATGGCGGAGTGCTCTCGGTCGAGAGTGCGCCCGGTCTTGGCACGGCGGTGTCCATCGCATTGCCAATGACCGAAGGTGCGCTCGAAGACGCGGCCTGACCGCGATGCGTGCGGCACCCGCGTTCTGCGCGCTCCTGTTCTTTTCGCCGGCTGCTTACGCAATAGATTTCGACTTTCAGGGCTATCTCGACGCGCGCGCGGTCGCGGCTACGCAGCTGCGCTCCAATCTCGATGGCGGAACGGGGCTCCTGCGTTTCGAAAACGATGACAGCACGGCCTCCTTGCATTTCGCGGAAGCCATCGGTCAGGGCCACGCGCAGGTCACGCCCGATTTTTCGGCGCTGGCCGTCGCGAGAATTGCGCCTGGTCAGAGAACGCTTGTGGATTTTCTTGAGGCTTATGTCCGCTATCGTCCGGTCTCGACCAACCCGTGGCGCTGGTCGGTCAAGGCCGGCGCATTCTTCCCGCCGATTTCGCTGGAAAATACAGAGCTGGGCTGGACGAGCTATTGGACGCTCACGCCATCGGCGATCAACAGCTGGGTCGGCGATGAACTGCGCACCATCGGCGGCGAAGGCACGCTCGAGTGGCGCGGCGAAAGCGGCACGCTGACGTTGATGGCAGCTGCGTTCCGGTGGGACGATCCGGCCGGCGTCCTGATGGCTGACCGCGGATGGACACTGAATGACCGGCCCACCGGTCTCATCGATCACCCGCGGGAACCGGACATGACCCTGATCTTCTTTGGCGACATCCCGCCGGATCATACGCCCATGTTCGACGAGATTGACGGTCGCGTGGGCTGGTATGCCGGCGCCTCCTGGGATGGCAGCGATCTCGGTCACGTCGAAATCATCCGCTATGACAACCGGGCCAATTCTGCCGCTCACCGGGAAGACTATTTCGCCTGGCACACGCGCTTCTGGGACGTGGGCCTCAGCCGGCCGTTCGGCGAATTCATGCTGCTCTCGCAAGCGATGCTCGGACAGACGACAATCACGCCGTTCCCGGGCTTTCAAAGCACGACGGATTTCAGCGCCGCCTATGCCTTGCTCGGCTGGGAGCGCGGCGAATGGCGGCTGGCCGGCCGCGCGGAGCTGTTTGCCACCAACCAGGAAAATCCCGGCATCGATCTGCCCTTCAGCGAGCAGGGCCATGCGTTCACCGCCGCCGCCAGCTGGCTGCCGAACGATTGGCTGCGGGTGACCGGCGAAATCCTCTATGTGAGCTCTCGGCGCGGCGAGCGCCTTGTCGTCGGCCAGAATCCGCGCCCGAACGAAACCCAGGCGCAGATTTCCACGCGGATCTACTTCTAGGCGCCGCGGATTGCGCGGGAAATGACAAGCCGGCCGCGCTCAGCCGAAGCGCAAATCCAGTCTTGTGCGCCATATGGAAAGAAAGGCATCAAGATCATCCGCGGCCGCCAACAGCGCTTTGGCCGACTGCCGAACGAAATTGCGATCGTCTTCGCCGGTGAGATATTCCACGGGGGACTTGCCGTCGATGCGCGCCAGCATCAGGGCGGCGAGCAGGGGTGCGCAACGCCGGCTGAGCATTGGCACATCCTCCCAGTTCACGGCATCCAGATACGCGCGCCTGAAGCCTTCGAACGCCTCAAGGTAACGGCCGCGATATTGGGGGCGCCACACGCATTTGAGCGCAAGATGGTTCAGGCAGAAGGCAACATCGAACGCCGGGTCGCCACTGCAGGCGGTCTCGGCATCCAGGATCATCACGCCTTGCGGCCCGCACAGGATGTTCTTTGGGCTGAAATCGCCGTGCATGAGGGCGATGCGCGCACGGACAACACTATCTGCAATGTCGCGGATGCGTGACGCCACATCGGGATGGCTGGCAGCCGTGTGGAGAAGGTAAGGCTCAAGCCTCAAAGCCTCGAACATCGCCTGGTTGGCGAACGACCGCTGGATATCCGCGCGCCGCGCGGTCGCGGCGTGAATCCTTGCCAGGGTTTCGCCAAGCCGCGCCGCAAAGGAAACATCCACCGCACCGGCCGCGAGCAGCGTTTTCCAGACCGGATACCGATCCGGCGGATAGAATGGCATCACGAACAAGTGGCGCTTGCGGTCTTCGCCGAGAATGTCCGGCACAAGCCCGCGATCGAGGCCGCCGACCAGCCGGATCCACTCCACTTCGCTGTGGGACCGCTCCACCGGCGCGTGCCAGTCTGCGGCGACGCGCAGTCGGGGCAGCGCGCGTTTCACGCAATAGGATCTGCCCTCCACGTTCACGCGATGGACGTCGCAGGAGACGCCGCCCGAAAGGCGGTCCATCGCAAGCGGCGCGCCCGGTTTGAGCAGCCCCATCTCGCCCAGAGCTTTGGCAATTTCTGGAATTGCGACCGCGTCGGCGTCTGCTTGTGAGGCCATCTGGCAAACCCGTCTCCTGCGCGCCACTATGCGGAAGAAGGAGGCGCAGCTGCAAATGGCGGCCCATCTCGAATTCTTCGTGAAGTCGCCCGACGGGCTGAGCCTTTTCGTGCGCGACTATGCGGCCGTGGGCCCTGGCCGGTCGCTGCCGGTCGTCTGCCTGCATGGGCTCACGCGAAATTCGGCCGATTTCGAAGCTGTGGCGCCGCGCCTGGCGGCCCTTGGCCGGCGCGTGATCGCGCCGGACATGCGCGGGCGCGGGCGTTCGGACCGGGATCCGGACCCCGAACGCTACAGGCCCGACGTCTACGTGCGGGACGTAATCGCAATCCTCGATGCGGTCTGCGTTGATCGGGCGGTCTTTGTCGGCACGTCCATGGGCGGCATCATTACGATGCTGGCCGCCACGGTGGCGCCGGGCAGGGTTGCCGCGGCCGTGTTGAACGATATCGGGCCGGTTCTCGATCCGGCCGGGCTTTCGCGCATTGCGGGCTATGTGGGGAAGAGCGCGCCGTATGAGTCCTGGGGTGAGATCGTGAGAGCCATCAAGGCGACGCAGGACATTGCTTTTCCGGATGCCGATGAGATGTTCTGGAATATCTTTGCGCGGCGCGTGGCCCATCAGTTGCCAGATGGGCGCGTTGCCTTCGCTTACGATCCGGCCATCGCCAATGCGTTCAACCGCGCGCCGCCGAATCCCGCGCCGGACATGATGCCGATGTTCCAGGCGCTCGCGGTCAGGCCGATCCTGTCTGTAAGGGGCGCATTGAGCGATCTGCTGTCGCCGGAAGGGGTGGCGGCAATGTGCAAGGTCAAGCCCGACATGGAAACTGTGGAGGTGCCGCGCGTCGGCCACGCGCCAACTCTCGAAGAGCCGGCAGCATGGCGCGCGCTCGAAGGTTTTCTGGACCGGCTGACCTAGGTCGTAAAATCACTCGTGTCGAGATTTGCCAGGTGCATTGCATCGGTCAGATGGATCACAACATCCTCGCCGGCCTGGTATCCGGGCTTGCCGTTCGCATCGAGAATGAGGAAAATTTGGTGCTTTTCGCCGCCTGAGCTCGGGTCGAACAGTACGGCGTCATGGCTTCCCAGCACGTTCTTGTTGATGGCCTTTGCAAGCAGCGTATCGAAGCCGGTCAACGACAGCTTACCCGTCGTAACCTCCGGATGCACGGCATTCGGCGCGCTCGGCAGCTGGAACTTGTCGGATGTTGAATCGCTGTTGCGGAAATCCATTCCATTGATGGTATCGAATTTCGTGCTCGTGGAATCCGTGACTTTGCTGTAAACGAACGTGTCATGGCCCGCGCCGCCATCCAGTTCGTCCGCGCCGCCATGCCCGTTCAGGATGTCCTTGCCGCCGAAGCCGTCGAGTGTGTCGCTCCTCGCCCCTCCGGTCAGCGAATCGTTGCCGCGAAAGAATTCCGACTCAAATCCCTGAAGATCGTTGTTTGTAAAAAAGCTGAACGCGTCGTTGACGGGCATGCTGCCGCCCGTGACGGTCACTTCCGTATGGCCGTGCGGATCGAGGAACGTGAAGCCCGTGATCGTGCCACCGGTCGGAATACCAATCCCGTTGTAGGCAAAATTCTTGCCGAAAAACTTGTAGATGGCGCCGCTCTTGCCCGTTTCATCGATTTCGGTCGATGTCTCTTTGGTGGGCAGTGAATTGAAATCCTTGAAGTCAATCGCGGTCATGTCGAAGCCATGGCTTCCGGCAACAAGTTTGGCCATTGGTACTGCCTTTCTCGCGTTCTTGATCAGGCGCCCTCTGGAATTCTACCAAATAACGACGGTGCTGTAAGAGGCCAACTTGTGGCTCCCGCGGCCAGCCAGCCGGGCATGAATGTGGCGTAATGGAGGGGTTCCCGCCGCCGGCTGCGGTTGGCAATCGCCCGTTGCCTGCGCATGATGAACGGCGATGCCGCGCAAAACTGCCGACAGGAATGGTTACGGCCTGATCGCCGATATCGGCGGAACCCATGTCCGCTTCGCCGTGACTCGCCTTACGCGTCCGGCACCGGTGCCTTCGTCCATCCGGGCGCTGGCAACGCGCGACCATTCGGACATCGCGGCGGCCGCCCGCGCGTATTTGGCCGGACAACATCTGTCGCGGCCGCCGCAGGCTCTGGTCTTCGCGGTTGCCGGGCCGGTCACGCACAACGAAGCCCGGCTCACCAACGCAGGTTGGCGCATTTCGGGGGACCGCCTGAAGAAGGAACTGAAGGTCGGATCGGCCGACGTGATCAACGATTTCGAAGCCGTGGCCTGGGCGGTGCCGCACCTGAAGGCTGACGATCTGATGACGTTGGGCCGCCAGCCATTTGAACCCAGAGGCGCGGGCACTGTTGCCCTCGTCGGGCCGGGCACCGGTCTGGGCGTTGCCGGTTTTGCGCAGAATGGCAAGACAGGCATGGCGCTCGTGACCGAAGGGGGGCACATCGCGTTTGCGCCCACGGATGAAACCGAAATCCGCATCCTCGAGATTCTGCGACGACGGTTCGGCCGGGTTTCGATAGAGCGGATCCTGTCCGGCCCCGGCCTGCTCAACCTCTATGGCGCGCTGGCGGAAATTGAAGGCGTGGCCGCAACCGACGCCACGCCGGAGATGATCACGCAGACAGCCCGGGATGACCCTGCATCATTCGAGGCGCGCGTCTTCGCCCGCTTCTGCGGCATTCTTGGCGCGGTGGCCGGCGATTTTGCGCTCGCCTTCGGCGCCCGGCGCGGCGTTCTGATCGCGGGCGGAATCCTGCCGCTGGTTCGAGAACTTCTTGCCGCGAGCGATTTCCGCAAGCGCTTCGAGGATAAGGCGCGCTTCACCGGTTACGTGAAATCGATTCCGACGGCGCTGATTGTGCAGCCGCAGGTGGGATTGATCGGCGCCGCGGCGGTTCTGGCAAGCCGGCGGCGCGCCTAGCGCGCGGGCACCTTGCCCTTGCTCACGTCATAGCGGCGCGGGCGGAAGAAAATGATGCCTATCAACAACCCGCCGATCCCCACGATCTTCGTGATCAGGTTGAAGGTGGTGATGGCGTAAAGGCCCAGCAGGATCAGCATGAGGCCGCTGAGCGCCGGATAGACGCACAGCCAAAGCCATTGACGGATCGAACGGCGGTAAAGGCCGCGAAACTCCCATGCGGCCACAAAACCGGCCAGTCCGTAATAATAGGCGACTTGCACGCCCACGGCGCTCACCGAAGCCGATATGATCGAGCTCACCGTCGGCATCAGGTTCGAGGCCCAGAGCAGGGCAAGGCCCACCACCATCAGCACGACCATGGCGCGCACAGGCGTCTGCGTGCGTGCGTCCACCGTGCCGAAGCCGGCCCACATGGCGCCGTCGCGTCCCATGGCGAACAGGGTGCGGGAAAATTGCAGCATCGTGGTTTCGAGCGTGGCGATGCTCGAAAGCATTACGGCGAAAGAAGCGAACAGGCCGCCGGTTCGTCCAAGGCCCGCCGCCACAGCGATGTTGTAGATGATGTTGTCCGTCAGATGCTTGGCGTCATGCACGCTGAACAGGAACAGCGCCGAAAGCGTAAACCCCAGATAGAACAGGATCGTCACGAAGATGCTGGCAAACCCGCCATTGCCGGCGTGGATGTGGCCTTCCCTGGTTTCTTCGCCCAGGTTGGCCGTGACATCCCATCCCCAGTAGAAATAGACCACGATCAGCGCGCTGGCCGCGAAGCTGCCCGGCGTATAGCCGAATCCGAACCATGACCAGTCGAACCTGTTGACCATGCCGGCGCTTCCGCTATGCGCGAACGCCGCCACGATGATCACGAGCAGGATGATCAGCTCTATCGTGGTCATCACCACCTGAACGCGGCTTGTGATCTCGATGCCCACGATCAGCACCATCGCGACCACGAGGAACCAGCCGCTCGCCACGGCAGCCGTGACAAAGACATTGCCGATGAGCTGGGGTGCGACGAAATTCAGGGTGGCGGTGGCTACTGGCAGGCTTCCGGACACCATGAAAACCATGGCGGCGATCAGCAGGGCCCAGCCGGAAAAATAGCCGAAGAACTTGCCGAAGGCGCGGGTGGTCCACTGATAGGCGGCGCCGGCATGCACTTCCTTGCGGTTTAGCGCGCGATAGGCAATGGCGATGCCCAGCATCGGCACCGCAAAGATCAGAAGCGCTCCGGGCGACAACACGCCCGCCGTGGCGATCAGAACCGCGGTCGTCACGGCGATGGTATAGCCGGGGGCGCTGCCGGCCACGCCCATCACCAGAGATTCGAAAAACGAAAGCGAATCCGCTTTCAGCGTGTGTTTATGCGGTTCGCTCACCGTCAATAGCGGTATGCGGCGGTGATGCCGATCGTGCGCGGACGCAGGGTCTCCGCTTCGTACAGCAGGGTGAATTGGTCCTGATGGGTCAGATTGAGCTGCGGATGCGAATTCAGCAGGTTGTCGGCGAAAACAGCCACATTGATGTTGTCGTTGAACGTCATCCCGGCCCGCAGCGCCACCACATTCGTCCGGGGCTGGGCCACTAGCCCCGGATCGAAGGAGGTCGTCACCGGATCGCGCGCCGGCGTGACGCCGGTCTCGTTGCTCTGGAATTCATAGTCGAGCCGCACATAGGAGTCGTGGCCGAGCACAGTGGTGTTGTATTGCGCGCCGACCGAAAGGGTCCAAGGCGATCCCGGAAGCCTGTCGCCCTTGTTCGCCAGGATGGGCGCGGTAGCCTTTGGTCCGGTCTTGCTGGTGCTCGTATAGCGCGCATCGGTATACCCCAGCGTGAAGTCGACATCGAAGGCATCGGTGACCAGCCATTCGCCCTGCAGGTCGAAGCCTTCGCTCCGCGCCGATCCCAGATTCGTGGTGTACTGAAGCCCGCAGGACGGCAGGTAGTTCGCTTGCTGGATATTGCTCCAGTCGAGATAGAACACGCTGCCGGACGCCTGCAGCCGGCCGCCCAGGAACCGGTCCTTCGACCCGACCTCGTAGCTCACGACCGTGTCGGAGTTGTAGGAGGAGGGCAGGGTGGAAACGCCCATTGCCTTCAGGTCCGCCTGGCAGGCCACGAGCGGAAGCGGCGGGTTGGCGCCGCCGATGCGATAGCCCTTGGCGACTGTCGCATAGACCATGTCGTTATCGCTGAGCTGGTAGGTCACGCCTCCCATCGGCGTAAACGGCGTTTCGTCCTTCGAGCCCGTGTTGCCCGTGAGCGGGCCGAAGTTCTGCGGGCCGTCGGAGAAGTTGGTGAAATCGAAATGTGTCTTGGCAAGGCGCGCGCCGGCCTGGAATTTCAGCTGCGGCGTGATCGCGTAAGTGGCATTGGCGTAACCGGCCAGCTGCCACTCATGGCCCAGCGTATGGTTGATGTAGTCGTCCCCATTCGGCAGCAGATTTTCTCCCCAGGACCGGTGAATGCTTTCGCCCCACAGAAACTGGTTCAGCTGCGGCAGTTGCGGATCGTAGATTTCTTCCACGCTCAGCTGGTTTTCATGGGAATAGAACACGCCCACCGTCCAGACCAGCGGGGCGCTGGTATCGTTCGATTGCAGCCGCGCTTCCTGGGTGAAATCACCCTGGGTGTTCGTGATGAAGTTTTTGGATTTGTAGGGGCCAAATCCCGGAAGATCGATGCCGGTCGCCGTCAGCAGCGGCGGAACGCTGGGCAGCGCGGCATAGGTTGCGCAGAGCCCGGCCGTGCAGGTGCGTCCCCACGGGTCTTCGCCAACTGCCACGATCTGCTGGAAATACGAAAGATTGTAGAGCGTCGCGCTGTAGTCCTGGACGACCTGTTTGCGGTCGAAATAGGACGTGTTGGAAATCAGTTCGGCACCGCCCAGATCATAATCGATCTTGAGGGCCGGCAGCGTGAACCGGTCATGATCGCCCATCAGCTCCGGCGTGCCGGTCTTGTAATTGCCGCTGCCCGGGTTGGAAATTGCCACCCAGTACTGGTCGTTATTGTGGACGTGCCGCTCCTGGAAGAACACGCTTGGCGTGATCGTCAGCTGATCGAACGGCTGCCACGTCAGCGCGCCGCGCAGCACAAGCGTGTTGGTCCGGTTCGTGTTGCTGTCGATGGTGGCGCCCGTCAGATAGTTGATCTGGTCGATGTAGCCGCCGTCATGTCGCCACCAGCCGCTCACGCGGAAGCCCAGTTTTTCGTCCACGATCGGGCCGCCCACGGCCACGCCGGCCTCATAGCTGGGCGCGCCATATTGCGTGAACGACAGTTCGCTTTTGGCATAGACGCTGTAATCGCTCAGGCTTGGCTGCGGCGTGATGTAACGGATCGTGCCGCCTTCGCTGCCCGCGCCGAACAGGGTGCCCTGCGGCCCGCGCAACACTTCCACGCGCTGCAGATCGAAGACGGCCGGCAGCGTATTGTCCGAGCCGAATCCCAGCGTGCGCAGCTGGATCGGCGTATCGTCGATATAGATGCCGGTCGTGGCATCGCCCGCGGTCGAGTTGATTCCGCGGATCGAGATGTTGTCGGTGCTGGTATCGAAGGTGACGCCCGGCGTGAACTTCACCAGATCGGCGAAATTCTTGATGTTCAGCTGGTCCATTCGCTCGGTCGTGAAGGCGCTGACGCTGGCGGGCACGCGCTCGATGTCCTCCGCCCGGCGCGTTGCGGTCACCACGACCTGTTCTATTCCGCCGCCGGAGGGCGCCGTCTGCGCCAGCGCGGAAGGCCCGCCGCCAAACACGAAGGCCGCGAACGAAAGAGCGGAAAGGCTGATCCAGGCAGGTTTTTTCGCCATCCCAAGTCCCCCATGGCGCACCGCAAAGCCATGTTGGGACGGGGAAAACGGGCCGTCAACCCGGCCCTTTGGCTCCGATGGCCAGAAGCTCGCCAACCGCGCGATGGGCCTGATCGATGGCAGAATCGGTGTAGGCGCGCGCGCCGGAGTCCGAATTGGCGATGGCGATGCGGCCGAAGCGCTTGCGGCCGATCACATTCGCCCGCTTGTCCGGCGGAATGCTGAAATCGTCGAAGAGCGGATTGAACTCGTAGGCATAGCCATGCGGCCAGCGATTTACCGTGATCGCCGTGATGTCGCTTGCCGCATCGAATCCGGTTCCCGCGAGCATGCGCGCGAACTGGTCGCGGATATTCCGCTCGAACGTCTCGAACGGCGTCTGCAGAAGCTCATAGCGGCCCGCGCGGTGCTGATCCTTTTCCGTCAACCCGGGTTGGCAGGGCGTACGCACCATGAAGGCCAGGATCGGGTCATCCGGCGAACGCACGCTCCTGTAATCGCCGATGTCCACCGGCCAGTTGAGCCGAACGCCGCTGAAATAGCTCCCGGGAGCGGAAATGCCCGCGACGCCAAGCTTGTGGAACGCGCGCCAGTTCTTCAGCGCCACGCTGGTATAGACCAGCGGGATTTTCACCAGCTCATGCAACGCCGCCTTCTGTTCGTCCGGCAGTTCGGGGCAGATGAAAGGAATCATCATGTTGTAGCCCGCCAGGATGCAGTTCAGCGCGTGCACGCGGAACACCCGGCCCGCGCGCGCATAGGCCACTTCCACGCCCTTCGAATTGTCGGGCGTGCCAATGTTGCGCGCGCCCACAACCGTGCTGCTCAGCCGAATCTGGATCGGCGCGCCCTTGCGGTTCAGCATGGCGTAGTTGGCTTGCGCCGTAACGACATCTTCCACCGTGTGTCCTGGCATGGCTTCGGGAATGAGGCTCCGGATCAGGAGCCGCACGATGGAGGCATTGCCGTCCGGAAAGTGGAATGTCGGCGAACCGCCCGTGCAATAACCCGCGGCCGTATAGCCCATGCGTTCGATCGGGCCGGGATCGAGTTTCAGGCCCTTGAAGCCGGGATAGCCGAAGCCCCAGCAATCCAGCGCCGGCTCCGCGTCTATGCCCACGCCGTATTCGTCATGCGTGATCGTCTGATAGAATTTCAGAACGATCGGATCGACCTTCACGATCTTGGCTAGATAGTCGTAATAGCTCATGCGCGAGAGCTTGTCCTTTTTTTCGGCGCTGGTGAGCCCCGGCATGTAGTCGATATCGCCTTCCTGCACGCGCAAGACGTCTTCGCGCGCCTTGGGCGAAAGCGGCGTCTTCGCAAGAAAATCCTTCCACGGGATGGGGCTCTCTTCGTCATCCTCGCGCGTGCGGCCGACCACGAGCTTGTCTTGCCCGAAGGTCTCCTTGTCGAAGAAGGTCGCGGGCAAAAGCCCTTTGTAGATTTCCGGCTTGTCGCACTGCCTGGACAGCGCGACCGGATCGATCCCCAGTTGCGTCATCAGTCCGGATGCCACGGCGCTATAGGGGTGCGGGCTGTCGATCAGCATCGTGCCGCCGTTCATCAGCTCGAGATGCCCGTTCAGCCGGTATTCGTTGCGCTTGGCGTGGCCGCCGAAATCGTCGTGGTTGTCGAGGATCAGGATTTTCGCGTTGGGTTTGGCGGCGCGGTAGAAATACGCCGCCGACAGCCCGCTGATGCCGGCGCCGGCAATCACAAGATCATAGACGGTGTGCGTGTCTTCCGGCTTTTCGGCGTGATCCCAGAAGGTGCCGTCGCGCAGGCTGTGGGCGGTCTCGAACGAGCCGGGGTGGCTGCCGCGAAGGCCATGCTGAAGCGGCGGATAGTAGCCCGGGTCGTCCTGCATGCCGGGCGTCTGCTGGGCTTCGGCCTTTGCCATCATGGCCAGCGTGGCGGCGCTCACCGCTACGCCGTTCAGGAAATCGCGCCGGTCGATCTTGCGGTCCATGCCCAGCGGGCAGCCGCCCTTTTTTGAATCCATCTCGGGCCCCTTCTTTCGCCTATTGCGTGTTGATCATGATGTGCCGCGCCACGGTGTAATCCTCCAGCGCGTAGAGGCTTAAGTCCTTGCCGTAGCCCGACTGTTTCAGGCCGCCGTGCGGCATCTCGTTCACCAGCACGAAATGGCAGTTGATCCAGGTGCAGCCGTAGCGAAGCCGCGCGGCCGTCGCCATGGCGCGCGAAATGTCCTTCGTCCAGACAGACGAGGCCAGCCCATAGTCGGAATCGTTGGCCCACGCCACCGCCTGCTCGACATCGGAAAAGCGCGTGACGGAAACCACCGGTCCGAACACCTCCTTGCGCACGATCTCGTCATCCTGCCGTGCGCCGGCAACGACCGTGGGCTGAAAGAAGAATCCGGTGCCGGCGCCCGGCTTGCCGCCCGCGGCGATCGAAATGTGGGGCAGGGTGCCTGCGCGCTCCACGAAACCTGCCACGCGTTCGCGCTGTCTGGCGGAGATCAGCGGGCCGATTTCGTTCTGCGAGTCGTCGCGCTGGTTGAAGCGCAGCGACGCGGCGGCGGACGCAAGATCGGCCACCAGGTTGTCGTAGATTTTGGGCGCCGCATAAACGCGGCAGGCCGCCGTGCAATCCTGCCCGGCATTGTAGAAACCGAAAGTGCGAAGCCCGCTCACCACGGCATCCAGGTCGGCGTCGTCGAACACGATCACCGGCGCCTTTCCGCCCAATTCAAGATGCGTGCGCTTCAATGTGGCCTGCGCCGCCGCCAGCACCTTGCGGCCGGTTCCCACATCGCCGGTGAGCGAAATCATGTTGACGTGCGGGTCGTTGATGAGGCGGCTGCCAACGGTTTCGCCGCGGCCCGTGACGATGTTCACCACGCCCTCGGGAAAAACGTCCGCAAGCAGGCGTGCCAGCCTCAGTGTGGTAAGCGGCGTCTGCTCGGAAGGCTTGAGCACCACCGTGTTGCTGCCGGCCAGCGCGGGCGCAAGCTTCCACGCCGCCATCATGAGCGGATAGTTCCATGGCGCGATGGAGGCGATCACGCCCACCGGATCGCGCCGGATCATGGAGGTGTAGCCTGCCATGTATTCGCCCGCTGCCGGCGCCGTCATCGTGCGCGCGGCGCCCGCGAAGAACCGGAAGCAATCCACGATGGCGGGAATCTCGTCGGCCAGCACCAGATGGCGCGGCTTGCCGCAATTCAGCGCTTCCAGATCGGCGAAACCTTCCGCCTCGCGCTCGATCAGGTCGGCAAGCCGGAGAAGCATCGCGCTGCGTTCGGAGGGCGTGGTTCGCGACCACGCGCCGAAGGCATTCGCAGCCGCTTCCACCGCGCCGTCTATCTGCGCGGCGCCGGCTTCCGGCACCTCGACGATCAGTTCGCCGGTCTTCGGGTTCAGCACGCGTTCGGCCGGACCCTGGCCTTTTTCGAATGTGCCGCCGATGAGAAGCATTGTGTCCATGTGTGTCTCCGCAGGCAGGCAAGACTAATCAAACACCGGCGCGGATTCCCACCCTCCTCTTGAGGGTGGGGCGAAAATGCGCGAGCATTTTCGGGGGGCCGCCCGGAATGGACACGGAAAAAGACGCCGACGCCGCGCAGCTTGCAGCGCTCGGCTATACCGCGCGCTTCGACCGCAAGATGAGCCTGTGGGAGAATTTTGCCCTCGGCTTCACCTATCTGTCGCCGGTCGTGGGGGTCTATTCGGTCTTCACGGTGGGCATGACCACGGGCGGCCCGCCCATGTTCTGGTCCTATTTCATCGCGGCCGTCGGGCAGTTTCTCGTCTGCCTCATCTTCTGCGAGGTGGTCTCCCAGTTTCCCATTTCCGGCGGGCTCTATCCCTGGGCGCGGCGGCTCGTCGGCAAGCGCTGGGCATGGATGGCGGGCTGGATCTATGGCTGGGCGCTCTTCACCACGATTGCCGCGGTTGCAGTCGGCGCCGGCCCGTTCGTGGCCACGCTGATCGGTTTTCAGCCAACGCCGCTCCTCACCACTGCGATCGCGCTTGTGCTAGTCGTCATTTCGACGCTCATCAACCTCGCGGGCACACGGATTCTGGCGCGCGTGGCCATGTTCGGATTCATCTGCGAAATCATCGGCGCAATCGTTGTCGGCTCCTATCTCCTCCTGTTCCAGCGGCATCAACCCTTCGGCGTGGTGTTCCAGAGTTTCGGCATTGGCGGCGGCAACTACTGGCCGGCTTTTCTCGCCGCGGCGGTGACCGGCCTTTTCACCTGTTATGGGTTCGAGGCCTGCGGCGACGTTGCGGAGGAAACGCCCAATCCCGGCGTCGCCATCCCGCGCGCGATGCGCATGACGATCTATGTCGGCATGGCCGCAGCGGCGTTTGTGTGCCTGGCGCTTATCGTGGCGCAGCCGGATATTCCCGGCGCCATTTCCGGCAGGATCGCCGACCCCGTTGAAGCTGTTCTCCTCGCCGCGTTCGGTCCGGTCGGGTTCAGGCTTGTGATTGCCGTCGTGCTTGTCTCCTTCATGTCTTGCATCCTCAGCCTGCAGGCGGCGACGAGCCGGCTCGTTTTCGCCTATGCGCGCGACAGGATGATTGTGGCGAGCGATTTCTTCTCGATCATCTCGCCGCACACCCACGTCCCGGTGCGCGCCCTCGTCGTGTCGGGAATTGTCGCGGGCGTGATCGTCTGTCTTGGCCTTGTCTTCGCCAACGCCATCGCCACGATCGTCGCCTCGGCCATCATCGGAATTTACGCGGCGTTCCAGATGATCGTGCTGGGTGCCCTTGGCGCGCGGCTCCGCGGCTGGAATCCCGCGGGCCGGTTTCGGCTGGGCGCCTTCGGGCTGCCGGTCAATGTCATCGCCTTGGCCTATGGCATAGCGGCAATCCTCGACATGGCTTGGCCGCGCACGCCGGACCAGCCCTGGTACATTAACTATTCCATGAGCGTCACATGGCTTGCGATCGTGGGCGCGGGCATTCTCTACATGGCGATTGCCCGGCCCTATGACCGCGGCGCCGCGCCTGCAGGCGATGCCTGGAACGCCAACGCCGCCGCTGCGCCGAAACGGGCAGCCGCGGACTAGAGGGGGAGCACATGTGGAAGATTCTTCTTTCGACCGCCGCAGCGCTGTATGCGGCGCAGACACCGACCTTTGCGGCGAACGCCGGGATCGAGCAGATTCATGTCATCGAACATCCAAAGGGCGAGGAGACCGCACATGTCGGCAGCGGCGCCGACAATCGCGGCGACATTCTGACCTTTGCGAACGAGGTGTACGACAGTGCCGACCGGAACAAGGTCGGCACCGATCAGGGCGTCTGTTTCCGCATTTCGGTCGGAAAGTCCTACGAGTGTTTCTGGACCCTGTTCCTGGCTGACGGCCAGATCACCGTCGAAGGCCCGTTCTATGATGCCTCCGACTCCACACTCGCCGTGACCGGGGGAACCGGCAAATACGCAGGCGCGCGCGGATCGATGACCATCCATGCGCGTGACGCAAAGGGCAGCGAATACGACTTTGTCTATACGGTAAGCCACGCCGGAAAATAGCCCGCCGCATTGCCAGAACGCGGCGACAGCCTGTAAGAACGCGGGTTCGGGGCGGATCGGAGCCCGCGCGTGCTCCCGTTGTCACGTCAGGGGGAATTCCATGAAGACGGTTTCTGTGCTCGCGGTGCTGGCCGCAGGCGCCGCGCTTGCCGGTGCGGCATATGCCGACGAAGGCATGTGGACCTTCGACAATTTTCCGTCCGCCAAGGTCAAGGCGGAATACGGCGTCGATATCGATGCGGCGTGGCTTCACAACGTGCAGCTTTCGTCCGTGCGGCTGTCGTCCGGCTGTTCGGCCTCGGTGGTCAGCGACAGGGGCCTCGTGCTCACAAATCATCACTGCGTGCGCGACTGCGCGCAAAATCTCTCCACCGACAAGATGGACTACGTGCAACAGGGTTTCGCCGTGGAAGCGCTCTCGGATGAAAAACTATGTCCCGGCATGCAGGCGGAAATCCTCATCGGCATTTCCGATGTCACCGATCGGGTGACGAAAGCAGCCGCCGGCAAAACGGGCCAGGATTTCGTCAAGGCGCGCGATGGCGAAATCGCCGCGATCGAAAAGGAATCCTGCGGCGGCCGGGAAGCCACCGAGCGCTGCCAGGTGATCACGCTTTATGAAGGCGGTCAGTACAAGCTCTATACCTATCGCAAGTATTCCGATGTGCGCCTTGTCTTCGCGCCGGAACAGCAGACGGCGTTCTTCGGCGGCGATCCCGACAATTTCAATTTCCCGCGCTACGACCTCGATTGCTCCTTCGTGCGGCTTTATGAGAACGGCCAGCCGGTCTCGACGCCTAATCACCTGAAATGGCGCACTGAGCCGCCGGCCGCAGGCGAGCCCGTGTTCATGGCGGGCAATCCGGGCTCAACGCAACGCCTTCTCACGGCGGAGCAGCTGGAAACCCTGCGCGATGTCTCGCTTCCCGATACGCTGATCCTGTTCTCCGAATTGCGCGGCCGCCTGATCCGGTTCGGCGAGGAAAGCGCCGAACACGCCCGCATTTCCAACGATGACCTGTTCGGCGTGGAAAACAGCTTCAAGGCGCTGAACGGCGAGGAAGGGGCGCTCGTCGCCCCCGCGCTGATTGCCGCCAAACGCAAGGCCGATGCGGACTTGCGCGCCCGCGTGATGAAAGACCGCAAGCTCAAGGCGGAAATCGGCGATCCGTGGGCCGATATTGCGCGCGTCCAGGCCGACCGGAAGGCGCTCTATCAGGCCTATGTGATGGAAGAGGCGCGCGCAGGCATGCTTTCCGACCTGTTCGGCTATGCGCGGGCGCTGGTTCGTGCCGCCGAGGAACGCACCAAACCCAACAGCGACCGGCTGCCCGAGTATACCGACAGCCGCCTGCCGCTTCTGGAAAAGCGCGTGCTCGACAACCGGCCGGTCTATCCGGAGCTGGAGCAGCTCGTGCTGGAATTCTGGCTGACCAAGCTGCGTGAACATCTGACGGCGGACGCGCCGGGCACCCGGACATTTCTCGGCAAGCAGTCGCCGCAGGAACTTTCGGCCGCCCTCTCGAAATCGCGGCTTTCGGATGCCGCATACCGGAAGATGTTGTGGGACGGGGGCTTGGCCGCCATTCAGGCCTCCGACGATCCGATGATCCGGTTTGTGCTGGCCACCGATGCCGCCAGTCGCGCCATCCGTACCGAATACGAAACGAGGGTGACGGGCCCGACCGACCGGGCGTCAGAGAAAATTGCCCGGGCGCGCTTTGCGATCTATGGCACCAGCATCTATCCGGACGCGACCTTTTCCCTGCGGCTGACCTACGGAAAGGTCGAAGGCTGGAACGAGAATGGCACGCCCATTCCGCCCTTCACCTATTTCAAGGGCCTTTGGGCGCGGGCGACCGGGCAGGATCCGTTTGCGCTGGCGCCGAAATGGGTGAACGCGCAGAACAAGGTCAATCCCGACACGGTGTTCGATTTCACCACCAACAACGACATTATCGGCGGCAATTCCGGTTCGCCGGTGATCGATGCGAAGGGGCAGGTGATCGGCGCGGTGTTCGACGGCAACATTCACAGCCTGGGCGGCGCCTTCGGCTTCGATGACACGCAGAACCGTGCCGTCGCCGTATCCACGGCGGCGATTACGGAAGCGCTTCGGAACGTGTATGGCCAGGCAGCGCTTGTGGCCGAACTGACGAAGCCGTAAGGCCGCGGCGGGCCTTGCGCCGAGGCGGCTTCATGCCGAGCGAGGCCTGAAGCACGCCGGGGTCGTCCCAGGGCACGTCATGGTGCGCGCGTGTGAGCCACGGGCTCAAAGGATCGTGCCGCCATTCCCGCGGGAAGATCGCCACCAGATCGTTTTCGATGGCGGCGCGGGCTTTGGCATCCGGCGCGATGCAGCCGGCAAGCGCAGCGGGCGCATCGCGGCCCGGTCCGAATCCCAATGTTCCGCCCTGTGTGGCGCGCGGATTGATTTCCAGCAGATGCACATGGCCCTCGGCATCGCGAATGAAGTCCAGGCCGTGCAGTCCCGAAAGCCCGAAATGCGCCGCCACTTTTCGCGTGACTTCCGCAATCTCGGGGCAATCCACGCGGCGGATCACATTGGGCGGGCCCATCGGCCCGTCCGTTTTCACCATGTCATAGTACACCGCGCCGGCAACATTTCCCTTCCACGCGGCGAAAGCGCTGGCGGCCGGTTTTCCCGCCACGAAATTCTGCACGCTGACGGCGCTCTGCTTTGGCGCGAAGGCGCTCAGCAGAAAATGCGCGTCCCGGCGTCTGAAGGCGCGCGCAACGCTGCGCAGGCGTGAAGCCGGATGCGCCAGTTTGCGGAATGCCGCGCGGGCTTCTTCGCGCGTGCGGGCGATGATTACGCCGTCGCCGCCCCAGGTTCCGTCGGCCTTCAGGACGGCCGGAAAGCCGGTCTCGGCCAGGGCCGAATCAAGATCGCGCTCGCCGGTCACGGGAAAGGTTTTCGGCACGCGAATGCCCAGGGACATCGCCTCGGCCATGAAGGTGTTGCGCGCCATCATGCGCCCGTAATTGGCAGGCGCACCCAGCGACCGTTCGATCAGCGCCGTGGCCGGCGAATGACGCGGCGCCCTGGCATGAAGCGAAAGCAGATGGGCGGTTGCGCGATCGTCGCATGGCACGATCAGGTCGGGACGGAACCGCGTAATGGCGATGTCCAGCGACGCATGCGGAAGGAGCGCGTTGTAGGCATGGAGGGATTCCACATAGCGGCTGGCCGCAACCGGCGCGCGCCTTGGCGACAGGGCGCCCACGGCACAGCCGGCCTGCGCAAACGCCGCCGCATAGCGTGCCACCGACGGCCAGCCCTGCGTGGCGTACAGCAAAACCCGTCCCGTCATCGTCAATTCTCCCGCGCGCGGAACCGGCTTGCAGGATCCGTTCCTGGCATGGATCTGGAACCGACCCGCGCGGACGGCCGGTTTTGCTGGAAATGCGGCCTGTTCCGGGACGCCCTGTCCTGATTTGGAACGCGCGAGGATACTGAAATGAACGACATTTGCCCGGTCGCCATCATTGGCGCAGGACCTTATGGCTTGTCGCTGGCCGCGCATCTGCGGGCCCGCGGCGTCGAACATCGCATTTTCGGCAAGCCGCTCGGCACCTGGCGCAACCACATGCCCAGGGACATGATGCTCAAGTCCGACGGCTTTGCGTCCAATCTGTCGGCGCCGGCCGGTGATTCCACCATGAAGGCCTGGTGCGCCGCGCGTAACATTCCCTATGCGGACGAAGGCTTGCCGATCCCGCTCGACCGCTTCATCGCTTATGCCGACTGGTTTCGCGCGCGTTTTGTGCCCGATCTGGAGGACGTCCAGGTCACCGCGCTCAGGCGCAGCGGCGAGGGTTTCGCATTGACCCTTGAAACCGGCGAACAGCTGCAGGCCGCGCGTGTCGTCCTGGCGGTCGGCATTACATGGTTTGCCCATATTCCCGACGAGCTGCGCAATCTGCCCGGCGAGCTGCTGTCGCACAGCTATGCGCACCGCGACGTTGAACAGTTCAGGGGCAAGGATGTCGTCGTCATCGGCAGTGGGGCGTCAGCCATCGATCTCGCCTCGCTGTTGCAGACCTCCGGTGCAAAGGCGCGCATCGTGGCGCGCACGCGCGTGCTTGATTTCAACAGCATTCCGGACCCCGATGCCGAAACGCTGCTCTACAGGATCCAGCGCCCGGCGTCCGGCATCGGCCGCGGCTGGCGGTCCTATTTCTGCGCGGCGGCCCCGCTTCTGTTCTATCGCCTGCCCGATGCGTTGAAACGGCGCGCCATTTCAAGCCACATGCATCCGGCCGCCGGATGGTTCATGCGCGAAAAGGTCGAAGGCAAGATTCAGACGCTGCTTGGCCGCAAGATCGTCGGGGCCGAATCGAAAAATGGCCGCGCGGTTCTCACATTGGAAGGCCCGTCGGGGGATGAAGAGGCGCTGGTTTGCGATCATGTGATCGCCGCGACCGGATACAAGGCCGACATGCACAGAATTCCATTTCTCGATGCCGCTCTTGTGACGCGCGTCGCCGAACCGGGAAGGCCGCCGTTTGTGACGGACAATTTCGAAACGGCCGTGCCCGGGCTCTATGTCATGGGACTGGCGGCGATGGACAGTTTCGGTCCGCTTCTGCGTTTCATGTATGGCGCAGAATTCGCTGCTCCGCGCCTGGCCGCCCATTTGAGCCGGAACGTGGAGGGGCAGTCGCGCCGGGCCGCCTGACCGGAGCGGGAGTGGCCTTCCTTAACATCCTTCCCATATAACATCGTGGGCGGGCGGATGCGGTGTCGTGTCTGTTCGATCAAGATGTTGATATTGCAAGGGAATCTGCCATGGTTGCCTTCCTGCGCTGGTGCCGGTCCATCCTCGTCGGCACCCTCAACGGCTTTGTCAAAATCGCGCTCGCGCTTGTCCTGATCGTCGTCGTGCTGGGCGTGGTCGGGCTCGCCAAGGGCGATGGACTGCCGCCCAAGATCATCCTGAGCATGGATCTGCGGCAACCGATGGCGGACTCATCGGCGCCCAGCCCGTTTGGCTTCGGCAGCCATCGTCCGACCGTGATGGACATCGTGCTCGGGCTCGATGCGGCCCAGCGTGACAATCGCGTGAAAGGCGTATTCATGCGCGTCGGCTCCGCCGACATGCCGGTCGCGCAGGCCGAAGAGATCCGCGCGGCGATCCAGCGGTTCCGTTCGTCCGGAAAATTCGTGATCGCCTACGCGCAGGGATTTTTCTCCGAAGGCTTGGGCGACTATCTGGCCGCGTCTTCCGCCAACGAAATCTGGATGGAGCCGAAGAGCCCGTTCGAACCGGCGGGCACCGCGGGGGGCGCGATCTTCCTGCGCGGGTTGTTCGACAAGATTCAGGCAGAGCCGCAAATCGTCAAGCGCGCGGAGTATAAGAGTGCGGCCGACATGTTCATGGAGAAGGGTTACACCCCCGCCAACCGCGAAGAGACACAGGAAGTCCTGCAGTCGTGGTACAACGTGGCCACCGCGCAGGCCGCCTCCGACCGCAGGCTGGACCAGAAGTCGATCGTTTCCGCCATCGAGCAGAGCCCGCAATTCGCCGGAAGCGTCCTGAGGGCGCATCTGATCGATCGCATCGGTTATGACGACGATGCGCAATGGGCGGCTCTGCGGCGCGCGGGCGCCGATGCCAAGGCCATCGATATTGTCGATTATGTGCACACGAAGCAGCGCATCGGCGTATCGGGCGGAAACATCGCGCTGATCGAGGCGGCCGGCGATATCCAGGACGGCAAGGTTGAAACCAGCCCGTTCGGGGGCGAAAACACGGTCATCGCAGGCGACAATCTTTCCCAGGCGATCCGCGCCGCTGCGGACGACAAATCCATCAAGGCGATCGTGCTGCGCGTGGATTCGCCCGGAGGCTCGGTCACCGCGTCGGACCAGATCCTGAACGCGGTGAAAAAGGCTCAAGCGAAGGGAAAGCCCGTGGTCATCAGCATGGGCTCGCTTGCGGCATCCGGCGGCTATTACATCTCCTCGTCCGCCAACAAGATCGTGGCGGAGCCGGGCACGCTCACAGGCTCCATCGGCGTGCTCACGGGCAAGGTGTCCGTTGGCAAGACTCTGGGCCTGATCGGCGTGACCGCCGAGGATATCGGGGTGGGCAAGAACGCGCTGTTCAATTCCGGCATTGAGCCTTACACACCCGAGCAGCTTGCCAATCTCAATGCCCAGGCCGACGCGATTTATGCCGACTTCACGCAGAAGGTGGCCGCGGGCCGGAAGCTTCCTCTGGCGCAGGTGCAGGCCATCGCGAAGGGACGCGTCTGGACGGGCGCCGATGCCAAAGCGCGCGGCCTTGTGGACCGGCTCGGTGGTTTCTGGACGGCCGTGGACGAGGCCAAGAAACTGGCCGGCATCGGCCCCAACGAACAGGCTGTCTTCAAGCGCTATCCGCAGCCCAAGGGCTTTTTCCAGGCCTTCAGCAACATGTTTGGCCAGTCTGCGGCCACCATGCGCGCCATGCAGGGGCTGGTGACGATCATGTCGTCGCCGCCCGCCCGGATCGCGATCAGGGCTTTGAACGAAACGCCGCGCGGTGGAGTGGAGATGCGGGCCGTAAACCTGCCGGGCCAGGCCTATTGACGTGCCCCCGCGGCATTTCGGCCGCGATTTCATGGCCTTAGCGCTTGCGGGGGTTTTCCCCTTCGTCATACTTTTGGTGGCTAACGGGTGTCGCAAGCGGTGAGCGCCGTCCAGGGGACAAGCATCGAAGCGTTGGGCCAGCAGGCTACGGCCGCCATGGCCGCGGGCCGGCTGGAAGAGGCGGCCGCCCTCTGGCAGCGCGTCCTGGAGTCATCGCCCGATCACCCTGCGGCGCTCTTGCATCTGGGACAGCATGCTCTCTACCGCAAGGAGCCGCGCAAGGCCCTTGCACTGCTGGAACGCGCGGCGACGATTTCCCGCGACAATTCCGTTATCCCGCTCAATATCGCATTCGCCCATCGCGCGCTCGGCGATTCCGCGGCCGAGATGGCGGCTATCCGCGCCGCGCTCGCGATCGACCCCTATTACTATCCGGCCCTGCTGTCGAAGGCGATGCTTTTGGAGCGGCTGGGGGACAAACGGCAGGCGGCGAAGGTTTACAAGGATGTGCTTGTCATCGCCCCTTCGCTGGAGGATGCGCCGCAGGGCCTGAAGGGCCCGCTGACGCACGCGCGGGACGTCGTGCGCGAGAACGCCGCGGCGCTGGAAGAGTTTCTCGAAAGCCGCCTGCGGGACGTCCGGGCCCGCCACAAGGACGAAGACCTTTCCCGCTTCGAGCAATGCAAGGATGCGACGACCGGCGCGAAGAAAGTGTATGTCCAGCAGCCCCTGCTGCTGCACGTTCCCGCCGTTCCTGCCATCCAGTACTATGATGAAAAGCAGTTTCCGTGGCTGAAGGAACTCGAAGCCGCGACCGATGATATCCGCGAAGAATTTCTGAAGATCTACGAAGAGGACAGGGACATCCGGCCCTACATCAACCGCCCGGATGATGTGCCCGTCAACCAGTGGCTGGAACTCAACCGCTCGCCCAAATGGAGCGTCTATTTTCTTTATGAAGACGGCAAGCGCATCGATGAACATTGCGCGCGCTGCCCAAAGACGGCCGCGGTGCTGGAGAAGCTGCCGCTGGTGGACATCCCGAACCTCGGCCCGACCGTCAATTTCTCGCTTCTGGCGCCGCACACCCGCATTCCGCCCCATACCGGCTCGACCAATGCGCGGCTGATCACGCACCTGCCGCTGATCGTGCCGGGCAAATGTTATTTCCGCGTCGGCAATGAAACGCGCGAATGGCAGGTTGGCAAGGCCTGGGTGTTCGATGACACGATCGAACATGAAGCCTGGAACGACAGCGATCAGCTGCGCGTGATCCTGATGCTGGACATCTGGAATCCGTATCTGACCGCGGCCGAGCACGATCTGATTCGCGTGCTTCTGAACGGCATGCTCGACTATTACCGGCAAAACGCCGCAAGGCCTCAGGCCGGCGGATAGCCGAACTTCTCCACCCAGGGCTGCAGGATGGGCAGAATGGGCGCGAGCTCCTTCTCGTATTTCCGCCATTGCGCCATGCCCTCGTTGTAGAGCGGCCGGCGCACCTGTGTGGCGCTGGGCGAGCGGATGTCCACATTGGGCGCGATCTTGTTGAACTCGCGCATCTTGTCGGACCACTCCACGCCGATGAACCGGCAAAGCGCGCGCACATGTTCCTCGAAATTCGACACGATCTCCTCGTAGCGCGTCTCGAACAGATCCAGCTGCAGTTTTTCGCGATAAAGCTCGGCCAGCCGCATGGTTGAAGCGTAGAAGCGTGCGGAATCGGCGAGATCCAGAAATTCGAACATTGTGACATTGATGCGGAAATGCCGCCTGAAACAGCTGAAGACCACGTCGCGCGGATCGCGCAGCGCGAAAAGAATCTTGGCCTTCGGAAAGAATTTGGCGATGAGCGGCAGCTTGATGGTGTTGAGCGGCTGCTTGTCGACGAAGATTTTTCCCGCAACGTCCACGCCGTGATTGCGCACGCGCTGCCAATAGGTCTCGCGATTGCGGCGCAGTTCTTCGCCATGAATGGCGGCCAGGGCGTCCAGCCCCAGATTGCTGGTCATGAACACGTCGCCCAGGCCGTGAAGCAGGCCCTTTTCCTCCAGCGCCACGATCCGCGGATTACTGGCCAGCACCTGTTCGAGCAGCGTGGTGCCCGACCGCATGAATCCCAGCAGGAACACATGTTCGGTCGGCGCGCCGGGAAGCGAACCGCCGTCATCGGGCGGTCCCCAGATGTCCTTCGGCGTCGATTCGAAATAGGCGATCAGATTCCTGGCGGCGTCGGCCCCGCGGCTGTTGGCGAAGCGGTGGCCGTGTTCGCGCCGCAGCTCTTCGTTTTCCTTGCAATAAGTGGCAAAGGCTTCCGCATAACGCTTTTGCCCGTCATAGGCATCGCCCAGAAGGCCCAGCACGGCCGAGCGCGCCTCGTTGTAGAGATAGCCCTCGTTCAGAATCCGGTTCAGGCGGGCCTCGGCGTCGGCATACTTCTTCTCGCCGAGGTCCACGATCGCTTCGGCCAGAAGCGCCGTCGGCTGGTGTGGCTTCAGTTCGAGGGCGCGCTTTGCGAGCGCGCGGGATTTGTCGCCTTCGCCCTTGCGCGCCGCGATGGAGGCAAGGCTTGCTGTGGCCTCGGCATGATTGGGGTCGATTTCAACGGCGCGTTCGTAAGCCGCCTGCGCCACGTCATGATTGCCGGCTGTCGCCGCCACGATCCCCTTGCGGTAATGGCTCTGGGCGTTGTTCGGATCGGCCGCAATCGCCGCATCGATCGCCTTGGCCGCTTCGGGAACGCGGTTCAGCTTCAGCAGCGACATGGCGATGGCGTTGAGAATGATGGGGTCGTTCGGTTTCAGCGCCAGCGCCCGCTGAAAATCCTCCAGCGCCAGATCATGCCGCCCGGTCTGCTGCATCCATAGCCCGCGGGCATTGAAGCAGGTCGGATGCCGCACGCCGTGCATGATGGCGGCGCCCGCAAGCTGCTGCGCCCGGGCAAGGTCGCCCGCCGCGACGGCCTGGGAAATGTCGCCGATGATGGCCGCAGCCCATTGTTCCGCGCTGGGCCGTGTTTCGATGGTCGCCATTTGTCCTGTTTCCGGAACCCCGTTCCACAATGCTAGCACCTCGGGGCCGTTTAGCACTCCTTGCGTCAAACGTCGTGCTTAATCGGCCGGATATCCGAACGCCTCCACCCAGGGCGCCAGGATCGGCAGGATGGGCGCCAGTTGCCGCCGGTAGCGGCGCCACTGACCGATACCCTGTCCGCTCAACCCCGCGGCCACCTGCTGGGCGCTTGGCGTGGCGATGGCGCGCGCCCTGGGCCTTTGGGCGAACGCGCGCATGGACGGGGTCCAGCCGATCCCGGTGAAGGCGCAAACGTCGTTCATCCGGCCCTCGAAATCTGCGATCAGCGCCTCGTGGCGGAAGTCGAATATGCCGGGCGCCAGCTTGCTGCGGTAAAGCCCGGCCAGCCGCATCACCGCGTCATAGAATCGCGCGGCGCCGTCCAGCGTCAGGAGCTCATAGTTCGACGGGTTCATGCGGAACCTGCGGCGGTAAC
>Ga0070740_10000347_pt1 | contig 110282 bp, 100 predicted proteins | sample Coa_R2_FD_67286 | JGI IMG/M metagenome (GOLD analysis project Ga0070740, IMG submission 67286) | Surface soil microbial communities from Centralia Pennsylvania, which are recovering from an underground coalmine fire - Coalmine... | ecosystem: Environmental > Terrestrial > Soil > Unclassified ... | reverse complement strand
TGCTCGACCCACAGATGCACCACCCACCAGCGCCAGAAATCGGTGAGTGTGAACGACTTTTCGATTCCGGTGAGCGGAATCATGCCGAAGGCGTAAAGCAGAGCGATGTTGATGGTGGAAGCCCAAATCAGGTTCTCAAGCCGGATGCGGCCTGTCCAGAACTGGCGCGTGGCCATCAGAAGCGAATCCCGCGTGGGCCACAGCGCGCGAAACACCAGCACGCTCCAGACCACAAGACCCACGAAGAACCCGATCTGCCAGAAGCGGCCGAGCTGGATGTAGGAAAGCCCCTGGTTCCCGAACCAGAACCAGCCGTTCTGGATCATGCCCATGATGCCGAAATAATCGCCCAGGAGCGCGCCCGCCACGACAGCGAGCGTCACCCAGAACAGCACGTCCACAAGCAATCCTTGCGCGCGTGCTTCCCGGCCGCCGGCAATCGCCGGGGCGAGAAACAGCCCCGCGCCGATCCACGATACCCCGATCCAGACGATCGGCGTCTGGATGTGGACATCGCGCAGGAAATTGAACGGGAGCCACCGGTTGATGTCGATTCCATAGAAGCTTGTGCGGTCGTAATAGGAATGCGCCATGATCGTGCCGGCAGCGATTTGCACGAGCAGCACGGCCGCTACGATGAGAAAGTACTTCCCAATCCGCTTCTGGCTGGGTGTGAGCGTACTGAATTTCGCGAGCACCGGATCCATCGGCGCACTATCGGGATCGTTGAGCCAGAATTGATAGATGAACAGCACCACTCCGAACATCAGGAACGTGAAGCAGAAGCTGATCCACGTCCAGCGGAACGTGTTGGTCGTGGGCGTGTTGCCGACAAGAGGTTCGTAGGGCCAGTTCTCCGTCCAAGACCATGTCGTATCGGGGCGCCGCGCCACGGTTGTGAGTGCCGAATAGATGAGGAAATCGGCCGTGTAGAGCCCTTCCTCTCCCTTCAGCGCGTAAGCCGGCGTCCAGCCGGAGGCGGGATCGGACGTCTTCAATCTGTTGCGGATTTCCGTCTGCAATTTTCCGATCGCGCCCGAAAGCGCATCGGGCAGAACGACGACCGGCTTGGTCAGGTTGACGCCCTGAAGCTCGCGGCGCATGGCGCTGGCGACGGAGGCTTTTTGATCGTCGTCGAGGCCGGCCAGCGCCTTGCCGAAGTTCGCCTGCGCGATGCCCTCTTCGGTCAGCGTGGCCATGCGCACAAGCACGTCGGCGGTGTAGTCCTCGCCATAATAGGAGCCCATGCCGTAGAGGCTGCCGTAATCCATCAGATCGGTCTTCTGGAAACCCGCCTTGCCGGCAACGATGTTGTCCGCCGTCATCACAGTGCCGCCCCTCGCATCGGCAAAGCGTTGCGGCATCGGCGGCGCCCGGTCGTAGGTCATCACCGTCGCAAGACCCATAAGGGCGAATGTGACGATGGCGACCGCGAGCAGAATCCACTTCAGGACATTGCTGACAGGATCGTAGGGGGCCGGGGCAAGGTTAGCCGTGGCGGACATTTGCTCCTCCGCTTCGAATCGGCGCTGCAAATTTCACGTTACCGCCGGCAACCCGCGTCCCCAAGATTGAAATCCGTCCGGCGGCCATTGGCCTGTGCACGGCCGTGGCGGGCGCAGGCGGCGCCAAACTTTCCAGTGACAGGCCAAGCGGTTGTCTTTATTCTGATTTCCGATTTTCCGATTTTGGATCCCATGCCGAGCTGGCAAAGCGCCATCTTCGCCCGCGTGTCGCGCATCGCGCGGCCCAGAGCCGTGGGCGCGGAGACAGACATCACGGAATTGCGCCGCCAGTTCGGCTATCTGTTCGACCGGTTCGGGGCAGCGCCCCAGGACGCCGTCTTCGAAGCGGCGCAGATCGGGCCGATCAAGGGCGAATGGGTCCGCGTGGAAGAGAGCGCGCGCCAGCGCACGATTCTCTACTTCCACGGCGGCGGCTACATTTCGGGGTCTCCCGAAACCCATCGTCCGCTTGTTGCCCGGCTGTGCAAGCAGGCTGAGGCGCGGGCCTTTTCGCTGGCCTACCGGCTTTCGCCAGAATTCGTCTATCCGGCCGCCGTGCGAGACGGGATTGATGCCTATCGCTATCTCGTCAAGACGCAGCCGCCCAGGTCGATGGTGCTCGCCGGCGACGGCTCCGGCGGCGGCCTGGCTTTTGCGGTGCTTCTTGCCATCCGCAACGCGGGACTGCCGATGCCGGCAGGTTGCGTGGCAATGAGCCCGTGGGCCGACCTTTCGCTGTCCGGCTGGTCTGTGCTCACCAACCAAAAAAACGATGCGGCGCTTTCCTGGGATCTTCTGTTCGTCGCGGCGCGGCACTATCTGAAACGCAACAGCCCGGCCGATCCCTATGCCTCGCCGGTGTTCGCGAGCTTTCGCGAATTTCCCCCGATCATGGTGCACGCCGGAAGCCTCGAAATCCTGCGCGATGATGCAAGCCGCATCGGCGATTGTGCGGCAATCGCGGGCGTTCCGGTGAGCGTGGAAATCTACGACGGCATGCAGCACGTCTTTCAGGCAAATCCGCGCGTTCCTGAGGCGCGCGTATCGCTGGCGCGGCTCGGGCAGTTTATCCGCAGCAAGACAGCCGAAACCGATATGCCCGCGCCGCGCACCGTCGCAGGGACCGGCTAGCCGATCCCGTCGGTGTGCTGCGCATGCGCGTGGAACCATTCCAGTGCATGCGCGGCCAGTGCTTCATTCATGGCTGAATCGTGCAGCGGCGGATCGGTGATGATCGTTCCGCCATGACCGTCACCATGCGCGCTGAAGTCCACTGTCTCGTAGCTGCCCGCAAAATGGATGACATCGGTGTGCGTGCCATCAGTAACGGTGAGCTTGTGCTGCTTGAATCGGAGATGGAAATGCGAGTTGTGCGCTATGTTCGTGAGGTCGATCGTGTCGGCGCCGGAAAACCCTCTAATCGTGCCGGTAAATTGGTTCGGCGCATCGAGAACGAGGTGCGATGTGCCGACAAACCGGACATCTTCGCCCGCGGCATTCGCGAGGGTCAGTGTCGAACCGTTCTCCAGCCTCGCGCCGCCCGTGAAATTGCCGCCACCTGTGAGTGTGACATGCCCCGAGATCGTGACGAACAGATCGCCGTTGATCGCGCCCGCAAATGTGCCCGATGAGATTCCCACGCTGCCACCCGACGCACCCGTCAGCGTACCTCTGCCGTGAAGCGCGGTCAGGTCGATATTGTTGTCGGTTATATTCAGCGTGGCACCGGAGTCGATCGTGAGCACGCCGGACGATTTGGCGATGAATGTGCCAAAGCCCGAATCTCCTGCCGCCAGCGTGCCGCCCGCCACCGTTACGCCATATCCGGCGTTTACGGTCATGCCCGTCGTTTTGAATACGACATGTCCATTGTTTCCGGCGTCGCCGAACGTCAGATGCGTAGCTGCGCCGCCGGTGATGTCAAGGCCTGCTCCGTTGTTTAGTCTTAGCGTTTGCCCGTGTTTCGCAGCAATCTCGACATCGCCGTCCAGCGTAAGCGCGTCATCAAACGTGAAGGTATCGGAGGCGATGAGCGCTCCGTTATGCAGGGACAGGCTGCCCGTTCCCACGGCACCGGCGCGATCGATGTTCAGCGTGCTGCCATCAACGAGCGTCCCACCGCTGAATGAATTTGCGTGATGAATGACCGTGGTCCCTTGCCCAAAGACCTCAAGCGCCCCTCCACCGGTGAGGTGATTGGCGAAATTGAACGTGTCGCCGTGGTCGACGATCAGGGTCCCGCCGGCCGCGATATCGATCGCTCCCTTGATCGAACCGCCGCTCCCGCCATTGCCGAGCGCGAGAACCGCGCCGGAAGCGATGTCCGTGCCCCCGGTGTAGGTGGAATCGCCGCTCAGCACTGCCACAGCATCGAAGTTCAGGTCGACATTCAGGTCGCCGTTGATCGTGCCCGAAAAGTTTGTTCCGGTTCCATCGAATGAGAACGAGCTTGCAGCCCCGCTGTTCGCAATTGTGCCGCCGCCGGTGACATTTTTGGCCTCAAGGATGTCGCTGTAACCATGTACATCGAGCGTGGCGCCGGCGGCGATGTGGACTAACGAGGCATTGGCCAGCAACACACCAAGAAAGCTCGTACTTGCGCGTGGCTCCAATGTGCCGCCGGCGAGATTAACGTCGTAAGTTCCCGGCGTTTCAGTGCCTGGCGCACTGTCAGCCCAGAGAATCGTGCCGGTGTCTGCCGCAGAACCGAAGACGACGTTCGCGCCGGACGAAACGGTCCACGCAGAATGAACGGTAAGCGTCCGCCCGTTTGCGACTTCGAGCCCGGCGGTTCCGCCATTGAAAAGCAGCGCGTTGTTCAGCGAAAGATTTGCGGTTGCAAGAAGGCGGCCGCCAAACAGCGCCAGGTTTCCGGTTCCAATTGCGTCGGCCTCATCGATGGAAAGCGTACCTGCAATTATTTCCGTGCCACCGCTGTAGGTATTTGCATGGTCGATAACCGTTGTGCCGGTTCCGATTTGCGACAGCACGCCCGGACCGGTGATGTGATTTGCCAGGTTGAACGTATTGCTGTGGTCAATGTCGAGAAAGCCCTGATCCACTATTTTTCCGGTGACGGAGCCCGTTGTGCCCCCGTTGCCCAGCCTCAGCTCTGCACTCAAGCCCCCGATTGTCGTGCCGCCGGTGAATGTATTTGCGCCCGTCAGGTCCACAAAACCCGCTGCGGTGACAGATAGCGCAATGTTGCCGGTGACTATGCCGTGGAAGCTAGCATTGCCGATGCCCAGCGATGCGGCGCCGGTGGTGGCGGTGTTCGTCACCCTGCCATTGCCGATCAAATCGCTCACATTGATGTCTATGCCATTGAGATCGAATGTGGCACCTGCTGAGACCTTCGTGGTTGTCGCGAAGGTCATCATTCCCGACATGCCGGTGTCGGCAGCCTTCAGGACGCCCCCATCAATCTCCAGGTTGAAACTGTTACTGATCGTGCCGCCAGAGCCGCTGCCCCAGACAATCGTGCCGTCATTCGCCGGATCGCCGAACGTTATGGTCGCCGGCCCCGTGATGGTCCAGCCGCCCGCATTGTCCAGCGTGACGGTCTTGCCATGGGCGGCGGCGATGACGGGCGAACCGGAAAGGGAAAAATCCGTCGCCACCGTTTCGTTCGCAAGGCCGATGAATTCTCCGCCGGAAAGCGCGTACGCGCCGGCGCCCAGCGCACCGGCATTTGCAATCTCGAGCGTACCGCCATCCTGCGTGATCCCGTTTGGGATCGTATTGGCGCCGCGGAAGACGACAGTGCCGGTGTCCAGCTTGAACAAGGTGTTGACGGTCAGCGATCCGCCTGTGCTCTCAGACAGTGTCGCATTTGCACTGTTCATGTCGAATAGATTCACTGCCTCGGAATCGGACAATGTGACCGTGTAAGTGCCGGGCGCATCAATTGTCGCCGCCTGCGTGCCATTGGGCACGGTACCGCTCGACCAGTTGGCAGCATCGTTCCAGTTGCCGCTGATTCCGGCAATCCATCGAATTGCAGACATAAGGGTCCTCCCGCGAGGCTGATATTAAAATGCGGGAAGAAGCAGGACGAAAGGATCAATGTCGCGAAATGTCTCGAAAGCGGGGCTCGTGGAACTTCAGCTTGCAGTGCGAAATACGGCAAGGTTCTCGGCAACCATCGGGGGAAGTTTCGTTCCCGTCATCAGTGCGCTGGATAGATCGGCTTCGTTCAGGTCCGTGCCTGTAAGATTTGCATAGGAAAGATCGGTTTCGGCGAACAGGGCACGGCGCAGATCAGCGCCCCGAAAATCGGTGTAACGGGCCTGGGCTCGGTCGAGGCGGGCAGGCAGCATGCGATTATCCGAGATCAGAAGGGGCCCGAGCTTCGCATCGCGCAGGTCCGCACCGCTGATCTTGGCATTCGTCAAATTCACGCCGCGCAGATCAGCCCCGCCCAGTTTGGTGCCACGCAGATCCGCGCCCGAAAGATTCGATCCCTGCAAGGAAACGCCTTCCAGATTAAGCCCGTAAAAGGTGGCGCCGGGTGCGATCAGCGCCGTAAGCGGGCGCTGTGCGAGATGCGTTTCTCCGCGCAAATCCACGTTGGAAAGGTCGGCTGGGGCGCCTTCGCGGCCTTCGGTCCTGACCCAGCGGGCATGCCGGTCCAGGATTTCCGAAATCGGAATCGGCAACTCTTCCACTTTCTGGCCGGCGGCCTTGTCGGTCAGGGCATCCTTGAGGTTTGCGCCATCGGTGATGGCCAGATCCATCCGCGCGCCGATCAGAATGGCGCCGTCAAGCGCCGCACCGGCCAGATTGCAGCCGGAGAGATCGGCATTTTCCAGATTGGCGCCGGAGAGCTTGGCCTGCCTGAGATTGGCACGCAAGAGCCGGCAGCCCTTCATGATCGCATCGGTGAAGTCGGCCTGAATGGCCATCACGCCGGTCATTCGTGCGCGCTCAAGATTGGCGGAATTGAGAAGCGCGGTCGGCATCTCGGTCGGGCCGAGATCGTGCTGCAGCACGCGCAGGTTTCCGTACATATCCTTTTCTGCGATCGTGCCTTCCCGCAGATCGGCTTCATAAAGGTCCGCACCGATCAGGTTGGCCCCGCGCAGGCAGGCGCCGCGCATGTCGGCGCGCCTCAAACTTGCACCCGCCAGATTGGCGCGACGCAGATCGGCGCCGAAAAAGCTTGCACTGTCGAGCTGGGCGCCTGCGAGGTTCGTTTCTTCCAGGGTGGCGCCGGTAAAGTCGGCATCGGCAAGATTGCGGCCGGCCAGGTCAAGTCCGCTCAGATCGCAGAAGGCGAACACCGCGCGCCCCCCGCCGATCCGGCCGGCATGGAGCATTTCGTGGCGCGCAACCGCAGCCTGAGCCTGCTTCTGCGAATATTTTGTCAGGCTTGTGCGACGATGCGCGGTCATGCACGGCATCCTGGCGGACGAAGGTTAAGGGTTGTGCCCCGCGGGCATTCTCGCTTTTGACCGCCTAACGCCTGATTAAAAAGCAGAAATTGCTGTTTCGCCGCGGCGGATGTGCTAGGTGAAGCCCGCAAAATTGGTTATGGTGCGAAGGGTCCGCGCGGGGGCTGATTTTTCTGCCTGACTGCTACGGCCGGAAGCTATGCCTTTGCGGGCAAAGGCTTAATTCGAAACAGACCGCCAGACGACGAGAGGCTCGACTTGAACAGGCACCTTCTCATGCTGACGGCCGCGACCGCTGCGTTGCTGGTCGGCCCGGCCTTCGCTGCAAGCAACGCCGGTTGCGACACCAAAGACAACAATACGAACGTGACAGGAAAGGTCACGACGCCGATTTGCACAAGCACCGCAAAGAAAGGAAAGCCTGGCGACATCACGATCGCGGACGGCGGCTCTGTCGAGATCCCGTCGTCGTCGACTGCAGCGACCGTTCCAGCCATCACGCTGGATTCGAGCAACACGGTTACCATCGCATCCGGCGCCAAGGTGGTATTCAAGGATACCGACAATGCCGTCGGCGTGCAGATCGACGCGGGGCAGACAGGCGAATTTTCCTCCAGCGGCCTCATTGATCTTACAGGCAAGGGAACTGCCAAGACAGGCATTCTGCTTAGCGGCAAAGGCACCTTCACTGGGGACATCAACCTCGTGGCAGGCTCGGCTTTGTCTGTTCAGGGCGACTCCTCGACCGGCCTATCCATTGCCGCCGGCTCAACGCTCGCCGGCAATCTGACGATGGACGGCACGGTAGCCATCAATGCTTCGAACGCCGCATCGTTGACCGCTTCGTCACCACCGATCATCGCCGTCGATGTTGCCGGTGACGTGACAGGCAACGTGGAACTCGGCAGTGACGGCAGCATCACCTCAGTGGGTGCCGGTGCCGAAGGCATGATCGTTACCGGTGATGTCGGCGGATCCCTGCAGATAAGGGACACGCTTGCCGCGGCGGGCACGCTGACCCCATCGACTACCAAGACCAATCCGGCAGCGGGCAGTGCGCTGATGGTGGGCGGGAACGTGGCCGGCGGGATCCTGGTTGCCGGACCGGCCGGTACCAATTCGACCACCGCGCCAGCGAACATCAGCACCGATGGATCGGCGCCGGCTGTGATCATTTCACCGGCAGTGAGCACCTCTCCTCACGCGATCACCATCGGGCTGTTCAACGGCAAATACAGCCTTCTCAGCCGCGGTACGATCACCAGCCTGCCCAGCAATTTCAACATCAATTCGACAGCGCTGCTGATTGGCGGCGATACGTCCAAGACCACCTTTACGGGCGGAATCTACAACAGCGGGACCATTTCGGCCTCGGCCAAGAGTTCGCTGAACACAAGCTCGGTGAACGTGACTGCCCGCGCAATCGAGATCGGAACCGGTGCGACGATCCCAAGCCTTTTCAATGCGAGTCCGACCGGCGCCGGAAACATCACCGCCTCAATTTCGGGGCCCTCGGGCGGCGCGGCGATCGCAATTTCCATCGATCCGGCGGGAAGTGGCATCAAGGGCGGTTCCCTGACGACGCTCACCAACAGCGGAACGATCTCTGCCACGGCCACGACCACGGACACAACTGCGAAACTGCTGAATGCCTATGCGATCCTGGATGAATCGGGCCATCTGACGACCATCCACAACCAGAGTGGCGCAACCATCAGCGCATCGGCTACGACACTTGATGCCGGGAACCAGAATGCGGTTGCGGCCGATTTGTCGGCGAACCGGACGGGCGTTACCTTCACCAATCAGGGAACGGTAACGGGCGATGTCTTGTTCGGCACGGGCGGCGACCGCCTGACCGTCAACGGCAGCTCAAGCGCGCCGGCGAGCGTCAACGGTCATATCGATTTTGGTGGCGGGTCTTCCACTCATCATGACAGCCTGACGGTCGGCGCCAACGGATCGGTTACCGGCGCCATCACCGAGGATTCCGTGCGCCACGGGCTGGATATCCAGGTAGAGAATAACGGGACGCTGAACCTCGCGAATACCGATCAGGGTCTCGACCTGACCACTTTCACTGCCGACAACGGTTCTACGCTTGGTCTAACCGTCTCCCAAGCCTTCAACGCCAATGCGGGCGGCGGAACGTTCGTCGGCCCTCTGATCCTCGCCGGACAGACCATTACGGTCAATTCGTCGAAGCTTAACATCTCCTACGGCAGCTTCCTTTCGCCGAACGGCAATAATAACCAGCAATTCATCCTGATGGCGGCGCCGACCGGCAACCTCGACATCAGTAAACTGTCGGCCCTTCAGAAGGATTTCACGCTGCCCTTCCTTTATCAGGGCGGCAAGAATGGCGGCCTGCAGCTTCTGACAAACCAGACGCTGAGCGGCTCCAGCAAAAAATACGATGAACTGGTGCTTTCGGTGCGACTCAAAAAGGCGTCCGACCTCGGCTTGAAGGGCTATGCAGCACAGCTTTATGGCCCGGCAGGTGGAGGACCGGCGTCGCTGGCTTTGGCCGGCGACAACGAGTTGGGTGGAGCGGTTGTCACCGACATCGCCAGCGACGGGACGACGGCCGGCGATCAGCGCGCAAAAACCGAAGCCCAGCGGGTGTTCGATTCTTTCGCACCGAATGTCTCGGGCGAAACGCGCGCCATCGCCATTTCGATCACCGATCAGGCGACAGGGCCGGTGGCGACGCGCCAGCGCGATCTGCGAATGTATGCCGGTCAGGATTCGGACCTCACGCTCTGGAGCGAGGAATTCGGAAATTCGCTCAACCAGGACGCCGCGTCAGGCACGCCCGGCTTCCGCAATTCCGGATTCGGCTTTGCCGTGGGCGCCGATGGCGGCAATCCGCAGGCCGGCCGCTATGGCGCGGCCTTTACGTTCTTCTCAGGGTCTTCGAACGAGAAACCGCCGAGGGATACGCACACAACCGAAGATTGGTATATGGCGACGGCCTACACGGATTGGCGCGGCCGCGGATTCTTCCTCGACACCCAGGCATCGGTGGGTATTGCCACAATCGACGGCAAGCGCGTTTTGACTCTGAGCACGCTGACACGCACCGCAGACGGCAGCCGGAATGCGCTGATGGGAGACCTGGGCGCGACCACAGGCGTAATCTTCAACTGGGGCGGCACAGTCCTGACGCCCCAAATCAGCATCGATGGCATGTCCATGCGGGAAGAGGGCTATACCGAAAGCGGCGGCGGCCCCGGCTTCGATCTGCATGTCGCGCCATACTACACAAGCTCGCTGCGCGGTTTTGCAGGCATCGACCTGAGACAGGATATCAAATTCGCCGGCTTCTATTTTCAGCCGGAAATCCGCGGCGGCTATCGCTACGATCTGGTCGCGGGAGCCACGAAACTCAAGGCCAATTTTGCCGGCGCGCCCAACGACGTGCCGGCGGTGCCTGCTGGCGACACCTTCACGATCGAAGGTCCCCCGGCCGACCGCAGCAGCCTGGTTGGCGGCGCCAGCCTTTCGACCACCACCGATACCTGGTCGTTCGGCCTGAACTACGACGTGCTCAAGAGCAGCGGCGGGTTTTCGCAGATGGGCACGATCTCGCTGATCGGCCGAATCTGACCGTCAGCGCGCGGCAATATCGAGAAACCGGCCAATATCGGCTTCGGTTGTTGCGAAGGAGCAGACAAGCCGTATGAGGGTGCGGCCGGCATGTGAGGGGCCCCAATCGTAGAACCTTGCGCCGGCCTTGCGCAGCTTCGCAACCTTTGCATCCGGCAGGCGCACAAATACGGCGTTGGCCTCCACCGGGCAGGCGATCTCTGCATCCTTCGCGCCACGAAGACCTTGGGCAAGTTTTTCGGCCATTGCATTGGCGTGTCCGGCAGCCACCTTCCAGCGATCGCCCTCTAGCATCGCCTCCCATTGCGCCGACACGAAGCGCATTTTCGACAGCAGATGGCCGGCCTTTTTGCGCCGGTATTCGAAATCGGCGGCCGCCTCGGGGTCGAAAAACACCACCGCTTCGGCCGCGAGCGCGCCGTTCTTGGTTGCACCGAAGGAGAGCGCATCCACGCCGGCCTTCCAGGTGATATCGGCTGCGGGGCACTGAAGATGCGCCAGTGCATTGAACAGCCGCGCACCATCCATGTGCAGCTTGAGCTTCCGCCGACGCGCGAGCGAGGAAAGCGCGGCGATCTCGGCCGGGCGATAGACGGTGCCGCTTTCGCTGGCCTGCGTGATGCTGATGACGCAGGGTTTGGGGCCGTGGACGCCCCGCTGGAAGTCGGCGAGCGCCCCTTCGATGGTTTCGGGGGACAGCTTTCCGCTGGCGCCGGCGAGCGTGACCAGCTTTGCGCCATGCGTGAAGAATTCCGATGCGCCACACTCGTCCACGGCGATGTGGCTTTCGGCGTGACAGAAAATTGCGCCGTGCGGCGGGCAAAGCGTGGCCAGAGCGAGCGCATTGGCGGCGGTGCCCGTGAGCATGGGGAAAACCGCCACCTCACGCCCGAAGAACGCGCTCATCCGTGCGCGCAAGCGGCTGGTGAATTCGTCGTCCCCGTATGAAGCCGCAGTGCCGTGGTTGGCATGGGCGAGTGCATGGAGCATGTCCGGCGTGGCGCCGTAGGAATTGTCGCTGGAAAAATCCATGGGGTCACGTCATCGTGAAGAATTGGCAACGGCATAGCATGATAACGGCGTTGCCGGATGCAGCGGGATGACAGGCCGAACCAAGACGCGATGACAGCGCAGCGGAAAAAATTCCATTCTGTGGACCGCAGAAAACTGTGGCAACCGCGCCGCATCGCGCCTCTTTCCGGCCATGTTGCAATGCGACGGTCAGGAACCGGAAAGCCGGATTTCCACGTTTACCATGTTGTTTACGAATCGTCGCAACTTGATCAGAAAGGCTGGACCGCCTCAAAAACCGTGATTACGATGCGGCGCAAGAATAATACACAGAGCACCTTTGCCAAACGGTGCCAGGAATGGGGGCAGCGTGTTTTCTGTGATATTTCTCGCGGCCCGGCGCGTGTACGCCGGGTTTAGTTTTGCAAGGGTAGTCTGAACGCTATGCAGCGGCCATCACACGAACTTCGAGGGTTGAGCGGCACCCAGGCAACGCCGCGCCGTTTTGTCAGCGTCGGCTTGGTGGCCGGATTGCATGTCCTTCTCATTTACGCCCTGGCGACCGGTCTTGCGGCAAACCTGATTCCCAAAGTGGAGAAGATCATTGAGACGAAGGTGGTGCAGGAGCCGCCGCAGCAGGAAAAGGTGATCCCGCCGCCGCCGCCGGAGATGGTGAAGCCGCCGCCGCCCTTCGTGCCGCCGCCGGAGCTCAACATCCAGACCGAAGCGCCGGCCACAAATGCCATCACACAGGTAACGACACAGGCCCAGAAACCGGCGGTGTCGGCACCGGCATCGATCGGGCGGCCGCATAGCTGCGATCCCAATCGTTACTATCCGCCGATCGGCGTGCGTCTAAACTGGTCGGGTACCACCGGACTGAAATTCCACATCACGCCGACCGGTGATGTCACGGATGTGACGGTCGTATCCTCAAGCGGGCACTCCGAACTGGACGACGCTGCCGTGCGCTGCGTCCAGACCTGGCACTACAAGCCGGCGATCCAGAATGGCCAGCCGGTCGAAGTGCCGTGGCAAACGGAAATCAAATGGCAATTGCGTTAGAGAGGTCGACCCTAGGGGAGGGAAGACCGCGTTTAGCTCTTCTACTGACGGAGTAAGGACCACATGATCTCGAAGAAACTGGCGCTCGCCGCCGCTTTTGCGCTTGTTGCCGGTCTCGCGGCCGGAACGGCGGCCATCGCCCAACCGGCGCCGCAGAATAGCAACGCTGCGCCCGCCGCCAATCAGCCGGCCCCGGCGACGCCAGACATGGCGACGCCAGGTCAGACGAGCGACCAGAATGCCGCCGCTCCGGCAGCAGGCACGCCGAACGCAGCAGCCCCGGCTCCAGCTGCGACCACGCCGCCGCCTGCTCCTGCAGCCACAAATGCCGCAACGTCGGGCAGCAATCCGTACGGCCTTATGGCGCTGTGGGAGAACGGCGATTTCGTGATCAAGGGCGTTCTTGTAGTGCTGGCGATCATGTCGGTCGGCACCTGGTACATCTTTTTCGCGAAGTATCTGGAACAGTCGCGCGTGCTTTCGCAGGCCAACGCCGTGGAGAAGCGCTTCTGGAGCTCCAGCAACCTCAATGAAGGCATCGACAAACTGCCGAAGAACAGCGTCTTCCGCACCGTCGCCGAAAGTGGCGTGCGGGCGGCCTCGAGCGGCGGCTCGGGTCTTGTCAACGTCAGCGACTGGGTGGGCATGCAGCTCAACCGGCAGCTCGAGGAGGCCAATTCCAAGCTTCAGGGCGGCGTGGCGTTCCTGGCGTCGGTCGGTTCGACCTCGCCGTTTGTCGGTCTGTTCGGAACGGTCTGGGGCATTCTGAACGCTCTCATCAACATCGGCATGTCCGGCCAGCCTTCCATCGACAAGGTGGCAGGCCCGGTGGGTGAGGCGCTCATCTCCACCGCCATCGGTCTCATGGTCGCGGTGCCGGCGGTGCTGCTCTATAACTTCCTTGTCCGCCGCAACAAGGTGATCAACGAGAAGCTTCGGTCGTTCGCATCGGACTTGCAGACCTACCTCGTCACCAACAGGGGCAAATAAGAACCAGAGGGGCGATAAGGATCGTAAGCCATGTCCATCAACGTCCATTCGGCAGAAGGCGATGAGGCAGAACTGAACACCACGATCAACACCACGCCGCTGGTGGACGTGATGCTCGTTCTGCTCATCATCTTCCTCATCACCATTCCGGTGGCTCTCAAACTGATCCCGGTGCAGCTTCCGAATGCGCGGAACATTCCCACGCAGACGAAGCCTGAAAACATTGTCATCGCGGTCGATAGCAAGGACAACGTCTATTACAACAACGAGCTGATCACGAATAACAACGAGATCATCCAGCGCATGGAACAGGCCGTGATCAGGGCGCACAACGCCGGAAAGCCCTTGCCCGAGGTGCACATTCGCGGCGATCGCAACGCGCGATTCCAGTCGGTCGGCACCATCGTCTACGACGCGCAGCGGGCGGCCATCCAGAAGGTCGGCTTTATCCTGCAGCCCACCAACAACCCGAATCAGTAAGGATTACTCATCATGGCGATGAATGTTGGTTCACCAACCGGCGACGATGAGGTGATGGTGGAGATGAACACCACGCCGCTGATCGACGTGATGCTCGTCCTTCTGGTCATGCTGATCGTCACGCTGCCGATCCAGACCCATGCCGTGAAGCTGGACATGCCCAATCCCAACCAGAAACCGCCGCCGATTCAGCCCACGGTGCACAACATCAACGTGGATTTCGACGGTTCGATCACATGGGACGGGCAGCCCGTCGATATGGCCACGCTCGACAGCTATTTCTACAACATCGGCAAGAACAACACCTCCGAACAGGACGAGATCCACATCAGCGCCAACCGGCTGGCGAAATATGACACTGTCGCAAAAGTGATGGCGGATGCCCAGCGCCGGGGTGCGGTCAAGATTGGAATCGTCGGCACGGAATCTTATGTTCAATAAATGAGGGGCGGCCGCGGCACACGGACCATGCGGCCGCATGCGTCCGGGACCGTTGCAATTACAAGAGGTCTTAGGATGATTTCGAATCATGTTCGCGCCCTGGCGGCGGCGCTGGCGATGGGGACTGCCGCGTTCACCCTGGCCTGTGTAGAGACGGCCGTGGTGGCAGAGGCGGCCACCGTGCGTCCGGCCGTGGGCAACGCTCTGAAAGCAGCCATCGCCCTTGCCAACGAAGGCAAGGGAAGTGCCGCCCTTGCGAAGGTCCAGGAAGCCGCAGCTGTCGGCAATCTGACGGCCAGCGAGCAACAGGCTGTAGATCAGACAAAGGCGTACATTGCAGCCAAGACGGGCTCGGGCGGTAGCGGCAAGGCCAAGTTCGTGAATGACTACAACGCGGGCCGTTATCGCGATGCAATCGCGGACGCTGAACAGCTTCGCGGGCAGCTCACCTTCAACGATCAGGTTGTCGTGGCCCAGGCGTATTATCTGTCGGGCGATTACAGTGGCGCCGTGCGCTATCTGAAGGGCCTCGGCAATTCGACCCAGGTCCTGAAGCTTTTGGTCTCTGCGGCGTTCCGGGCCGGCGATACCGACACGATGCGCGATACGCTGGAGCGGCTCGTAGAGCAGACCAACGACCCCACTTACTGGAAAGACCTCCTGACGAGCGCAGGCAATGCGCGCGGCATGAGCGACCGGCAGTCGTTCGACCTCTATCGCCTGAAATTCCGCACGGGCGCGATGAAGGGGGCCGATGATTACTCGCTATTGGCGCAAATGGCGCTTCAGTTCGGCGTTCCCGGTGAGGCCCAGCAGGTGGAGCAGGCTGGCGACAAGGCCGGTGTTCTTTCGGGCGAGCGCGAGCAGCGCCTGGAAGCACTGACGGCAAAACAGATCGCCGCCGATCAGGCGAACCTGGCCAAGGAAGAAGCGGCCGCAGCCAAGGCCCAGAACGGCGATGCCTATCTCAGGCTGGGCGAGGACTATCTGGGTTATGGGCGCAACGATGATGCCCTGCGCGCCATCCAGGCCGGCATGCAGAAGGGCCCATCCGACAAGGACGCCGCCCAGATGCTTCTGGGGCAGACCTATCTCGCGCTCGGCCGGCGCGACGATGCCCTGCGCGCGTTCCAGACCGCGGCAAAATCCAGCAATGCCAACCAGGCAATGGTGGGCAGGCTGTGGGCGCTCTATGTGCGCAGCGGCGGCGGGAAGAAATAGCCCCGCCAATTTTCGTGCTGTCCGGCAGGGGACGGGATGCCTCCCGTTTCATTTTTCTGGCGACAGGGCTGCCGCCGTGGCGTCCTGGGCGGAAGGCCACGGCTTGCCGGGGCGCACGCCGCGCATTCGCATAAGCCAGGCGCGCACATCGATGTCGGGCGGGGCGGCAACGCCTTTCCCGGGGCCGGGAGACAACAATTCCCCCCGCGTGAAATCCATTTTGGCGTCATAGGTGCGGTCGATCTGGTTGCGCAGATTTTGCTCGGCCGCATACCAGGCCTGCTTGTCGGCGTCATCATGGCATGTTGACAATTCAGCCGGGTCGGCAGCGCCCCAGCGCCGCTCGACGCACTGATAGGGGTCGAATGACATGCGGAACAGGCGTCTGCGCATTTCCTCGTAGGTAAGCGTCAACCGCGTGCTGTCGGAGCGCGTGTAGGTCAGCGTGCAGGCAGCGGCGTCGCGGTCATAGATGGCAAGCAGATCGGCGACAAGATCATCGCCCTTGTAGACAAGCTTCCTGTCGCCCGCCTGATACATGCGCACGAAGCGCTCGGTCTGATCGCGCAGTTCCTTGAAGGCCGTTTTCAGCCGCGCATCGCGCGACGGCGTGGAGTATGTCTCCCAGTCTCCCTCGGTTCCATAAATGTTTGGCGGAAGGCGCTCGGGTTCGGGCCGGTTCTGGAGGCCGGCCGCGAGCGCCAGATTCACCGCGTCGGCGCGGTAATGCAGGTCATTGCAATTGGAGACGACCATGTCGTGCATCTCCTTCAGCGGGTCGAACTGAAGCTTTCCGCCCGCCAGCACCGCACGCACAAAATCGTAGTAGTCCATGATCTCGCCATTCAGCCGGAAAACGCCGCTAGCCCAATCGGAATCTGTAGGCCTTGGGCCGTTGCCGAAATATTGTTCGTCGGAGAAATCGGGAATGTCCTTGTTGCGCGCGATTTCCACATGGCCGCCCACGAGCGCGCCATCGTCTCGCCGCACGCCGCCAACAAGCGTCATCGGCCGCCAGTTCTTGAAGCCTGCGCCCATGCCCGGGCGCGAGCGCACGAATCGGAGATCGTAGAAGCCGCGCGTGAGCGAGTTGTCGGGATGGGCGTCGATATATTCGATGCGGCCGTCGGGATCCACGCGATAGATCGTGGCGAGATGCCCGTTTGGATCGTAGATCACCGTTCCGGGCCGGATGGATTTGACGCTGATCGCCGGCGAATAGAGATCGGGCGGCGGATCGTCCAGATCAGGGTGGATGCGATAGGTGGCCGAAGAAATGGTGTCGCGCAGGGTTTCCAGAAGCTCGTATCCCGACACGGACCCGGTCAGCACATCGTGCCGCTCGACAACCTCGTTGCCGTCTTTCGTATAGCGGATGTCGCGGGTAGCGCCGCGTGGCGTAACGGCGCTGACATAGGAAAACGGAAGCCCACGCTTCCACGCGTAGTAGGCCCGCAGCACGTAGGGCAGGTCCGCGCAGTCGGAATGGAAATAGATGCCCGCCGCGTCGCTCGCATGAAACGGGTTGGCGGGATTGTGCAGGCAGTCGTTGACCGTCCTGCAGCCGGAATCGCCGATTGCTGCGAGGAACTCGCCGAAGCCGCGCTCATCCTCCGGCGTCCAGCGGTCGTAGCGCACAACATAGGTCGAGGGCACGAACACGGTCGCGTTCGTCGCCATCTGCTGGGCGTCGGGCCTCTGATCCACGGGTGCGAGCGCGGACGGAAATGCGGTGGACGGGTTCGCCGGAGCTTCCTGTGCGCCAGCCATGCACGGGACCGCCACAAGCGCCAAAGCGCATAGGCCCGCGCATGCAGTGGCTGCGTCCCTCACCCAGAGACCCCCCGGCTCCACGGAGGAAGCGTAGTGAGCGACAGCATCCGGTCAAGCGCAGTCCGATTGGCGAAGGGCCTGCCGCGCAGTACAAAAGCGGCCTTCGCCTGTGATATGGATGTCACGTGAGGGGCCTATCTTCATGCCGGACCTGCACAAAACCATTCTTGCCGTCATCGCCGCCGTAGCTCTTTCAGTCTTGCCCGCCTGTGCCGCCCAGATCACCGTATTTGCGGCCGCGAGCCTGACCGACGCGTTGACCGATATTGGCAAGACCTACAGGGCGAAGACGGGAAACGACGCGGTATTCGCCTTCGCATCGTCGTCCACGCTTGCAAGACAGATTGAGGCGGGCGCGCCGGCGCAGATTTTCGTTTCTGCCGATGAGCAATGGATGAACGATGTCGATGCCCACGGTCTTGTCGAGCCTGGCACAAGACTGGAACCGCTCGGCAATGCGCTGGTTCTGATCGCGCCGTCCGGCTCGCGGCTTGCGCCGATGGCGATCAACCGCGGTCTGGACTGGCTGAAGCTTCTGGGAGCCGATGGACGCCTTTCCGTCGGTGATCCTGATCATGTGCCGGCCGGAATCTATGCAAAGGAAGCGCTCATCAAGCTGGGCGCGTGGACGACAATGGAGTCGCGCCTTGCGCGGGCCGAAGACGTCCGCGGAGCGCTTGCGCTTGTGGAGCGGGGAGAATGCCCACTCGGCATCGTTTACGCGACGGATGCAAGCGCGAGCGCGAAGGTGAAGGTCGTCGGGCAATTTCCGCCCGATACGCATTCTTCCATCGTCTATCCATTCGCGATCCTGAAAGGGCAGGCCTCTCCCGATGTGCGTGCATTTTTTGCCTATCTGACGGGCCCGGAGGCCATGGCGATATTCCGCAGATACGGATTTGCGGAGCACTGAAAGCATGAATTTCACACTGACTCCTGCCGAAACCGAGGCGCTGCTGTTGAGCCTCAAGGTTTCGACCGTGGCCGTTTTCTGTGCGCTGCCGTTCGCGCTCGCCGCGGCGCTCCTGCTGGCGCGGGGGCGTTTTTTCGGCCGGAACCTGCTCAACGGGCTGCTGCATCTGCCCCTTGTTCTGCCGCCCGTCGTCATCGGCTATCTCCTGCTGGTCGTTCTGGGCACGCGCGCGCCGCTCGGCGCCTGGTTGCTGGACAATCTCGGGATCCGGTTCGCCTTCAGCTGGATTGGGGCGGCGCTTGCCTCCGCCATCATCACGTTTCCCTTTCAACTGCGGGCGATCCGCCTGTCTCTGGAAGCGGCCGATCCGGGGCTCAGCGCCGCGGCCGCGACTTTGGGCGCGAGCCGGCTGGATCGTCTGGCAACGATCACCCTGCCGCTGGCCATTCCCGGAATCATTTCGGGCCTCATCACGGCATTTGCGGCCAGCCTGGGCGAATTCGGCGCCATTATCACCTTCGTGTCCAACATTCCGGGTGTCACGCGCACGCTGCCGCTCGCCATTTTCACGGCCATTCAATCGCCGGGCGGCGAATGGGAAGCCGCGCGCCTGTGCGCGATTTCTGTCGCGATCGCTATCGTGGCCGTCTTGGCCGCGGAGTTGCTGACGGCGCGCGCACGGACGGCAATTGCTCGATGACCGTCGAAATTTCGCTGCAACACGAGTTTTCCGGATTTTCTCTCGATTGCGCATTTGCGATCGACAGGCCGGGGATCAGCGCGCTGTTTGGCCCTTCAGGGGCGGGGAAGACGACGATCGTCAACGCGGTTGCGGGTCTGCTGAGGCCGAAACAAGGGCGCATCGTGGTGGATGGACAGGTCTTGCTCGATACCGGAAAGCGGATTTGTGTGCCGGTGTTCAGGCGAAACATCGGCTACGTCTTCCAGGAGGCAAGGCTGTTTCCCCATATGAGCGTGGATGAAAATCTTCGCTATGGCTGGCGGCGGTCCGAACATCCGGCCAGCGAAGGCGAAATTGCCCATGTGATTGCCATGTTGGGCCTTGATCATTTGCGCGCACGGGGGCCCTCGAAACTGTCCGGCGGCGAAAAAAGCCGGGTGGCGTTGGGCCGGGCGCTCCTTTCGTCGCCGCGCCTGCTGCTTCTGGACGAACCACTGGCTGCGCTCGACAACGCGCGCAAGGACGAGATCATGCCTTATCTCGAACGTCTGCGCGATGATGCGCGCGTTCCGATGCTTTACGTGAGCCACTCGCTGGAAGAGGTATCGCGCCTTGCCGATCGGGTGATCCGGGTCGAGCACGGCCGCGTGGTCGCGCAGGGATCGGTGTTCGACCTTATGGCCGAAACGACATTCGGTGCCGTGATCGAGGCGAAAGTCTCGTCAAAACGGCCGCCCGACGGTCTGAGCGTCCTTGTGTTCGATGGCGGCGAGCTGATCGTGCCAAGGCTGAAACGGCCGGGAGGCGTGCGCGTGCGGGTGCGCATCCGTGCCGAGGACGTGATGCTCGCGCTGGAAGAGCCCGGAGGAATTAGCGCCAACAATGTTCTGCCTGCGGCCATCGCCGACATTCGCGATCATGGCGAGGCGCAGGCCGATGTGCGGCTCTCTTGCGGCGGGGTCGGTCTGCTGGCGCGCATTACGCGCGCCTCCGCCACAAGGCTTCAGCTGAGGCCCGGGAAGAATGTTTATGCCATCGTGAAGGCGGTGACCGTCGATCCGCAAGTCACGTTGTGGGAGCGTGAAACACCGCCCGCTTCGAAAGCGTGAAATTGAAGACAAGGCCCACCAGCGTGCCGCAGCCGAGCGCGAAGAACGGATTGCCGAATGGTTCCGGCACGAATGTGACGAGGGCCGCGTAGACCGCATAATTCGCGAGGAAGCCCAGCCCGTTCGCCAGCACGAACTTCACCCATTCCTCCACGATGGCGGGCGTGGCCGTTGCGGCTTCCTTCCGGAACGTCAGCACGCGGTTGCCCCACCACGTGAAGGTAACGGCGACAAGGAAGGAGAAAATCGCTCCGCCGTAGCGGCCAAATCCCAACCATTTGAGGGCCACGAACAGGGCCGCTTCGTTGACGAAGAAGCCCGCGCCGCCAACGGCCGCAAACCGCAGGAAACGCGAATCCCACAGCCGCTCGAACATTGCATTCACGGGGGCGAAAGCCCCTGCGGACCCGGAATGGCAAGATAGGCGGTGCGCTTCTGCTCCCATCGGCCGCGCGTCACGGTATCAAGAATAAGGCCGCTCGCCAGCGACAGAAACGCCAGCAACATCAATGCCACCGACAGCAAAGCCGTGGGCAGTCTCGGTACCGTGCCGTGCTGGAGAAAATAGATCACCACAGGAATTCCAAGGACGATCGAGGCAAGCGCCAGAACTGCAAAGATGCTGCTGAAGAAGACAAGCGGCCGTTCCTCGCGCACGAGCGCGACAATGGTGAACAGGATCCGGAATCCGTCGCGCCACGTGTTGAGCTTGCTGACCGAACCTGCGGGACGCTCCTTGTAGCGCGTGTCAACCTCCGCCATGGGCGTCAGCAGGCGCACGGCGTGAATGGTGAGCTCGGTCTCGATACCGAAGCCGCCGGCGGTGAGCGGAAAGGATTTGACGAAGCGCCGCGACATCACGCGATAGCCGCTCAACAAGTCCTTCAGATGCACATCGAACATCAATGCGGTGAGGCCGGTAAGCAGTTTGTTCCCGAACACATGGCCGGGCCGGTAGGCGGCCTCGCCAGTGGCCACACGCCGGCCGGTCACGACATCATAGCCCTCCTCGATCACCATCCGGACAAGATCGGGCGCGGCGGCGGCATCGTAGGTGTCGTCGCCGTCCGTCAGGACATACACATCGGCTTCCACATCGGCAAACATGCGCCGCACCACATTGCCCTTGCCCTGACGCGTCTCGCGACGAACGATGGCGCCGGCCTCGCGTGCGCGCTCGATGGTCGCGTCTTTCGAATTGTTGTCATAAACGTAAATCTGCGCGTTGGGCAGCGCGGCGCGAAAATCGCGCACCGTCTGGGCAATGGCGGCCTCCTCGTTGTAGCAGGGAATGATGACGGCGATGCGCGCGGTGCTCATGCGTGTTTGCCCGGAATGCGCGTAAGCGGGCAGAACAGATAGGGTCCCGCCAGGTTGGTGCTGAAGTGCTGGCATTTCAGCCAGTCGATGTGCAGGCCGTAATCCATCAGCGCATCGTGCGTGCGTTCGAGCTCCAGCGGGTTCGACAGGGTGTAGAGATCGCCCTTGAACTGATTCACGCGCGCGCGCATTTCGGCCGTCAGTTTCGTTCCGTCGTTGGGCTGCATCATCCAGCCGTCGATTCGCAGGAATGGAATTTTATGCGGGAAAGACGGCGCCATGTAGCCCATTGGGTCCAGCCCCGTAAGCAGGATCATGGACTTGTCGGGTCGGGCAATCTTGGGCGGGGTAAATTCGATATAGGGATCGCCAAGCGGCACCTTGAGCAGGAACGTGCTGTGTGTGGAAAGGATTACCGCGAACAGAAGCACGCCCAACGTGATAATTTGCGTGCGGCGGGCCAGCGGCATCAGCCCGATGGCGGTTACGATCAGGAGCGGCGCGAGAATTTCCAGCGCAATGATGTAGCGATAGATCGCGAAAATCGCGATCCACACGAACAGCGAAACGCCGGCAAAGGCAAAAAGCGGCACTGCGGAATCCGGCGCGACGAGGGGTTCGCGCGCCCGGCCTCGCACAATCAGCGCGATGAGCGCTGCGATTCCGCAGAGATAGGCCACGCCCACACGGATGTCCTGGAATGGCAGATCGTCGGCCACCGCCCAGTTGATCGAGAAGGAGATCGGAAACAGCAGCGTGTTGAAAATGCCGTGCGGAATAAAGCGCATGTCGCGATAGGGCGAGGCAAGCGCCAGCGGCGATTTGAAATACTCGTTGAAATAGGGAAACAGCGGATTGCCGCTGAAATGGTACATCTCGTACCACCAGTAGCCTGCAAACAGCACGATGCCGATCACGCCACCCACCGCAGCCGCGCCGATGCGTGCGGCCTGATGCTTCAAATCACCGCCAAGGGCGACGAGCGCAGCCGCAAAGCCGATTGCAAATGGCGATTCAGGCAGCTTCAAGCCGACGGCGCTGCCCACGATCAGTGCCGCGAGCCCGCTGAGCAGTGCTGCTTTCGACAGCGGTCCGCGTGCGAGGAGTTCGCGCTTCGTCACAAGGATCGCAAGCCCTGCCAGCACGAAGACGCTCATCACGTTGTCGTAATATGTCGTGCCGTAAAGGCTGAGCGTCAGCGCACCGGTCATGCCAAGGATGGTGATCGCGCCGGCGGCGAGTTTCGTCTCGTCCATTCGTAGCGAACTGCGCGCCATGAGGTAGAGCGGAAAGGCGTTCAGCGACTGCACCGCGCCAAGGATGCCCAGCGCCAGCCAGGACGGCAGATTGTTGGCCAACACATAAAACGGAATGTCGAGGAACGGATTGTAATAACTCGCCTGATGGGCAACCGCGACATCGAATGTCAGCCGGTCGTTGAAGAAGGCATATGGCCCGTACCAATGGTAATTGCGGAAATCCCAAGACGTGTCCTTGCCAAGCACGATCACGAAAACCCCGCCGGCCAGCACGATGAGCGTCAGAAACAGCCACTCCTGCGGCGCCATGCCCATGGCACGGTCTGATCGGGCGGGTGCGTGCATCGGGGAGAATTTTCGAATGTCGGGCCATTCGAACCTAGCATGCCAAAGGGCGCAACGCCTGCGGCGCGTGAGCCGCAGGGCCGCCTTAACGGACCGGACGGATGCGTCTTGCGGAAGGGGATGGAGCCGCGGCAACGTCCGGCGGGGGAAGACCGCATGACCGGAACGATCAGGGCCTTGCGCGCGCACCGGCTGGTGGGGCCGGAAGCCCTGGCGCTCGACGAGATTGCGCCGCCGGGGCCCGGGCCGGGCGATCTGCTCGTGGCGGTGGAGGCAGCCGGGGTCAATCTTGCCGATGTGGCCGCCGTTATGGGCGCCCGGCGCCCGCCCCCAGCCGTGCCCTTCATCCCCGGTCTGGAGGGCGCGGGCGTGGTTCTGGCGGCCGGAGAGAATGTCAGGGACTGGAAGACCGGCGACCGGTTATGCGGCTTCTTTCCGTCGGGAAGTCTCGCCCAGCAGGCCCTGGCGCCGGCCAATCTTTGCGTGCCGCTTCCCAGGCGCATTGGATCGGACGTGGCCGCAAGCCTGCCGTTCGCCCATGCCGGGGCGCTGATGGCCCTGCGCGACAGGGCCCATCTCGCCGAAGGCGAAACCTTGCTGGTTCTGGGAGCCGGCGGGCACTTGGGCCTTGCCGCGGTTGCGGTAGGAAAACTCTTGGGCGCGCGTGTGATTGCCGCCGCAAGCGGCGAAGAGCGCGGCGCAGGCGCAGGCCAGCAGGGCGCTGACGAGGTCATCGATACGGCGGCAAAACCCCTGGGCGAAGCGGTCCGGCTTCTCACCGGCGGCCTTGGCGTGAACGTCGTGTTCGACCCTGTGGGCGGGGATGCATTTCTGCCCGCGCTCGGCGCAATCGCCTCGGGCGGCCGCTATGTCGTGGCGGGCTTCGCCGGTGGCCAACCGGGCGAGATCAACCCGGCTGTTCTGTTTGCGCGCGATGCGCAGCTGATGACGTCCAACGTCATGCAGGCGCTTTCACATGCACCGATGCGCGCGCTTTCCGCCCTTGCCAGCGTCGTCACCTGGGCCGCCGAAGAAAAATTGTCGCCCAGGATCGCAGCCAAATTTCCGCTGAAGGATGCGCGTCACGCCATCGAATATGTGCGCGCTCACCGCGCGACGGGCGCGGCCATCGTGACGATGTGATGGTTTCGCCGGGTCAGCCGTGACCCGGCGATTTTTCGACGGCCAGGTTGGAGAGAAACTGCTCGGTGCAGGCGCGCCAGGAATGCTGAAGCGCAAAGGCTCGGCATTGTTCACGCGGGATTGCCAACGCCCGCTCGCAGGCGCTTTTCAGATCGTCATCGAGAACCGCGATTGGCGCGGATCCCACCACGTCGCGCGGACCCTGCACCGGAAAGCCGGCAACCGGCACGCCGCAAGCAAGCGCCTCCAGCATGACAAGGCCAAACGTATCGGTCTTGCTCGGGAACACGAAAACGTCGCTGCCAGCATAGTGGCGCACGAGCTCTTCGCCCGTCTTCGGGCCCAGGAATTTCGCATCCGGGAACTTCTTCTCGAGCGCCGACTTCGCCGGGCCGTCGCCGATGATGACCTTCGTGCCCGGCAAATCGAGCGCAAGCAATGCCTCGATGTTTTTTTCCACCGCTACGCGGCCGACGTAGAGCCAGATCGGCTTCTTGAACGGAAGTGTCACGGCGGGAAGGGGCCGGAACATGTCAACATCCACGCCGCGCGACCATATGCGAAGATTGGTGAAGCCGCGCGCTTCCAGCTCCGTCTTCAGCGAAGGCGTTGCTACCATCATCGCGGTGGCCGGCGCGTGAAACCAGCGCAGGAAGCGATAAACAGTTTCCTCCGGAATGAACGGAAATCGCGCCTGCACATATTCCGGAAAGCGCGTGTGGAATGAAGTCGTGAAGCTCAGCCTGTTCTTTAGGCAAATGGCGCGGGCCGAAAGCCCCAGTGTGCCTTCGGTTGCAATGTGGATGGCGGTGGGTTTGAATTCCGCCATCTGACGCACCAGCCAGCCGCGGGGAAACAGCGGCAGGCGGATTTCCGAATAGGTTGGAAGCGGCATGGTGAGATGGCCCTGCGGTGTGGCGTAGCGCACCTCATGGCCCAGGCTTTCCAGGTCCCGGCCGAGAATTTCCAGCGTGCGCACGACGCCGTTGACCTGCGGAGCCCAGGCATCGGTGACGATGAGAATGCGCTGCGGAACCCCCGGGAGCGGGCTGGGCACAGTTGGCGCCAGCGCGACGCGCAGGCGCCTCACGGCAATGGCCTCAGGCGGCAACGGAAGCGGGAATTTCGCGGCCGCGTCCGGCAACGGCCGGAAGCTTGCGTCCTGCGGCAAACGACGTCCAGTGCAGAATCTCCATGGCGCCCCGGCCATTCTCGACAAGCGCCGTGCAGCTTTCAACCCAGTCGCCGTCATTCATGTACACAATGCCGTCGAGGTGCCGGATCGTGGCATGGTGAATATGGCCGCAGACAACCCCGTCCAGCCTGCGTTCGCGCGCTTCCTGCGCAACCGCTTCCTCGAAGCGGCAGATGTAATCCACCGCATTCTTGACCTTGTGCTTCAGCCACGCCGACAGAGACCAATAGGGCAGGTCGAGAAGGCGCCGGGCTGCGCTCAGCGCTTCGTTGAGCCGGATGGCCCAAGTGTAGGCCCAGTCGCCAAGGTGTGCGAGCCATTTGGCGCAGGCAATCACGGTGTCGAAGCGATCGCCGTGCAGCACCAGAAGCTGCTTTCCGTCCGCGGTTTCGTGAATGGCCTCGTGCAGGATTTCCACCCGGTCGATGGTGCGCCCACAGAATTCGCGAAACGCTTCGTCATGGTTTCCGGGCACATAGATCACGCGCGTACCGCAATCGGCCATGCGGAGAATTTCGCGCAAGACTTGCGTATGGCTCGAAGGCCAGAACCATTTCCGCTTCAGGCGCCAGCCATCGACGATATCGCCCACCAGATAGAGCGTGTCGCAAGAGTTGTGGGCCAGAAAATCCGCAAGGAGTTCGGCCTTGCAGCCACGGGTGCCCAGATGCGTGTCGGAGATGAAAATCGTGCGATGATGGCTGACATTGCGGGGTGCAAATCGCGCAGGCGTGATCGGATCGGGCTGCCGTCCAAGATACGCAAGGATGGGCATCAACACCTCGCCAGCCATAGGGTCCTTTCCGAATCACCATGCCGCGGCAAGGTCTTGCCTGCCTGCGCCGCGCGACTTGTGCGTTGCAGTGCAATGAATCTTTTGTGACCTGGTTGAGAACCGTGCACTGATTTTCAAGTAACATATTCTAATTACAGGTAAAAATCGGTAAACCGCCTCTCAGCATTCCATGGACCGATCTTTTCGCTTGCGCAAAAATTCTCGCAGCCATAATGTTGCACTGGGGCATTTTCGATGCCGCGAGCCCTTCCTGGGCGTTTCCTCCCTGAACTTGGCCGCTCCTTCGGGAGCGGCCTTTTTCTTTGAGCGGCCAGGCGGGGGACGGGTTGACGGCGGGCTTGCCCCGTTCCAACCATGACGGTCTCTGCAAGGGAAACGGCACAGTGAAATACGGGATCGATTACAAATACCTCCCCAAAGGCTCCAAAGAGCTGGTCGAGATCGGAACGGAAGAAGACATCACGATCGACGACAAGGGCTTTGGCCTGCTGCCTGATGTCGGGGACTACGTTGCCATTCCGGGCAATCGCGTGCGCGAAGGCTTCCGCGGCAAGGTGCACCACCGGTTTTTCCGCTATGTTTTTGGAATCTGTTACGTGAGCATCGTCCTTTCGGAAGTGGACGACGCCGAATGGGCGTCGATCGGCCGGCCGTAACCTATTCCGCCGCGAGACTAGAGGGGCGTTGCGGGCGCAAGCTCGCGGTTTCAAAGGAAACAAGTTCGCCCAGCGCGGCCGCAAGCCGGCCCTTCAGCGCCTCGAAGTGACCGTTCGGGCGGACTTCTTCTTCGTCCAGATAGAGCCCGCGATTGACTTCGATCTGCAGCGCATGGGTTCCGCTGCGCGGCTTGCCGTAAAGATCGGTCGTATAGCCGCCGGCATAGGGCAGGTTGCGCGCGACGGAAAATCCATGCCGTTCGAAGATGCGTTCGGCCGCACGGATCAGCACGGGCGATGCCGAAGTACCGTAGCGGTCGCCGAACACGACATCGGGTGTGGCCGCCGCCGACGGCATGGAATGGCAATCCACCACGACCGCAAAACCGAACCGCGCATGAGCTTCATCCACCAGATCGCCGAGCGCGGCATGATAGGGCCGGTGAAGATGTTCGAGCCGTTCGCGCGCCTCCTCCGGGGAGAGCCTGCGGCGATAGATTTCGGCGCCGTCGCGCACGATGCGCGGAATTACCCCGAGCCCCGCATGTACCCGCGGACTGGCGGCGTCCACCTTAAGCGGCAGGATTCCCTCGAACATCGCGGGGTCGAGCTCGGCGGGGGCGCGGTTGACGTCGAGATAGGCTCTGGGAAAACGCGCAGCGACCACCGGCGCGCCCAGGCCCGCCGCACAGGCAAACAGTTCGTCCACAAAGGCATCTTCGGAGCGGCGAAGGCCTTTGGCGTTGAGCTGGCTCTGGGCGAGAAAGCTTTCGGGATAGAGCCGGCCCGAATGGGGCGAAGCGAAAATGAAGGGAACCGCCCACTTTTCCGGACGGATGAGCGAAACCGGCATGGTATGGAGGTTGGCCAGAACGGCGTCGGCCACCGGCGGTTTCTGCTGTTCCCGACTCGCCATGTCCCAAATGGACCATCAAGTGGGTGGCCGGTTCAAGCACGGCCTTTTACCTTGGCTGTTAACCGCCATTTACGCTTTCCCTCATATAGGCTTTAGTCGCGCAAAGCGCGCGGGACGAGGGGCATGGCGCATATCCTGCTGGCGGAAGACGACGAGTCGCTCAGGCGGTTTCTGGCCGCGGCGCTGGTAAAGGCCGGCCACGAGGTCTCCGACTTCGGCGACGGCTCGGACGCGTTCGAATGTCTGAAGGGCATGCGGTTCGACCTGCTTCTGACCGATATCGTGATGCCCGGTCTGGACGGGATTGAACTTGCCAAGCGCGCGGCCGAACTCGACCCGCGGCTCAAAATCATGTTCATCACGGGCTTCGCCGCCGTAGCGTTGCATCCCTCGTCCAATGCTCCCAAGCAGGCCAAGGTTCTTTCCAAGCCGTTCCACCTGCGAGAAATCGTCCAGGAAGTCGAGCGCATGATCGCGGCCTGAGCGGCCGCATTTCCGGCGCCTTTCACCCATCACGATTTGCGGAACGGGGCTGAAATTCGCAGCCTGCGCACTAAATACGATTGCGGAGATACGCGGATGAAAAGGCCTTATCACGCAATAGAAGATGCATCGCCCTGGCGCGCGCGCAGAGTCGGAGGGCTGGCGCTTGCGGCCCTTCTGAACAGTATTCTGGCCTACGCGCTGTTCACCGGGCTTGCCACGCGTATCGTGGAGCGGATTCCGGAAGTGATTCACGCCCGAGTTGTGCCGCAGCAGCAACCGCAGCAGCGGATGCTTCCCCCGCCTTCCCCGGAGCTGCAACGGCCTTCGGTGCCGCAGGTGCCGGCGCCCGTCATCCGGATCAGGATGCCGCCGGCGCAATCGAATGCCATTCACGCGATGGCCGTGCCGCATCCCGCGCGGCCGGTCCCGCCGCCGGCACCTGCGCCTCAACCGGCGTCCGCCGTGGCGGGCACCCACACGATCCCGCCCTATCCGCCGATCTCTCGCAGGTTGGGCGAGGAAGGAACGGTGCTCCTCCGCCTGACCGTGGCGACCAACGGCCGCGTGACCGGCGCACAGGTCTTGCGTTCCAGCGGCAGCGCGAGGCTCGACGAGGCGGCGCGTGACTGGGTTGTGAGTCATTGGCGGTACCATCCCGCCACGCGCAACGGCGCCCCCGTGGAGAGCTCTGTGGAGGCAGCCGTCAAGTTTGACCTCCGGGATGGCCCCTGAAGGTTGTCGCGGCGAGATCGGGGCAATATTGCCTCATTGGCGCCAGCAATTGGTCAGATTCGGGCGTTTCCATAATGGGAACGAAGAAGTGTCCCGCAGCATTGGAGACACAGCATGAAACGGCCCGAACATCTTGCGATTTCCAGCGGTCGCGTTACGCCGCGCCGCGCCATCAGCATCGGCATTGTCGGGGCACTGCACATCGCCGTGATCTGGGCGTTGCTGAATGGGATCACCGCGAAGGTCCAGAAGTACATTCCGCCCACGCTGATTGCTCATGTCGTTGATGTGCAGCAGCCGAAGCCGCAAACCGTGCCGCCGCCGCCAACTCTCGTGAAGCCGACGGAACCGCAGGTCATGCCGCCGCCGGAAATCGTTGTCCAGACGCCACCCCCGCCGGCGGCCATTTCAGCTCCGCCGCAGCAACCGGCAACGAACCCGGTGCCCGTCAACGCTTCCGCGGCCGGAATCACGAGCACCCACACCACACCGCCCTATCCGCCGAATGCACGCAGGCTGGGCGAACAGGGCCAGGTGCTCCTGAAGATCATGGTGACGCCGCAAGGGAGCGTAAGTGATGCCCAGGTGGCGCGCTCGAGCGGCTATCCCGATCTTGACCAGACGGCCGTGGATTGGGTGAAAAGCCATTGGCGCTACAAGCCCGCCATGCAGAATGGCGTGGCGATCGCCAGCACGACCCAGGCAATCGTCAAATTCGACCTGAAAACGGCGCATTGAAGCGGCACTTGGGACCGGTCGTCTGTCCGGCTTGCGAAAGCCGCGCACCCAAGGCTATGAACCTGCCCTTGGCAGGGCACGTAGCTCAGCGGGAGAGCACTACCTTGACATGGTAGGGGTCACAGGTTCGATCCCTGTCGTGCCCACCATCGGATCCCCGCAGGCGGAGTTTCAGGCAGCGGCCCTGCTTCGCATCCGTGTTTTGAGCAACTCCAGAACCAGAACGAATGCCGCTGCCACCGCAAGGCAAATCCCGAGCTCTTCGGGGCGCAGCGCGCCAAAATGGAAGAGTCTTTGCGCCGGCGGCCACCAGAGCGTGACGGCAAGCGTCGCGAATACGACCGAGAGCAGCACCCACAAGGCGCGATTGGGCCGCAGGAGCGCGTCGCTCAGCGAGGCGCTGAACGAGCGGTTCACCAGAATCAGCCCCACGTTCATCAGAACGAGCGTCACAAATACGAATGCGCGAAGACTGGGTTCGGGCATGGCTGCGCGCGCGCCGATCACCAGCGCCAGCGCGGCGATGGCAAGTGCCATCGTTCCCTGAGTAACGGCCCATATGGTCGCCGTGCGTGTAAGAACCGGTGCCGTGGGTCGGCGTGGCGGGCGCCGCATGACGCTGGTTTCCTCGCGTTCGGATTCGAAAACAACGGAACAGGCCGGATCAATCACCATTTCCAGAAGTGCGATCTGCAACGGCATCAGGATCAAAGGCAGGCCGAAGAGAAACGGAACCAGCGCAAGGCCCGCGATCGGAATGTGCACGGCCACGATATATTCAATGGCCTTTTGCAGATTGTCATAGATGCGCCGGCCAAGCCGCACCGTGGCGACAATGGATGCGAAATCGTCATCCATCAGCACGATGCTCGCGGCCTCGCGCGCTACGTCGGTGCCACGTTGGCCCATGGCCACACCGATGTTGGCGGCTTTCATCGCGGGCGCGTCGTTTACGCCATCGCCCGTCATGGCGACCACCTCGCCCCGGCTTTTCAGGGCCTCCACGATGCGCAGTTTCTGTTGCGGCCTGATGCGCGCGAAAACTGACACATCACCAATGCGGGAAGCGAATTCCGCATCCGAAAGCTCGTCGAGTTGCGGACCGGTCATCACTTGCGCGTTGTCGATTCCCGCCTGACTGGCGATTGCGCGCGCCGTTGCCGGATAATCGCCGGTGATCATGATCACGCGAATTCCCGCATCGCGGCATTCGGCCACCGCGGCGGGAACGTTGGCACGAAGGGGATCGGCAAAGCCGATCAGGCCGACATAGCGGAAGGGGATCTCGCGCTGCGACCCGGGAGGAGGGCCGGGATGAAGCGGGCATTCCGCCACGGCCAGCAACCTCAGGCCCTCAGCCGCCAGTTCGTCCACCTGCTGCAACAGTTCGGCGCGGTCCCGCTCCGACAGGCGGCACAATTCCGCAATTGCTTCGGGCGCGCCCTTGGCGAAGGCCGTATGCGACGTGCCGGTGTCCCACAGATTGGTCGTCGCGAAGAGATCGGGCCCAATGCCATAGGTACGAAGCAAAATGCCGAAACTCTGCGGTGCGAAACAATTGGCGATATCGTGTATTGCCCGGTCAATCGGATCGGTCGGCAATGGCGCACTTGCGCCAAGTGCGGCCTGAATCAGGCGCCGTTCGGCATCAGCAGGCGCACGCGAAACCGCGCGTCGCCAGATTGCGCGGCCCGCCGCAATGAACTCCACGCGCATGTGGTTTTCCGTCAGTGTGCCGGTTTTGTCGGCGCACAGCACGGTGGCCGAACCCAGCGTCTCGATCGCGGGCGCCCGGCGCGTCAGCACGCGCACGCGTGAGATGCGCCATGCGCCCATTGCCATGAACACCGCCAGCACCAGGGGTATTTCCTCCGGCATCACCGACATGCCGATGGCGATGCCGCCCAGTGCGGCATTCAGCCAAGAGCCGCGCAGCAAGCCGAACAGAAGAACAACCAGGCCCGCCACGCCGATGCCCAGGAGCGCGAAATCGCGGACGAGCCATGAAAGCTGTGACTGCAGCCGCGGCTGTTCGAAATCGATGGCTTGCAGGGACCGGCCGATCTTTCCCATTTCCGACGAGAGTCCCGTGGCCGTAACGCGCACAAGCGCATTGCCATGCGCAATGAGCGTTCCGGCAAAAACATAGGGGAGGTCGTCGCCCCCCGGGGCGGGCGCAGCCTGCTCATGCTGCGCGTCCGGCCGTGCGCGCTTGCGCACCACCACGGATTCGCCGGTGAGCAGGGATTCATCGGCAAGCAGCTCGCTGCATTCCAGCACGGCGGCGTCCGCGGGAACGCGATCGCCCTCCGACAGAAGCAGGATATCGTCCGGAACAACGTCGGTGCCGGGAATACGCATCTGTCTGCCGTCGCGGATGACAAGCGCGCGCGGGCTTGCAAGATTGCGCAGGGTTTGGAGCACCCGCTCGCTGCGCGTTTCCTGAATGATGCCGATGGAAACCGAGAGCGTCGCAAAGGCCAGAAGCACGGCGGCATCGAGAATTTCGCCGATGAGGAAGTAGACCGCCCCGCCCGCGAGCAGAAGCCCGAACATCGGTTGGCTCACGACGCCCCAGGCGATGGCCGCCAGGTCGCGTCGTTCGGGACTTGGCAGGGAATTGGGACCGAATTTCCGCAGCCGCGCTTGCGCCTCGGAAGCCGTCAGTCCGACCATGTGGGCCGGGCTTGCCACGTTCTGCCTGTTCAACCTGGGTCTGCGACGGTGTGGTCAGTGCGACATGAAAACCGGTATTGGCGGGTCGTTCAATGCGCTTCTGGTGGCGCCGCCCAGGATGAATTCGAGCATGCGGCTGTGGCCGAAGGCGCCCATCACAAGCAGGTTTGTGGGCGCAGAGATGCATTTCCTTATGGCATCTCCGATCGGCCGGCCGCTGATGTCGATCGCGCTGAAGCTGGCATTCACCGCGTGGATTTCCAGGTGTTTCTGCAGATTGTCGAACTTGACCGTCCTGTCGAAACGCTTTTCGTTGAGAAATGTCACGACACGCACATTGCGCGCCTTCTCCAGGATGGGCATCGCATCGGCGATGGCCCGCGCCGCGGCGCGGCTGAAATCCCACAGCACGATGACATCGTCGATGGCGCCCGATGTCGATGGGCCGCCGGCCTTTGCCGGAAGCAGGATAACCGGGCGGCCGGAACCGAAAATCACCGCTTCGTGGAACAGTTCATCGAGGCCAATAAGCTCCGGCACCGGCAGAAGCGCAAGATCATGGACGCGCGCGTGTTGAACGATGGTTTCCGCTTCGGGATATGTGCCCGACGGCTCGAACACGGTCTCTGAAGAGATTCCGTTTGCCTTGGTCTGCACGGTGAGCTGGTCGAGAAGCTGCTTTGAGGCGCGGTTGGCCTCTGCGATTGCCGTGTCGATGATCTGCGACGGGTCAACCGGCCAGCGCCTTCGCGGGTAGGCGGCGGCGAAGGAGGCGCGGTCGATGGAAGGCACCAGCGCCGTCAGTTTCGCGGAGAGGCCTCGTGCAATGCTCGCCGCCTGCTCGATGATGTAATTCGGCGTGGGGTCGGGATAGATCGAGAGCGCAAGCAGGATGTCCTTGTAGCTCATGCAAGTCTCCATGATATGATTTTTTAACTCATCCGGCCCGTGCAGTTCTTGATCGATCTCAAGTATACTTTTCGGCGCGGGATTGCCGCTCTGGAACATGGCGGGCCGCACCTGTGCCTGATGCTCCTAGCCGCGCGCGGCACCACAATCGGTATGGGTGTTTGCGGCCATCCGGCCGAACGGATGCCGCCCCGCCAAGGCTGCAAGCAGTCTGCGGTCGCGGCCGTAGATATCGGGCCGGAATCCGGCGCGGCCGTCTTCGTCGCCGATTGCCGTCCAGTAATCCACATAAACGGGCAGGGGATTCTCCAGCGGAATGGTGCGCGTGGTTCCCCCGGCAATATGGGCGTCCAGCGCGGCCAGACCCGCTGACGGATCGCCGGTCATCGCAAAAGATGCGAGCGGCCTGATCTGTTCGACGCGAATGCAGCCATGGCTGAGGAAGCGCAGGTCGCGTGCGAACAGCATTCTGGCCGGCGTGTCGTGAAGGTAGGTGTTGAAGCGGTTTGGCAATTCCAGTTTCAGCAATCCAAGGGCATTGCGGGGACCTGGCGACTGGCGCACCTGCCCCTGGCTGTCGATGAACATCCCGTTTGCGGCCAGATATCCCGAGTCCTTCCAGGCCTTGGGCAGGATTTCGCGGCGGGCGATCGGCGCGGGCACCTTCCAGAAAGGATTCACGGTAATCGCCGTTGCCACCGCTTCGAAAATCGGAGTCCGGTTTGATGGCTTGCCGACGATCACGCGTGACGTGATAACCACCGCTCCGTTCTCTACAGCCGTCAGCGAGGCATCCGCCGCATTCACTTCGATGTAGTGCGAACCGAACTGGCGCCTTACCCAGCGCCAGCGCTCCATGTTGGCGACGATCTGTGAAATCCTCTCCGCCACCGGCACATTCAGGGACGCGAGTGTTTTTTTCCCGGCCCTGCCGTCGGGCGCCAACCCGTTTTCGTGCTGATAGCGGCGCAGCGCTTCCTCCAATTGCGCATTTGCGGGATCCTCGGCCGCCGGATCGGCCAAAAAACGCTCTGCTGCAAGTCGCGCGCGCAAGGCGGGAATCCGCGCATCGCCGCTATGGAGATCGACGGTTCCGGTGTCGGGAACGATTGGCCAACCGCCTTCCGCTTCGATCCGGCGATAGTTTTCCAGGGCCCGCCGCAGCCGCTGGTATTCGGGATGTGGCGGCGGCAGTTCCCTCAGGAATTGCTCAAGCCGGCCCTGTGCGAGGGCCATCTGCGTTTCCCGGGGCGCGTCGAACAAATCGCCCTGAAGTGCGACATCGTCATCCACCTGGTCCGGCGGAAGCCGGCCCGCGCGAGCATCGGTTTCATAGTGCAGCAGGCTTGCCGACAGCAGGATATCGTATTCCGTTTTCGCGGCCGCCTGCGGGAGGCGCGCGAGTCGTTCAAGATCGGCAAGATGATAGTCCTCTGGATTCAGGCCTTCCGCTGCCGCATGAGAAAGCGTTGCAAGGGCAAGCCGGGCCGTTTCCTCTTCGCCCGTGGCCGTCCACGCGGGCGCCCAACCCCTGAGCGCGTAGAAACGGCTGGCCGCGCCAAGGTCGATATGGAAAATGCCCAGCGGTGAGCGTGTTCCTTGCAGAAGCATCGCCTCGATCGGCCGGGGCGCGGGAGCAGGATCGTATGGCGCGGCGGCCAAAAGAAGCATCGCCGCAAGTCCTGCCTTAGCCTGCGCGCGCCCGAGACCTGCCATGGCCAAAATTATATAGGAAATCGCCGCGCAGGTTTGCGTCATGTCAATGAACGCCGGTAGCGAGGGGCGTTTCTTTTGGTGATCCAAAGATGGAGGCCGCATGGCGCGCGCAGGCTTGCAGCAGGGAAGCTGGGTGCTGATTTGCGATGGTCGCAAGGCGCTTTTTCTCGAAAACATGGGCGATCACATCTACCCCAAGCTTGTCACGCGGCAGGTCGTTCAGCACAAGGATCCGCCGACCCACGATCTCGGCAGCGACGTGCCCGGCCGCGTGTTCAGCGGCAAGGGCGGCCGCCATTCGGCGATCGAACCGACGGACGTCCAGAGCGTTGCCGAACAGAAATTCCTGACCGCCGTCGCACGGCGGCTGAGCCGCGAAGTCGAGGAAGGGCACGTACGAAAACTTATTCTCGCGGCGCCGGCGCGTTCGCTTGCCGTGTTGCGCGAAAAACTCTCCGCCGTTGGGAGGAAGGCCGTCGTTGCAGAATTCGACAAGGATTTCGTGCGCATGCCGGTCTATGAAATCGAGCGGCATCTGAAGCGGCTTCTGTCCGGCCGCTCCTGAAAATCAGACCGCGTAAGCAAGCCCGGCGCAGGCAGCGCCTGCCGCGGCAATGACGGCCAGCCGGAATGCGAAGCGCGCGGTCCCGAACATGACTGCCAGCAGGCATTTCGCGAGCATGTTGGATGCCACAGCGATCAGAATGGTGGCCGCTGCAATCGTTTCGCCGGCGGCGTGACCGGCCATGCCGGTCATCGAAAGCGTGATGGGATCGACATCGGCAAGACCGGAAAGAAAGGCCAGCGCGAACAAACCCGGCTTGCCGAAAGCGATCGCAAGCAGGCGAGTGGCAAGCATGACCGCCGCGAGCACCGCTCCAAACCGCAGGATTATGAAGATTTCGAACGGATCCTGGAGCTCGAGGGACGCGGGGTGGGTGATTTGCCCCGAACGCCGGTAGAGAAGCGCCGTTCCGGCACAGAAGATGGCAAATGCCCCGGCCAAAGGCGCCGCCAGAGCGAGGGCAAGCTGCGGCGCAAGAACCGCGACAATGACGAATACGCGAAGGACCGAAATTGCCCAGGCCGCGATGACGCCGGCTGCAAATTCCGCCTCCGATTCCGGATGGGTTCTGGCAAGACGCGCAAACGTCCAGCTGACCGTCGTAGAGCTGACCAGCCCGCCCACAGCGCCGGCATAAAGAAGTCCGTTTCGCCCCCCGGCCAGACGCACGGCGATGTAGCCGCCGTACGAAATGGCTGCCACCATGATGGTCATCAGCCAGATCTGGAACGGATTGAGCGCGCCCCAGGGATCGATCGGCCGATCCGGCATCACCGGCAGCAGCACGACGGTCATTGCGAGAAGCAGGAGCGCCGCGCGCAGTTCGCTCCACTTCAGCCGGGAAAGAAAATCGTGCAACAGCTGCCGCTCGGCAAGGATCACAGTGGCCGCCACCGCCGCCGAGCCGGCCGCAAGCCTGTCGCCAAGCACGGCATAGGCGCCCAGCGCAAAGGAAAGCAGCCCGGCAGCAAGCCCCGTCGCCGAATAGCTTCCGGCGCCGCGCATTTCGCGCCATTCGAAAAAGGCAAATGTGCCCGCGAAACCCAGCGCGGCAAGGCCCAGCACGACCGCGCCGGTCAATTGCGAAAGCAGCGCCCAAACAGCGCCGAGCAAGGCGATGACGGCATGGGTGCGAATTCCGGCGGCACGCGAGCCAGGGTTTCCCTCGCGGTCCTGCCAGCCGCGTTCGATGCCGATAAGGAGGCCGATCCCGAGAGCGAGCGCCAGCCGGCCAAAGATGTCTGCGGTCGTCATGAATCTACTGGGTTGCGCGCAGGCTCAGTATATACGCGGACACATCGGCGGTTTCGGTTCTTGTCAGCGCAAAATCCGGCATGGGCCGGTGGTTCCGGGAAAGGAACAGCGCAAGGGATTTCGACGTCGTGGAGGGCATCTGGGCGATCGCGTAAAAGGATGGAACGGCATCGTTGGCGGTCTCCTGGGCGCCGACCAGATGGCAAGCCGAACACCACCGCTTTGCGATGCGCGCGCCGGCTGCCGCGTCTTGCGCTTGGGCGGGCAGGGCGGCCGCAACGCCAATTGCCAAGATGAGCAACATCCCGCGCAATGGTCGGTTCTCCCGCGATCACGGCCCAAATTAGGCCCGATGTTGGACCTTCCCATTGACCTCGCGCAACAAATTGGCGGCAATGCGCTGCTAGAAGAGAAGATGCTGGCTGCGCCATTCAAGGAGGCATCATGCTCAAATCCCTGCTTGTTCCGCTGACTGGCGAGAAAAGCGATATCGTGGCGCTTGAAACCGCTTTGGCCGCCGCCCGGCCATTCGATGGCCACATCGAGGCGCTTCTCGTTCGCCCCGATGCGTCGCAATTCGCCATGCGCGCGGCGGCAACGGAGATGGGCTCATCCATCATGACGCCCCAACTCATCGCGGCGTTCGAGGAACAGGACAAGCGCCAGGCGGCCGCTGCGCGGCGGGCTTTCGAAAAGTTCTGCGGCGCCCATGATATTGCAATGACCGATTCCCCGCCGGGACCCGCGCGGGTTTCGGCGGTATGGCGTGAAAAAACCGGCGGCACGGTCCATGAAATCACGGGGGCGGCGAGATTTTTCGATGTGTCAGTTTTTGGCCGTTCCCATTTCTGCTCCAGCCTCTCGGCGGAAGGCATTGGCAACGTGCTGCTGGGCAGCGGGCGGCCGATCCTGATCGCGGCAGATCGGGCAAAACCCGACCTCGCGGGAACGATCGCGATCGCCTGGAAGGAGACCGCAGAGGCCGCGCGCGCCGTATCGCAGGCAATGCCCCTGTTGCGTCTGGCACAGAAGATCACGGTGTTCGCGGCATCCGAGGGCCGGGATGCCGGAATAACGCGGGCATCGGCGGAAGGGCTGGCGAACGCGCTCAGGTGGCACAAATTCGATGTGAAGGCCGTGTCCCTCAACGTATCGGGCGATGCAGACAAGGCCGTCGTATCCGCTGCGATGGAAGTCGGTGCAACGCTTCTGGTGATGGGTGGTTACGGGCACAGCAGGCTGCGTGAATTCGTATTTGGCGGCTTTACGCGTCACGTTTTGACCGGCGCGCCGCTGCCGATTTTCCTTGCGCACTGAGGGCGAGATGCCGGTCAACTCCTGGCAAGATCGCGCCGGCCAGAAAAAGGCGGCCGTTGCCCCGATCAATCTTCCAAGGATCCGGAAACTCGTCGCGGATGCGCGCACGTCGGCATTGCAAGATGGTGAGGCTGTCCCGGCCGGCATTCGCCCTCGCGCGGCAGGCACCCGCCCGTGGACCCGGCACAAAACGCCTGGTCACGGACTGTCAGATTACATTTGCGGTCTCGCAGAGGACGAACAGATTGTCCTTGTGGCGCTGGCCTGGATTGGCCGGGGCACCTACGGGCCGGCAGAGTGGCAGCACGCGCTGGCCGAGGCTCGCAACGCGCAATGCAGCCGCACCTGCGAATATCTGATGTCGCTGCCGCAGCTCGCCTGCGATCTGGAGCTGGGGCTCAAAGCGATTGAAGCGTCGGGGCAGTTCGTGGATTAGCCGGTTTCCTGGCACGATAGCGTGAGCAATCGGTCGTGTGACGGAACGACGGCTTCTCCGAAGCGCCGGTGAAGCTGGGCGCAATGCGCATCGTTCGTTCCGGGCGCAATCCACACCCTTGTCAGCCGCACCTGTTCTTTGGCGTCGGCCGAAGGTTTTTCGCTCTCGCAAGCCCAGGTTTCGATCCGGTCAGCCGGGAAGGGCGCACGATCCTTGCGGGTCCAGCCCGCCGGCGTGAGATGATAAAGGCCGCATTCACCTGCTGGCATGGGCTTTCCGCCTGTTTCAGTCTTCGTCGCTTTCGCCGCTTGCCAGCGCCTCAAGGACATCAAGCCGCAAAAGCACAAGTTCGTGGCGATTGGGAACCTTGATGACGCCACACTGTTTCAGGTCGCTGATCGCGCGACAGACGGTTTCGATGGTCAGGCCGAGATAATCGGCGATGTCCTGGCGGCCCATCGGCAGCGTGATGGTGTCACCGTTTCCGGCATCGACCCTGTTCGCCAGCGCCACAATGAACGAAGCCACGCGCTCTTTCGCCGATTGGCGGCCCAGCATCACCAGATGCTCCTGTGCCATCATCAGCTCGCGGCGCAAATTCAACATGAGCTCGCGCCGGACGTCAGCGACTTCTTCGCCCAGCCGTTCAACATGCGACCGCGGATAGCGGACGACCACAACATCCGACAGCGCTTCGGCCGTCAGCGAATGTTCGCAGTCGTTCTGGAATCCGAAATATTCGCCGGGCAGCGAAAAATCCGCGATCTGGCGGCGGCCGTTCACCAGGAATTTCGAATGGCGGACGGCGCCGGAAACCAGTCTGTAGGAATACTTGGCCTCGTCGCCCTGGTTGAAGATGGTCTCGTGGCGGCCGAAGCGCACGACGATGCCGAGCTTTGAGAGCGCGGGAACGTCGTTCGCAACTTTCACCGATGTCTGGCTTGACTGCTCTGCTGGCCGCAACATCCGTTCCTCCTCGCCGTTGCGCTCGATCAAAACTCTGATCGCAAATACAACGTGCGAAAATCAGGATGTTCCCGTAAGGGCTGCTACTTATGACCGGGGATGGTCGTGTTGCCCTCGGGGCCTCTGGCCGTAACGCGCGCGATCCAATCCAGCAGCGCCACGCTGTCGACCGGCTTGTGCATCACGGCCACGACGCCGGCCTTGGTTATCCGTTCATTAAGCAGCGGATCGTGTCGGCCGGTCAGTATGATTGCAGGAACAAGAATCCCGCGCTTGCGCAAGAGCTCCAGAAGCTCGATCCCGTTCAGGCCTGGCATATGCAGGTCGAGCAGAAGGCAGTCGGCGCCCTCTCCGCGAGTCTTTTCCAGAAGCGTCGCCGCAGAATCGAAGTCGCGCACGGTCATGCCGTGTGCTTCCAGCAGCATGCGCGCGGAATCGCGGACGGCCTCGTCGTCGTCCACCAGATATATGATTTTCTGCCTGTCCAAGGTCTTGCGGTGAAATGGCAACAATGGAGTATGGCGGGCCGCCCCCCCGGGCGAAATAAGTGGAGTTACCTACCCTTTACCGATGCCAGGCCGGCCTGGCCCGACACAAACATGCGAATCAGATCGGGCAGGTTGCGCGCGCCCATTTTCTGCATCACCCGGCCACGGTGAATTTCCACCGTCCGGGGCGAAATCATCAATTCATAGGCAATGATCTTGTTCAGTTTGCCTGCCAACACCAGATCGAGCACTTCCCTTTCCCGCGGGGTAAGGCTTTTAAGCCTTTCCTGAACCTCGGGCGACGGGCCGGGCGCATCTTCCATCTTCGCCGGCGCTTGCAGGGCGGTGCGAATGCTTTGCAGAAGCGCAGCGGCGTCATAGGGCTTTTCCAGGAAGTCGACAGCGCCGACCTTCATGGCGCGCACGGCCAAGGGAATATCGCCATGCCCGGTCACAACAATGACCGGAAGCCGCGATCCGCGCTTTTTCATTTCCGTCTGCAGTTCCAGCCCATCCATGTCGGGCATGCGGATGTCGGCGATCACGCATCCCTTGCGATCGAGCGCGTCCGCCGCCAGAAAATCGCGCGCGGATTCGAACGCCTCGACACGGAACCCGGAAGCCTCAAGCAGCGCGGATAACGAATCGCGAATCGATTCGTCGTCATCGACGATAAAGACAGTCGGCTCATTTGGGGTCATCGGCACTTTCCGTAGCAATGGGAAGCTGGAAGCGGAAAACGGCGCCCGGCTTCCGGCGCGGTACCAGCGCGAGATTGCCGCCGTGCGCTTCCAGAATGGAACGGCAGATCATCAGGCCGATGCCCATGCCCGTGGATTTGGTCGTGACGAAAGGCTGAAACAGCCGCTCCGCCACGTCGGGCGGAATGCCGGGCCCGGTATCGGCGACCGACACCTCGATGAAGCTTTCATTCGCCGCCGTGGAGACGGTGATCTCCTTCACGGCGGAATTCTGCATGGCCTCGATGGCGTTGCGGATCAGATTGACCAGCACCTGCTGGATCTGGACCCGATCGATCAGGATCTGCGGCAAGCCGGCGGCCAGCCTGGTCTGCAGCCTGACGTTGACATCGCTCGACGCCATGACGCCCAGCGTGATCGCTTCCCGCACAACTTCGTTGATGTCCGCCAGCGCGCGGCTTGCCTTTCGCTTCTCGACGAAGCCGCGCAGGCGGCGGATGATCTGTCCGGCCCGTTGAATCTGCTCGGCGCCTTTTTCCAGTGCCTGCACGACCCTGGCCGCCTTGGGGTCCTCGACCCCCTTCAGCAGCGCGAGCGCGGCGTTGACGTAATTCGTCGTTGCGGCAAGCGGCTGGTTGAGCTCGTGGGCGAGCGCCGAGGAAAGCTGGCCCATGGAAGTCAGCCGCGAAACATGGGCCATCTCGGCCTGCATCTCGCGCAAGCGCGCCTCCGAAGCCTTTCGCTCCGTAATGTCACGGGCAATCACCGAAACGCGATTGATCTTTCCCGAACCGTCGTGAAGCGGAGAGACCGACAATGAGACATCGATCAGGGCGCCGTTCTTGTGCCGGCGGACGGTTTCATACAGCCGCACCTTGTCGCCGGCGCGCAGCCTTTCCATGATTGTCTTTTCTTCGGCCATGTAGCCATCGGGAAAAATCTGCGATATCGAATTTCCGATCATCTCCTCGGCCGTATAGCCGAACATCCGCTCCGCGCCGGAGTTCCAGTTCGTCACGATCCCATCGAGCGTCTTGCCAAGGATGGCGTCTTCCGAAGACTCGACGATGGCGGCAAGTTCATGCAGGGTCTTCTCGTGCTGGGCCGCGGCCGCCTTGATTTCGGAAAGATCGTGGAGAATGCCCACGAAAACGCGCCGCGCGCCGATACGTCCTTCGCCGACGGAAAGATACATCGGAAAGGTGGTTCCGTCCTTGCGCCGTCCGACCACCTCGCGGCCGATGCCCACAATGCGGCGTTCGCCGGTTGTCTTGTAGCGTTCGATATAACCGTCATGTTCCCGCCGGTAGGGTTCGGGCATCAGCAGGCTTACATTCTTTCCGATCACTTCTTCGGGCGGGTAAAGAAACAGCCGCTCGCAGGCCTGGTTGTAGATTTCGACAATTCCGCGATCATTGATGACAATGATCCCGTCAACCGCAGTAGCGGTTAAGATATCGAAAAGCGCGTCACTGGGCCCGTCCTTCACGGTCATGGGCGAATTCCGCGGCTGATCCTGCTTCTAACTACCAAAGCAGGCCGGATTATTCCATTGCCGCCCGGTTGCCCAAATTGGCGCGCGGACTCCGGGCGATGCCGTGGTGAATGCCGGTTTAGCGTAACTGATTCGCCTTGCCTGCAGGCTTCGCCGCCGGCGCCAGGGATGCCCCGGACCGGCTCCACGCGCACGATCATGTATCGGTGATCTGGAAAATGTCGCTATTGGCGTCAGCATAGGCGATTGCGTAGTCAAGCTCGCCCGGTGATTCGGCGTGCACGGTGCAGAGCGGCGCGCCGCGCACCACTGTGTCGCCAAGACGCACGTGCAGGTCCACGCCTGCGGCTTTGTCGTCGGGCGCGCCGGCAAGCTTCGCAAGGCGCGCGATCTTGCGGTTGTCGATGGCGCTGAGGACCCCGTGACGGGGCGCCTCGAGCGGCCTGCGGTGTTTCGATACGGGGGGCTTGCGAAGCCCGCCCTGGGCTTCACAGATGCGCTGGAATTTCGCCCTGGCGCGTCCGTCATCAAGTGCGGCAGCGGCCATCGTTTCGCCGTCCCCCTGGGCTGCCCTGCCGCTCAGTTCCAGCAATGCGCCGGCGAGCGTGAGCGCCCGCATCCGCAAGTCCTGCGGCGCGTCGGGGGCGCCCTGCAACACGTTCATTACGTCGCGCGCTTCAAGGGCCGGACCGATACCGCGGCCGATGGGCTGGCTTCCGTCGCCGCACACGACCTCCGTCTTGATATGGAAAGCCTTTGCCACCGCAAGGATTCCGTCGGTCATGTGATGGGCGGCCTCTTCGCTGCGGACTTTCGCGGAGGGGCCGAAAGGCACATCCAGCACCAGATGCGTGGCGCCCGCGGCAATTTTTTTGGAGAGCACGGAGGCGATCATCTGGCCTTCCGTGTCGAGATCGAGAGCGCGCTCGACGCGGATCAGGATATCGTCGGCCGGGCTCAGGCCCACTCCTCCGCCCCATGCGATGCATCCGCCCTCGCGCGCCACGACCTTGCGCATCGTGGCCGCATCCAGATCAACGTTCGTCAGCACCTCCATCGCATCGGCCGTACCGGCCGGCGAAGTGATTGCGCGCGAAGACGTCTTGGGCATGATCAGGCCAAGCGAGGCAATGATCGCGACGATGATCGGCGTCGTGCGATTGCCGGGAATGCCGCCGACCGAGTGTTTGTCCACGACGATCGCCGAATCCCACGACAGCGACTTGCCTGTCTCCACCATTGCGCGCGTCAGGCCGAGAACTTCGCGGCGCTTGAGCGGGCGGGTGGCGCAGGCCGTAATGAACGAGGAAATTTCGATGGTCGAATAGCGGCCGTCCACGATGTCTGCGATGATCGCGCGAAACGCCGCATCGCTCAGATCATGACCGTAAATGCGGCTGCGAACCAGGCTCAGGGATTCCAGGGGCGGGGAATGGCGCGCGACGATCTCGTCGCCCTGTTTCAGGCCCAGCCGGCGCCACGCAGTGTCCGAGAGCCCGGCCTCGTCCAGCGCCAGGAAACCTGCTTCCACCTGATAGAGCGTTGCAATGATGTGGCGGTCGCCCGCGCACAGCAGGATACGGTTGTGCGAAGCGAAACCTTCCGACCGGCACACGGGCGAATCCTTGCGCATGAAGACGAAGGCATCGGAATGGGTATCGATGCCGAGCCGCCGCGCGCGCATGCGATGAAGATGCCCAGGCGCGCTCATGCCAGATCAACCTGATCGCGATGGTCGGGAACCACACATGTCCAGTTGAGCTTTTCTTCCAGCGCATGGCGCAGGCCGTCGGCGCCGGCCGGTTCGCCGTGGATCACGAAAGTCGTGCGTGGCGGCGATTTCATCGCGCCCGCCCAGCGAAGAAGTTCCGCCTGATCTGCATGAGCGGACAGCATGTCGAGGTTGTGCACTTTCGCGCGTACCGGCACATAGGCCCCGAAGATCTTCACGCTTTCCGCGCCGGCCACCATATTTGCGCCGCGCGTTCCGCCCGCCTGGAATCCGGCGAAGACAATCGAGTTCCTGGGATCGGGCGCATATTGCACAAGATGATGCAGAACCCGGCCCCCCGTGGCCATGCCGCTTGCCGAAATGACGATCTTTGGCGCCTGGCTTTCGGTCAGCGCCCTGGATTCCATGCCGGTGTGCACATATTCGATGCCGTCGGCGAGCGTGCGCAGCTGTTCGGGCTTGAGCTTCTGGTCGGCCGAATGACGGCGAAACAGATCGGTGGCGTCAATTGCCATGGGGCTGTCGAGAAAGATGCGAAGACCCGGCGGCAGCCGGCCGGCCGCGCGCAGTTTGCTGAAATGGTAGATCAGGCTCTGTGCCCGGCCCACCGCGAAGGCGGGCACGATGATGGTTCCGCCGCGCCGCACGGTGGATTGCACGATGCCGGCAATCAGGTCTTCGGCGTCCTGCGTGGCATGGCGGCGGTCGCCATAGGTGGATTCCATCAGGAGGTAGTCGGCGTGCGGCGGCGTGACGGGATCTGGCATGAGCGGATCGCCGTAGCGGCCGATATCGCCGGAGAAGGCGATCGTCCTGTCGCCCCAGCTCAGCAACACCGAAGCGGCGCCCAATATGTGCCCGGCGTGAATGAATGTCGCGACCGCGTCGTCGAGCAGGCGGCACGGCTTGTCGAATGGCACAGGATGCAGAAAATCGAGCGCGCGCTTCGCATCGTCTTCGGTGTAAAGCGGCAGTGCGGGATGATGCTTGGAATAGCCGCGCCGGTTGGCAAACTCGGCCTCCCGTTCCTGCAAATGACCGGCATCCGGCAGCAGGATGGCGCACAGCTCCTTCGTTGCGGCTGTGCAATAGACCGGGCCCCGAAACCCGTTTTTCATTAGAAGCGGAAGGTAGCCTGTGTGATCGATATGCGCGTGCGTCAGAATTACCGCTGAAATATCCTGCGCGGGAAAAGGCGGGGGAGCCCAGTTGCGCAACCGCAGCGCCTTGAAGCCCTGGAACAGGCCGCAATCCACCAGAAGCCGGCGGCCGCTCCTTTCGACGAGATATTTGGAGCCCGTAACGGTTCCGGCGCCGCCGAGAAACGTCAGTTTTGTTGTCATGTGTCCTGTCATGTGGCGGGCGGCTTATGGCTGGGATTGCAGGGAACTTGAAGGGCCAGGCTGGCGCGATGGTTTGCGCCAGATCAAGGAAAACTGGAGAGGCGGGGAGAACATTTGCCTTAATGGATGGAGGTCGTCATGAAGGTAAAGCAGATCATGCACAAGGGCGTCGCCTGGGTAACTCCGGAAACATCGCTCGTGCAGGCCGCCAGGACCATGAAGCGCAAGGACATTGGCGCAATTCCCGTCGGCAAGAATGACCGGCTGATCGGAATGGTCACGGACCGCGACATTGTCTGCCGCGGGCTGGCCAACAGTGGCGGGCGGAAGTCTCTCAGCGTTGGCGATGTCATGAGCAAGGGGATCGTCTACTGCCGTGCCGACGATGACATCGGCAAGGCGCTGCGAACCATGAAGAACAGGAAGATCCGCCGCCTCCCGGTCATCAACCAGAAGAAGCGGATGGTTGGCATCCTCAGCCTCGGCGATGTCGCGCGCAAAGTCGCAAAAAGCCAGTGTGCCGACGTCGTTCGCGCCGTGTCTGCCCATCACGCCTGAAAGATTGCCGGGCTTCATCCGTGGTTGGCCCTAGCGGATTGCAAGGGTCACACGGATGACGCCGTTCTGCCGGCTCGACGCCGCCACCGGGCAGCCCAGATCGCGCAGCAGGGCGAGCATGGCGACGTTGCCCGACAACACGTCGCCGAAAAACTCCCCGATGCCGCGCCCGCGCGCATATGCGATCAGTTGCTGCATCAGGAACCGGCCAAGCCCGCGGCCCTTGAGATCGCTTCGCACAGAGACGGCGAATTCGGCCTTCAGGTTGTCGGGATCGGCGGCAAGGCGCGCGATGCCAAGAACGTCGGAGGCCGCGTCGAACAGGACAAATGCCATTTCGCGGTCGTAATCAATCTGCGTCAGGCGCGCGAGCAGGGAAGGGTTGAGTTCGCGCATCGGCGTGAAAAAGCGAAGCCGCACATCCTCCGGCGTCAGGCGTTCGAAATATTTCACGATCGCGGGCGCATCTTCCGGGCGGATCGGCCGCATGCGAAGCGGTCCGAAGCCCGCGATGGTTTCCGTCCGCTCGAGGTCCCTGGGATAGGGAAGGATGGCCAGCCGGCTGCCGCGCCTTGCGCCGTCCGCAAGCGGCGCGACGCGTATGCGAACGTCCAGCGCAGTCACGCCATTCTCGTCGGCAAGCAGCGGGTTGATGTCGAGTTCGGATATTTCGTCCAGGTCGCAAATCATCTGCGACAGCTTCACGAGCGTGAGTGCGATTGCGCCGATATCGGCTGGCGGCCGATCGCGATAGCCCGCGAGCTCCCTTGAGACGCGCGTGGCGGCGATCATGTCGCGCGCCAGTTTCAGGTTGAGCGGCGGAAAGCCCAGCGCCTTGTCGCCGATTACCTCAACCGCCGTTCCACCGTGGCCGAACAGAAGGAACGGCCCGAACTGCGCATCCTGCGCCATGCCAAGAATCAATTCGCGGGCCTGCGGCCGCCGCACCATTTCCTGCAAGACAAAACCGTCGATCCGTGCCGAGGGGGCGGCTTTTCGGACCCGTTCCAGCATCGCCTCGGCGGCTGCCCGCACCTCGCCGGCATCGGCAAGATCAAGCGCGACTCCGCCCACATCGCTCTTGTGCGTAATGTCCGGCGAAAGGATTTTCAGCGCCACAGGCGATGCGAAGCTGGCCGCCTTCCGTTCGGCATCGTCGGGGTTCGACGCAATCAGGAGCATGGGCGCAGGGATGGCGTAGCATGCGAGCAGCCGGCTGACCTGGCCAGGCGCCAGCCATGTCGCGCCCGCCTTTAACGCGCCGGCGATTGTCGCGCGCGCGGATGCATCATCAGGCTGAAAATCTGCGGGCACAGAAGGCGGCGCTTCCATCAGCGCAGCCTGCGCGCGGCGGTAGCGCACAACATGCATGAAGCCCCGCACCGCTTTTTCCGGCGTCTCGTAGGACGGAATCCGCGCGTCGGCGAAAAGGGCCCGGGCCGATTGCGCCGCCTCGGATCCGAGCCAGTTGGCGAGCAGCGCCGCTTTGGACGTTCTGACGGTCTGAACCACCGCCTTTGCGGCCTCGAGGCTGGAGGTGACAGCGGTCGGGCAATTGATGGCGAGGATGGCGTCGGCTTCAGGCGCCTTCAGCAAAATCTCGATGGCGGAAGAATAGCGCGCGCCATCGGCGTCGCCGATGATGTCGATCGGATTGCCATGCGACCAGGTGGGAGGAAGCTTTGCGTTCAACGCGGCAATTGTGCCGGCCGACAGTTCCGCCAGGGTGCCGTTCTGCATGAGAAGCGCATCGGCGGCGAGCACGCCCGCGCCGCCGCCATTGGTTAGGATCGCCAGCCGTTCGCCGGAGAAATCGGGCTTGAGCGCCAGTGTCTCCAACGCATCGAACAGCTCATCCAGATCCTGCACGCGCAGGAGGCCGGTGCGATGGAACGCGGCGTCGTAAACATTGTCGGCGCCGGCCATCGCGCCCGTATGCGAAGCCGCGGCCCTGGCGCCCGCGGCGCCCCGTCCGGATTTGATGACGATGACCGGTTTTGTGCGCGCCGCCGCCCGCGCAGCCGACATGAACTTTCGCGCCTGCGTAACCGCTTCGACATAGAGCAGGATGGCATTGGTGTCTGAATCGAGCGCCAGCCAATCCAGCATGTCTCCGAAATCGACATCGGCCATGTCGCCGAGCGAGACCAGATGCGAAAAGCCGATTTTCCGCGACACGGCCCAATCGAGCACCGTGGTCAGAATCGCGCCCGATTGCGTAACAAAGGCCACCTTGCCTTTCAGCGGCGCGATATGCGCAAACGAGGCGTTGAGATTGGCAGGCGTGGAGATCACGCCGATGCCGTTGGGGCCGACAATCCGCATGAGGCCTGGCCGCGCGGCGTTGAGCATGTCCGCCTCGAGTTGCTTGCCGTGCCGGTTGTCACCTTCGGCAAATCCCGCGGTGACAACGATCAGGCCCTTTGCGCCCCGCGCCGCAAGGTCGGCCGCAAGCTGGGGCACGGTTGCGGGCGGCGTGCAGATCACGCCAAGGTTGGGCGTCACGGGAAGGCTCTTCACGTCGGGATGGCACAGCACGCCTTCGACGGCGGCGTGTTTGGGATTGACGGGCATCACCACGCCGCCGAACCCCGCAGCCAAAAGATTCCGCATGACGAGAAAGCCGACCGAACGGGGCCGCGGGCTCGCGCCGATCACCGCAATCGCGGCAGGCTTGAAGATCGCATCGAGATTGCGGATGGACATCCGATGGCTTCCGCGGGGACGCCGCTAATCTGCCGGCGCCACCTGTACTATCTTGAAGGCGCGCTGAACGCCATCCTGTTCGGTCACCGAAACATAGCCGCCGGGCTCGATCCGGTGGCGATCCAGCTTGAAGAACGGCTCGTCGTCGGACGTCTCTTCCTCGTCGTAGTCGAATTTCCAGCCGTGGCCCACGTGGCGAAGGCGGCCCTTCTGCTCTTCCTCGTCGCCCCAGAACCGCAGGACAACGCAATGTTCTTTTGTGCGCCGCCATTCATCCGGATCGATTTTCCCGTCGGGCGTGACCGGCGCAACGAATTCATATCCGTGGCGGTGGCTGCCTTCCGGAAAGCCCGGCGACCGGGCCAATTCAAGGCGTATGCGTTTGAGCGCCATTGGCGTTTTCTCCGATTTTGCTTGAGCCGAAATGCCTGGTCAGGGTCTCGCGCACGGTCTGCAGATGCGCGGCCACCACGTCAGGGCGGATTCCCGGTGTGACATGGCCGAAATGAACGTGATCGATAAACTGCAGGCCGCAGACGCCCGCAAAATGCGCATCGAACAGTTTGCGCATGGCATCCCAGGCGCCCGATTGCACCATCCATTCGTGCGGCGCGCCGGACGAACTGAAACTGATCATCTTGCGCGGAGAAAGCAGCGGCGTGTTGCCGCCCGCGCCGCGGCCGTAGGCAAAGCCATAGCCGAATACGCGCTCCATATATCCCTTGAGCATGGCGGGAGGCGTGTTGAGCCAGAGCGGATAAAAGAAGGCAAACACGTCGGCGTCGTGCAGCAGCGCGCGCTCCATCTTCACATCGGCGCGGGGGGCGAAGCCCCTTGGGCCGGGAATTTCGCCTGCGTCCAGGCGCGGATCGAAATTCAGGCGATAGAGGTCGCGTTCGATTGTCTCATGGCCGAGCTTTGCCGCGGCGTCGGCATAGGCGCGCGCCACCGCGACGGTGAAGCTTTGCGCATTGGGATGGCAGACGATGACGGCGTGTTTCACGGACCAGACCTCCATTGCCCTGCTATCACGCGACCTCTTGTCGCCCGTTGATCCAGGTCATCCCCTGTCACTGATTCTGATCAAAGAAACGCTCGCAACCGCTCGGCAGGCTCCCCGCGCAATTTTTTTGGGGTGTTGCCATGAGCTTGGGCGAACTGATCTTTCTCTGCATTGTTCTTGCTGCGTTCGCGATCTTCGGAGTCGCGCTTGCCTTGGGGAGCGCCTACGAACGTTCGGGCGCAAAACGCGAGGAGCGCAAGTCGCCGCCGCGCAACGCATGAGGAGGCCGCGTCAGGCCTCGATGAGGACTTTGAGCGCCCGCGTTTCGGCGGCGCGCCCGAACGTCTCATAGGCGTCGAGAATCTTCGAAAGCGCAAAGCGGTGCGTGATCAGCCGCGCCGGATTGAGCCTGCCCGATTGCAGCGTCTTGAGCAGCATGGGCGTGGTCACGGTGTCCACCAGTCGCGTCGTAATGGTGATGTTGCGCGACCACAGCGTCTCAAGATGCAGATCGGCCTTGACGCCGTGAACGCCGACATTGGCGATCACGCCGCCTGGCGCGACCAGATCCTCGCACATGACAAAAGTCGCCGGCACGCCCACCGCTTCGATGGCGGTGTCCACGCCGCGCCCGCCGGTCAACGCCATGACCCGCTGCACGGTCTTTCCGTCTCTGGAATTGAGGATGTCGGTGGCGCCGAAGCGCGTGGCGGTTTCCAGCCGGTTGTCGTCCAGATCGATCATGATGATTCGCGCCGGCGAATAGAATTGGGCGGTCAATAGCGCCGCCAGTCCGATGGGGCCGGCCCCCACAATGGCCACCGTGGATCCGGGTTGCACGCGGCCGTTCAGGACGCCGCATTCAAAACCGGTGGGCAGGACATCGCTCAACATGACAAGCGCGTCTTCCTCCGGGCCTTCAGGTATGGGGTAGAGGCTCGTGTCGGCATGGGGGATGCGCACATACTCCGCCTGGCACCCGTCGATCGTGTTTCCCAAAACCCACCCGCCGGTGATGCAGTGCGAATACATCCCGCGCCGGCAATATTCGCATTTCCCGCATGAGGAGATGCACGAAATCAGCACATGGTCGCCCGGCCGGAAGACGGTCACGCCGGCGCCGGCCTCCGCGACCGTTCCCACCCCTTCATGGCCGAGGATCCGGCCCAGTGCGCAAGTCGGCACGTCGCCTTTCAGGATGTGCAGATCGGTGCCGCAAATCGTCGTTTTCGAAATCTTCACGATGGCGTCGGTGGGCGCTGCGATTTTCGGCGTCGGCCTGTCTTCGAGCGCTTTTTTCCCCGGCCCCTGGTAGACGAGCGCCTTCATTGTCTGCTCCTTTTTTGGAAACTATGCTGTGCGGCCGCGGTTCCGCCGTTGATTGAGGTCAAGGAAATGCCGGTCGCTGGCCGCTTGAATGAAGCTGACGGCAAAGTCATCCGATGGAAAAAGAAGCGATCTTCGAATTCCTGTCCGCGCACAGATACGCCGTGCTTGCGACTGTTGCGCCGAACCGCGCGCCGGAGGCGGCCCTTGTAGGCATTGCGGTTACGCCGGAACTGGAAATCGTTTTCGACGCCATCGAAAGCACAAGAAAGATCGGCAATCTGCGGCGCAACCCGCGCATCGCCTTCGTTGTCGGCTGGGATGCCGACGAGCGCACCATGCAATACGAAGGTGTCGCCGACGAACCTGGCGGCCGGGAACTGGAGCGCATCAAGCAGGCCTATTGCGCCGTCTGGCCGTCCGCGCCGGAGCGCGACATGTGGCCGGGACATGTTTATGTCCGCGTGCGGCCGAAATGGATCCGGTTCAGCTCGTACAAGCTGCCCTACGAAATCGAAGAAACGACTTTCTGATCCTGAAGCCGCTCGACGCGAATTTGCGAAAGGAGCCGCCTCGCGGTTTGCGCCTCACACAGATCGGTCCCGGGAGACAGCAGCGCCGCGCTTCCCGCCGCCACGCCCAGGGAGAGAGCATCTTCCGCGCCCTGACCGCTCGCCAGCGCAAACACGAGCGCGCCAAGGAAGCTGTCGCCGGCCCCGACCGTACTGATCGCATCCACTTTCGGCGCGGCGGCGAACAGCGCGATGTCTTTTCCGACCAGCATGGCGCCATCCTCGCCCAGCGTCAGCGCGACGAACAGCGTCGCCCCTTCGGCCACGAGCCCGCGGGCAGCCGACAGACATTCCTCACGGCCGTGCAGGTCGCGGCCAATGAGCTCGCAGAATTCGCGCAGATTCGGCTTGATGAGAAACGTGCCGGGCCCCAGCGCGCTCCGCAGGGCCTGCCCCGAACAGTCCAGAACGAATTTTGTACCGCCGTTCGCCGACAGACAGGCAATCGAGCCATAGAAATCCGCTGGCACGCCGGGGGGCAGGCTTCCGCTCGCAACCAGATAGGCCGACGGTCTGACCTGCGTTGCAAGCGCGTCGAGGCACGCCTTGATCTCGCCTTGCGAAAGCTCAGGGCCTGCAAGCACGAAGCGGAACTGCCGGTGCAGCGCCGTTTCGTTGATCGTGAAATCCTCGCGCGTATCGCCGGCAATGGAAACGGCAATGTGTCTGACATCCTCGGCAGCGATTGCGCGGTCCAGCAGCGCGCCAACGGGCCCGCCCGCCGGATAGATGGCAACCGGATCTGCGCCCAGCCGCCTGGCCACGCGTGCCACATTGATACCGCCGCCGCCGGCATCGCGGTGGGCGGCTGTGCAGCGCAGCTTGTGAACGGGCTCGATGCGCTCAACGGAGGCGGACACATCGACGGCGGGATTCATGGTCAGTGTGACGATGGGATGCATGCAGGCCGGGGCAAGAATTCAAACCAGAATTTCACCGCTCGTCTTGGCGCGCCTTGATCTGGAGCAAATTTGAACGCCCTCTCCGTTTGGCCGGCGCGCTATAGGGCGGCGGGAAAGGCCGTTTCAGTCCTTCGCTCCGGACGATGGACAATGTGATCTCCGGTCGCCCGTTGCGGCCCAGCATGATTGTGCCCGCGTTTGCCGTGCGGAGGAAATAGGATCCAAGCGCGGGCAGGCTGTACTTTGCGCTGCGGGGCTCGTTCAGGACCAGCGCATCCGTGCCAAGCAGTGTGTTCGGGTCGGTCAGATAGCCAAAGCTGCGAGGATCCGCGGAAAAAACGACAACGGGCATGCGGCCGTCAAATGCCTGATCCAGTTTCGCGGCGGCGCGCCAATCGAATGTGATCAGGAACATGTTTTTCGTCGGCAAGAGGCCCTTGGCTGCGAGTGCCGGCGGCAGGCTCGTCCACTCCAGGTTTTCAAGCAGGGGGTCACCTTTGCGGAAAATTTCCGGAAAGGCGGCGCCAATCCAGCCGCTTGCCGCGTCGCTGGCCGCGCCAATGGCGAAGATGGCAAAGGCGGCGGCGCTCCATGCCGCCCATTTTCCGGGCCATCCGTTCGTGCCGGACTTGCGTGCAAGGAAATCCCCGAAGAGCGGAAACAGCAAAAGCCAGCCGGGCATGGCCCATTGCAGCATGCCACCGCCGCTCCACAGCGGCGCGAATGTCATGAACAGCCCGAGCGGCAGGCCAAGCCAAAGACAATAGCGGTCAGCCGGCCTGGCGGGCCGCCGCCACGCCTGCGCGACAGACAGGCCAAGCGGCACTGCCACCCATGGGGAAATCATTGCGAACTGTGCCGCCAACAGAGACACAAAGACGCCCGGCCTGAAACGATGACCCGCGGCGGCGCGGCCGCCCTGGAATGCGAACGACACCCAATGGTTGGTACCGTTCCAGATCAGGACCGGAGAGAAGATCGCGGCCGCTACGGCAAGACCGAGATAGGGCCAAGGCGAAAGAAGAATGCGCCGCCGCAAAGGGTCTGTCGCAATCAGCAGAAAGACCGAAACCGCGAAGAAAGCTGCATGGTATTTGGACAGCGCCGCGAGCCCCAGCCACAGGCCGGCCAGAAGCCATCTTCGTGGCGAGGGAATTTGTTCGGCCGTCGCAAGCGGGGAAAGCGCGAGTGCGGCCGCCAGAAGAAAGATGTTCAGGGGCCCGTCCGGCAGAATCCAGTTGCCGGAAATGAGCGAGAAGAAGATCGAGAGGTTCAGCGCCAAAACCGCCCACAGCGCCGCCCGGTCGCCATAGAGCCTGCGCGTCAGGGCGAACAGAAGCCACGACGCGCCTGCGCCCAGCAGAATGAAGGGAATCCGCGCATAACGGGTATCGCCGAACACAAGCGCGCAAAGATGCGCCATCCAGAAATGCAGCGGCGGATGGTCGAAATAGGAAAACTGGAGATGCCGCCCGCCCGCAATGGCATAGGCCTCGTTTGTGTCGAGTCCGACGAAGGGCACCAGTGCGAGCTTGAAAAGCGTAAATCCGGCGACGATGAAAAGCCCTGCGCGCGCCGGCGCGGATTCCGCCCGAAGCGCTGTCCACCACCCGGTCCGGGCCGGCGAGGCATCCGTGGCGCCGGTCATGCGCCTAGCGCGTATGCCAGATGAGCTGGCTTGCAAGCATGTAGTTCCAAAGGGCGCCGATCATGGCGCCTGCGAAGCCCGCCGCCCACCATACCGGCCGCTCCGCGTAGAGCCACGACGCAAGGCCGATATTGGCTATCGCGCCCATCGCGCCGATCGTGCAGAACGCAGCCAGGCCCGGGAACAGTCGCCACCCGCGCAGCCTCCGGTCGCGATAGGTGACGAGATTGTTCAGGAAGAAATTTCCCATCATGGCGGTCAGCGTGGCCGCGGCCTGGGCGCGCGCAAATCCGCCGGCAAAGGGGAATACGGCTTTCAGCGTTCCAAGATGAACGGCAAGTCCGATCGCGCCGATGAAGGCGTAGGGAAGAAAGCGCGGATCGAGGACATTGCGGCTCAGCTTCGCGACCAGCAGGCCTGCGAAATCCACCATGGCGCGCAGATCGAATTTACTTGTGCCGCCGGCGCGCGGGCGAAATATGTAAGGCTCCTCGACAATGCGCAGGTTTCTGCCGCTGCAGACGATATCCAGAAGAATCTTGAAGCCGGCCGGTGAGAGACGGTCGGCGATTTCCTCAAACCGCGCCCGCCGCATCATGAAAAAGCCGCTCATGGGATCGCTGAGCGGCGTGCGCAACACGGCTCTGGCCACGCCTGTTGCCGTACGGCTGAAAAAGCCGCGTTCCGCCGAAAACCCGCTTGCGCTTCCGCCGGGAACGTAGCGGCTTCCGATGACGAGATCGGTCTGCGTCTCGCGCAAGGTCTGCAGCATGCGCGCCAGCAAGGTTTCGTCATGCTGGAGGTCGCCGTCGATGACCGCCACATAGGGCGCGCTGGACGAAAGGATTCCCTCGATGCAGGCGCCGGCCAGTCCGCGGCGGCCTACGCGGCGGATGCAGCGAACGCGCGGGTCGCGTGCGGCGATGGCTTTGGCCGCATCGGCCGTGCGATCGGGAGAATTGTCGTCAATGAAGATCACTTCGTATGCGACGCCGCGAAGGGCGGACTGAACCCGTTCAAGAAGCGGGACAACGTTGCCGGCTTCATTGAAAGTCGGAACGATCACCGAAAGCTGCGCCGGGCCGGAAACAGCGGCGCTCCTCCCGGCCGCGCGCCGGGCGTTCTCGCTGACAAGGGCCCCAGCCATCAATGCATGCGCTTTCCGTCCTGGGGCGCGTTCGGCCCGGTCTCGACGGCGCGCAAGATGAATGAAGCAAGGTTGACCCGCTCTGGGAGAGCAATTGAAAAACTGTCGGAATGGGCCCGTTAGGCTTTCGGGCTGCTTACAAATTCGTTATGCCGGACGGGTTTCCCGGATGGGCGCCGAAAAGGAATCCGGACCGGCAGCGACAGGCCACCGGTCCGGAATGCATATGGACTAGATGAAGTTGCCCAGATCCAGATTTCCAAGGTTCGCAGCGTTCACCAGCTGGACCACGAGATCCTGTCCGGCCTGATAGCCGGCCTGACCGTTCTGGTCGAGCACCAGAAAGGTATCGCCGGCCAGAGCGCCCAGGAGCGGCTGCACGATTTCCGCGGCGTGCGCCCCGAGCGTGTTGCCCAGAAGCCCGGTGAGACCGCTCAGGCTCGAAAGCAGCCCTCCGATCGGATTGTTCACGATATCGGTGACCATGCCGGGCAACTGGATTGTGTCGGTGTTCGCGTTGAAGTCCTTGATCGTGTCAACGTTGTTGCCGGTGGAATCCGCGGCGCTGTTGAAGAGAAAGTTGTCCGCGCCGCCGCCGCCCACGAGCACGTCCTGGCCAAGGCCGCCCACAAGCGTGTCGCCGCCAGAACCGCCGGTGAGGATGTCGTTGCCGGCGCCGCCTACCAGATCAAGCGCCGCCGCCGTGACCGCGGACCCGTCCACATTCAGCACATTGCCCACGTTCAGGTCGGCGCCGTTGATGTTCAGTTTGGCCGACGGAAGGTCGTTGGCGAGCTGGATGGTATAGCTGTTGCCGGTTCCCAGATCGACATGGTCGATGCCGCTGATGTTGGATTGCGACAGCAGCAGGCTCGCCGTCCCCGCGTAGTTTCCGCTCAGAATCAGCGTGTCGTTTCCGGCGCCGCCGTCGATGTTGTCGCCGGATCCAAAATGCGCGCCGAAATTGAACACGTCGTTTCCGGCCCCGCCGGTAAACGTATCGGCGCCCGCGCCGGCGATGAACTTGTCGTTGCCCGCGCCGCCCGTCGCGCGCAGGCTTGCGCCGGTTTCCGCGCTGTCGTCCAGGATCAGCCGGTCGCCGGCATGCAGATGCTGGGCGTTGACCGTCAGGTGTTGGCCGCCCGCGACGGTTCCGTCATTCAGCGTCAGCTTGTAGCTGTGGCCGCCGCCGAGGCTGATCATCTCGATCCGGTGAATCGTATCGGCGCCGAACCGGAGCCCGCCGGAATAGTCGCCGGCAAGATGCAGCGTGTCCCGTCCCTGGCCGCCATCGATCCGGGCTGTGGTTGCAAGGTTTCCTGCAAAGTTGAAAATGTCGTTGCCGCCCATGCCGGAAACCACGGCGTGGCTTGCGTGGCCCAGCATGAAGGTGTCGTTGCCGGAAAAGATCGCCTTCTCCAGCCCGGCCATGCTGTTGTGCGCGGCGTATTCGCGAAGCTGGTGTGCCGAAAGATCGATGCCGGAAATCTTGTAGGAGCTGCCGGCCCCCGACATGGCGATGGAATGGATCGTTCCGGTCGCCGGAAATCCGTTTTTTGCAAATCCGGAAAAGCCGGTGCCGGAAATCGTGTACCGGATTCCGTTCTGCGAATCGATCGTGAACTGCGTCTCCGAATGACGGACCGGCTTGCCGAGGATGAGGCTTTCGAGGTTCCACCGCGAAAGGTTGGCGTAGCCGTTCGCAACAAGCTTTGTCATGGCTGCTCTCCTTGAAGCAGCCCCGGCTCTGCAGCCTGAACGCTAAGGCGCCCGTCCGCGTCGGAAAAGCAAAGGCTCGCGCTCTGGTTGAACAATCGTCACCAGACAAAACAATTTTGTCTCGAATTTGAACGGCGGCGCATGGCGCGCGTGGCGCCGCCCCGTGGGCCAGGATGGCCTGTCGTTACGCCGCATTAAGCGCAAATTGTTTCGGAATGGCCTGTTTGCTACCGTTCCCCGGGCCACAAGGGGCGGACGAAATCCATGTTTCTCGTCGTCAAAGGGCTTCTCACGCCGCCTGAAGTCGCGCGGCTCAATGCGCTTGCCAGGGAACTCAAATTCGTCGAAGGCCGGTTGTCCAACCCGGCCAACCAGACGAAAGTGAACATGCAGGCTGATCTGGGCGATCCGCGTTATGGCGAATCCGCGCAGATCGTGTCGCAGGCGTTTCAGCGCTCGCGCGAATTCCGCGATTTCGTGTTCCCCAAGCGCATCGCCGCGCCGCTGCTCACGCGTTACGAGCCGGGAATGAAATATGGCGCCCATGCCGATGCGGCGGTCATGGCGCTGCCGAACGGGCTTCTGCGGTCGGACGTGTCGTGCACGGTGTTCATATCCGACCCTTCAACCTATGAAGGGGGTGAGCTCACCGTTCATCTGGGCGGCGATCCGCTGAAGTTCAAATTGCCGCCGGGTGACTGCATTCTCTATCCTTCGACCACCCTGCATGAGGTTCAGCCGGTACGCTCCGGCGCAAGGCTTGTCTCCATCACCTTCATCGAAAGCCTGATTGCCGATCACGAAAAGCGCAGCCTGCTTTATGAGCTGAATGAAATCGGCGCGCTCGAAGGCCTGAACATGAAGTGGGAAAATCGCGTGCGTTTCGAAGTCGCGCGCCAGAATCTCACGCGCATGTGGGTGAAAATCTAGGCGATGGCCCGCGCCACATTGTGGTGCCGCATGGCAAGGCCTTTCAGCCAGTCCATGCCCTTGCGGATTTCCATGGCGTGCTGCGCGCGCGCCAGCGAAAGGATTTGCGCACGCAGCTCGCGCGAATATTCATGTTCGATGGCCTTGGAATAGCGGCGGAAGACGGGACTTGTCCCGATGGTTTCGAAAAAGGCGGGGGCGGGCCGAAGCGCGAAGTGTTCGGTCACGCGCCTGATCGTTGAGGCCGGCCGTGCGAGCAGCTCCTCGAAATCGAGCGGCATGATGCGCGCGCCGAATGCGGCGATCAGTTCGTCCTGCGTCAGGCGTTCGGCAAGCCAGCTCATGGCGGCAATCTCTCCCGGCGAAGACGCGCAGACGCGTTCGCCCAGATGGCGCTTGAGCCGCTCCAGCCGTTCGGGCGCATGCGCGCTCAGGTCCGTCGCGGCGTTTTCACCGGCCAGAAGTGTCGCAAGGTAGGTTTCCGCGGGAAGATTGAGACAGACGGCGCGTGCCTGAGGCCGGGCATTCAGCAAATGATGGCCGAGCCTTGCGGTGTTGCTCGTGGCCTTCAGGACCACGGCCCTGTTTGCCGGAAAGCGACGGCTCCACAGCTTCAGGAAGGTCTCCAGATCGGCATTGGCATGATCGTGATCGAACCGCTCGGCCAGCGTTCGCAAGGGGAGAGGCTCGCGCAGCGGCAGAACAAGATTGGTTTCGTCGAGAATCCGGGAAAGGAGCGTGGAGCCGACATGGCCGGCGTGAAAAATGAAATGGGGTGGCCCGGCGGCATGCGCCGGGGCGAGCTTTCGTTCGATGTCATTGAGGGCCATCCACGCGCCGACAGTGCGCGGCGAAAGCATCCGGTCATCCAGAAAACTGGCGTTGCGGTAATCGGCCTCGGTCATGCGCACGAAAAACACCTTGCGCAATGCAAGATCGAGTTTCTGCGGATAAAGCGCCGGACTTGTGCCAAGTCCGGGCATCAGGGCCGCGATGGCATCTTCGTTCTGTCCCATGCGCCGGATTTTAAGCAGATTGCATCTCGTTGGCGAACCCGCGGGCCTCAGGCGCGTTTCAGGAAGCCTTTCGTCAGGGCGCGGAAGGTTTCGTCGCGCACCTTGCGGAAGCTGTAGCGCCTGGTGAAATTGCCCGAAAGCTCCAGCATCACAAGCCCGTGCAGCGACGCCCAGAACACATAGCCGATCAATTCCGGATCGCCTTCGAAAATGCCCTCGTTCACAAGCTGCTTGACGTGATAGCTCATGGTCGCGCGCGCGCGCTCCACCGCCAGCTGAAGGTTCGGATCGTTGGCCTCGGCATCCTTCTGCGCCACCGTAAACATGAGCCGGTAGGCTTCGGCATGCGTGAAGGCGAAATCCTGATAGGCCTTGCCGGCCGCGTCCGATTTTTCGGCCGCATCCTTGCCGCGTTTGGCCGCCGCTTCGAGCGCCTGCGCGAAATCGGTAAAAGCGCGCGTGCGGATGGCGGCCAGCATCGCATCCTTGTCCTTGAAATAGCGGTAGGGGGTCATGGGGCTGACCCCCAGGCGGGCCGCGACTTCCCGCATGGTGAGCCCTTCAACCCCCTTCTCCGCGAAAATCCGGAGCGCCGCGTCGCACAGTTTTTTGCGAAAATCCTCTATTTCAGAAGCACTTAGCTCGCGCGGCATGTTTTTTTGCCCTGGGGGTCTTGCAAAATATAATCTTATAGTATAAATTTACAATGTATATTTTACGGAGGATAGGTCATGAATGCACCGGCCAGAATCGAAAGTGGCCATCCCTTCCTGTCCGGCAACTATGCGCCGGTGCGCTCCGAAGATGATTTCGCCGACCTGCCGGTCAAAGGCGAAATGCCGGCGGAATTGCGCGGCACGTTCTATCGCAACGGCCCCAATCCGCAGTTCGACCCGCGCGATTCCAATTATCACTGGTTCGCGGGCGACGGCATGATCCATGCCTTCACGGTCGAAGGCGGGAAGGTCCGCTATCGCAACCGCTATGTGCGCACGCCAAAATGGGAGATGGAAAACAGGGCCGGCAAGGCGCTGTTCGGCACCTTCGGCAATCCGCTGACGAGCAGCATCAGGACGCTCGGCAAGGACAGCGGCGTGGCCAACACCAACATCATCTGGCACGCAAACCGCCTGCTGGCGCTGGAAGAGGCGCATCAGCCCTTCGAAATGGATCCCGCGACGCTCGAATCGCGCGGCTATGTCGATTATGCGGGCCGCGCGCAGAAATTCACCGCCCATCCCAAGATCGATCCGGGAACCGGGGAACTCGTGTTCTTCGGTTATTCGGCCGGCAGGAGCTTTTTCACCGACGACATCGCCTATGGCGTGGCGGACAGGAACGGCAGGGTCACGCGGCTCGACATTTTCAAGGCGCCCTATTCGAGCATGATCCACGATTTCCTGGTGACCAGGAACTATGTGGCGTTCCCCGTGCTGCCGCTTACCGGCAGCATGAGGCGCGCGATGACCGGCCGGCCGCCTTTCGCCTGGGAGCCGGACAAGGGTTCCCATGTCGGTGTGATGAAACGCGACGCGGGCACGGACACGATCCGCTGGTTCACGGCCGATCCCTGCTATGTGTTCCATCCCATGAACATGTGGGACGACGGCCAAAGAATTTACGCGGATGTGATGCAGTATCCGCGGGCGCCGCTGTTTCCGCGGCCGGACGGCTCGCCCGTTGCGCCTTCATCGGCCCGGCTTGCCCGCTGGACAATCGATCTGGCGTCGGACAGCAACGCCATGAAGACGGAATATATCGACGACACGCCCGGCGAATTCCCGCGGCTGGACGAGCGGCGTGCCGGGCTTCCCTATGCCCACGGCTATTTCGCGGCCAACCTGCGCGGCAAGTCCTTCGGCTTTGATTCCATCGCGCATATCGATCATCGCACGGGAAAAAAGGCTATTTTCACATTCCAGCGGGGCGACGTGCCGGGCGAACCGGTCTTCGTGCCGCGCCGCGCCGATGCTGCCGAAGGCGACGGCTTCCTTGTCTCCACCGTCTATCGCGGCAACGAAGACACCAGCGATTTCGTCGTCTTCGATGCGCAGGACATTGCCCGGGGCCCGATCGCTGCCGCGCGCCTGCCGCGCCGCGTGCCGTTCGGTTTCCACGGCAATTGGCGCAACGCCTGAAGGATGGGCGTGCGGAAAAAAGGGCACCCTCGCGCGCCCCATGCGTTAGCCCCTTTCGGGATACTTGCGGGAGGCAGGCCATGCCCCTTCATCCAGGCTGGGAAGAAATCGCGATCAGGCTCGTGCTCACCATTCTGGCGGGCGCTGTCATCGGCTTCAATCGCGGAGAGACCGGACATGCGGCCGGCCTGCGCACCACCATTCTGGTGTGCCTGGCCGCATCGGTTGCCATGATGCAGGCCAATGTCCTTTTGCCGACGGGCGGCAAGGCGCACGATTCCTTCACCATCATCGATGTCGGCCGCTGGCCGCTCGGCATTCTGACCGGTGTGGGATTCATCGGAGCCGGCGCAATCCTGCGCCGCGGCAGCATCCTGCAGGGTGTGACCACGGCAGCGACGATGTGGTTCGTCACGGTGATCGGCCTTTGCCTCGGCGGCGGCCAGCTCGGCCTGGGCATTGCCGGCACGGCGCTTGGCGTCGCCGTCCTGTGGGGAGTCAAATGGCTGGACGACCGCATGCCGCGGGTCCAGCGCGCGCGACTGACCGTAGCATCAGACCGGGAAATTGATGTCGCCCGCCTGATAGGCGACGATTTCCCGCGCCACAGCATGCGCCTGCGTGTGCTTGAGCGCGACTGTGCCCAGGGCCGGGCCGCGGAGAGCCAATACGACGTCCAATGGCTCGCGTCCGCCAAAGAGGCGCCGCCTTTGCGATGCCTCGACACGCTGCGGCGGGAGCCGGGCGTGACGGCCGTGGCATGGCGCGTGTGATCCGATTGGCGAATGGCACCTCTGCTGTCATAGTGATCCATCATGGATTTGCGCAGGTTTGTTGCGGCGTTGCCATTTCTTCTCCTGCCGCCGGCGGCGCGCGCGGATGATGCGGTGCTCGCACTTTGGGTGCAGCTCGGGCCGAACGGCGTGGCCGAGGCGCGCGCGGTGGCAAGTGGCGAGACGTGCCCCGTCATCACGGTTGACGGCCGGCAGACCCGGATGCAGCTGCGCGCGGCGAAAGATCCCGATTTCGACGTGACCCTGTGCAGCGCGAGCCTTCCGGCGCATGCAGGATCGGCCAGCGTCTCCGGACTGCGGTTGCCGATGCCCGTGGCGGAGCCGCGGCGGATTCTGGTGATCGGCGACACCGGCTGCCGCATCAAGGGGTTCATCACGCAAGCCTGCAACGATCCCAGCAAATGGCCGTTTCCGCAGATCGCAGCAGAAGCGGCCGCGGCGAAGCCCGATCTTGTGATCCATGTCGGCGATTATCTTTACCGCGAAACGGCCTGCCCGCCGGGAAACAGCGGCTGCGCGGGGAGCCCATCCGGCGACAACTGGGAAAGCTGGGCGGCGGATTTTTTCTACCCGGCGGCGCCGCTTCTGGCCGCAGCGCCCTGGGTTGTCGTGCGTGGCAATCACGAAGACTGCGAACGCGCCGGTCCCGGCTGGCTGAGGTTGCTCGGGCCCATGCCGTTCGATGCGGAAGCGGCGTGCCGCGCGCATCTGCCGCCATATTCCGTGCCGCTGGGTGCAATGAATCTCGTGGTGGTGGATGACTCGGACGCGCCCGACACCAGCGTCGACAATAACCTCTTGCCGGAATATCGCGCCGACTTCGCCGCGCTTTCCGCGATTGCGCCAAAGCCGCTATGGCTTGTCATGCACCGGCCGATCTGGGGTGCCGTTCAGGGTCCTCTGGATTTTGCCGTGGGCGGCAACCGAACGCTGATCGCAAGCCTTGATCCGGAGCAACTCTCGCCAGTCTCGCTGATCCTGTCGGGGCATATCCATTGGACGGAGTTTCTGAATTACGGTGACGGATTGCCGCCGCAAATCGTGGCGGGCGAAGGCGGCGACAATCTGGACGAGGCGCCGGCCGATCTTTCCGGTCTCAATCTGTCGGGCCGGCATGTGGAAAGCGGATTGAGCGTGCCAGGCTTCGGGTTTCTCCTGCTGACAAAAGCGGGGGATGGCTGGACCATCGAAGTGCACGGCAAGGACGGCGCGGTCGAGCGGACCTGCGCGTTCGCCGGCGGCCGTATTGATTGCGCACCTGCGCGGGACGCGAAATAAGCGGCGGCGCGGAAAGCGCCAGATACGCGCGCGCTGCCGCGCCGCCGCCCCCGAACCAACAACGTGCCCGTAGCGGGCCGTGTTGCGGTTGCGATGCTGGCGCCCTCGCGATGAACGGCGGCTGAAAGACGCGGTTCTGGACCGCAAGAAATTCCGCGCCATCCGCTCCGGGAGGCGGCTACGGAGGCGCGTAGGGTATGAAATCGTCTGCGCCAAAGGCTCCGAAGTGTGAGCCGTTGATCAGCTCGATCACGAGGTCCTTGTGTGCCTGGTAGCCGGGATTTCCGTTCACATCGATGATAAGAAACGTGTCCCCCGCCAGGGTTCCACTGTTCGGCGCAAACAGCACGGCGTGGTTCGCTGCGAGTTCCGAACCGCCGATCGCCGCGGCGAGGTCGCTGTTGAAGCTCCCGGTCGAGAGAGCGCCGCCAGTAACCTTGGGATCGACATCACCGACCGTGAAATTCAGCATGAATTTGTCAGCTGTCGCATTGAAGCCCGAGATTTGGTCGTAATTTGGCCCGGTGGAATCGGTCGCTTGCGCATAGTAATAGATGTCGGCGCCTAAACGGCCATTCAAGGTGTCGGAGCCACCGCCGCCTTCGAAGTAGTCATTGCCGCTGCCGCCTGTGAGCACGTCATGGCTGGCGCCGGCGAGAATTGCCAAATTGCCGCTCACGGCGCTGCCGTCCACCGTGAGCGTCTCTGAGGGATCGGTCGGGTCGGCCGCGTCAATGTGCAATTTGGAACCGGTCGAAAGGAGGCTGCTGTCCAGAGTAAAATTGTAGCCATAGCTGCCGTAGACGAAGATATCTTCGACACTCGTCAACATGCTGCCCGTCAACGTCAGGCCGGCCGAATAGTCGCCTGTCAGATTGACGACATCAGCGCCGCTCCCACCGTTGATGTGATCGCTGGAAGCAAGTCGCCCGCTTACGGCGGTATCGTAACTGATGAAGTCGCTCCCGGCATTGCCGTTGACGGTGTCGCCGCCTCCACCAGGGTTGAGGGAATCATCGCCAGCACCGCCGTTCAATATGTCGGCCTGGCTGCTGCCTTCCAAACGATCGTCGCCCGCGCCGCCTGTCATGTGATAATGGCCGTCCGACCCGGATGCAGCGAAGAAATTGACGAAATCCCCCGAACCGAGTGCGGAGCCATCCACAGTGAGTGTCTGGCTCGCCGTCAGATTGCCGGCAGAAAAATTTACGTCATAAGAATGTCCGGCAGATAACAGAATGGTCTCGAGATTCAGGAAGTGTCCCGCAGTCATTAACAAGACCGAGGAATAATCGCCGTTCAGAATCAAGGTATCGGATCCGTCACCACCATCGATCGCCATGCTGCCGTTCAAGGTGTTGCGGTAATTGAAAGTGTCGTCCCCGGCGCTTCCCAATACATCCAACAGGGAACCGCCAAGTGCAGATGCCGTCAGATTCAGGGAATTTGTCGCGGCGAGATCCGAACCATCAACGGTGAGCGTTCCAGAAAAGTCTCCCGTCGCGCTGATCTTGTAGTTATGACCTGCGCCCAGGTGAAGCGTCTCGATGGACCTGAAAGACGAAGCGTTGATGCTCAGCGCATTGGCGCCGGTATAATCGCCCGTGACGTTGACAGTGTCATTGCCATTGCCGCCATTGATATTGTCCCCGCTGGTCAGTGCCGCGCCCATATTGATGATATCGCTGCCGCCCCCGCCTCCGACCGTGTCATTGCCGCCTTCATGCTCAAAGAACGTATCGCTGCGATCTCCGCCGGTAAGGAAGTCGTCGCCCGCTCCGCCATGCAGAACGAAATGCCCGTCGGTCTCTGCGGAACCGTCAAAAGTTGCTTCATTGGCGCTGCCAAGTGCTGTGGCATCAAGCGTGAGAGTTTTCCCCGCAGCCACTGAGACATCGGGCACAGAGATGTCGTAATTGTGCCCGGCGCCGAGAATCATGTTTTCCACATTGCGGAGGTCTTGGGATAGTCCGAAGTTCAAAAAGCTGTAAGTTCCGTCCAGGCTGATCGTATCGTTACCGGCACCTCCATTCACCTTGAAGCCGGTCTGCGGATCGAAGTTCCCTGAAAATTCGAACGTGTCCGCGCCCGCCCCGCCCCTCAGATCCAGGCCGGTGTTATTCTGGGCAGTCGCATCGATGGTCATCGTGTTTCCGGCGCCGAGAGAAGAGCCGTCAACAATCAGGTGGAAACTGCCGGTATCGCCGGTGACAAAGGATTCATCGGAGGTTGTGATTGCGTAGCTGTGGCCCGCACCCAGGTGAAGCGTGTGGATGCCGCTCAATGTCTGCGCGCCGAGGATCAGGGCGTGTCCGCCGGTATAGTTGCCGGCAATATTGACTGTGTCGTCTCCGTATGAGCCGAGAATCCGGTCCGCAGTGGTAAGCGTAGACCCCATGTTGAAGATGTCGTCGCCGTCTTCGCCAAAGAGATGATCAATGCCTCCTTTGTCGTCAAAGAAGACATCTGCCTTCGATCCGCCGGTCAGGTGATCGTTGCCGGCACCGCCGTGAATGACAAATTTGCCGTCGGTTTCCGCCGAGCCGTTGAATTTGAAGCTGTTGCCGCTTCCGAGGCCGCTTCCATCGACCGTGAGCGTGTCGCCCGAGGCCACATTGCCGTTGACAGTCGTGATCGAATAATTATGGCCCGGCGCCAGATTGATGGTTTCCACGCTTTTTATTGTCGTGGAATTGAATGCAATATTATAGGCGCCGCTGATGTTCAGCGTGTCGTCGCCCGCGCCGCCGTTGATTTTGTCGGCCGCGTTGAGCTTCGCGCCAAATTTGAAAATATCGGCGCCGCCCTCACCGTTGACGGTGTCGTTGCCGCCCTGTGTCATGTCGAACGTATCGGGGCTGGCGGTCCCGTTTTTTGTGTCGTTGCCGGACGTGCCTGTAATGAGCATTGCGCGCTCCTTCCGAGATGAGCCCGCCCCTTCAACCGGATAAGCCTACCACCTGCTTCACAATCTGGCTCCCAAAATGAACGCCAGATGAAGCCCGCGCGTTTGGCCATCAACAAGCCAATATTGCGGCCCCGGTCCGCCACGAATTGCGGCTATCACCTGCGCGCGATAGGTTATTCGGCGGGCGCATCCGCTCTTTTCGGGGGAACTCCATGAACCGCAACTATTATGTCTTCGGCGGCATCGCGGCTGCCGTGATCGTGGTCATCGGTCTGGCGGTCTGGCTCTTCTCGGGAACGGGAGGCGGCACACCCGCCGGCGGCGGATTTTTCTCGCAGATTGCCAGCACGTTTTCCGGGTCGCAGGGCGTGATCACGCCGCGCATGATGGCGCGGGCGCCGGAATTTGCGTTCCACAGGATCGAGATCGATACCGCAAAGCCCCAGCCGGAAGCGTGCCTTGTATTCACCTATGGCCTCGATGAAAGCGGCAGGACGCACTACGAAGACTACATTTCAATCGATCCTGAAACGAAAGTGGCCGTCACGGTCGCGGCGGGACGGCTCTGCATCGCCGGCCTTGAATTCAACCAGACCTACAATGTCACGCTGAAGACCGGGCTGCCGTCGGCGGACGGCAAGAAGCTCGTGCAGGATGAGACCGTTCCGGTCGAGCTGCGCGACAAGCCGTCGCTCGTGCGATTCTCCGGCGGCATCATCCTGCCGCGCAACAATTCCAACGGTGTGCCGCTCACGACCGTCAATGTCAGCAAGGTGAACCTGAAGATCGTGCGCGTGGGAGACCGGCTCCTGTCGCAGATCGAAAGCGATACAGTGGATCAGACCACGCTCTATTCCTATGACGCCGATCAGCTGGAGAAAAACCAGGGGACGCTCGTCTGGCAAGGCTCGATGGATGTCGCGAACGTCAAAAACGATACGGTCGTCACGCTCATTCCCGTCACCGACATCCTGAAGGGCAAGCCGCCCGGCGCATATGTATTGATCGCATCCGACGCCGCGAAAAAGGTTTCGTCCGACAGCGAAGATGATTCCGGCGACATGGCGAGCCAGTGGGTGATCGATTCCGACATGGCGATCACCACATTCGAGGGCAACGGCCTTACCGCCTTCGTCAGGTCCTATGCCACCGCCAGGCCCATGGGCGGGGTCAAGCTCACGCTGGTCGCGCGCGACAACAATGTGGTGGCCAAAGGCACTACCGATTCCGATGGCCGCGTCAGTTTCGATGCCGGTCTGTTCAATGCCAAGGGCGGCGACGAGCCCGTGGTCGTGATGGCCTATGGCGCAAACGGCGATTTCAGTTTTCTTGATTTGCGCCGTCCGGCCTTCGACCTGACGGATCGCGGTGTGGGCGGCCGCAATACCCCCGGGCCCATCGATGCGTTCCTTTATACCGAACGCGGCGTCTATCGCCCCGGCGAAACGGTCCGCTCCACCACGCTATTGCGCGATCGCGTGGGCGCTGCCGTCACCGCGCCGCTGACGCTTGTTGCCACCCGGCCCGATGGGCTGGAAGTGTCACGCATCACCATCCCCGGCGCCTCTCTGGCGGCGGGCGCGGCGACATGGTCGCTGCCGCTTTCCCGGACTGCGCCGCACGGCCGCTGGCAGATTGCGGCCTATATCGACCCCAAAGCCGATCCCGTCGGCCGCGTGGCGTTCGATGTGGCCGACTTCGTGCCGCAGCGGCTGAAGATGCAGCTCACGCCGCAGGAAACCGTTTTGCGGGCCAACAGCGATTTCCACATCAAGGTGGAGGCGCGCTTTCTTTACGGGGCGCCCGCCTCTGCGCTTTCCGGAGAAGGCAGCGCGAAAATCACGACCGACCCCGAACCCTATCCGGACTATGCGCAGTACCAATTCGGCCGAGTGGATGATTCGTTCAGCGATGTTGATGTCGACGTCAACGTCCCCAACACCGACGATGCCGGTGTGACGACCGCCACGGGCTCCATCGGCGATCTTTCGGATACGACATTACCGCTCAAGGCGGTCATCAATGTATCGATTCATGAGCCCGGCGGACGGACCACGGACAAGACGGTGGAGTTGCCCGTGCGCACGCGTGATGTGGCGATCGGCATTCTGCCCGATTTCCAGGATGGTTCGGTGCCGGAAAGCTCGCGCGCAGGTTTCGAGGCGATTGCGCTTGACGCAAACGGCAAGCGGATGGCGCTGAACGGCCTGCAATACACCTGGGTGCGCGAGGACACGGAATATCAATGGTACCAGGACGACGGCACCTGGAAATACCAATCCGTCACGCGCGACCGGCTGATCACCAGCGGCACGATGAACATTGGGGCGGACAAGCCTGCGCGGCTTGCGCAGACATTTCCGTGGGGCACCTACCGGCTGACCATCACCGATCCCCAATCCGGCTCTGCATCGTCCTATCGTTTCTATTCGGGCTGGGCGGCGAGCAGCGCGGGCGACAGGCCCGACCGCATTCCCGTGGCGGCGGACAAGCCGGCCTACAAGCCCGGCCAAACCGCCCATGTCCAGATCAAGCCATCCACGGACGGTCAGGCGCTGGTTGTCGTTGCGGGCGATCGCGTGTTTTCATCCCGGCTCATCAATGCGCCGGCAAGCGGCGCCAGCGTGGACATCCCGGTGGATGCGAACTGGGGCGCAGGCGCCTATGTTCTCGTGACGCATTACCACGCGCTCAATGAATCGACCGGGCGCGAGCCGGTGCGTTCCATCGGCGTGACATGGCTGCAGATCGACAATTCCGCCCGCACGCTGACCGCCGCCATCGGCGGCCCGCAAAAGATCACGCCGCGCCAGCACCTCGTGCTGCCGGTCACGATCAAGGGCCTCGATTCGGGCGAACCGGCCTATCTTACGCTGGCGGCGGTGGACGAAGGCATTCTTCAGCTCACGGACTACAAGTCGCCCGATCCCGCTCACTACTATTTCGGCAAGCGCCGGCTCGGCGTGGGCATGCGCGACGATTACGGCCGGCTGATCAAGCCCGAAAACGGCGCCGTCGGATCGCTCCGGGAAGGCGGCGACAATCTGGGCGGCCGTTCGCTTTCGGTTGTGCCGATCAAGACGGTGGCGCTGTTCTCGGGCCTCGTGAAAGTCGGTGACAACGGCGTGGCGCAGGTGCCGGTCGATATTCCCGACTTCAATGGCGAGCTGCGCCTGATGGCTGTTGCGTGGTCTGACAAGAAAGTCGGTTCCGGCGCGCGGCCGCTCACGGTGCGCGATCCGGTTGTGGCCGATATCGTTCTGCCGCGGTTCCTGGCGCCGGGCGACACGGCCGAGGCCGCACTCAATCTGGACAATGTCGAAGGCAAGCCCGGCAATTACACGGCCGTCATCAAGGCAGGCGGCGCCGTGGGCATGGAGGGCGGTGCGCCACAAACGGTCATCACAAAGCCGCTGCGCGCCGACCAGCGAATTCTGGTTCCCGTGGGCCTGGTCGGCAAGGGGATCGGCATCTCAAACATTTCGCTCATGGTCACGGGCCCCGGTTTCAGGGTCACCCGCTCGTGGCCCATCGAAGTGCGCGCACCGCAGCTCGATATCGCCGATGACAGCACGCTGCCGCTCAACGCGGGCCAGACCTTCACCGCGAACCGCTCGCTGGTGGCGAACATCGTCCCGTCCACTGCGAATGTGGCGATCAACGTGTCGGCGGCCCACGGCTTCAACGATGTAGCCGGAATCCTGCGTTGGCTCGACCGCTATCCCTATGGCTGCATCGAGCAGACCACCAGCCGCGCATTGCCGCTTCTCTACTTCAACGATCTCGCCGATCTGGTGAAGTTCCAGAAGGACGAGCGGCTGCATGATCGCATCCAGAACGCGGTGGATACCGTGCTGGACATGCAGAATTATGCCGGCAATTTCGGCATGTGGGCGGCCGGTTCCGACGCCGATCCGTGGCTGTCCGTCTTTGCACTCGATTTCCTCAACCAGGCCAAGCAGAAGGGCTATGTTGTGCCCAACGAGGCGCTCCGGCGCGGTACAGGCTGGCTGCGCGGCGCAGCGACGTCGGATTCAAATGACGACAACGTGCGCGCCTACGCCTTCTATGTGCTGGCGCGTTCCGGTCAGGCGAATCTGAGCGATCTGCGCTATTTTGCCGATACGCGCATGAGCGAAATGAAGACAGCCATGGCCGCGGCGCTCACGGGAACCGCCGCCGCCGATGCCGGCGACAGGAGCAGGGCCGCCGCTGCGTTCAACCGCGCGCGGGACCTGCTGGCGGACGCAAGAGCCGTAACCTATCCGACCGATGATTACGGCTCGCTCCTGCGCGATATCGCCGGCACCGTCACGCTCGCCTCGGAAGCGAACGAGAATGAAATGATCCCGGCCTTCCTCGCCAAGACAGACGAGGTGGACATGCGGCTGAACGCCACGACCACGCAGGAAAAGGCCTGGCAATTGCGCGCGGCCTACGAGCTCTCGCGGCAGAAAACGAAGCTCGACATCGCTGTGAACGGCAAGCCGGCCGCGCCGCGCGATGGCGCCGTGCGGCTTGCGCCCACGCTTGCCGCGCTCAACGCCGGCATCGCCATCCTCAATCGTGGCGGCGGAACAGTCTGGCGCAACGTGTCGGTCCAGGGAACACCCGCCGTTCCGCTTCCCGCCACGAGCAACGGTCTGACGCTCACCAAGACGGTATGGACAATGTCCGGCCAGCCGGCCGATCTTTCCGACCTGCATCAGAATGATCGGGTGATGATCGTGCTCGAAGGCCGCATGGCGAACAATTACTACCGCCAGATGGCGGCGCTCGATCTGCTGCCTGCCGGGCTCGAAATCGAAATGCCGATCGCAGGCGACGACGGCAAGGCCTATGCCTGGCTGCCGGAGCTGAACGACGTGACCGTGGAAGAGGCGCGCGACGACCGCTTTGTCGCCGCCTTCAACATCGGCTCGCAATATCAGGACACAAGCGACGAGGCCAAGAAGAAGCCTGCGCCTCCGCCGCCCTACCGGCTGGCTTACATTGCGCGCGCGGTGACCGTTGGCACCTATGCGATGCCGGCCGGCGTGGTGGAAGACATGTACGCGCCGGCCATTCGCGCGCGCACAACGGTCGGCACGGTGACGATCAAGCCGGAGCAGTGAGTGCGACACATGGGTTGGGCATTCAAGCCGCTTAGGCGCGCGATCATCGCAACTACGGTGTTAAGCGCGCTCGCCGCCCTTTCCATCGCCGATGCCGCGTTCCCGCCGGACATGACGCGCTATCGTACGCTGTCGCAGGAAGTGGTGGCGCGCGACGGCACGCTCCTGCGCGCCTATCTGTCCAGGGACTGTTTCTGGCGTCTGAAAACCGATGTGCGCGATGTCGATCCGCGCTATCTCGTGCTGCTCAAGGCCTACGAAGACAAGCGGTTCGACGAGCATTGGGGCGTGGATCCGTTCGCCATCATGCGTGCCTTTGGCCAGCTTGTCGCATCCGGTCACGTCGTTTCCGGCGCGTCCACGCTCACTATGCAGGCTGCGCGGCTGCTGGAGCCGCGCCCCCGCAGCTTCGGCGCCAAGCTGTTTCAGATGCTGCGCGCGATCCAGATTGAAGAGCGCTACTCCAAGGCCCAGATCCTCGGCATCTATCTCACCCTTGCGCCGTTTGGGGGAAATCTTGAAGGCGTGCGCGCTGCATCGCTCGCCTATTTCGGCAAGGAACCTTCGGCGCTGACGCTGTCGCAGGCCGCGATTCTGGTGGCTTTGCCGCAATCGCCGGAACGCCAGCGGCCCGATCGCCATGCCATCGCCGCCAAGGCCGGCCGCGACAAGGTGCTGAACCGCGTGGCGGCGGATGGCGCCATCACATTGGGCGATGCGCGCGTGGCCATGCGCGATGGCGTCGCTTCATCGCGCCAGCCCATGCCGTTCGAAGCCCCGCATCTGGCCGATCATCTGCGCCGCGAATTTCGCAATCGTCCGCGGATCGTCAGCACGATTGACGCCAGTCTGCAAAGCACCGTTGAGCGCATGACCGTGCAGGAAAGCGCCTATTTCGGCGATGGCGCAGCCCTTGCCGTCGTGGTGGCCGACAATCGCACGCACGAGGTGCTCGCCTATGTCGGCGGCACCGATTACTGGGGCACCGCAGGCAATCTTGATCTGGCACAGCGCGCGCGCTCGCCGGGTTCGGCGCTAAAGCCGTTCATCTATGGCATGGCGTTCGACGATCTCATCCTGCACCCCGCCACATTGATGGAAGACCAGCCCACCATGTTCGGCGACTATGCGCCGCGCGATTTCGAAGGTTACTGGCAGGGCGAGGTGACCGCTGCGGATGCCCTCCGCATGTCGCTCAACGTGCCTGCTGTTGCGGTTCTCGATCGTGTCGGGCCGCTCGCCTTCACGCTGGAGCTGACCAATGCGGGCGCGCATCTCGCATTGCCCACGCGCGATGCCACGCCCAGCTTGCCCATGGCGCTGGGCGGGCTTGGCATTTCGGTTGCCGACATCACCATGCTTTACACCGGCATTGCCGATGGCGGCGTCGTGCGGCCCCTGCGGTTCACGCTGGATGCGCCGCAAGGGGCAAAACACCGGCTGTTCGGTCCCGTCGCGGCCTACTATCTGCACGAGATCCTGTCGCGCGTCGGCCTTCCCGATGGCTGGGCCATGGGCGAAGGCCTGCTGCGCAAGCATCAGGTCGCCTTCAAGACCGGCACATCCTACGGCTATCGCGATGCCTGGTCGGTAGGATTCACGCCGGATTACACGGTCGGCGTGTGGGTGGGGCGCGCCGATGGCGCGCCGCGCCCCGGCCACATTGGCCGCGACAGCGCCGCGCCCATCCTGCTGCGGACGTTCGAGCTCCTTCCGGCCGACAAGCATCGGCCGCCGTCGCCGCCACCCGGCGCAATACTAGCCCATTCGACGGACCAGTTGCCGCCGAGCCTGCGGGTGTTCATCCGCGACAACATTCCCGCGCAGCGCCAGCAGCTTGTGTCCACAATTCCAGCGCCGTCCATCGCCTTTCCGCCGAACGGCGCAACCGTGCCAATTCCCGCGCCGAACGCGAAGGACAGGACCATCATGCTGAAAGCCGATGGCGGGCGAGAGCCGCTGACGTGGCTGGTTAACGGGCAGCTCATCGGGAGCTTCACGCGCTTCCAGCCGGCAACCTATGCGCCGTCGGGCGAGGGCTTCGCGCGCGTGACGGTGGTGGACGCGGCCGGCCGCAGCGATTCGGCGCGCGTGCGCTTCAAGAAGATGAACTGACTGTTGCTTCTCCAGTTTCATGCTCAAGCAGGCTCATGCTTCAACAAGCTCATGCTTCGACAAGCTCACGCTTCGACAAGCTCACGCTTCGACAAGCTCATGCTTCGACAAGCTCATGCTTCGACAAGCTCATGCTTCGACAAGCTCAGCATGAGGTAATGCCAAAAACCCTCATCCTGAGCTTGTCGAAGGATAAGGAATTCAGGTGCATGAAACGGCATGCCTGAGCAGGACCGGACAAAAGAACCGCGCGAACGGTTGGACAGCGCGCCACTGGCGACGCCGCTCAGCTATGGCCGGCTTACCACCGTCACCGAACGCAAGCGCGCCCTGATCATCCTGTTCTGCAGCCTGATGTGCGTGGGCGCCGGCCAATCGGTGCTGTTCGCCATCCTGCCGCCGATTTCGCGCAAGCTGGACATCACGCCGTTCCAGGTGACTTCGATCTTCGCGGTTTCCGCGCTCATCTGGGTGTTCTCCAGCCCTTATTGGGGTGAACGCAGCGATCATGTGGGGCGCAAGCCCATCATGTTGATGGGGCTCATTGCTTTTGCTGTGTCATTCGGCTCGTTTGCCAGCGTTATGCTGCTGGGTCTGAACAATCTGATCCCGCTCGCCTTCGTCTATCCGCTGATGATTCTCACACGTTCCATCTATGGAACACTGGGCTCGGGCACTTTCGTATCGGCGGAAGCCTATGTGGCCGATCGCACAAGCCGGGAGGAGCGCACCCGCTGGGTCGCCACCATCGCTGCGGCGTTCGGGCTCGGCACAACCGTCGGGCCCGGCATCGGCTCGGCGCTGGTGGTATTCGGCCTGTTCGCGCCATTCTATTTCATCTCTGCCGTTGCGGTGCTCAGTGCCGCCGCCATCTGGTATTTCCTGCCCGAACGTTCGCGCCCGCGTTCCAAACATCCCATCGAGCAGCGGCTGAAATGGCACGACCGGCGCATGCGGCCGTTCGTGCTGTTCGGGTTCATTCTCAGCACGGCGGGCGCCATCCCCATTCAGACGGTGGCGTTTTTCTTCATGGACGTGCTGCATCTGAAGGAAAGCGCCGCCGCGCAAAACGTCGGCATCGGATTGATGGCGTCTTCCATGTCGGCGCTGTTCGCGCAACTTGTTCTGGTGCAGCAGTTCAATCCGTCTGCGCGCACGTTGATGCGCGTGGGCACCGCGATTGCCGTTGCCTCCAACGCGATCTTTCTCATCTCCCACAGTTTCGGGCCGCTTGTCTTCGCGATGGCGCTTTCGGGATTGGGCTTCGGCATGGCGCGGCCGGGCTATGCGGCGGCGGCCTCGCTTTCGGTTTCGCCGGAAGAGCAGGGGGCGGTGGCCGGCGTGGTCGGCGCCACAAGCGCCACCGGCTTCATCGTAGGGCCCGTGATCGGGGCGTTATACGAAGTCTCGCCGCTCGCGCCCTATGCGCTTGGCGCGGTTCTGATGGCGGCTTTGTTTCTCTACGCGCGCTTCTCGCCAAACCTTCGCTACGCTGGATTGGTGACGCCGGAAGTGAGCGAGGAAATCCCCGAAACCCAGGTGCCGAATGCTTAGCATCATGTCATGGCCCGCGATTGCGGGCCACCCGGTTGACGCTTCCTACGTGCTGCAACTGGGTCCGCCGCATTTGCGGCGCATGACAGCGGGCTAAAGACCCTTTGCCTTCACGTCCGCATCGAGTCGTATCAGCAGGGCCTGCGTGGCGAAACCGTCGGCAACCATCCCCTTGGCCTTCTGATATTGCCGGATCGCCGCGCGGACCCTTTTGCCGATAAGCCCGTCAATATCGCCCGGATCGTAGCCGAGCGTTTTCAAGTCCGTCTGAAGTTGGATACGCTGATCGCGGCTGAGGGGCGCCTCGTCGCGGGGCCATGTGCCCACGATTTGCGGGCCGCCCCTGATCTGGTCGGCAAGATAGCAGACCGCCAGCGCATAACTCAGCGAATTGTTGTATTTCATCACCACGCGGAAATTGTCGAACACCAGAAACGCCGGTCCCCGCGCGCCCGCCGGAACGATGATCGCGCCCGCAAGATTACCCGATGGCAGCGGCGCGCCGTCTGGCAGCGTCACGCCAAGCCTGCTCCAATCGCCGACCGGTCTGGCCTGATCGAGCTCGGCCTGCTCGTAGGGAAAGTTCGCGGGCAGCTTCACCTCGTAACCCCAAGGCCGGCCCTGCTGCCAGCCCTCGCTGTCGAGAAGGTTGGCGGTTGACGCTAGCGCATCGGGCACCGACGTCCAGAGATTGATCTTCCCGTCGCCATCCCCGTCCATCGCGTATTGCAGAAAAGCTGACGGGATGAACTGGGTGTGCCCGAAGGCGCCCGCCCAGGATGAGGTCATGTAAACGGGCTGATAGCCTTCCTTTTCCTCCATTTTCATCGCATCGATCAGTTCGCGGCGTGCATAACCGGCGCGCGGCCCTGCGTAGGCCAGTGTCGCAAGCGCATTGAACATGCTGTACCCGCCCATCAGCTGGCCGTAGTTCGATTCCATGCCCCAGATGGCGACGAGAATCTCCTTGGGCACGCCAGTGCGCGATTCGATGTTGAGCAGCGCCGTTTCGTTGGCCCGCAATCCGGCAATGCCGTTTGCCACATGCTGGGGCGAGACCGCCATGTCGAGATAGGACCAGATCGGCTTGTTGAACTCCGGCTGCTGAAGGTTGGCCTTCTCCACATCGGGATCGCGCATGACGCCGGCCATCGAGCGGTCATAGGTGCCGGGATCGACGCCGGCTGCGATCGCGGTGGCGCGGAAGGCTTGCACAAAGCCCGCGAACTGAGCATCGGGGGATGGAGAGGCCGCCTGGGGTGCCGTCGTGCCGGCCGGTACAGCAGGCTGTGCCCCGGCCGCGCCAGCGGCGGCCAGTCCGAGCCAGAAAACCCACGATCCGGCGCGCCTCATCGTCACGAAATCTCCGGCCCCGCCTTTCCTGCGAAAATTTATCACGGGTTCCCCGCGGCGTTGACAGGATGAACCCGCCCGAATAGGTTCCGCGCCTCTTTTTCGCAAGCAGAGTGTCATGAAAGTCCGCAATTCCCTGCGCTCGCTCAAGAAGCGCGACAAGGACTGCCGCATCATTCGCCGGCGCGGCCGGACCTATGTCATCAACAAGAAGAACCCCCGCTTCAAGGCGCGCCAGGGTTAAGGCGGCAGCTGCCGCTTTTTTGCCGCGCCCGTTGGGATAGCATGGGTGCGATGTCCCGGCTTGCCATCGCCATTGCCTTGCTCCTGTTGCCGTTGGCCGTCCACGCGGCCGCGACACAGAAGCCGGCGCACGCCCAGAAGCCGGTAGATGCCCTCTTCGCCGAGCTCGCCCAGGCGCGTTCGCCCGAGGAAGCCAAGCCGATCGAGGACCAGATCGAGGCCATTTTTCAGCAGTCGGGAAGCGCCACGGTCGATCTTCTGATGACCCGGGCCGCGGCCGCGGAAAAGACTCAGGATCTGGATACCGCACGCAAAATTCTGAACGACATCGTTCAGATTGCGCCCGGCTATGCCGAGGGCTGGCGGAGGCTCGGCGAGCTGGAGGCCCTTTCAAATGACGACACCGGCGCAATGCTCGCCCTGCAGAAGGCCGTCACGCTGAATCCTCGCCATTTTGCGGCAATGTCGGAACTTGCGGACATGCTCGACGATTATGGCGACAAGAAAGCCGCGCTCGGCGTGCTTCGCAAGGTTCAGGCGCTGGATCCCACCTATGAAAACGTGGATCGTCGGGTTCGCGAGCTGACAAAAGAAGTGGAAGGGCAGGGAATCTGACTGTCCGGCCGCTAGACGAATGCCACGCGAAGAAGGTTGGTCGATCCGGAAGTGCGCAGCGGCACGCCGGCCGTGATGACAATGCGATCGCCCTTGGCGGCAAAGCCTTCCTTCAGCGCCATGGCGCTCGCACGATCCACCACGTCGTCCAGATCATGCGCGTCCTCGGTGTGAACGCAGTGCAGGCCCCAGACAATCGAAAGCCTGCGCGCGGTCTCAAGGCTCGGCGTCAGGGCAAGAATGGGCGCTTCGGAACGCTCGCGGGCGGCGCGCTGCGCGGTCGAACCCGATTTCGTCCAGCACACGATGGCGCGCGCCCGGATCGTGTGCGTCACCTCGTGCACGGCCGCCATGATGGCATCCGGCGTCGTCTCCTCCGGCGGGCTTCTCTGCGCGTCGATGATCGATTGGTAGAGCGGATCGGATTCCACGGCCATGGCAATCCGATCCATCATCTGCACCGATTCGATGGCGTGCGCACCGACCGCGGTTTCTGCCGAAAGCATCACGGCATCGGCGCCATCGAACACCGCTGTGGCGACGTCGGAAACTTCCGCGCGCGTGGGGACCGGCGCGGTGATCATCGATTCCAGCATCTGCGTGGCGACCACCACCGGCTTTCCTGCCCGGCGTGCCGCGCGCGTGATTTCCTTCTGCCGCCCCGGAACCTCCTCCAGCGGCAATTCGACGCCCAGATCGCCGCGCGCCACCATCAGGGCATCGGACAGTTCAAGGATTTGGGAAAGCGTTTCAAGCGCTTTCGGCTTTTCGATTTTGGCCAGCACGCCTGCGCGGCCCTGGACAAGCTTTCTCAACTCGGCCACGTCGTCCGGCCGCTGCACGAAAGAAAGCGCGATCCAGTCCACGCCAAGCTTCAGCGCCATATCCAGATCGGCCCTGTCCTTGTCTGTCATCGCCGAAATGGGCAGCAGCGTGTCGGGAAGGTTGATGCCCTTGCGATCCTTCAGGATGCCGCCAACTTCCACGATCGCTTCCGCCGAGTCCGGTTTCGAGGCGAAGGTGCGCAGACGGACCTTCCCGTCATCGATCAGCAGGCAATGCTTCTGCTTGAGCTCGCTGAATACTTCCGCGTGCGGGATCGGCAACACCTTGGGGTCGTTCGAGGCGGCTTCGCGCACAAGCTTCAGCCGGTCGCCTTCCTTCAGTTCCAGCTGTCCGCCGGGAAGCATGCCAAGCCGGATCTTTGGCCCCTGCAAATCGGCAAGGATCCCGATCGGTCGTCCTTCGGTCACTTCGAGATCGCGAATGCGCCGGTGCAGTTCCGCCAGCAGATCGTGCGGCGTGTGGCTCATGTTGATCCGGAAAACGTCAACACCGGCCTCGAACAGAGCCTTCAGCTTTTCGGGTGCGGAAGATGCAGGACCCACCGTTGCTACGATCTTGGTCTTGCGCCGCCGCCGCATTGTCAATCCGAAAGATTGTGGACCCAGCCGGCCTTCTGCCCGGTATCCACTTCGAAAAATCCCTTGCGGTCAAAGCCGCGCGCCGCACAATGCGCGCGGCCCACAATTGCGAACTTCGCGCCCGTGCCCACACAGAAACTTTTGGATCCGTCCCAGGTTCCGGCGCCGCCGTCCGTGGCGTAAAGATAATAGTAACGTGCCTTCAGCGCACCGCTCAGTAGCGTCTCGCATTTTCCGGGCTGGACCGTCCACCAGCCCTGGCTCATCCAGTCGGTGCCGTTGAAGTGGCCGAAGGCGAGCCTGGCGATATGGGCGCTCTTGTTGCACACGGCAAAATCGGCCTGCGCCGGCGCTGCGGTGCAGGCAAGAAGAATCAGGGCAACGGCGAAGCGGCGCATGGACGAATAGCAGTCGCGCAAGCTTGCGCCGCTGTCAACGCGACGAGAGCTACTTCGCCCCTTCGGAAGGCGCGGCTTCCTTGACTGGCGCGCATTCCAGGGACTTGGCGGTGCCATGGCTGATCACGCCGCAATAGGATACCTGGCCTGTGTTTCCGTCCACGCGCCAGACGGTCAGCGCGCCCCCCGATGCAATCGTGTAGCGATTCGAAAAATGATAAGCGAGCGCCAGAATCAGCGCACAGACAACAGCCACACCGGCCCAAAGAACACGCATGAAAGCCCCTCTTGGTATTCTGGCAGCACCATACCCTGTCGCCGGGCATTTTGGCAGGGCCTGACCGGCGACCGGGCGCGCTTTATAGTGGTCGCCTGACGAACGAGGCCGCTCATGGACGATAGAACAGGAACCGACATCGAAGCCGCGGTCTTCCGCAGGCTCGTGGCACATCTGCGCGCGCGCACGGATGTGCAGAATATCGACCTCATGAACCTGGCGGGTTTTTGCCGCAACTGCCTGGGCGATTGGTATCGCGAGGCTGCGGCCGAGAGGGGCGTCATTCTGGAAAAGGATGAAGCACGCGCGATCGTTTACGGGATGCCGCCGGCGGAATGGAAACGGCGCTACCAGAAAGAAGCAACGGCCGAGCAGCGGGCGGCGTTCGAACGCGCGTCAAAAATGCACAAGTAAGTGAAGATGGCGGCGTTGATGATCGCGACGTCGTTCGCTAGGTTCCGCGCCTTCAAAATCGGTGCGCGGCGTCCCATGGCGAAGTCTGGCTTTGCGAAGGAACATCTGAAGTCTCTGGTCGAGCGGATCGAACGGCTCGAGGAAGAAAAGGCGGCGCTTTCCGCCGACATTCGCGAAGTCTATTCCGAAGCAAAAAGTCAGGGCTTTGATACCAAGATCATGCGCAAGGTGGTGACCCTGCGAAAGCTCGATACCGCCGACCGGCAGGAACAGGACGCACTGCTTGAACTCTATCTGTCCGCGCTCGGCATGCGCTGAGCCTCATCCTGTGGCCTGGCGCTGGTCCTCATCGGCCCGGCCAGCGTCATGCTGCTCCAGCCCAAGTTCCTTGAGCTTGCGATAGAGCGTGGAACGGCCGATGCCAAGCCTTCGCGCCACTTCCGACATGTGTCCGTCGTAGCGGGAAATCGCCATGCGAATGATCTCCGCCTCGAGTTCCTCGAGCTTGCGCATGTGGCCCACGGCATCGGTCGCCGAAACGGCATAAGGAGAAGCGACCGAGGCGAAGCCTCCGCGAGGCTCCTGGGTTTGAGCGGCGAAATAGGCCGGTTCGGCTTGCGCCACTGGCTTGCGCGCGCGTGCTTCAATGCCCATGGCGCCCGCGATCTGCGGAAAATCGCAGACGTCGAGCATCGGCCCGTCGCAAAGCACGACCGCGCGAAAGATCGTGTTCTCGAGCTGGCGCACATTGCCGGGCCAGGCATACGATTCGATCAGGTCATCGGCTTCCGGCGTCATGCCGGCAACGGTCTTGTTCTCTTCGGCGGAAAATCGCGAGATGAAATGGCGTGCCAATGCCGCGATATCGTCGCGCCGCTGCCTAAGCGGCGGCACGTGGATGGGAAATACGTTCAGGCGATAGTAAAGGTCTTCCCGGAAGAGCCCTTCGCGCGTGAGCTCCGCCAGATCGCGGTTGGTGGCCGAAATGATCCGGACATCCACCTTTACCGGCCGCTTGGAACCGACGGGATCAACTTCGCCTTCCTGCAGGGCGCGCAGCAGCTTCACCTGCATGTCCATGCGAAGCTCGCCGATTTCGTCGAGAAAGAGCGTGCCGCCGTCGGCTTCCTGGAACTTGCCCAGATGCTTGTCGGTGGCGCCGGTGAACGAGCCCTTCTCATGGCCGAACAGGATGCTTTCGACAAGGTTCTCCGGAATGGCGCCGCAGTTCACCGTGACAAACGGCTTGCCCGCGCGGTCGGAGGAGCCCTGAATCGCGCGCGCGATCAGTTCCTTGCCGACGCCGGATTCGCCTTCGATCAGGATCGGAATGTTGGATTGCGCCGCGCGTTGGCCGAGCCGGATCACCTGTTTCATCTCGCCCGACCGGGCGATCAGATCTTCGAACATCAGGCGGTTTTCGGTCTTCTTCTTCAGCCGCGTGACTTCGCCCGACAACGTGCCGATCTTCAGTGCGTTGCGGATGGAAACCGTAATGCGTTCGGGACTTGCCGGCTTTACCAGAAAATCGTTGGCGCCGGCGCGCATGGCTTCGACCGCTGAGTCAATGCCGCCCTTGGCCGTGAGCACGATCACCGGCAGGTCGGGATGCGACGCGCGAAGTTTGCGCAGCACGGTCAGGCCGTCCATGTCCGGCATCACAAGGTCGAGCAGCATGACGGCGATCTGCTCCCCGCGCGGGCCCGAGATCATCTCGAGGGCAGGTTGACCACCAGGCGCCGTGACCACTGTCATTCCGGCCCGGCTGATCGCGGCTTCGAGAAGCCTGCGTTGAACGGGATCGTCGTCGACAATGAGAACTGTCTGCGCCATGAGCGTGTCTCCGGATGGCGCAAGTGTGCGGGGCTCGCGGTAAAGGCGCGATTAAGGTATCGAAGAGCGGTTCCGTACAAATATCGTTGTCCGGATGCCTTGCTTCTCATGGTGAACAAGTGGTGAAAAAGCGGGAGCGCGAAAACGGAGTTGCGCGCAGGCTGGCGCGGTTTGCGCGGGTTTCCGCGGGGCTTGGCGGCGTGGCGGCGCGCGGCGCAGTCCGGGCGGCAGCCGGTACGGACCTCTTCAGCGCCAGAAACGCCGCCGACCTCACGCGCGTCCTGGGCAATTTGCGGGGGCCGGTGATGAAGGTCGCACAGTTTGTTGCGACCGTGCCGGGCGTGCTGCCGCCAGATGTGGCCGCGCCGTTATTGTCGCTTCAGACCAACGCACCGCCGATGGGCGCCTCCTTCGTGCGCCGGCGCATGGCGGCGGAGCTCGGCTCCGACTGGGAAAAGAAGTTCCGGAGCTTCGACCGCGAAGCCGCGGCCGCCGCTTCGCTCGGGCAGGTGCACAAGGCAGCTGCAAAGGACGGGCGCCTGCTCGCCTGCAAGCTGCAATATCCGGACATGGCCGCAGCCGTGGATGCCGATATCCGCCAACTCAGGGCGGCGCTGCGGATCCAGCGGGGATTTGACGGCACCATCGACACGCGCGAATTCGGACATGAGATAGAAGAACGCCTGCGCGAGGAGCTGGATTATGCGCGCGAAGCCGCGCACATGCGGCTTTATCGCCTGATGCTGGCGGATCGCGATGACATTTCGGTGCCTGAGCCGGTTGATTCATTGTGCACCGGGCGGCTTCTCACCATGACCTGGCTTGAGGGAAAGCCGATTCTCGACTTTGCAGGGGCCGATCTCAAATCCCGCAACCGGATATCGGCGGCCTTGTTCAAGGCGTGGTGGCGGCCATTTGCCCGATTTGGTGTCATTCACGGTGATCCGCATCTTGGCAATTACACGGTGCGCGGAGACCATGGCATAAACCTGCTCGATTACGGCTGCGTGCGCACGTTCACGCCCAGTTTTGTCGAAGGCGTTGTCGGTCTTTACCGCGCGTTGCAGAAAAAAGACGATGGACTCGCCGCCAAATCCTATCGTGCATGGGGTTTTTCGAAGATCACGCCGGAGATGGTGAAGGTGCTCAACCTTTGGGCGCGGTTCATCTTCACGCCCCTGCTCGATGACCGCGTTCGGCTGGTAGATGACGGTGTGCCCGCTGCGGAATACGGCCTGAAGCAGGCCAACGAGGTCCACGCCAAGTTGAAAGAGATGGGCGGCATCCGCCCGCCGCGTGAATTCGTATTCATGGACCGTGCGGCCATCGGCCTCGGCGGCGCGCTCATCAGGCTCGGAGCTCGGTTGAATTTCCATAAGCTGTTTGAGGAAGAAATCGCGGATTTCGAACCGGCCGCGCTTGTCAGACGCCAGCGCGCGGCGTTCATGGAAGCGGGCGTGCCCTTGCCGAAATAAGGGATCTATCCTTTGACAGGGATTCCGCTATGGCTTTGGCGTGACGTTTGTGACGAATGGCAAGGGCAGAGCAGTAACGTGGCCAAGTCCAAGTGCTTCGACTACTGGGACTTTTTCCTTGCCGAATGCGAGCGCGCGCATGCGCCGCTTTACGCCAGCATCATCCGCGGGGTGAAAGACGATGATGCGCTGAAGACTCTTGCGCTGCATGTGAAACAGGGTCAGCCCCCGGCCAATGTTCTGCTTGCGGCGGTTCACTACCTTCTGTTGCAGGGTGCCGATCATCCGCTGCGCCGTCACTATCCCAATCTGAACGGTGGCAGACAGCTTGGCGAAGACGCCTTTCCGCCGTTCAAGGACTTCGTTGAAGCGCACAGATCCGAAATCGAGCCGTTGATCGCAAGCGGCGTGACCAATACCAACGAAGTCGCGCGATGCTCCGCCCTCCACGCCGGGTTTCGCGCGGTGGCAAGGCTGGCGGGCGCCCCGCTCAACCTTATCGAGATCGGCCCGAGCGCCGGCCTCAACATGATATGGGACAGATATGGCGTGAACTATGTGCGTGACGGAGAAACCTTTTTTGCCGGGCCGGCCGGCGCGCCTCTTGTGATCGGTTGCACTCTGCGCGGGCCCAATCTCCCGCCGCTCGAACCCACGCCTGCGGTCGCAAGACGGTTGGGGCTCGAACTCAATCCGGTCAATCTTGACGAACCCCATTGGCGCACCTGGCTGAAGGCACTGGTCTGGCCCGATCAGGTCGAGCGCTTTGCGCGCCTGGAGAAAGCCATCCGGATTTTTCTCGATGAGAAGGTGGAGATTCGCAGGGGCGATGCACTTTCGCTTCTGCCGGACGCCATTGCCGAAATTCCGGAAAACCAGCCGGTCTGCATCTATCACACCTATGTGACCTACCAATTCAGCGAGGCCATGCGGCAAACGCTGGACGACATCCTTGTCGTGGCAGGGCTGCGCCGGCCGGTCTTCCGCTTGAGCTGCGAAGGCACGCTGGAGCGCGCGGGAGAGGCGCCCATGATTCTGGGCCGTTATCACGATGGCGGACGGACTGCGCGGCGGCTCGCCACATGCCATCCGCACGGCCGGTGGCTTGATTGGGCCGATTCGCGCCTGTGAACAGGCCTTTTTCGGCGTTGCCCACCGGGTCCGCTTTGCTATAGTCCGGCCGGCTTTATTCCGAATGCTTCCTGGGGATTAGAATGGTTTCCGATACAGACGAAGAAGTCCTGCACGATTCCGGCGGCAGCATGAGTGCCTCGGATCTCAAGGAACACCTGAGAACCTGGCGCGGTTTTCTAACCTTCTTCAAATGGCTCATCGTCGGCAATGTCGCACTTCTGATCTTCCTCGCCATCTTCCGCACCCATAACTAGGCGATGAAACTGGCGATCCTGAAGGAGCGGCGCGCAGGCGAAGCCCGCGTCGCGGCTACGCCTGAGACTGTCAGGAAATTGAAGGGCCTGGGGCTGGACGTCATCGTCGAGACCGGCGCCGGCGCGGGCGCGCGAATGGCCGATGCCGAATATGCAGCGGCGGGCGCCGCGATCGCTCCGGAAGCCGGCGGCGCGGTGCAGGACGCCGATATTGTCTTTGCTGTGCGGGCGCCCGATGGGGCCACAATCGCCCAAATGAAGAAAGACGCGGTGCTGGCGGCACTCCTCGCACCCTATTCTGAGAAGGACACGATCGAGAAGCTAGCTTCCCAGGGTGTCATTGCCTTCGCGATGGAATTCATCCCGCGCATCTCCCGCGCGCAATCCATGGACGTGCTGTCAAGTCAGGCCAATCTCGCCGGATACAAGGCGGTGATAGACGCCGCCGCCCAATTCGGCCGCGCGTTTCCGATGATGATGACGGCGGCCGGCACCATCGCGCCAGCGCGCGCCTTCATCATGGGTGTGGGCGTGGCCGGTCTGCAGGCCATCGCCACCGCGCGCCGGCTCGGCGCCATCGTGTCCGCCACCGATGTCCGGCCTGCCACGAAGGAACAGGTCGAATCGCTCGGCGCCACCTTCGTTGCCGTGATTGACGATGAATTCAGGCAGGCGGAAACCGCGAGCGGCTATGCCAAGCCGATGAGCGCCGAATATCAGGCCAAGCAGGCCGCGCTCGTGGCCGAGCACATCAGGAAGCAGGACATTGTGATCACGACCGCGCTCATCCCCGGCCGCAAGGCGCCGGTGCTGGTGACGGAAGAGATGGTCAAGACGATGAAGCCGGGCTCGGTGATCGTAGATCTGGCGGCGGAGCAGGGCGGCAATTGCCCGCTCACCAAAGCCGATCAGGTTGTGGACGCGCATGGTGTCACCATCATGGGCTACACCAATCTGCCCTCGCGGCTGGCGGTGGACTCTTCCAACCTCTACGCGCGCAACCTGTTCAATTTCGCATCGCTGTTCGTGGACAAGAAGACCGGCGCGCTTTCGCTCAACTGGGACGATGAAATCATCAAGGGCGCGGGGCTTACGCGCGATGGCCAGGTCGTCCATCCGGGCCTGAAAGGATAGAAGATGGAACTGATCGATCCGTTCGTCTTCCGGCTTTCGATTTTCGTGCTGGCGATCTTCGTGGGCTATTACGTGGTGTGGAGCGTCACGCCCGCGCTGCATACGCCGCTGATGAGCGTGACCAATGCAATCTCATCGGTGATTGTGGTCGGCGCGCTGATCGCGGTGTCTGTTGTGGCGCTTGGCAGCAATTCGTGGACCTCCAAAGTCCTCGGCTTCTTCGCGCTGATTTTGGCCTGCGTGAACATCTTCGGCGGCTTCCTCGTCACACAGCGCATGCTCGCCATGTACAAGAAGAAGGAAAAGAAATGAGCGGGGCGACAAAAGCGGTCCTCATGCTTCGACAAGCTCAGCGTGAGGAGTTGGCTCAGCATGAGGGCCTTGCGCAAATCGTCACCCTGAGCTTGTCGAAGGGTGAGGCGGTGAGGGACATGCTTCGGCAGGCTCGGCAGGGGGGCCTTGTGCAAATCCTCATCCTGAGCTTGTCGAAGGGTGAGGCGAGGCCATGAACGCCGATCTCGCTGCCATTCTCTATCTGATCGCGGGCGTGCTGTTCATTCTCGCGCTGCGGGGGCTCTCCTCGCCGGAATCTTCGCGCGCCGGCAACCGCTTCGGCATGATCGGCATGGCGCTTGCCATCGCCACGACCCTTTGGCTCGCGGGCGTTCGCGATCCGCTCACCTGGGGCATGATTGTGGCCGCCGTCATCATGGGCGGCGGTATTGGCGCCATCGTCGCGCGGCGCATCGCCATGACCGCCATGCCGCAGCTTGTCGCCGCGTTCCATTCGCTCGTCGGTCTGGCGGCCGTGCTGGTGGCCGCGGCCGCATTCTACTCGCCGCAAGCCTATGGCATTGGCGTGGAAGGCGCGATCCGCACCCAAAGCCTGATCGAAATGAGCCTGGGCACGGCCATCGGCGCCATCACTTTCGCCGGCTCCATCATCGCCTTCGCCAAGCTCAACGGCAACATGAGCGGCGCGCCCATCCTCCTGCCGGCCCGGCATTTCGTCAATCTTCTGATTGCCGCCGCCATGGTGGCGCTCATCGTGTGGTTCGTTTTGCATCAGCCAGCCTGGGCGTTCTGGGCCATCGCGGTGCTGGCGTTTGTCTTCGGCATCACGCTCATCATTCCCATCGGCGGGGCGGACATGCCGGTGGTCATCTCCATGCTCAATTCCTATTCGGGGTGGGCGGCGGCCGGCATCGGCTTCACGCTGGAGAACACCGCGCTCATCATCACCGGCGCGCTGGTCGGCTCCTCGGGCGCGATCCTTTCCTACATCATGTGCGCGGGCATGAACCGCAGCTTCATCTCCGTCATTGCGGGAGGCTTCGGCGGCGAGGTGGCGGCCGCTGCGGGCAACACCGAAACACGGCCGGTCAAGCAGGGCTCGGCGGACGATGCCGCCTTTATCATGAAGAATGCCGGCAGCGTGATCATCGTGCCGGGCTACGGCATGGCCGTGGCCCAGGCGCAGCATGCGTTGCGCGAAATGGCCGATCTTCTGAAGAAAGAAGGCGTGAAGGTCTCCTACGCCATTCATCCGGTGGCGGGCCGCATGCCCGGCCACATGAATGTGCTGCTCGCCGAAGCCAACGTGCCTTACGACGAAGTGTTCGAGCTGGAGGATATCAATCACGAATTCGCGCAGGCCGATGTGGCCTATGTGATCGGCGCCAACGATGTCACGAACCCGGCCGCCAAATCCAATCCGCAATCGCCCATTTTCGGCATGCCGGTGCTGGACGTGGAAAAGGCCAGGACGGTGCTGTTCGTAAAGCGCGGCATGGGCTCAGGCTATGCCGGCATCGAAAACGAGCTCTTCTTCCGCGACAACACCATGATGCTGTTCGGTGACGCCAAGAAAATGACCGAAGAGATCGTCAAGGCGCTGGGATGACGGGCATTGTTTCAAGTCCGGCAAACGCGCGCCGGCTTGCACATCACCCATGCGGCTAACGGCACTACCGGGTTGGCCAAGCGCGATTATCCTGTCGCCGCACCAAGGAGAGCCCGATGGACCATTATCACACGTGGTTCGATCTGAAGCCTGGCACGAAAGACGCGGAATTCGCGCGCGCCATGGCGCGTTATATGGATTATCTCAAGCAGAAGGGGCTGATCGAAGGCTGGCGCCTGACGCGGCGCAAGCTCGGTTTCGGGCCGCGCGAGCTCGGCGAATTCCACATCGTGATGGAAACGAAGGATCTTGCGCAGCTCGACGCCGCCTTCAATCATGTTGCCGCGCGCCGCGAGCCCGTGGAAAGCGTGCATTTCGGCGTGAACAGCAAGGTCCAAAACCTCAAGATCGCGCTCTACCGCGATTTTCCCGACGCTGTTCGCCATGAGGGCGAAGAGAAGTTCTAAGACCGTTCCGGTTGGCTGGGCGTTAGCATCCGTCTAGATTCTCAGCGGGTGACGAAGGGGCGGCTCACATGAAGGGATTTTTTACAGCGCTGTGCGCGGCGGGGCTTATTGCAGCACCGGCTTTCGCCGGAAATGTGCCCGACAGCTGGTCCACGGGGGCACCGCCCGATCCGGATTGGGAAGCGACGTCGCAGGCTGTTCTCTCGCAGGACCTCATCGTGATCGCCGATGATTTGCAGGCCACCGCGCAAAAGCTTCTGCGCAAGAAGGCGATTGTGGCGCTCACGCCCGCGCAGGCCGCAAAATTCATGGGCCCTGCGGATGCCGGGCCGCCAGCGGCAAGCGCCCCGCCGAGCGCGCCAGCGGCATCGACCGATGCGCCTGCAAACAATATGGCCGCTCCGCCCGCGACCGCGCCAGGCGACGCTTCTGCCGGGCCAACGGCCGCACAAACCGTCCCGGGCGCGCAGCCGGCGATGGCGCCATCATTGGCGGCGCCAACGCTCAAGGCGTATCTCGTGCGTGGCATTCTGCTTCAAGGCGCTGTTGGAGGCTTTACTGCGGAACGCAAGGCTGACGCCCTGTGGGTATCCTACGACGGACTTGCCGCTGCCGTGCCGAAAGCAATTCATCGCGCGCTGATTGTGCGGTTGCCGTCGCCGCCGGCGCATGTCTACGTTACGGCCAGTTTCACAAACTGATTCCCCACATCTTCGCCGGCTTCCGGCGAAAATGCAGCCGCCCTCGCCTGTGCATCAGCTGCCACGGGGTCGGCCGGAATCGCGAAATTGTGCAGGCCTGTGTAAATCAGTCGATTGCCGTGCCACACAGAGACCTGACGCACGCCTTCCATCTGAATGGCCCGCATCAAAGCCTTGGCTTCATCATCGCCGCTGCAATGCGCGAAAAAACGCGCTGCTACTGTGCCGTCGCGATTCATGTAACGGATGTCGTAAGTCGGCATAGTGTTTCTCCCAAAGAAGCCCTATGCCCCCGCGCCGGCCAATTTGTCCGCTGTTTTGACCGGTTTGTCGAGCACCGCCCGTTTCGGGAATGGACGGACTTGCAACCCGCAGCGAGCCGCAACTTTCGCGCGAGAGAGATCAGGCCGCGCGCGGCCGTTCGGCCGTTTGCGGCCGCGCGTAGACCAGCCGTTCGCCCGACCACACCTCGATGCGCTTGGCCGATTCCAGCTTCATGGCGTGCGCCAGAATCTTTGCCTGTTTGTCATTCTGGCAATTGGCTGCCAGAGCCGCTGCAAATGTGCCGTCGTTGCGCAAGTAGCAGATTTCGTAAGCAGGCATAGCGCTCTCCTCAAAAAGCGTTTATGCCCCCGCCATCCCTATTCATTGTTCCGCCGGCGCGCTAAAGTCGAATGACAAATTCTTATACTCTTTATCACGGCGATTTTGTTCCGCCGGAAATTACCAACGCAGCAAAAATCGTCCGGCCGCGCCACCCAGCGCACCCACCGCCGCAATTCCAAGTGTATAAAAAACCGCGACGAAAGGCGTCGCGCTTTCGTCGCAGTGGAATGCGTAAACCCAGGCACCAGTGGCGCCCGCCAGCAGGCCGGCTGCAAAACCCGCGGCAATCAGGCGTGTAGGTGCAAGATTCCTCAGAGCCCAGAACAGGCAAACGAAGACCGGTAACGACAGAATGAGGATGCGAACCGGGCAAACGTCCGCCGATGACCCAACCACAAGATGCATGCGCTCGCCAGGGGGCGCTACGCCCAGGTGGAATGCCGCCGCCACCGCAATCGCCGCCAGAAGCGCCAGCAAACCCAGTTCCGGCCGATCGGCTCGCGCTCCGGGCCGCGAGAGCCGCTCCGTCAGCCAGAACGCTGCTGCGGCAAGCAGCGCGGTGTAGAAAAATTTCATCCAGTACGACGCCGTGTGGATCGCATCCGCCAGGTCCGGCCGGATGCCGAGCCAGACAGCCATGATGACAAGCGACACCAGCATGCCCGCGCCCAACCCCATCAGAAGCGTCGGCACCGGCCGTGACAGCGGCGCAGGCGCGGTATCTGCAGAAAGCCGGACAACCAGCTCGTCAGTTTTCATCGCCGGCTCCATCCGCCTTTGCCGCGAGATTCTTCATGGCCCGGTGCACGCTCACCTTCACCGCCGACTCCGACATGCCCGTTTGCGCCGCAGTCTCGGCCACGGACAGACCGTCAAGTTTCACTGAGCGCAGCACGGCGCGCGATCTGGCGGGCAATGTCGCCAGCAGCTTCTCCACGTCGTGCCTGGCGCCTGCGCTTTCGCTTTCGTCGGCGGCGAAAATCGCGCCCGCTTCTTCCAGGGGAAGGGTCTGACGCAGGCGCTTGCGCCGGAGAAAATCGATCAGTTTGTAGCGCGCGATGGCATAGACCCAGGCTGTCAGGGGCTGGGCGGAATCATAAGTGCCGCGCCGGGCGTGCATGGCGATCAGTGTCTCCTGCACGAGATCCTCCGCATCGCTTCGCAGCGCAGGCCCCAACCTGCGGCTGTAGAAGGCGCGCAGATGCCGGGAGAGCGCATCGAGCAGGCGGCGATAGGCCGTGGCGTCGCCGGCCATCCCCGCCATCATCCACGCCCTGAGCTCGGTTTCATCGGCGATCACGCCGGCACCTTTTGTTGGAATTCGCGCAGGAACCGCTTGGGGTTACAGATGTTTCCCGCGAAAATGGACGCCCTTTTGCGGGATGAGTGTAACCCAATTCCGGCTCTGGCCGAATTCCAGGGCATCCGATCCAAACCTCGAGGAGACGATCATGAAGGGTACGAAAATTGCGCTGGCCGCCATGGCCATTGCGGGCGCAATGACATTTGCAGGCACGGCGCTGGCCGATCCGACAGGCACCACGCAGACGAACTCAACCATGTCCGGCAGCAATACCATGTCGCAGGGCGACACCATGCAGGGCAGCAATGCCATGCAGGGCAACACGGCATCCGGTGTGCATCACAAGAAGCACCACGCAAGCGGCGGATGCATGCAGAATGGTACGATGAACGGCGGCTCCATGCAGGGCAACACAATGATGGGTAGCAATTCGATGCAGGGCAGCAACATGCAAGGCGGCACGAACGGCTGCATGCACAACGGCTCCATGCAGGGTTCATCGAGCGGTTCCGGGCAGAGTCAGGCCCAGGGCGGCAACAATCCGCACTGACATCGGGCCAATGTTCGGCTCTGGCGCAAGCCACGCTATACTTACCGCAGGACTACGGCGGAGCCGCAGCATTGACTATTTCAGATGACACCGCAGCAGGCGCGCGCCGCAGCGAATCCTCCCACGGATTCGCCGCGCGCGCTGCCACGCTTTGGTCTTGGATACTCCGGTTCCTGAAATACGGTGCGAACAGCGATCCGCGAAAGCCGCACTATTTTTTCCGCCGCCACAGCGGAATGGTGCGTACCACGCACTGGATCAACTTCGTGGTCATCACCGTCATGCTGATGAGCGGTTTGCAGATTTTCAACGCCCATCCCGCGCTCTATCTCGGCAATACGAGCGATTTCGCCCATCCGCTGCTTTCGCTTTATGCCGCCCGCGCGGCCGATGGAACAATGCACGGTATCGCCCAGCTTGGCCCCTGGCACTTCGACACGACGGGGATCCTGGGCCTGTCGAACGTGGATGGTCAGCCCACCATCCGTGGCTTTCCCGAATGGGCGACTCTGCCGGGCGTTCAATGGCTCGCAATGGGGCGCCGGTGGCATTTCTTCTTTGCATGGCTGTTTGCGATCAATGGGCTTGCCTTTGCGGCCTACGCATTCGCAAGCCGGCATTTCCGCCGTGATCTCCTGCCCACCGCCGAAGACCTCCGGCATCTGCCGCGCGAAATCGTGGATCATGCGAAACTCAAATTCGCGCATGGTGAGGACGCAAAACGCTACAACAGTCTTCAGAAACTTGCCTATTTCATCGTTCTTTTTGTGCTGGGGCCGCTTGTGCTGCTGACCGGGCTCACGATGTCGCCGACGCTGGATTCGGCGTTTCCGTTCCTGCCGTGGATTTTCGGCGGCCGGCAGACTGCGCGCACCATCCATTTCGCCTGCGCGTTTTCATTCCTGGGCTTCTTCATCATTCACATCGCGATGGTTTTTCTGTCGGGTACATGGAACAACCTTCGCTCGATGATCACAGGCAACTACGCCATCGAAGGCGACCGGCATGAGTAGCAAGTTCGATCCGCGGCGCCGCAGGTTTCTGGGCCGCGGGTTGGCCGCGGCAAGCGCTCTTCTGCTTTCCGGCTGCTACGACCTGACACAAAAAGGATGGGTCCGGAAAACGCTTGTGAGCGCAGAGAATCTCACGCGCGCAACGCAGCGCGCCATTGCGGGCCGGCATACGCTCGCTCCGGAATATTCAAAGGCCGATATCGCGCCGGTTTTCCGCCCCAACGGCACGCTCAATCCCGGCACCGACTTTTACAACGCGTTGGCGGCGAACGCCTTTCGCGATTTTCGTCTGGAAGTGACGGGGCTGGTTGACCGTCCGCTGAAACTGTCGCTGGCCGATCTGCGAAAGATGCCTGCGCGTACGCAGATCACGCGGCACGATTGCGTGGAAGGCTGGTCCTGCATCGGCCAATGGAAAGGTGTGCAGCTGGCCCGCATTCTTGCGCTGGCCGGTCCGAAGGACAATGCGCGCTATGTGATGTTCTATTGCATGGACCCGATGGGCGATTCCGACTATGGCGATGATATCCGCCAGGTCCCGTTCTATTACGAAAGCCTCGATCTTATCGAGGCGACGCATCCGCAGACTATCCTGGCCTATGAGCTGAATGGCAAACCGCTTCCCGTTGCCAATGGTGCGCCCTTGCGTCTGCGTGCCGAGCGACAGCTCGGCTACAAGCAGGCCAAGTATGTCGAAAGGATCGAGCTGGTAGAGAGTTTCAACCACATCCAGGGCGGCAACGGCGGCTACTGGGAAGACCAGGGCTACGACTGGTGGGGTGGAATTTGAGCCTGTCACGCCGTTGACACCGGCCCGTCGCCCTCCCACATGTTGCAGGACCGCAAGGGAGCGAGGGATATGGTGGGAGCACAGGCGCCCGCAGGGGCAATGCCGGATTCCGATCGCGGGCGGCTTCTGGCGGTTCTGGTGTATGGCCTTTATCTGGCCGCTTTCGTCAACGGCATCACCGCAATAATTGGCGTGGTGCTGGCCTATGTAGGGCGCAGCGACGCGCGGGGCACGGTGTACGAAAGCCATTTTTCGAATGCCATCACCGTTTTCTGGGTGAGTTTTGCCGCCATGCTGGTTCTCGTCGGGCTGGCGGGCAGTTTTGCGTTGTCGGTTCTGGGCGCGGTTGCCGTCCACGGCGGATCGCATCTGTGGGGGCACTTCAATCCTCTGGGATTCGTTTTCATCCTGTTGCTCTCATTCGGCGGACTGGCGCTCCTCATCTGGTATGTCTATCGAACGGTCGTCGGGCTTGTCCGCGCGCTTGACGGCCGGCCCTGGTAAGGGAAACGGCAATGACCGACGCGCAGATAGCTCCGGCCACCGACAGCACCCGCACGATCGCAATTCTTGTTTATGCGCTTTATCTTGCGGCCTTTGTGAACGGCATCACGGCGTTGATCGGCGTCATACTGGCCTATGTGAAGCGTGGTGAAGCGCGCGGCACGATCTACGAAAGCCATTTCACGAACGCGATCGAGACATTCTGGATCACGCTCGGCCTTTGCATCCTGGGCGCCCTGACCATCTGGATCGGCATCGGGATTCTGGCCTTTGTTGGCGCGTTCGCGTTTTACCTTTATCGCGCGATCAAGGGCCTTGTGCGCGCGATCGATGCGCGGGCCTATACGTGATCAGGCGTGTTTCCTGCGAAAGAACAGGAAGCCGAGAACGCCCAGCATCAGCGCCAGCGAGACCGCATACGGCATGAAATCGTCTATCAGCCATGGGGTTTGCGCGGCCTGGTGAAAGGCCATGCCCATGTTCGCGCCCCACAGCGCGCAATCGCCCACGCCTGCCTCGTTGATATGGCAGCCGTTGTAGGCGGCGCTCGAGACTGCAAGCGTCGGAAGCCAAAGCGCAGCCAGCGGCAATGCCAACATGCTGAGCGCGCCCAATATCGGACGCCGCTCCATCAATCCGGCAATCGCCGCTATCAGCGCAATTGCAAGCGAAAGCGTGGTATTGCTGCCGGCAAACCACGCAAGCTCCAGCGTGTCGCGCAAACCCCCGCCCAGGGTCATGCCGTGGCAGGGTTCCGGCCCGGGCGAACACTGGTAGGCGTAGGCCACCCCGCGCACCAGCCATACGAGGAGCGAAGGCCCGATCAGTACGACTGTGCATAAAATCCAGGCCAAAAGCGCGCGGCGCCTGGGCTTCGGTTCCTCCGCCCGATCCCCTTCGAACGTATGCATAAGAGAATTTTAAGCACATTCTTCGGGGAATCGTGCAGAATTGCTCCGTTCATCCTTAACGCCGGGAACTCTTCAGGTCAGGTCTTCGCGCTGGGGCGCGCTTTCACCTGTCCGAACCAGGCCGCGATATTGGCGTTTTCAACATTGACCGGCTGGCCCACCTGCGCGCCGAAATCCAGAAAACAGAAGAGCAGAATGTCGGCTAGGGTGAAGCGGTCGCCGCACAACCACTGTTTGCCGGCGATCTGACCGTCCAGCCATTTGAGCCGGTCCTGCGCGATTTTCTTCAGGCCCGGGGCGGCTTCCGGCACCGTCACGACACGGCTCTTGAACAGCGGCAGGCCTTCGCTGAAGCGGAAGCCGTTCGCCATGGGCTCGCAGATGTTGAGATCCACCCGCCGCGTCCACATTCGGCATTCGGCCTTCTGTTCCGGGTTCGCGCCGATCAGCGCGGGCTTTGGGTGGACGTCTTCGAGGTATTCGCAGATGGCCGTGATTTCAGAGAGATAGTGGCCATTGTCCAGCTCCAGCGCCGGCATCTGCCCGTGGGGATTGCGCTTCAGGTGGTCAGGCTGCCGGTTTTCGCCCTTCATGAGGTCCACTTCCTGGACGGGAATCGAAATGCCTTTTTCGGCCATGAACATCCGCACAACGCGGGGGTTCGGCCCGATGGAGTTGTAAAATTTCATGAGAAATCGGCCCTTTTGTTTCGCTCAACGGAACGTTAGGTGGAGGCTGGTAAACCGTCAAATCTGCGCCATATTGCAGGGGTGCCGTGTCAACGGCCGGAAACCGGAACGCGATGCGCAAGGCTCTTTTCATTTCTGCAGGCTGGGTCGTGCTGGCGACCGGAACGATGATTCTGTTCGTTCCGCTTCCCCTGCCCTTTCCGGTGGGTCCCGTGCTGGTGCTTGTGGGCGCGACCGTTCTGACCACGCACTCAAAGCCTTTCCGGCGCGTTGTGCAGGTCGCCCGGCATCGTTACGGCTGGCTTGACCGAAGCGTGGAATATTTTGGCCGGCGGTCGCCCAGAAGCGTCAGGGCCATGGTCGCGCGCACCCAGCCGATGGCGGTTGGCCGCTATCGCCGGCTGCATGCCAACGGGCAGGGCGGCACACACCATCCCTGCGGCGCCGCCGAATAGCGATGACGCCCGCCCGGTGAGGCGCCCGTCGCCCGCCGGATTTGAGAGGGGATGTGCACTCTGCTAACGCTGCGGTCTCGTCCGGACCTCGGCTCATGCCCATTTCCTTCAAACGCGATTTCGATGCGCCCTATGGAGAGGCCGTCCGCCTTTCGCCGCTGATCCGCCGCGTGCTTGCGCCCAATCCTGGCCCCTTCACCTTCAAGGGCACGGGCGTGTACATCGTGGGCAATGGCGACGTCGCGGTCATCGACCCGGGCCCCGATATTCCCGAACACATTGAGGCTTTGAAGCACGCACTGCAGGGCGAAAGCATCACGCATATTCTGATCACACACACCCATGCCGATCACTCGCCTGCCGCCAGGCCGCTGAAGAAATGGTCCGGCGCGCCGACATATGCCTATAGCCCGCACGGTTCCGGCAGGAATGATAACGGCATCAGGGTGGAAGAGGGCGGCGATCGCGAATTCGAGCCGGACATCCGGGTGAAGGATGGCGACGTTGTCGGCGGCAAGGGGTTCACTTTCGATTGCGTGCATACGCCGGGCCATACCTCCAACCACATGTGTTTTGGCCTCCGGGAAGAAAAGGCGCTTTTCACCGGCGATCATGTGATGGGCTGGTCCACGACTGTCGTCGCTCCGCCCGATGGCGATATGGCCGCTTACATGCAGAGCCTGCGCAAGCTGCTGGCGCGCGACGACGGCATCCTTTATCCGACGCATGGCGGTCCGGTGACCGACCCGGCGCCTTTCGTTCGGTCCTACATCGCCCACAGGCAGGAACGCGAGGCGCAGATCGTTGCGGCAATCCGCGATGGGCTTTGCACAATTCCCGAGATGGTCGCACGCATTTATGCCGATGTGGACAAGCGCCTGCATCCTGCTGCCGCGCGCTCAGTGCTGGCGCACCTGATCCAGCTGGAGCAGGAAGGCCGGGTGAAAATCCATGAAGGCCGCTATACTCTCGCGTGATGACGAACGAATCTCCCATCCTTCTCAAACCCGCGCGCGTGTGGACGGGCGACGGCGAAGAGGCCTATCCCGGCTGGGCGGTGCTTGTGGAAGGCGAGCGCATAAAAATGGCCGCGCCCGCAAGCCGCATCGACGTGCCGCCGCAGGCCAAGATCGTCGAACTGCCGGGAACGACTCTTATTCCGGGGCTGATGGACCTGCATTCGCATCTTTTTCTTTATCCCTACAACATCAGATCCTGGGACGATCAGGTTTTGAAGGAATCGGAGGCCTATCGCACCGTGCGTGCGGCGTTGCACGCCGAGGCCACATTGCGGGCAGGCTTCACGGTGCTGCGCGACCTCGGCACGGAAGGCGCATGCTATGCCGATGTCGCGATCAAGCGCAGCATTGAAGAAGGGCTGATCCACGGCCCCAGGCTGTTCACGACCACGCGCGCCATCGTGGCGACCGGCGGCTATGGCCCATTGCGCAGGAAATTCCGCCCCGACTGCTGCGTGCCGCAGGGGGCGGAAGAAGCTAGCGGCGTTGATGAAATCATGCGCGCGGTCCGCCATCAGGCGGCCCATGGGGCAGACTGGATCAAGGTGTACGCCGATTACCGCGTGGGGCCCGATGGTGAAACGGTGCCGACCTTCTCCATCGAGGAATTGAAGGCCCTCGTGGATGTGTCCCATTCGCTCGCCCGTCCTGTTTCCGCCCATGCCGCGTGTGACGAAGGCATGCGGCGTGCCGCTGTGGCCGGCGTTGATACGATCGAACACGGTTATGGCGGTTCGCCTTCGACATATGAGCTGATGGCGAAGAACAACATCGCACTCCTGCCGACCCTTACCGCGCCGGAAGCCTATGGCGAATACTTCCTGGGCTATAAGCCTGGCGGCGAACCGACCCCGCAGATGCAGCTCGCCGAACAGGGGTTCAAGCGCGCGCGCGAAGCTGGCGTCATTATCGGTTGCGGTAGCGACGTAGGCGTTTTTGCGCACGGAACCAACGCCCGTGAGCTTCAATGGATGGTGCGGCACGGCATGAGCGCGCCCGAAGCGCTGCTTGCGGCGACGGCAGTGAACGCGAGAATTCTTGACCGTGAGGACGATCTGGGCCGCATTGCCCCGGGGCTGCTCGCCGATCTTGTGGCGGTGGATGGCGATCCCACGCAGGACATATCGGCCGTCTCGCGCGTGCGGCTGGTGATGAAGGGCGGTCAGACATATGTGGGCGAAGCGCTTTAGCCGCGTGACGCAAGCTTTTTCACAAAACTTCGGATGCGGGCCGCGTTTTCGCCGACATCCGTGGTGCCGTCACGGCTCGCGGAGCGGATATCCAGCCTGGCGCCTTCGCCCGAAGGCTGAACGCGGATGACAATGTCGTCCGTGAAGCCGAAGAAAAAGCTCGTGTCGGTCGCCTCGATGCGGCCGCGCCTGGCGTCGAAGGCAACGATGGTCCAGCCCATGGCCTTCGCCGTATCGAATGCGCGCCAGAACAGCTTGGCCGGCGGCACGAGCACTCCAATCGGATGAATATCGCCATAATAGCGCCGTTGCAGCCATGAAACGGTGTGCCATCTTTTCTTGAAGAATACGCGGCGCGTGCCCTCATAGCGCGCGGAATTTTCCGCACTTCCCCGCAGCGGCAGCACCGCCTCGAATCTGGGCGGATATTCGATATCGGTTGTGACGTCGTGGATGGGCGGAAGAGTGGGCGCCACCAGCATGTAATAGACCGGCGGACCGATCAGGACCAAAGATCCGGCCAACGCCACGGCGCCATATCGCGCGCCCGCGCCGCTCTTGGCGATCAATGCCCCTACGGCCCAGGCAAGGCCCAAGACGGCCCCTGCGATGGCGGCATAAACGCTCCACGGATAAATGCCGAACAGTCCAACATGATAGTTCCACAGGCCGAAACGGGTACCGAACGCAGCGACCAGCCCAAGTCCGAGGGCCAGCGCGAACAGCGCAAAGCCTGCTTTTCCGAGCAGCGGGATGTATCGCATTCCGCTCACTCCGCGGCCTGCGGCCAGCGGTATTGGCCAAAGCGTTCGCGCAACGCCGTTTTCTGGATTTTGCCGGTGGCGGTGTGCGGAATCTCATCCACAAAAACCACATCGTCCGGCATCCACCACTTGGCGATCTTGCCGCTGAGGAATTGCAGGATGTCGTCCCTGCCGGCTTTGGCGCCCTTTTTCAGCACGACGATCAAGAGCGGCCGCTCGTCCCATTTGGGATGGCGCACGCCGATCACGGCGGCTTCTGCGACCGCCGGGTGTCCAACGGCCAGATTTTCGATGTCGATGGAAGAAATCCATTCGCCGCCCGATTTGATCACGTCCTTCGAGCGGTCAACGATGGTCATGTAGCCGTCCGCATCCAGCGTGGCCACGTCGCCGGTATCGAACCAGCCGTCCGCGTCGAAAGCCTCGGCGCCTTCGCCCTTGAAATAGCCGCTCGCGACGGCGAGTCCCTTCACCTTCAGCCGGCCGAACGCCTTGCCGTCGCGCGGCAACTCGCGGTTTTCATCGTCGGTGATCTTGGCCTCCACGCCGAACATCGGCACGCCCTGTTTGCACTTGTAGTCAAGCTGCTTTTCGTAGGGCAGATCCCGCATGCCGGGTTTCAGAACGCTCATCGTACCCAGGGGGCTCATCTCCGTCATGCCCCACGCATGCACGACTTCGACATCGTATTTGGTTTCGAATGCCTCGATCATGGAGCGCGGGCATGCCGAACCGCCGATCAGGACCCGTTTGAGATCGGGCAGGGTCCGGCCCGTCTGCTCCAGATATTGCAGCGCCATCAGCCAGACCGTCGGCACGGCGGCAGTCACCGTCACTTTTTCGTTTGTCAGAAGCTCGCAGACCGACGCACCGTCGAGCTTCGCGCCGGGCATGACGATCTTGGCGCCGACCATCGGCGCGGCAAAGGCAAGACCCCAGGCGTTCGCATGGAACATCGGCACGACCGGCAGGATGCAATCGCTGGCCTTCAGGCCCATCGCGCCGCCGCTTGCGGCCATGAGTGACAGAAGCACGTTGGAACGGTGACTGTAGAGCACGCCCTTGGGATTGCCGGTTGTGCCGGAGGTGTAGCAAAGGCCGCAGGCGGTATCTTCGGGGAATTCCCGCCACGCAAAATCGCCGTCGCACGCCGCAATGAGATCCTCATAGGCGACCAGATTGGGAAGGTTTGCTGCGGGCAGGTGCGCGCGATCGGTCAGGGCGACATAAAGGCCGATGGAAGGAATCTTCGGCGCAATGTCTTCGACGAGCCTGGTAAAGGTCGTATCGAAGAACAGGACGCGATCTTCGGCATGATTGGCAATCCACGCGAGCTGATCGGGGAAAAGGCGCGGGTTCAGCGTATGATAGATGGCGCCAATTCCGGCAATGCCGTACCACGCTTCAAGATGGCGTGCCGTATTCCAGGCAAGCGTCGCCACACGATCGCCGGCCTTGACGCCCGCGCGATCCAGCGCCTGCGCCACGCGCAGCGCACGAAGACGGACATCCCTGTAATTCGTGCGCTCGACAGGCCCCTCGATGCTGCGCGACACGATCTGTCGTTCACCATGATAAAGCGCAGCATGATCGATGATCTTGTGGACCAGCAACGGCCAGCCCTGCATCAGCCCCCGCATGACGGCTCCCGCCCTTGTGGTTTTGCATCATCATAAAAAACGCGGGCTTCTGCGGCAACGCGAGCTTTGCGGGCTTTAGGGGGGGTGGATTTGGGCTGCCGGGCCGATTAGCTTCGCGCCCGGATGGCGGTTGAAAGGCGCAAGATTTTCCATGAAAGCTTCACAAAAGGTCGTTTTTGCTCTTCTGGCGGCAGGCGGTGCGATGGCGGTTGGCCCGGCTTTTGCCAATGACTGCGATGCAGTCGCTTCCGCCTCGCTCAAGCAAACCGGTGTGCCCTACCGCTCCGAGATGACGATCACGACGCCGGGCCAACCGCCGCAAAAGGCACAGGCCGTGTACATGGTCACCAGGCTCTATACGCAAATGGACGGCAAATGGAACGCGGTTCCGGTCAGCGCCCAGGAGATGTCGCAGCAGATCGAAACAAGCATCAAGAACGGCGGCGTTTCCTGCAGGAAGATCGGCCCGGACCAGGTTGGCGGCGAAGCCGCGACCATCTACGCGACACACGGCGTCCAACAGGGAAATACAGTCGATACCAAGACCTGGATTTCCAACAGCCGCAATCTTCCGCTCAGAAGCGTGGCAAACATCGTCAACGGCCCGAACAGCCAGACGATTGACATGACGATCAGCTACGATCACGTCAGCGCGCCGGCCGGGGTCAAGTAACGTTCACAGCCGCGGTTCCAGCGAAACGTAAAAAGCCGCGGCAAGCGCGGACAGATCGAGAAAATAAAGATAGCGGTAATCGCAGGCTATCGAGATAACGAAAAACGAGAGCGCAAAGCCGGTTGCACCGATCAGGAGAAACGCAACCGCGATATCGGGCGGCCGCCGGCGCCGCAGCAGAAAGACCAGCAGCAGCGCCGCCAGCAGCCCGAACATGGCATGCGAGAGTGCAGGCGTGCCGACCAGCGCGCCGGCATAGGCATCGAGCGCGTCGTCGCGATCGTCCCAGCGCGGCTTCAGCCCGAGTTCGGCCATCTCTTGCGGCGCCCCCGACACGCCCACCAGATAGGGCAAGCACATCTTCAGATCCGGCGTCAGAAAAACCCAGCGGAACACATCGGCCCGCACCCGGAGATAAAGCCAGGGATGCCGTGCAATCAGCGCGCGCCATTGCGCGCCGATCATGGCGGGGTCGTCATTGTTCAGTGCGGCGGTCAACACATGCGAATTCGTCAGCGTGTCGTTGCGTTCCGGCGAATAGACGCGTACGCCGATCGTGCGAATGAGCTTTTCCAGCATGGGGTCGGATCTGGCGATGACCGGCAGGGATAGCCCGGGTTCGGCCGCAACCGCGCCGATGATGTCGTACTCTTCGAGAAGCTGTATCTGCTTGGCGGGGCCGGAGTTACCGACGAAGTGCATGCTAAGTCCCGCATAGGCCGCGCCGATGAGGGCCGCCGCGCCGATCAGGGCCCCGCCGCCATGAACTGCGGCCTCGCGAAGCACATGTCCTTCTTTCCCTTTTCGCGCGGCGATCCAGGTCAGCGCCGCCACGCCTGAAATCAGGACGATGACTCCGTTTTGCCGTGCGAGGGCCGCCAGCACCAGCAGGACAAGCATGCCGGCAATCAGCGCAAGTCGAAGCGGTGGGTTCGTCCAGCGGTTCGCGGCCTGCGCAAGGCAGGCAAAGCCCGCAACCCCGGCGCAGGCAAACAGCACGTCTTTCCACACGATTCCCGGATAGAGCAGAAACTGCGGCATCAGCACGCAAAGCAGCGCCACCGGGGCCGCCCACCAGGAAGGCTTCGCGTTAATCAACAGAAGCGACAGAAGGCTGGCAAAGACAAGGAGCGTGTCAAACAGGACAAACAGCGCCGCGCCGGGAACAATTGCGTCGCCCACGCCCAGAAGCCACGACATGACGGGCGGGTGCCAGTCGGCATATGCCCCGGTGCGGCCTTCCAGCAGCTGGATTACGGAATCGTAAGAAAGATGGCCTGGCCAGTTGGCCGCCAAAGAAAAGACAAAACCGGCCAGCAGAACGGCTGCCGAAATTGCCGCACTGGGCGAAAAGTTGGTGCGAAGGCGCATCGGTCGTTGGCGCAGGCGAACGGGTTGAATTAATATCCTAGAAGCTTCGGCGAGGGGCCGGGCATAAAATCATGGCCAGCAAACCGGTTTTTTTCGATGCCACGGGCAAACGCGCGGCACGCATCTCGCTCATCGGCTGGATTGCGGCTGCGATCAGCCTTGCCGTGGGGATCGTGTTCGTCGCCAACCTGGTGGGCGTGACGCAGCTTGAAACCGTAAAGTTGCCGGGGCACATCACGGCCATTCACACCCCCGAACTCGAAAACAGGGCCAAGGCGCCTGGCCTGCTGCGGCTGGCCGCCGATCTCGCCGAAGCCGCCCGCGCGAAGAAGCAGATACGCGCCCATGACCGCTGGCTCCGCAACGAAGCAATTCGCAGAAACCGCCACGCGCCGAACCTTTTGCCTCCCAAGGGCCGGCCGCTTTCCATCGCTTTTTATCCGAACTGGGAACCCACAGCCTACGATTCGCTCAAGAGTGCCCTTCCGGGGCTCGATTGGGTGATCCCCACCTGGCTCAATCTCAACGGGCCTGGCCTGGCGTTCAAGAACAGCTTCAATGCGCAGGTCTATTCGCTCATCCGGCATCAGGCACACAATGTCGCGATCATTCCGGTGATCCAGAATGCGACGCTGGGTCAGTGGGATGGCCCGGGGCTTGCGAAACTGCTCGCCGATCCGAAACGCCGCGGTGAGCTTGTCGGCGACCTTGTGGCTTTCGTCGGCCAGCACAAGCTTCAGGGCATCACCGTGGACTTTGAAGCGCTGCCGCCCGAAGCCTACGGCAACCTCGGTCTTTTCCTGCATCAGCTTTCGGCTGCGTTCTCGCCGCGCGGCTGGATCGTCGTAATGGCAACGCCGTTCGGCAACGACAAATGGCCGTTTGCCGAATATGCGCGCTATGTCGATTACACGCTGCTAATGGCGTATGACGAACATCTTACGCCGCATGCGCCGGGCAGCATCGCTGGCCAGTTGTGGTACGAAACGACGCTCGACAAGCGCATGAAGGTACTAGATCCGGCGCGCACTATCATCGCGCTCGGCAATTACGCCTACGACTGGAACGGCGATGATGTCGATAGCATGCCGTTCCAGGATGCGGTCGTGGCGGCGCATGATTCCGGCGCCACCATCGTATTCGACGATGCGACGAACAACCCGCATTTCTCCTATCTGGAAGACGACGGCACGCGCCACGACGTGTGGTTCCTCGACGGCGTTACGACCTATAATGAAATTCACGCCGCCGATGCCTATGAGCCGGCGGGTTACGCCCTGTGGCGGCTGGGAAGCGAAGATCCGTCCGTCTGGACGGTGATGGGCAAGCCCTACGGCACGGGGGCGCCGGCCGCGCTCAGGCATATCCCCGTCGTCGAAGATATCGATTTCGAAGGCCAGGGGGAGCTGCTGCGTGTGGATGCCGCGCCCACGTCCGGCAGCCGCAATTTCGAGATCGATCTGAAGACCGGCGATATCGATGACGAGAACTACACGTCATTGCCCACGGGCTATGTGATCCACCAGTTCGGCGCGGCGAAGAAGGAGATCGCGCTCACCTTCGACGACGGGCCTGATCCGCAGTGGACGCCGCAGATTCTCGACATCCTCAAGGCCAAGCATGTGCACGCCACGTTTTTCATCATCGGCGCCAATGCCGAGGCCAATCCCGGTCTTGTGCAGCGCATGGTCGATGAAGGCCATGAAGTGGGCAACCACACCTTCACGCATCCGAATCTCTCGGACACGTCGGATGAAACCGTCCGTCTGGAACTGAATGCAACGCAACGGCTGTTCGAAGCGCTGACCGGCCGCTCGCTGCGTCTTTTCCGCCCGCCTTATCTGGGCGATGCCGAGCCGACCGACAATGATGAAATCGTCCCTGTCGAGATCGCGCAGGACATGGGCTACATCGCGGTCGGCGAGCATGTGGATCCAGTAGACTGGGAGTTGCCGGGCGTCAGGAAGATCGTCGCACGCACGCTGGCGCTCGTGAATCATCCCATCCCGGCCGACCAGCCGCGCGACATCATCCTGCTGCATGATGCGGGTGGTGACCGCTCGCAGACCGTGGCCGCTCTCCCCGTCATCATCGATCGCCTGCGGGCCGAGGGCTATCGCTTCGTGCCGGTGTCGCAGCTCGCGGGTCTGACGCCCACCCAGGCGATGCCGCCGCTTTCGCCCACCATGGCGCTCATGACCGACCGCATCGTGTTTCTTGCGATGAGCGCCATGGGACACGCGCTCTATCTGTGTTTCCTGGCCGCGATCTGGCTCGGCGTCGCGCGGCTGCTGTTCCTCATGGGTCTGAGCTTGTGGAAGCGCTGGAGCGGCGACCGCGCCCGGAGACAGGGCGCCCCGCATTCTGTTTCGGTCGTCATTCCGGCGTTCAATGAGGAAAAGGTCATCGCCCGCACCGTGCGGGGCATTCTGGCCAGTACCTTCCGCGATCTGGAAGTGATCGTGGTGGACGACGGCTCACAGGACCGGACAGCCGACGTGGTTCAGCAGAAATTCGGGACGGATGCGCGCGTGAATCTGATCCGCATTCCCAACGGCGGCAAGGCGGCCGCGCTCAACGCGGGCCTTGCGCATGCGAAGGGCGATGTGGTGGTGGCGCTGGATGCCGACACGCATTTCGCGCGGAAAACCATCGCGCGGCTGGTGCGCTGGTTCGCCGATCCCAGGGTCGGCGCGGTGGCCGGCAATGCCAAGGTCGGCAATCGCATCAACATGATCACCCGCTGGCAGGCGCTGGAATATATCGTGGCGCAGAACCTGGAGCGGCGTGCGCTCTCCGCGCTCGATACCTTCACCGTGGTTCCGGGCGCCGTAGGGGCGTGGCGGAAGAGCGCGCTGACCGGTCTGGGCGGCTTCCGCGGCGATACGGTCGCCGAAGATCAGGACCTCACCATCGAATTGCAGAAAGCAGGCTATCGGGTGCTGTTCGATGACAGTGCGGTTGCCTGGACGGAGGCCCCCGTCACATTCCGCGGCCTCGCCAAGCAGCGATTCCGCTGGGCCTATGGCACCCTGCAGTGCCTGTGGAAGCACCGTCGGGCTACCTTCAATCCGCGGTATGGCGCGCTGGGCATGTTCGCCATTCCGCAGGTGTGGCTGTTCCAGATTCTGCTCACGGCGCTTGCGCCGGTGGCGGATCTCCTTCTGCTCTGGCAGCTCATCTGGCAATTCATCGCCTGGCAGGAACATGGCGCAGAGTTCAGCAACTCCGATCTTGTCACCGTCGCAATCTATTACGGCGTGTTCCTGGCGGTGGATTTTCTGGCCGCCCTCTTCGGCTTCCTGATGGAAAAAGGCGAAGACTGGAAGCTCCTCTGGTGGCTTCCGCTGCAGCGCTTCGGCTATCGTCAGCTTATGTATTACGTCGTTGTCCGTTCCATCACGACAGCCGTCCGCGGCGCGTTCGTCGGATGGGGCAAGCTGGAGCGCACCGGCACGGTGGCTGTGCCGCAGCCGCAGGAATCGGCCTGACCGTCCGGATTGCCGATTTCGCATTGCGGCTGTTTGACGGCCGTTGTTGACGATCCTTCACGCGAGGCCTGTAATCGGCCGGATTTGCGAAGGTTCTCCCCATGCTCTCCAACAGCCACACCCGCGATGTCGAAGCCGTCCTGCATCCTTTCACTAATCTGGTGAAACACCGGGAGAGCGGCCCTGTGGTGTTCGAGCGCGGCAAAGGCATTTTTGTCTATGACGACAGAGGCAAGGATTACATCGAGGCGATGAGCGGCCTGTGGTGCACGGGCCTGGGCTGGGGCGAAGAGGCCCTGGTCGAAGCTGCCACATCGCAAATGCGAAAGCTCGCCTACGAGCATCTCTTCGCCGGCCGCAGCAACGAACCGGCCATCGCGCTCGCCGAAAAGCTGAAGGAGATCGCGCCATTTCCTGTCGGCAAGGTATTCTTTGCGAATTCCGGTTCGGAGGCCAACGATACGCAGGTCAAGCTGTTCTGGTACGTCAATCACGCGCTAGGCCGCGCCGGACGGAAAAAGATCATCAGCCGGATGAAGGCCTATCATGGCGTCACCGTCGCCGCAGGAAGCCTTACCGGCCTTCCGGCGGTGCACAAGAGCTTCGGGCTTCCCCTGCCTTTCGTGGTGTTTGCGGAATGTCCGCATTTCTACCGAAATGCCCTTCCCGGCGAGACCGAACAACAGTTTTCCGAGCGCCTGGCGGGCGATCTGCAGACCCTGATCGAAGAGGAAGGGCCCGAAACCATTGCCGCAATGATTGCCGAGCCGTTGCAGGGCGCTGGCGGCGTCATCCTCCCGCCAAAAGGCTATTTCCCCGCAATTCAGCGCGTGCTTGCCAGATACGGGATCCGGCTGATCGACGATGAGGTGATCTCGGGCTTTGCGCGCACCGGCAACATGTTCGGCGCGGAAACCTATGGCATGACGCCAGCCACCATGACGGTGGCCAAGGCCCTGTCGTCGGCCTATCTGCCGATTTCCGCGGTGCTGGTATCGCCGGACCTGTGTGGTGTCATCGAAAGCGAGTCCGGCAAGATCGGCACCTTCGGCCACGGCTACACCTACACCGGCCACCCGGTGGCCGCCGCCGTCGCGCTCAAGACCATCGAACTCTACCAGCAGCGCGACATCGTCGGGCACGTACGCAGAATGAGCCCGCATTTCCTGAAGCGCCTGAAGAAGCTCGAAGAATATCCGGTCATCGCCGATGCGCAGGGGGTGGGCCTGATCGGCGGGTTCGAGATCGTGAAGGACAAGAAGACACGCGCGCAGTTCGATCACGCGCGCTCGGTTGCGGCGGTCTTTGCGAAATTCGCGGAAGCCGAAGGGGTGATTTCCCGTCCGCTGCTGGGCGACCGCATCGCGCTTTGCCCGCCACTGATCATTACCGAAAGCGAGATCAACGAGCTGTTCGATCGCTTCGAACGCGGGCTGCAGCAGGGCCTCGACTGGCTGAAACGCGAAGGCCTTTTCGGCTGAATCCGGGCTGCGGCGCGGGCCCTTTCGCAATCTTCTTGCGGAACCGATCTGGCGCCCGCTCATTGAATCTCCTGGCGCACATCGTCCGGCCAATAAGCTGCCGAAAAGGCGGCAAAGTGATCTGAAAAGATCGAAGGTTGCCGATGTGCGCCGCGGCGTACCCAAAATCTCAAATGAAAAGGAGTTGCACGCGATGGCCGGTCCGTTCGAACTCGCACCCCTGCCTTATTCCGAAGACGCGCTGGTGCCGGTGATCAGCGCCAAAACCATCGGCTTCCATTATGGCAAGCACCACAAGGCCTATGTGGATATGCTCAACAGGCTCGTGGAAGGCACGCGCTTTGCCGATATGAAGCTGGAGCAGATCGTGCGCGCCACGTTCAAGGCATCCGACGGGAAAGAGAAGAAAATCTTCAACAACGCGGGGCAGGTGTGGAACCATGATTTCTACTGGCGCAGCCTCGCACCCAAGGGGGGCAGGCCGTCAGGTCATCTCAAATCCGCGATCGAGCGCGATTTTGGCGGGCTCGAAAAACTCGTGAGCGAGCTCGCCGAAGCCGGCAAGACACAGTTTGGCTCGGGCTGGGCCTGGCTCGTCTCGCACGGCGGCAAGCTTTCGGTGCGCCGGACGCCCAATGCCGAAAATCCGATGACCGACGGCATCAACTGCCTCTTGGCCGTCGATGTCTGGGAGCATGCCTACTACCTCGATTACCAGAATGCCCGGGCCAAATACCTGGAACAGGTCTTGGGCGAGCTGCTCAACTGGGACTTCGCCGCGGAAAATCTCGAGAAAGAAGACCATCCAATCAGAGCTGCCGCCTGACGTTGACGTAAACGTAAACTTCCCCTAGGAGTCCGGCCCATCATGGGCCGGACCTATTCCATCCGTGAACTGACGAAAGAGCTGGGCGTCACCGCCCGCACGCTTCGCCATTACGAAGACGAAGGGCTCATCGCGCCGGAGCGCCGGGGCCAGACCCGCATCTATTCGCAGCGCGACCGCGCGCGGCTCACCCTCATTCTGCGCGGCCGCCGCGTCGGCTTCAGCCTCGCCGAAATCGGGGAAATCCTCGATCTCTACAATCACGGCGACGGTGCCATCGCCCAGATGCAGTATGCGAAACGGAAATTCGCCGAGCGGATTGCAGCGCTCGAACGGCAGAAAAAGGATATCGACGAGTCCATCGCCGAGCTGAAGCTCGGACTGGAAATGATCGAGACCAAACTGAACGAACGCGATGCCAAGGAGCGCGCGCCGCAACGCGTGCGCCTGACCGGATACGGCCTGATGCCGGCCGAAGAATGAACGTCTCACGCGGCTCCGCGTGAAATAATCAGCGAGGAGAATGCTCCGATGACCGACTGCTACATTTTCGATGCCGTGCGCACGCCGCGCGGAAAAGGCAAGAAGGATGGCAGCCTTCATGCCACCACCGCGCTGGAGCTTGCCACGCAGGCGCTCAGGGCCATCCGCGACCGCAATCATCTGGACACCTCGGAACTCGACGATGTGATCCTGGGTTGTGTGGATCCGGTGGGTGAGCAGGGCGCGAACATCGCGCGCACGGCGGTGCTGAAGGCCGATTACGCCGAGAACGTTCCCGGCGTGCAGATCAACCGCTTCTGCTCTTCCGGCCTTGAAGCCTGCAACATGGCCGCCGGACAGGTGATGAGCGGCCAGTCCGATCTCACCATCGGCGGCGGCGTGGAAAGCATGAGCCGCGTGGGCATGGGCGCCTCCGGCGGCGCCTGGCCCGTGGATCCGTCCGTTGCGCTCAAGGCCTATTTCGTGCCGCAGGGCATCGGGGCCGATCTGATTGCCACGCTCGACGGCTTTTCGCGCGACGACGTGGACGCATTCGCGGTGGAAAGCCAGAAGCGCGCGGCCAATGCCTGGAAGAACGGCTACTTCAGGAAGTCCATCGTGCCGGTGAAAGATGTGATCGGCCAGACCGTGCTAGATCACGACGAGCACATGCGGCCCGATACCACCATGCAGTCCCTGGCATCCCTCAATCCGTCGTTCACCCAGATGGGCGCGATGGGTTTCGACTCCGTGGCGATCCAGCGTTACCCGCAAGTTGAGGCGCTCAACCATGTGCATCACGCCGGCAATTCCAGCGGAATCGTCGATGGCGCCGCCGCCGTGCTGCTGGGAACGAAGGAAGCCGGCGCGGCGCAGGGCCTGAAGCCGCGCGCGCGCATTCGCGGCTTTGCCTCCATCGGGTCGGAGCCCTGCATCATGCTCACGGGCCCCGCGCTGGTAACCGAAAAGGTTCTCAAACGCTGCGGCATGAAAGCCACCGACATCGATCTTTATGAGCTGAACGAGGCGTTCGCCTCTGTCGTCCTGCGCTACATGAAGGTGCTCGATATTCCGCATGACAAGGTCAACGTGAACGGGGGCGCCATCGCCATGGGCCATCCGCTTGGCGCCACCGGCGCGATGATTTTGGGCACGCTGCTCGACGAGCTCGAGCGCCGCGACCTGGAGACGGGGCTTGTCACGCTCTGCGTCGGCGCCGGCATGGGCACGGCGACCATCATCGAGAGGGTGTGAGAGGAATCCCTCTCCCCCGGTTGCGGTGGAGAGGGCGTGGGTGAGGGGGCCGAGAAAGATGCCACCCACTTCGTGAATCGCACAGACGTCACCCCCCTCGCCCTGACCCTCTCCCCCACGTCCGTGGGGGCGAGGGAAAAGAACTAGGAGACCAAAATGGACCTCAAGAACTTCAAATGGGATCAGGATGCAGACGGCATCGTCACGGTGGCGCTGGATGTGCCCGGCCGCAGCATGAATGTGCTGACCGGCGGGGTGATTGCCGATCTGGCGGCGATCAGCGCCAAGGTCGCAAGCGATGCATCCATCAAGGGCCTCGTCATCACCAGCGGAAAGCCCAACGGCTTCTGCGCCGGCGCGGCGCTGGACGAAATGGAAGGCGCAGCCGGCGGCGGCGGGCAGAAGCTGTCGCCGCAGGAGGCGCTGGCCGCGCGCTTCAACGGCGTGATGCAGTTTCATAAAGCGCAGCGCGCGCTGGAAACCTGCGGCAAGCCGGTGGCCGCTGCGATCAATGGTCTGGCGCTGGGCGGCGGCCTGGAAATCACGCTGTCGTGCCATTACCGCGCGGTTCAGGACAATCCGAAAATCCAGCTCGGCCTTCCGGAAGTGAAAGTGGGATTGCTTCCCGGCGGCGGCGGCACGCAGCGTCTGCCGCGTCTGATGGGCGCTATGGCGGCGCTTCCGCTCATCCTTCAGGGACAGACGGTCAACCCCCAGGCGGCGCTCGGCATGAAGATGGTTCATGCGGTGGTTGCCGATCCGGTTGCGGAGTGCAAACGG